>OODL01001212.1_pt1 | contig 24123 bp, 18 predicted proteins | sample 1671181 | NCBI WGS metagenome assembly OODL01 (sample SAMN06348130, study PRJEB24527) | human gut metagenome | biome: human gut; feature: ankylosing spondylitis patient; material: feces | host: Homo sapiens | place: China | collected 2015-10 | reverse complement strand
GATACAAAAGTCCATCAGGTTTTTCATAATAATATTGCCGGCGTTCTTGGCTCTGGTAAAGCCGGTCTCTACCATAGCAAAGCCGCACTGCATAAAGAAAACCAGCACTGCGCCGATCAAAAACCACACGCCGAACAGTTCGCTGTTCACCGTTTCCATGATTGTTTCAAGCCCCATAAAATCCTCCTTTTCATCAAAAAAAGCTTAAAAATGGAAATAAAAAAAGAGCGCTCGAAAACAAAAGTTCGAGCACTCCATTGTGCTAAAGAATGCCGACACCGCGCCAATGGCCCGGCGCCGGCAAATGACCGACCCTGTCAAAAGACAGTGCCGACCGTAAGAGAGGGCAAAATCAATACAGTACCATGTACTTGTCGATCTCCCACTGAGAGACCTTGGTGCGGTACTCGTCCCATTCATTCTCCTTGCCTTCAATATAGTTATTGAACACATGGTCACCCAGGGTTTCCTTAATAAACGGATCTGCCTTAGCGGCTTCAATAGCCTCTTTCAGGCTGCCGGGCAGACAATCAATGCCGGCGGCTTTCAGCTCCTCGTCGGACAGACCGAACACATTGTAGTCAATGGGAGAAGCGGGGGTCATCTTTTTCTTAATTCCGTCCAGACCGGCAGCCAGGCACAAAGCCATCTCCAAATAGGGGTTGCAGGTGGGATCCGGGCAGCGCAGCTCTACGCGAGTGCCCTTGCCGCGAGCGGCAGGAATACGCACCAGGCAGGAACGGTTGGAAGCGGACCATACCAGGTAAGACGGTGCCTCATAGCCGGGTACCAAACGCTTGTAAGAGTTCACGGTGGGGTTGGAGAACGCTGCAATGCCGCGAATATGGGCCATAATACCTGCAATGAAATTATAAGCGGTCTCGGACAGGCCCATCTCGCCGTTGGGGTCATCAAAAGCGTTCTTGCCGTCCTTCAAATAATACAGGCTCATGTTGGTGTGCATACCGGAACCGTTGATACCATAAATGGGCTTGGGCATAAAGGTGGCGTGCAGGCCATGCTTGGCAGCGTAAGTCTTAACCACATGCTTAAAAGTCATTACACGGTCGGCACTGAGCATTACATCACCAAACTGGAAGTCGATCTCGTGCTGACCCTCGGCCACTTCGTGATGGGAAGCCTCAATGGTGTAGCCCATATCCTCCAGGGCCAGGCAAATATCCCGACGGCAGTTCTCGCCGTGGTCGATGGGGTTCAGGTCAAAGTAACCGCCCTCGTCGCCGGTCTCCAGGGTGGGGTTGCCGTTCTCGTCCAGCTTAAACAGGAAGAACTCGCACTCCGGGCCAACATTAAAGCCAAAGCCCATCTCGGCAGCCTCGTCCATCACCTTTTGCAGCACATTGCGGGGGTCGCCCAGGAAGGGGGTCTCATTATCGGATTTATATACGGAGCAGATCAGTCGAGCGGTCTGCGCATTCTGATGCTTTCTCCAAGGGAAGATCGTCCAGGTGTCATAATCCGGATGCAGATACATATCGGACTCATCAATGCGAACAAAGCCGTCGATAGAAGAACCGTCAAACATACAGTCATTGTCCAGCGCCTTCTCCAGCTGGGACAGGGTGATGGCCACATTCTTCATAATGCCGAACATATCCGTAAACTGCAAGCGGATAAACTCTACATTATTTTCCTGTGCACTTTTGATGATGTCTTCCTTTGTGTATTTACTCATAGCAAATACTCCTCTCTTAAGAAATGATAGATAGCACAGAATTTTCTTACTGCCAAAGGCAATAAAAAATGAGGGCGCTCCGCTATCAACGGAACGCCCTCGTTCTGAATACAATGCCATTATAATCTCATTGTCCTCGGTTTGTCAACGGTTTTTGACAACTTTGGCAAATCTTGTAATTGGCGGCAGGAATTGTGCACGCCTTTTGTACAATATGCACAGGATAGACAGACTGTTTGCTATATGTCCAAAAATTCGGCGGGAATCACTTTTTTCGACAAATCGGTAAAATACTTCACCGTGGCACCCTTCTGCGCCTGGGTGGCGGCCAGCTCGTCGGTATAATCACTGAGCTTATAAACGGAAAACACAAAGCCGTTACCGCCCCGGCTGTAATGGCACACCACCGGCGCCAGTTTAGCAGAGGAGATGGTGATCTTTCCATTGTCCTTTTCGATCGTCATCTCCGCCATACCGCCGCACAGTTGGGGCAGATTGATCTGGTGGCTGATAAAATTACCCAGAGAGTAGTAGACCAGCATTTTTTTGCCGCTCTTTTCGTTGGTCACCCACGCCACCGGTTGGAGCACATGCGGGTGGCTGCCGATGACAATGTCTACACCCAGGTCAGAAAACAGCTTCGTATATTCCTTTTGGTAATCGGACACCTTGTGGCTGTTCTCCGTTCCCCAGTGCGGAAAGACCATCACCACATCCGCATGCTTGCGTGCCTCGGTAATGTCCTTCCGGATCTTGTCCTTGTCCATCAAATTCACCAGCCAGGGCTTGTCCTTGGGCAAGTCAATGCCATTGGTGCCGTAGGTGTAATTCAGCAGAGCAAAGGTAATATTGTTCTTCTCATAATAAGTAATCTTGTCATAATCCGCCTGAGAGGCGTTGGTGCCCAAGTGCACCGCCTCTTTATGCTTGCCGAAGTATTCCAGCTCTTTCTCCACCCCGGCGCTGCCCATATCCATAGTATGATTGGTGGCGCAGGTAAAAATATCAAACCCGGCAGCAATGGCGGCGTCGCCAATCTCCCAGGGTGAATTAAAGCAGGGATAGCCGGAATAGTCAAAGCTGCTGCCGCCCAGCACCGTCTCCTGATTGATAACGGCAATATCCGCCGGTTCAATGTACTGCTTAATATCCTGATAAAAGGCGTCGTAATTCCGGCTGCCGTCCTTTTGCTCTCCGGCAGCGATTAGGGTATTGTGGATCAGGTTGTCCCCTACTGCCACCAAGCGCACCCGGGTCTTGCCCTGGGTCTCTTCCGTGTGATCCTCCGTTTGGTTAACCACAGACACCTTGGTGGGCGCCGTAGGCTTCTTCTCATCTGCCCTGCGGGTAATGGTGCCGCTGATGGCAAAGGCAACAATTACGGCCAATGCCACCAAAACAGGAATCAACACCTGCCACAATTTTTTCTTCTTTTCCATATCGTCACATCCCAACTGCCAATGGGCTTTTCTTACAGTTTCCGCGTTCTGCTGTGATTATACCATACTCCTTACTTTTAGGCAAGAAAAAGCCGCTCTCCGAAAAACGGAAAGCGGTCTTTCATTTTTGCTAAAGCAGCGATTACTCGGCAGCAGCCTCTGCGACAGCTTCCTCGCCGTCTTTTTTCTTCTCCTTGAGGAGAACGAACTTCTCCATGGGGAAGAGCACCACCATCTGCACAAAACCGGCAGCCAGACCGGCAATGGTTCTGGCAAGGGGCTGAATCCAAGCCCAGTTGATCTTGGCGATAATGCCAACCAGCCAGCCCTGGAACCAAGTGGAGAACAGGATCAGCGCGATCATCAAAACGATATAGAACGCAAAGCTGTACCAAGGCGCATCAGACTTAAAGGTGGTCTTTTTGTTCTGATAGAAGCCATAGATGTTTGCAATCAGGTTGGACAGGAAGAACGGAAGCAGATAGCCCCAGGTTACCACACCGCCAACAACAGAACCGTTCTGAATGGTGCCGTCGATCACATACTTGCCTACCTGCTCGATGCCCTCTTTGGTGGAGGCGTCAAAAATCACATTGGGATCAAAGATACCCTGCAGGAAAACGGGCAGCGTAGCGGTCACACCGTCAAAAATTAACGGGAGCACATTGGCCAGCACCAGCTGGATGATCGTTACCAAGCCGGATACCACCAGGAACTTTACAAGCTGCCAAAGGGTCTTCATAAAAGAGCCCTTTTCCTCAGCGGCGTTGTCGATACCGCCAAGGCTAATTTTCTTCTTTTTGTCATCTGCCATAATTATTTTACCCCTTTCTCATGGACTGTACAAAAATAACGGGTTCATTATACTATTTTTTGGCTAAGATTGCAACCTTTATTTTACAGAATTAAAAAACGAAAGGCAGCGTGCCAATACAGCCGGTGGTGGCAGCGTGCACAATGGCAACCACAGCCCATACCACCAAAGCGATCAGGCCAACGAGGATCGCCAGCACCAAAATCACCAGCAGCACCAGGATCGCCAGCACCAGCGGGCCCTTTTTGCTGGGGCGCACCGGGTCGTCAAAGGCGGGCTTTTCTGCCTTTTTCGGCGCCGGGTTCTCATCATCGTACAAAGGATACAGGGGCAGCGTGGCGTTGGCGTCGCAGGGACCCGGATTCCACAGCAGCGGCTCTACCAGACCGCGCACGGAGGTGGCACCCTTCAGTACCTTGCCGATGGAGAAGTGAATGGTGTTCAGGAACGCGTCGATCACGTTCAGCAACCCACAGCAGATCTTGTACTCCCGCGTATCCGGACCGTAAGGCGAGTCGCCGCAATACAGGTTCTGCACCAGCTCCAGGACAAAGTCCACCACACGATGATCGGCAATGTCCGCAATATCTTTCTTGGACAGGCCGCTTTCTTTCTTGCACAGGCGCCAGGCTTTCTTAAAGGTCAGCTTGTTCAGCCAATTGGCAACGGGCTTAATCAGCCAGCCCAGTTTTTTGACCTTTTCGCCGGGAACGGAAAAAGCGTCTGTCATCTCTGCCAAATGGTCAATATCCGTGGCCGCAGCGTCCAGCAGCTCGGAGATCATACCGAAGAAAAAAGTGCGCATATACTGGTCAAAAGGCTTGCCGCCGGTGTCCAGCCCCGGCACATCGGTAATGGTCACCGTCTCCACATCCACTTTGGCGTGGGCCGGGTCCAGTGTAATATTTCGCATAGTGGGCGGGCAGCCGGCCATAGCACCGCAGGCAATGTCATAAAAGGTGTTGCCCTTTTTGGTCTCTACCACGCTGATGTCGTGAATATGGGTGTGGCCGGTAAGCATACATTGCAGTCCGTTGTCGGCAAAAATCTCCCGGGTGGTCTCATGATTGCGCTGCATATCTCCCTTGCCGATAATGGCATAAAAAGGACTGGGAGCGATCATGGGGTGATGGGTCATAGCGATCACAAACTGATCATTTTTGCGAGCGTCCTCCAGCTGATCCAGGATCCAGGCCATACAGTCGTCGCTGTACCCGGAGCCGCTCTCCCCCTCCGGCTTATAGTTGGTATCGTCATTCAGGGCAAACAGCCGATAGCCGGGGGCCAGCTGCACCACATAGCTCATGCTGTCCGGGTGGGTGGCAATGGCCTCATTGGGGCCAAACTCATAGTACATCTGCCACAGATCGTGGCGCTCCTCCACCGCCGGCACCTGAATCTTTTTGTCGCCGTCATAGCCGTCTGCCACGCCGCCGTCCCGATAATCGTGGGTAGCAGTGATCACATACACCCGCTTGCCTCGCTTTTTCAGATCTCGGAGCATTTCAATAAACTCGGCGTGAGAGGCCAGCTCTCCGTCCCGGGTGGTATCGCCGGCCAGCACCACGATATCCGTGGAAGTGTCCGCGCACAGCAAATCGAACCCGGCCTGGATCACCAGGTCGCTGTCCTTAATGACCTTTTGGCTCTTGGCCTCGGCTTTTTCGTAAGCCTTGCCCTCGGTGCCACCCTTGCGGGAATAATAATGAGGATCGGTGATAAATTGAATTTTCAGCGGCGCATTGTCTGCGCCATACAACTTCGCTGCCATTGCGTTCTCCTTTACTTGGTCTCTGCCTTCAGCACGCCGCTGCGCACCGTGCCCGGCAGGGTAATCTCCATACAGCCGTCACTGCGCAGAGCGTAATCCAGTTCTTGCCCATCCAAGGTCAGCCGATAGCTGTGCGCATCCGACAGGGTGAGCACAAAGGCATACTGCCCATTGTCGCCGGTGTAACGGAAGTGGACCTCCGCAGAGGTGTCCGTAAGCTTCTGGCTATCCGTCCACACATCCAGCCCGCAGGTAAAGGTGCCCGGACGATAGTAGCAGTCCGCCCACACATTGATAGGCGCGGACAGGCCGCCGAAATTGTGGAACCAACCGCCGCGGCGGGTCTGAATACCAAAGCACTCATAGGTGTTGTAAGAGAAGTCCGTCTCTTCCTTCCACATATCCAGCGCCCGGCGGGCGATCTCAAAGGCAAATTCCGTCTCGCCCAGGTCAAACATGGTCTTCCACATAAAGAACTGGTGGCTCATCCACACATTGCCGTTCCAGTAGCCGTCGTCAAAATAGTAGGAGGCTGTCATATCCACCGCGCTGATGCCGGCAGCGGACCACATTTCGTCCGGGTTCTTAATATGCGCCAGCAGGCGCTCCCGCCGCGCCTCCGGGGCAGCCCCGGCAAACAGCGGATATACACCGTCCATGCCCTTGTCATAATTCTCCCCGGCGTCGGTGGTGAAAATGCCTTGATAGTTTTTGTCATCGTCATAGACGGAGTAGGCGTAATAGCCGCTCTTTTCGTCCCAGCTGTAACGGTTCAGAGCGTCGCTCATCCGCTGAATGTCCGCGTCATAAGCGGCAATGTCCTCCTCCTTGCCCATGGCGGCAGCCACCATCTTCATAATCTTGGCGGCCCGAATGGTGTGGGAAGTAGACAGGCAGGGGCACATATATTGTTTCTTGTCCTGGGCGATCATGGCCACCTGGGCGGGATAATCGTCCATACCGCTGCAAGAATACCAGTAGTCGTAAGTGGTGGTCAGGCCGTTGCCGAACTTGCCGCAGGTAGAGCCGGGGGTCTTGCCGCTGATATAGTCATAATACCGCTTCATCTGCGGATACAGAGCAAACAGGGGCGCCTTGTCCTCCGTACGGTGCAGCAGTTCCAAATACTGCACAAACTGGGTAGGCACCAGGGAGCCGTGGAGCAGAAACGCAAAGTCCGTATTCTCCGGCTGGGACAAATAAGTCTCTAAAATGTAGCGGCATTTCTCCGGGCTGAACTCCAACACACCGGTGCCGATCACGCCACTGTCCCAGGTATAAAAGCTGTCCCAGCGCTTGCCGGGGGTGTAATGTACGACATTCTCGCCGTGCTTGTACACCGGATATACCAAGTTGGTCAGGAGTGTTGCCCGCAAGATCTCGGTAGACAGACTGTACTTCTGTCCCTCCCGATTGAACTGTACCGGAGTGGCCAGCGCCTTGGCGGCGGTATACAGCTGCTCGTATTCTTCGGTGGTGCGGGGTTCCACCTTGCCCTTGGACAGCACCGCATACTCTATATGCTCTGCATGGGGGTCAATAAAGATGGAGGGCATCACCGCATTGTAATAGTAGCCCTCATCACTTTTTTTGCGGCGGAAGGAGCGAGAAAAGGTCTCCCTTAGGTCGTCATAAGTGGGGTCGCCGTTAGACAGTCGGTTAATCAGCGCGTCCTCCAGGCTGCCACTGTCCAGTTCCCGTCGGCGGGTCTTGGGATTGTGCGTCAAGATGGAATAGCAGCCTTCCGCGTCCTTGTAAGTTAGGGTAATGCGGGTGGCGCCGTGCACCTTTTCTTCTTCAATTTGCGGCTTGGTGTCCCGCAGCACCGTGCGGGCGCTGACTTCCTGTTCCGTGCCCGGCCGGCACAGCACCAGCACATCCAGCTCCACACCGGCGCCGCCCCGGCTCTCCAGGGTCAGGGTGTCTGCGCCGTCATAGGGCAGCGCGGCAAAGGTCAGGCTGTCACTCTCCGGCAGTTCTGCCGCTACGCCGTTGACGGTAAAGGCAGCAGCACCCGGGGTCACTGTGCGATAGCGCAACAGCAAGGTAGCGCCCGTCGGTCGGAGAGACGGCAGTGTGTATACCACTTTGTCCCCGGCAGTGCAGCCGAAAGGCTCCAGCCCCAGGAAATCCACATGGTAATTCTCGCACCGGTCGCCCAAACCGTGGGCGTGGTAAAAGTTGCCGTCGGCAAACTCGCCCTTGTGCATACCGTCCGGGTTCTCATTATCCCAGGGGCGGGGCTTTGCATAGGTGTACTGCGTATAATCGTTGGCATCCACCAATGCGGCATCCCCAGGCAGCTGCAAGGCACAGTGCTCCGGCGCCGGGAACTCCAGTGCGCCGAAAATATTCAGAATACAGTTTTGCGACAGGTCCGTATCGTTAACGAAGCGGCAGCGCATTAGGTAGGACTCCTCATCCAATCGGGTGTAAGACACATCGGCATAAATTTGGTCCTTCCACATCAGCTCATAGCGATAGGAATAAAAGCGAAAGTCCTCGTCGCAGCTCCACAAATGGTAGCCGGACGGCACAGTCACATTGGGCACCGGGGTGGCGGAATTCCACAGAGTGGGGTGCACCACAAAATCATAGCGGGCACCTTCTGCCGCCCGATCGTCCACAATGCGGGACAGTCCCATATACTTCTTGGAATACGGTCCCCAAAGGGGCATACGGATTTGAGATTTTTTCATACGCAGTTCTCCGTTTTTTGATTTTTTTGCAAGGATATTATCATCTTTTTGCCCGCTTTTGTCAATAGTGAACACCTTGACAAACCAGATATAATACAGTAATATATATCTGTTAAAAATAAATTATGTTTTTGCAGAGTAACGGAGACAAGTCTATGAACATTGACGAAAATGTACAAAAGGTCATCAAGCTGCTGCTGCGCAAGTGGAAGCTGCTGATCCTGTTTATGCTCATCGGAGCGCTTTTGGCCGGGGTTTATACCGCCAAATTCACCACCTTGACCTACACCTCCAGCGTGGAGTTCCTGGCTGCAGCGGTGGATCCGGCCCACGAAATCAGCGACAGCACCGGCGAGGTGGCCCGCACCAGCCAGACCAGCAAAATGAACTACGCTATGAAGATGATCGATACCTATATCGAGATCTTCAAGACCAACAAGTTCTGTGGCAAAGTGGCAGGCGAGATGAACAAAAAATACTACACCAACCTGTCTCCGGCGGATATTAAGCAATCTTTTACCATTGAGACGGTGGAGAACACAGCCATGTTTAAGCTGCTCGTCACCACCACAGACCCCACCCTGTCCTACAACATCGCTCACCAAATGGAGGAGAGCGTGCCGGAGCAGATGGAGGAAACCAACAACGGCCTGGTTCAGACTACCGTGGAGGACAAGGCCATTAAGCCCAACACCGCCGAGGGCCGGGGATACTTAAAGAACTGCCTGCTGGGTGCCGTAGCGGGACTGCTGATAGCTGCCGCATACGTGATCCTGCGGGATCTGTTAGATGTGCGCATCAAGAGCGCCGAGGAGCTGAGCCAGCGCTACGATGTGCCGGTACTGGGCTCTATTCCCGCCTTTACAACCGGCAAGCGCAGTGCTACCGGCAAGAAAAACACAAAGAAAGAGGCGAAATAAGATGGCTAAAAAAGCGAACAATCCCTTTGCCCGCACCCTGATCTCCAACGCCAACATGGATCCGGCGCAGAAGTTCCGGATTGAGGAGGCTTACAAGAGCATTCGTACCAACATTATGCTCTCCATCCTGAAAAAGGGATGCAAAACCATTGTGGTATCCTCCGGCTCCCCTGCCGAGGGCAAAACGACGACCACCATCAACCTGGCCATCTCCATTGCACAGGCAGACCAGCGGGTGCTGCTTATTGATTGCGATCTGCGCAAACCCAAGATGCACCACTACTTTGGCGTGTCCAATGCACCGGGACTGACCAACTATATCAGTGATTCTGTAAAAAACAACGGCCCTAAGACGGACCTGTACAGCATTATCCACAGAACAGAATTTTCCAACCTATCGCTGCTGTGCGCCGGTTCCATTCCACCCAATCCGGCAGAGCTGCTGGGCAGCGAGCCCATGGCTGAGTTTTTGCTGCAGATCAGTCGGGACTACGACTATGTGATCATTGATACCCCGCCGCTGAATGTGGTGTCTGACGCCCTGCCCATTATCCGGGAGTCCGACGGCGTGGTGATCGTGGTGCGTGCCAACGGCTCCACCCACCCGGAAGTGCAAAAGGTGATGGAATCCCTGGAGTTCATTGACGCCAAGGTGCTTGGCTTTATTTACAATTTTGCAGAAGATAAGCGCTCTCGCTACTCCCGCTACAAGTACGGCTATGACTATGGGTATGGCTACGGTTACGGGTATGACGCCGGCGCAGAATAATCGGATAAGGTGATGCTATGGTGATCCCCGGCTTGATTGAAATGCACTGCCACATTCTCCCCGGCGTGGATGACGGCTCCAAAGATACGGAGACCAGCGTAAAGATGCTCCGCCGCCTGGCGCTGCAAGGGGCAGAGACCGTAGTGCTTACACCCCATTATTACTCGGATTCTATTTCTTTGGCGGACTTTATCGCCCGACGGAACGCGGCTTTTACCAACTTGCAGGCTGCTCTGCCTCCGGACGCGCCCCGGCTACTGCTGGGTGCAGAGGTGTATGTAAGCCGCTATCTGATGAACAACCCGGATCTGACCCCAATCTGTGTCACAGGCACCCGGTGTGCCCTACTGGAGCATAACTTCGGCGACAACTTCGGCACGGAGACCCTGGATCGGATCACGGCGCTGACCTGCGACCACGGCATACGGCCTATTTTGGCGCACATTGAGCGATACAAAGCGCTGATGGATCACCCCGGTTTAATTGACGAATTGCGAGATATGGGCTGCGCCACCCAAGTAAACATCAGCGCCTTTGCAAACGCCTCCTTCGGGGCGCGGCGCAAACTGCTGAAGTATCTGGACAGCGGGCGCATTGACCTGATCGGCTCCGACTGTCACAACCTGGGCTCCCGCCCACCGGATTATGCAGACGGCGCCGCCGTGATCGTTAAAAAATTCGGTGACAGCGCCCTGCAAGCCTTAATCCAAAATGCCCACACCCTGCTGGGCTGCTGAAAGCGCATAAAAAAGCACGACTTCTTTGACAGAAGCCGTGCTTTTTCTTATGTTCATTTTACTTTGACGTTTGCTCCAGGCTGCGCAGCAGGGCAATTTCCTCTTGGTAGCCGGACAAGTCATTGGGGGTCTCTAAGAACATGGGCAGTCCCCGCAGCGCCGGGTGGTTGACGATGCGGCGGAAGGTCTCTATACCCAAAAAGCCTTTACCGATCTGCTCGTGTCGGTCTTTATGGGAACCGCAAGGATTCTTGGAATCATTCAGGTGCAGTGCCCGCAATCTGTCCAGGCCGATCACCCGGTCAAACTGGGTCAGCACCCCGTCCAGATCCTCTGCCAAAGGGTATCCGCCATCGCTCACATGACAGGTGTCCAGGCACACGCCGATCTTGTCTTGCAGCTGCACACCGTCTATAATGCGGCGCAACTCCTCAAAGGTGCCGCCCACCTCGCTGCCCTTACCTGCCATAGTCTCCAACAGTACAGTGGTGTGCTGCTCCGGGGTCAGCAGGTTGTTCAGTGCCCGGGTGATATAGGCAATCCCGTTATCCGTCCCCTGCCCCACATGGGAGCCGGGGTGAAAGTTATACAGCGTACCGGGTAGAGCCTCCAGCCGCTGCAGATCATCGGCAAACACCTCTCTGGCAAAAGTGCGGGTGCGTTCCTTATCACTGCACAAATTCATGGTATACGGTGCATGAGCCAGCACCGTACCAAAGTCCGCAGCCTGCGCCCCCTGCAAAAAGGCAGCCACATCCGCCGGATTCTGGGCCTTTACGGCACCGCCCCGGGGATTGCGGGTAAAGAACTGAAAAGTATTGGCACCAATAGACTGTGCCTCTCGCAGCATGTGGACATAGCCCTTGCTTGCACTTAAATGTGCGCCTAAAATCAACATCGCTTATCCTCGCAGCAGGGTCGGACGAGCAATGTGCTGCTCCGCCTGACCGGACATAATATACCCCAGCAGATCCGCCACGCAGCCCTGGTTGCAGTGGCAGGCTTCAAACTGGCAGATCTCATGAATGGCCTTAGGTGCCTGACCGGCACAGGCCGGCAATCCCACGGTCTTGAGCATATCCCAGTCGTTATAATAATCGCCGATGGCCGCCACATGGTTCCGGTCAATGCCCAGCATATCTGCCAGCACCATAATGGCCGTACCCTTGTGGGTGCCCTTTTGCAGCATCTCCATACTCCATGGAGAGGATGCCATAAAGTTCATACCTGCCGTGTCGCTGCGGTCAATTACATAGCGCAGCCGGTTCATGGTAATGGGGTTGGACCAAAAGATCACCTTCATCCACCCCTCCTTGGGCACCTTATCAATGGAGGTCACCTCGTAGTGCGCCTTATCAATATCCATGGTGCCCTGGGACAGAACGCCGTTTTTGACGATATACACATAATCGTCAAAATAAATTCCCACATCCACGCTCTTAAAGCTGTCACTGAACTTATTGATGATGTAGCGCACAAACTCGTGTCCCTCCTGCTGAATGGTGCTGCGCCAAATCATCTTCTCCTGCTGAAAGTCATAAATACCCGCGCCGTTGAGTACCACCGCCGGTTGATTGGGGGTGATACGATCGTAATTGCGCTTCAAGCTGGAGGTCAGCCGTCCGGAAGCCAAGGTAAAGTTGCCCCCCGCCTCTGTAAACGCCTGAATGGCGTCATAATTACGCCGAGGCAGCTTGCGTGCTTTGTTATTCAATGTGCCGTCAATATCTGACACCACCAGCCAATTGCTAAAATCCTTTTGACTCATACGCTTACCTTTTCTTTTCCCTGCAAGTGTGTAAAAATGATGTGAAATACGGGGGCAGCGGTGCTTCAAACCGCATTTCCGCCCCGGTTCTGGGATGTATAAAGCCAATCTCCCCAGCATGCAGGCACTGCCCGCCCAGGGAGGTGATCACACGCCGCGGTCCGTACACCGGATCTCCGGCCAGCGGATGACCGATATAGGCCATGTGCACCCGAATTTGGTGGGTGCGTCCGGTCTCCAATACACAGCGAATATGCGTAAAGTCCCCAAATCGCTCCAACACACGATAATGGGTAGTGGCCGGCTTGCTGTTCTGTTGGGTCACCGCCATTTTTTTGCGATCCTTGGGACTGCGACCGATGGGTTGGCACACCGTGCCGCTGTCTGCGGTCATGTTGCCGTACACCACCGCTTGGTACGCCCGGTGAAAACTGTGTTCCTGAATCTGGCGTGCCAAATCCACATGGGCAAAGTCGTTCTTGGCTACCATGAGCAGACCGCTGGTATCCTTGTCAATCCGATGAACGATCCCCGGTCGGATCACGCCGCCCACACCGCTAAGGGAGTCACCGCAGTAGTACAGCAGCGCGTTCACCAGCGTGCCGGTATAATTCCCCGGTGCCGGGTGCACCACCATACCCTTGGGCTTGTTCACCACCAGCAGGTCGCCGTCCTCGTAGACCACATCTAAGGGGATGTGCTCCGGCAGCACCTCCATGGGCTTTGGCTCCGGCAGGCGCAACTCCACCCGGGTGCCCGGGCGCAGCTTGTCTTTTTTATTTCCCTGGGCACCATCCAGCAGTACGCCGCCCTCCTCGATCACACGCGCCGCCGCCGACCGAGTCAAATCCGGACACACGGTGCTTAAAAACTTGTCCAGTCGCTCCCCTGCCGCTGTTTCGTCCACGGTAAAGGCACGCACCGGCTGCCGCTCATTTTCCGTCATGGGTCGTTCCCTTCTTGCCGTCACCGGAGCGAAACAGATCCACCGCCAGCCACAGCACAAAGCTGATGCCGCCGCAGGTCACAGCGCAGTCCGCAATATTAAACACGGCAAACTGCATAAAAGTCGGCTCAATAAAGTCAATCACATAGCCGTACAGCACCCGGTCGATCAGATTGCCCAGTCCGCCGGCCACCAGCACCCCCAGACTCCAGTAGCCCCACAGGGAGCGGCATTTGTTGCGAAACATATAAAAAAGCACACCGGCACACACCAGAGCGGTCAGCGCCACAAACACCCACCGGGCACCGCTGAACAGGCTAAAGGCCATCCCGGTATTGCGGGCATAGCGCAACTGCACCGCACCGGGCAGCAAAGTAACGATCTTGCCCCCCATCAGCGCACTTTCTGCCAGTCGCTTGGTCACCTGGTCGAAAGCCACGATCAGCAGGATCATAATGGAGGCCCAAATGTGTTTTTTTCTATGCTTCATAAACCCTCCGTATATAAAAAGGCGGGGGCAGAGCAGTCGCATCTGCCCCCGTATGGGTCGTTCCTTATTTATTCATCTCTGCCAGTGCAGCCGCGCAGTGGGCGCACAGGGTGGGATGCTCTGCGTTTTGACCTACGGTCTCATCGTACTTCCAGCAGCGCTCGCACTTTTCGCCGTCTGCCTTAGATACGGACACGCTCAGCCCCTCTACCTCGCCGGTAAAGTCGCCCTCACCGTCGGACAGTGCCACAGCGGAGGTAATGAAGATCTCCGGCAGCTGTCTTTCTACGCTCTGCAAGAAATCGCGCAGCTCGCCCGCAGCGTACAGGGTCACCTTGGCCTCCAAGGACTTACCGATGGTCTTGTCCTTACGAGCCAACTCCAGTGCCTTCTGCACATCTTCACGGATCCGATGGATCCGATCCCACTTGGCCATAAAGTCTGCGTCCGCAGCAATGTACTCCGGCTGGGGAATATCGTTAAACAGCGGAGACCGGGGATCTCTGCCCGCTGCATGGGGCATTGCCTTCCAGATCTCGTCACAGGTAAAGGCCAAAATGGGGGTCAGCACCAAGGTCAATGCGTCCAGCACCTTATACAATACGGTCTGGGCGGCACGGCGGGTAGCGCTGTCCGGCGCAGAAGTGTACAGCCGATTCTTGAGCACATCAAAGTAGAAGTTACTCATATCCACCACGCAGAAGTTGTGCAGCGCGTGGGCGGCGGTGTGGTACTCGTACACCTCGTACCCGCCGCGAGCGGTAGCCAGCACCTGGTCCAGCTTCATCAGTGCGTATTTATCCAGCTCTTCCAACTGATCGTTGGGCACCATATCCTTGTCCGGGTCAAAGTCATACAGGTTGCCCAGGCAATAACGAGCGGTATTGCGGATCTTTCTGTAATTATCCGACAGCTGCTTCAAGATCTCCTTACTGATGCGCACATCGGCGTGGTAATCGGAAGAAGCCACCCACAAACGCAGAATATCCGCGCCGTACTGGTTGATAATGTCCGCCGGGTCAATACCGTTGCCCAGGGACTTACTCATCTTTTTGCCCTCACCGTCTACGGTCCAGCCGTGGGTGATGATCTGCTTAAAGGGTGCAGGCTGCCCGGCGGCTACGCTGGTGAGCAAAGAGGACTGGAACCAGCCTCTGTACTGGTCGGCGCCCTCCAGGTACACATCTGCCGGCCACTTCAAATAAGGGCGCTGTTTAAGCACCGCTGCATGGCTGGAGCCGGAGTCGAACCACACATCCATAATGTCGCTTTCTTTTTCAAAGCCCTTTTGTGCGCCGCAGTGGGGGCACTTATAATCCTCCGGCAGGAAATATTCCGCTTCGTGGGCGAACCAGGCGTCAGAGCCTTCCTGACCAAAGATCTTAGATACCCGCAGCATCAGATCTTTATCCACGATCTCCTTGCCGCAGTCTTTACAATAAAATACGGGAATGGGCACACCCCACTTACGCTGACGGGAGATGCACCAATCGGCGCGCTCCTGGATCATGGACTGCATACGGTCCTTGCCCCAGGCCGGATACCACTGCACATCCTCGGTGGCAGCCACAGCAGCCTCCTTAAAATCATCTACCGAGCAGAACCACTGGGAGGTGGCGCGGAAAATGATGGGCTTATGGCAACGCCAGCAATGGGGATACTGGTGGACGATCTTTTTCAGCGCAAACAAAGCGCCGATTTTTTCCAAATGCTCCGCAATGGGCTTATTGGCCTCATCGGTGGTCAGCCCGGCGAACTGTCCGGCCTCCTCCGTAAGTCTGCCCTCAGCATCCACCGGTACAACGGTGGGGATCTCCGGGTACTTTTGGCACACGATAAAGTCATCCACACCGTGACCCGGTGCCGTGTGTACGCAACCGGTACCGCTCTCCAGCGTTACATGATCGCCCACGATCACCAAAGAGGTGCGGTCAATAAACGGGTGCTGGGTTTTCATATACTCCAGCTCGCTGCCCTGGATCACACCCACGGTCTCATAGTCCGTGGTGCCCCGGTCCGCCATAGCGGCGTCTACCAGGTCGGTAGCCATCACATAAAACTCGTCGCCGCTCTTCACCAAAGAATACTCAAAGTTGGGGCCTACGCAGATGGCCACGTTGGCCGGCAGGGTCCAGGTGGTGGTGGTCCAAATCACGAAATAGGTCTTGCTCAGGTCCGCACCCAGTGCAGTGAGCTTGCCCATATCGTCTGTTACATTGAACTTTACATAAATAGAATGGCAAGGATCCTCGCCGTACTCAATCTCCGCCTCGGCAAGGGCGGTCTTACAGTCCGGGCACCAATACACAGGCTTTAAGCCCTTGTAGATATGGCCCTGAGAAGCCATGGTAGCAAACACCTTAATCTGCTCTTCCTCAAAGTCCTTGGTCAGGGTAATGTACGGGTGATCCCACTCGCCGATTACGCCCAGGCGCTTAAAGGACTCCCGCTGAATATCCACATAGCTCAGCGCAGTCTTTCGGCAAATCTTGCGCAATTCCAGATCGGAAATGTCGCTGCCGGCGCCGATGCCCGCCTGCTTTCTGGCTTTCAGCTCTGTGGGCAGGCCGTGGGTATCCCAGCCGGGCACATAGGGAGACTGAAATCCGGTCATATTCTTGTAGCGCACAATAAAGTCCTTTAAGGTCTTGTTCATGGCGTGGCCGATATGAATATCACCGTTGGCGTACGGAGGTCCGTCGTGGAGCACAAACAGAGGCTTGCCCTCGTTGTGCTGCATCAGCTGACGGTACTGGTCATTTTCTTCCCATGCTTTCAGGAATTCCGGCTCCCGCTGGGGCAAAGCTGCCCGCATGGGAAAGTCGGTCTTGGGTAAATTCAGTGTTTGGTTATAATCCATGCTTCTTGTTACTCCTACTGTGTATGTAAATTATTTTTTCTTCTTAAAGAAACCGCGCAGCTTGGAAGAGCCCTCTTCCTCCTCATACTCATCCTCGTCCGGAGCGGTCAGAGAAATGGTCTCGCTGGTGCGCTCGTCGCCGCTTTTGACATGAAAATAGTCCTCAAAGGGCATAGCGGCCTGGTCGTCAAACAAGGTCTTTTCCTCCTGCTGCGGGGGCACCTGCTCCAGCTCCGGCTCCTCGTCGATCTCGCTGATGGTGGGGGCGTTCTCGTCCAGCGGAGTGATTTCGTCCTCGGTAAAGGCGTTTAGCGCGCTGCTGACCTCCTCCGGGCTGGCTGCGGGCGCCTGCTTCTCCTCGATCTCGTCAATGATCTGATCCACCTGGTCATCGTCTGTGTCGCCCTTGGTATTCTCTGCCGTCGGCGCCTGTGCCGCAGCTTCCTCCGTCGGCGCATCGACCGTCTGGCTTTGCAGTTTGTTGATCTCGTCAATATTGGAGATGATCTGGTTCATCTCGCTCTCCACAGAGTCAATGTGCGCCTGATCCTCGTCCACCTGGGGCTTCAAATCCACCATATCGCCCAGACGATCCATCTGGCTCTCATACAGGGACAGCAAGCTGTCCTTAAAGCTCTTAGACTCGCTGCGCAGCTTTTCAATCAGCTGCTCGTGATAGGCTTTTTCGCTCTTCGCCTTGCTCATCAGCTCCTCAGACAGCTGCTTGGCCTGGTTGAGCATTTCCTGAGCCACAACCTTGGCGCCGTCAATGGCGTCATTGGCCTTGGCCTCCGCCTCGGTAATAATGGACTCGGCAGCGTCCTGCTTCTCCTTGGTAAAGTTGGCGGCATAGGTGCGGGCCTCGGCCACCATCTTGTCCGCTTTTTCTTTGGCGTCCGTCACCGTCTGCTGCGCGGTGGCTGCGCTTGCGCTAAGCTTCTCTTCCGCCTTTTCCTTGGCGTCCTTGGCAATGCGATCCGCCATCTTTTGGGCGGTGATCAGTGCGGTCTTGATAGAGTCCTCTTCACTTCTGTACTCCTCAATCTTGCCGGCAAGTATTTCCATTTTGCGGTAAAGCTCTTTGTTCTCATCGTACACAGCCTGGTAAGACTCGACGATCTGGGCCAACAGGGCATTGACCTCTTCCTTATCATATCCGCCGCTTTGCACGGTAGACAGATTTTTCTCTCGAATTTGGCTGGGTGTAATCATATTCTCTCTCCTTCTCTCCTCACATAAACATGCCGTTGTTCTCAAGCTCATCGATCAGATCGCCCATTACATCTACATTGTAAGGCGTAATGATATAGGTGCTGTTGGCTACCCGCTTGATCTGGCCGTTGTTGGCATACGCCACGCCGCTGAGGAAATCCAGCAGTCTGCGTGCAATATCTCGGTTGGTGCTCTCCAAATTCAACACCACCGTACGCTTGGCATTCAAATTGTCGCCGATAGAGGCAGCCTCTTCAAACCGCTCCGGCTTCACCAGCACCACCTGCAACTGGGTGGTGGTGTGGATATTGACCACCTTATCGTCCCGTCCTCTGCTGCGAGGGCGTTCCTGGCGCTCCGACTTAGGCGCCCGCTCGTGCCGGGGGCGCTCCTGTCGCTCTGCCCGCTCCGGGGCAGCCAGACCGTAGTCCCGGTTGTCGTCGTCATAGTAATCGTCAAAATCATCATCATTCTCGGTAATGATCTCTTTGAACTTATCCAGTAAACCCATATTCGCCTCTCCTTAACGGTATTGTCTGGCGCCGAAGATGGCAGAGCCGACACGCACCAGCGTGGAACCCTCGGCAATGGCGGCCTCAAAATCGCCGCTCATACCCATAGACAGAATATCCATGTCTATATTATGGTGTTTTTTGTCTTTAATGTCAATGAAAGATTGATGCATTGTCTCAAAATATTTGCGCACCTGTGTCTCCGTCTCACAAATGGGGGGAATACACATCAAGCCCTTGATCTGCAAACCGGGCAACTGGGCCGCTTCTTCCAGCAACTCCGGCAATGCCTCGATCATAATGCCGCTTTTGCTTTCCTCCCGGCCAATGTTTACCTCCACCAATACATTGGTGGTTACATCGTGCTTAACGGACTGCTTGGAGATCTCCTGGGCCAGCTTCATAGAATCCACAGACTGGATCATATCCACCTGACCCACAATATACTTAACCTTATTGGTCTGAAGTCGACCGATCAGGTGCTTTTCCACCCCATCCAAGTGCAACGCATCCCGCTTGCCCAGGTATTCCTGCACCCGATTCTCGCCGATCAAATCGGCGCCCAGATCCAGCGCCCGGTTAATGTACACCGGCTCCACGGTCTTGGTCACTGCCATCAGGCGAACCTCTCGGGGATCGCGGCCGCTTTTGACGGCGCCCTCCTGCACCCGATCCAAGATCCGCTTCCAGTTCTCCTCAACGGCTTGCAGCCGTGCCGGATCAGGTATAAACTTTTCCATTATAAAGATCCTTCCCTTCTGTGATGATCTCGTCATAAAGGCGAATACCGTCTTTATTCTGGGCGTCATACGCCAGTATTACATAATCCTTGCCGGAATACAGCACCGAGGCGGGACGGAATTTCACCTGTCCGGCTACCAGCACATACACGCCCTTTTTGCCGTCGCTTACATGCACGGCGGCAGCGGGGGCCTTGATCCCGGTATAGGAAGCTGTGCGAATTTCTATATCCTCCGCCCGATAGGCGGCAATATCCGAGTCCATATTCTCACACTGGAGCACCAGAACCGTTTGCGTGGCGCCGGGCTTGGTGTCCGCGCCGCTGACCACGGTGCAGGAAAGCACCCGGTCGCTGTCCTTAATAGCCACATCCAGTCGAGTGCCGTTTTGCACCTTTTGCAGGTCCGCCACATCCGCCTTGCACACAAAGTACCAAGCATAGCTGGTGATCACCTTGCCTAAGGCGCCGGTGTCGCCCTTGGCGCTCTCGGCAGTCTTTAAGGCTTTATCTAAATCGGCAGCGGTCATCTCCGTCACCTGATCATAATCAAAAACGCTCTCGCACCCATCCGTGTAGCCGGAGAAGACGCCGCTTACCGCCGCAGTCACGGAGCCGATAGGCTCTGCCGTGCCCAATTCGTCCATTTGACTTTGCAAATCCCTTTTCAGCGCTGCAAAGTCAATGCTGGTGCCGATCATCATCTGGCGGCGGGTAAAGGTGTCGTTCATCTCCTGCGCCGCGGTACTTGCCCCGGTCAGATCCGATTGGGCCAGCGCCCGTATGTAATCATTTACATTCTGCACCGCCTCATTGTCCACGGCGGTAATATCCGTGGCAGTGGCGGTACTCTTATTTTCCATATCCCGGTAGTGCTGCAGCTTCTCCTTTAAGGCGGTGCGCTGGCTGTACGCCTTAGCGTCCGCCTCAGACTGAAAGCGCAGAGCCACCTTGCCGTCCTTGGCAATCTTCTCGCCGTCGGCAACGCATTGCACCGTCACGCCGCCGGGGCCGCTCACCGCGTGCTCCTCTCGCACCGCCAGCGCCGTGGTCTCAATGGTACGGTACACGGTGGTCTCCTTGGCGGTGTAGGTTTGCAGCCGCACATGGGTAGCAGTATAGCACTCATACACCACCACAGACAAAATCAGCAGTGCCACAATGCCGATGGCCCAGTTCTCCTTGGCGGTACGACTGAGCTTTTTACGGCTTTTATGCTCTTTTTCCTTTGTCTTTGCCATAAAGAAAATCCTCTGCCTGCGCCGTCGCTGCGGCGATCAGGCGCTCTGTATCCATGGTATCCGGCTCCAGCACCACAGCGCCCTGCCGGCGCTTAAACCAGGTGATCTGGCGCTTGGCGTAGCGGCGGGTCTCCTGCTTGAGCCGTTCTACCGCCGTCTCCAGCGGTTCTCTGCCCTCCAAATACGGCAGCAGCTCCTTGTGCCCAATGGCCTGCCGTGCCGTGGGACCGCAAGTGGCGTAGGCCTGCCGTGCTTCCTCCACCAATCCGGCGGCCAGCATGGCATCCACCCGGGCATTGATCCGATCATACAGCACCTGCCGATCCCGGTAGCGGAGCACAAAATACAGTGCCTCATAAGGGCTGTCCTCCCGGCGGGAGGCTGCATTCTGTGCAGTCTTGGTAATACCGGCATAGTACAGTTCCAGTGCACGCACCACCCGGTTTTTGTTATTAGGGTGTATTTCTGCCGCAGCCGTGGGGTCCACCTGCTGCAAGGTACGGTACAACTCTGTGCCGTCCTTTGCCAGCAGCTCCCGGCGCAGGTCCGGGTTCGTCTGCACATGGGCAAACTGAATGTGGTCAATAAAGCTGTCAATAAACAGCCCGGTGCCGCCAACCAAAATGGGCACCTTACCCCGGGCGGCAATATCCGCCACCGTCTCCGCTGCCAGGTTGCAATACTGAGCCACGCTAAAAGGCGTGTCCGGGGGCAGGATCTCTGCCAAATGGTGCACCGCTGCCTGCCGCTCCGCTGCCGTAGGCGCCGCAGTGGCAATGGGCATACCGGTATAGATCTGCATAGAGTCGGCACACACAATCTCGCCGTCCAGCCGCCGAGCCAGGGCAATGCCCAAACCGGTTTTGCCGGAGGCGGTGGGACCGGCCACCACAAGTACCTTTGTCTTCATACTCACGCCCTGCCGAACTGTCTTTCGATCTCGTACCGGCTAACCTTGATCATCACCGGCCGCCCATGGGGGCAGTATTTCACCCATCGCGCCTTCGGCACGCCGGGGACCCCAATTTCATTTCGCTCCGGGGCAAGTAAATTGCCCCTTCGCCAAGGGGGGCAGTAGCGAATATCCGGCATGGACAGCAGCTTCTCAACAAACAGGCGCTGCTCCGCCGGGCTGGTCACATCACCGGCCTTGACCGCTGCGCGGCAAGCGGTGGAATGGAAGATCCAGTCCAGCTTTTCCGGCTCAATGTCCGTTTTGTGCTCCAGCAGTTTCTCTGCGATCTCGCAGATCAGATCGGCAATATTTGCCCCGTCCAGCATAGCGGGCACCGATCGCACCAACACCGCGTCCGTGCCAAAGATCTCCACCTCAAAGCCGCCTTTTTGCAGCAGATCCAGATGTTCCTCAATGGCGGACAGCTCCGCTTTGTTCAGGCGCACGGTCACCGGCGCCAGCAGCAACTGGCTGTGGATCTCCGCACTCCGGCGCAGGGCTTCAAAATTCATCCGCTCGTGGGCGGCGTGCTTGTCAATATAATATAAATTATTTTCTATCTCTACAAGTATATAGGTCTTAAAGGCTTCGCCCACTACACGGAAGGCCGGGGCCTTCCGGTCCTCGTCCACTACCTGCACCGTGGGGACAGGTGCTGTCTCCGTCGAAGGCGGTGCAACCGCTGCCGACTCTGCGCTCTCATGCGTAGGTACTGCCGGGGACGCTTGGGTGGGCACTTCCGGCTCACTCTGTACCACCGGCGCAGCCTGAGGTTCCGAGGCGTTTATTTCGGTCACTTTTACAGGTGCCGGCTCTTGCGCCATCGGCGCTGCGCTTTGCTCTGTCGCCCGCTGCACCGGGATCTGCCCCTGGGGCGCGGTACGGTACGGCACACCTGCCTGCGCCGTCTGCCAAAAGTCCGTGCGGGGCGCTGTTTGCAGCACCGTTTGCACACTCTCTTCCTTTTTGCGGAAGAAATCGATCTTGGCGCTGCGACTGCCTGCCGGCGGGTACGCGCGTCCCACCTCGTCCGCTGCGGGAGTGCCGCCAAAGGTCGCTTCCTTTACACTGTCGCCAGTCTCAATCGCGGTCTTGACCCCATAATACACCAGGTCAAACACCGGCTTTTCGTTGGCAAAGCGCACCTCGATCTTGGCCGGGTGCACATTCACATCCACCAGCGCCGTGTTGACGGTCATATTCAGCACGCAGGCGGGAAAACGCCCTACCATAATGCTGTTTTTATACGCCTGCTCCAGCGCCGCCAAGGCGGTCTTAGACTTCACCAGGCGACCGTTTATGAAAAAATACTGCATGGCCCGGCTTTTGCGGGAGGCATGGGGGCTGGACACATAGCCCTCCAGCTCCATACCGTTATAGCTGTAATGCACCGGGATCAGCGACTGGGTCAGTTCCCGGCCAAACACGGAGTACACCGTGCTCTTTAAGTCCTTGTTGCCGGGAGTCACCAGGGTCTGCTTGCCGTCCCGGATCAGGCGAAAGGCGATCTCCGGATGGCTCAGCGCCACCGCGTCCAGCACACCGGCCACCGCGTTGCCCTCGGTCACATCTTTCTTTAAGAATTTCATGCGCGCAGGCGTGTTGAAGAACAGATCCCGCACCACCACTGTGGTGCCCACCGGGCAACCGGCGTCGTCGCAGCTTTGTTCCTGGCCGCCGGCGATCACATAGCGGGTGCCCACCTGCTCCTCTGCTGTGCGGGTGAGCAGTTCCACCTGCGCCACTGCGCCGATGGAAGCCATGGCCTCGCCCCGAAAGCCCAGGGTGCCGATGGCGTTCAAATCCTCCTCGGTTGCGATCTTGGAGGTGGCATGGCTGATAAACACCTTGGGCACATCTGCCCTTGCGATACCACAGCCGTCGTCCGTAATGCGCATATAGGTAGAGCCGCCGTGCTGGATCTCCACCGTTATGCGGGTGGCTCCGGCATCAATGGAATTCTCCACCATTTCCTTAATTGCAGAGGCGGGGCGTTCCACCACCTCGCCGGCTGCAATCAGCTGGTACACAGACTTGGGTAAAATATGAATTTGCGGCATGGAACCACCGCCCTTTCTATAATGAAATCCGTTTTTAGCTAAGCTCCTGGGCCTTTTTGCGCAGGTTATCCAGGGTCTGCATAGCCTCAATCGGAGTCAAAGTGTTAATGTCTACGGTCTTTAGAATTTCCAAAATCTCGTTGGTGCCGTTGGCGGTGAAATTGTACTGAATTTCCTCCTCCGGCTCCTCCTCTATGGCTTCCTCCGCCTTAAACTCGATAGGCACGCTGTTCTGCTCCAGCTCCTTGAGGATCACCTTGGCGCGGCGCACCACCTTGTCCGGCACACCGGCCAGCTTGGCCACTTCAATACCAAAGCTCTGGTCCGCGCCGCCCCGCACGATCCGCCGCAGGAAAGTAATATCATCTCCCCGCTTCTTCACCGCTACGGAGTAGTTGCGCACGCCGTCTACCAGCCCTTCCATGGCGGTCAGCTCATGGTAATGGGTGGCAAACAGCGTCTTGGCACCCAAAGTCTTGCGCTTGCACACATATT
>OODL01001207.1_pt1 | contig 24262 bp, 35 predicted proteins | sample 1671181 | NCBI WGS metagenome assembly OODL01 (sample SAMN06348130, study PRJEB24527) | human gut metagenome | biome: human gut; feature: ankylosing spondylitis patient; material: feces | host: Homo sapiens | place: China | collected 2015-10 | reverse complement strand
ATCGTCGGCGTTACGCTTGTCCACGCCTCCGTGCCGTACTCCCGGTACTGCACCATGTAAGCCGCCGTGTTTTTGTTAGATAGCGGGGTAATGGCGGCGGTAAAGGTGACTTTACCGTACTCTCCCGTGCGGCTCGCTGTGCCATTTTGCGTGCAGCGGGTGGCCGAAATGGCCGAGATGGTGGGGACGCTGTAGGGCTTTACGGTATACTCAATTGATTTTGTAGCCGTCCGCCCACGGCTATCCGTTACAGCGCATGTGATATACACCGTGCCGTAGTAAGGCAAAAAACCCGTTGTGCCGGTCGCCGCAGATGCGGTATACAGTGTGCCGGAGCCAGCCGACCAGCCCACCTTAATGCTATAGGATTTAATGGTGCTGCCCTGCGCGCCCGTGCCAGTGATTGCAACTTTGATTTTACTGCGCAGCTGTAGGAAATACCCGGTATATTTCGTTTTGTTGCCCGTTGGGTCAGTTACGGACACTGACAGCGTTGGCACCACGCTTGACGGGATTGCCAGCGTCACCGTACACTCCGAGCGCCCCACATAGGCGGTGCCGTTGTAAGTCTCACAGATGATCGTTGCCGCCAGATTTGCGCTATTGGGCGCGTTGGTGGCCAAATCGATAGGTGGCGTCCAGTTATAAGTCGTCTTGCCATCGTAACCTGTAATTTTAACCGCATTTTTGCTGCCGACTTTGTAATATAGTTTGTCGGTAAAGCTTGCGCTTTTGCGGTCAATTGTGATTTTAAGGGCGGTGCCAAGGGTGCCGGTTTTGGGTGCTGACACAACAGATGCGCGGGGGATGGTGTCCAGCTCCAGCGTCTTGGTCTGCGTGATTACGCCGGCGCTAATCTCCGTGTCCATCCACGTCCGCACCTTAATGCTCCCAGTGCCATCAGCCTTGTGGCTGACGGTGAGGGTGGTGTCCAAGATGGTCTTGGTGGTATTTTGCGGCAGCGTAAACGCTACTGTGTGCTCGGTCTCTGTGCCGCCATTAATGGTGATGTAGTAATACGCCTTGTCACCGGGGGCATCATTATAGCTGGAGCCGGTCTGTTGTGATGTCCACTTAATGCGGACTTTGGAGGTATTGTTGGCTATGGATTGGCCAACTTGTTCCAATGATAGATTTTGATATACACTCATGGTGTCCCCTCCTTAGCTGACAATCACATCATCATTGTCGTCCACCTGGATAACCACTTTTCCAATGGATATAGCGGACGAAACTTTGAGCCGTTTAGCTTCTACGCCTTCCGCCGTGATTTGCAGTTCTGGTGTATTGTTGCGCACAAACTGCAAAATGTCGTTATCCAACCGTAGCAATACTTCATTCCCGCTCTCGCCGATGATAAGCCCCTCGTCCGTAAATCTAAAAGCCTTTGTAATAGATGCATACTTTGCTTGCAAATCGCCGTCTACGTCATCAATCCGCTCGGTGACTTTGGTAATGTCGATGCCCAGTTGGTCGGCCAGCACGGAGAGCCTTGTGCTGACCTCCTCCTTGTAGGCGCCGAAATCCCCGGTTTCCACATAGTTTTCCAGCGCCGACAGGATGATGGAGTTGACATTCTGCTGCAGGTCGGTGATTTGCTGGGTGGTGGTTTGGGTTACTTGGCTGGCCGAATCGTCCACCCGCTCGATCAGCTCCGCACGTGTGTTTTCAATGCGGTCATTGGTTTTTCGATCAGCATCAATTTGTGCGCCCGTATAGGTGCGGCTGGTGCCGCCCAACGTGATTTGTGTGTTGCCTGGGTCAAGGATGTCCGGGGCCAACTCCATCAGCGGATAGGATGCGCTGTAGCCGTGGGGCGTACTGACCAAGGCGGTCATTCTGCCCACCCGGAAATGCTGGACGCCCTCTTGCCAGCCCAAATCCACTGCCTTGCAGGTGATGGTTTCCGGCATAGACAAGCCATTATCGGCCAGGGCCGTTTTTGCCTTTGTCTGGAGATTGGTGTCAACGGTCACATCATCCCACTTGATATGCCTGGTAATACGCCCGTATGTGGCCACGCCGGACTTGCTGTAGATGATTTTCCCGGACTTCACAAGATCATCTGACAGTGCGCCGTCCGATAGGCTTTCAATGGTCAGCCCGTCCTTGCCCTCCGGCAGAATGGCAGTGTAAATTTTCGTACCGTCCGTTTCACTGGACAGGTCAAGCAGGTTTTCTGCAAATTCCACCGTCTGCGTATTTGTCAGCGGCAGCTCCGCATAATAGTCCAAATAATTTCCGTCATTCTCGTATCGGATTAGCAGATTCCCGCCCAGGGAAGATTTGAACAGCTTATCGGAAATAGTGGTCATCGCCGTGGCATACTCCCCAGAGCTGCGGGTGATGTAATTGTTCGGGTCGGACACGGTGACCACGCCGGGCTTGATCTGCTGCTCTGCAGTCACCTGCGCATTGTGCTGTGACAGAATCCAGCGGAAGAAAAACTCCACCACATTCCCGCCTGCGGCGGCGGCCTTATAGGCAGCATCCCCCGCAAAGTCATCCGGGAAAATGAACGGTGGTATGATGCTGTCATTCAGCGCCGCCATAATGCCCTCTGTTTCGATTTTGTGCGCCCCGTAGAAGTCTTTTATATCGCTGGTTATTCTTCCCCTATATATAGGGAAAGTGCCGTCCAGCAGCTCCACAAGGCCGCTCATGCGGCGCAGATTGCTTAAATAGGGATGTTCTGCGCCCACCGAAAAGGACATTTCCCCGGCCTTGCTGACCGCCAGCTTAACAGAGGGGTCACGGACGATTAGTTTTTCATCCGCAAGGCGTGGGTCATACAGGATATAGTTTTTGTATTTGAGTTGATACATTACAGGCTCGCCTCCTGGTATGTCACAGTGATGCTACCTGTGCCGCTTGCGACTTTTGCTTTCAGGGTGTTGCTTCCAGACACAAGACGGATAGCGGGCAGAATATGATCTCCCGCGCTGATGTTGATTGTGCTGCTGCCCCAAAGCAAGGTGGTGTCCTGGGCCACCGTGATAGTAGGGATGACAGGCCGGCGCTCGTTGGGTAGGGATAGCTGTTTGTAGGCCGTGCCAAGGTCAGAGCGGGAAACCGTGGTTTTTGCGTTCTTGTATTTCCACGGGTCGCAGTCAACCGTGACCGGGATAGTCTGCATCATTTTGACAAGCTCCACCTGCCCAACGGAGCACCGCCCACTGTAAAAATGGGCGGTGTCCTCGGGGAATGTTATTTTAACGCGCTTGCCGTGGACTTTGTTGCAGAAATCGGAAATCGTAGCAGGCCATGTCTTGCCGCTCACCGTGTCCACGCCGGCGAGCTTCAGTGTAATAGTGCGGTTCTTATAGGTGACTTCTCCGGTCAGCACTTCAGACGCATCCAGCAGACCGTCCCGGCCCGGAACATCGATCATGTTCGTGCGGACTTCCGGAAGGGAAATGGACTTACTTGCAAGCAGCAGGCCATATTCTGCGTAGGTATCTTTCCCGTCAAAAAATACTTTTCCAATCATACGGCCCTTGCCCTCCTCGCGTTGATTTTGGCCAGTTCTTCATCCATGCCTGGGGCAAGCAAACCGACAACCTGGCCACTGTCCATGATGACTTTCATATTTGCCAACATAGGCAAATACTGTTCCAGCAGCATTACAATTCTGCTAGAATCGCTGCCACCGCTTGTGCTTTCTGCTCCGTAAGAGCCACTTGTATAATTTCTGCTGATGTTTGCATCTGCCGTAATGGTGCCAGCGTCAAAGCTCATGTTGCCTTCGATGTCCTTTTTCACCGATGAAAATTCATCGCTAAACCCTTCGCCCAAGCCTTCAGCCATAAAGCCGCCGATGCCGGCAAAGACCTTGGAAGGGGATGCAATACCCAGAATCTTCTTAACGCCGCCAACAAGCGCGTCCACTTTATCGTTAAACCAGTTCTTGATGTTGTCCCACATCCCGGCGATACCGTCTTTCAAGCCTTGGACAATGTTTCTGCCGATGCCGCCCCAATCATAATTTCGGAATGTGTCAACAATGGCCGCGATAATGCGCGGGACGGCCGCAATCAGTTCCGGGATTGCTCCGACAATGCCGGTAATCAGCGATACAATGATTTGCGGCGCCGCAAGAATGATTTTGTCAAGGTTGTTTACAATGCCGTTGATGAACGCAATAATCAGCGTAGGGATTGCCGCCACCAATTCCGGTATGCACTGGATAATTCCGTCTATCAGCGCAAACAGGAGATCGATTCCCATTTGGATAATGTTCGGCAACTCTACAATGATTGCTGCAAGCAAGTTGCCAATAATCAGAGGTACTGCCGCAATAAGCTGCGGGATCGCGTCAATCATCCCGTTTGCCAGCGTCATAATCAGCAGGATTGCCGTCTCGACAATTTGCGTTAAAAATTCAGGGTCTGTTATCTGCTGTATAACTGTCAGGGTTACTTGGATTAGAGCATCAATCAATGCCGGGAGATTGTCAATCAGCCCATTTGCAAGTTGCAGCACGATTTCAATAGAGGCAGCATTCAACGCCGGAAGATTTTGGATAATTGCATTTACAAGCGCCATAAAAATATCTGCGCCTACCTGCACGATTTTAGGCAAGTACTCAAGGATTTTATTAAGCCCATCGCCCACAACGTTGCCCATTTCGTCCATCAATCCAGAAAGACCGCCGGTGCTAAATGCATCCGTCAGTTGAGATACATACCCCGTAAGCGTCTCGATGGCCTTTTGCGCTGGGCCGGAAAAAGTCTCATAAAGAGTGATGCCAAATCCTTCTGTGGCAGATTTTAGGATAGTAATTGCGCCGTTCATGTTGTTAATCATCGTGTCCGCCATGCTTTGCGCAGTACCGTCCGCATTGGCGATGGCGGATGTTAATTTCTCAAAATCGGAATCGGACGCATTGACGATGGCCAGCATGCCGGACATTGCTTCCTGACCGGCAATGGCCGCTGCCACGTTAGCTTTCTCCGCTTCGCTCAATCCGGCCATTTTATCGCGCAGGATCTGCATGGTTTCGCTAAATGGCTTCATGGTTCCATCAGCGTTTTGGATAGCATCCGCTGCATCCATGCCCAAGGAAGCAAACGCCTCTTGGACTTCCTTGGTCGGTTTGGCCAGCCTGGTAAGCATTGCGCGCATTGATGTGCCAGCTTGTTCCGCCTTGATTCCGCTGTTGGCCATCAAACCAAGGGCAACAGATACGTCCTCAATGCTATACCCCAAAGCGCCGGCAACAGGAGCAACGTATTTGAAGGAGCCGCCCAGCATGGATACGTTCGTATTTGCGCTATTTGACGCAGCGGCGAGCACATCAGCAAAATGCGCAGAATCAGAGGCCTGCAGTCCGAATGCCGTCAGTGCATCCGTTACAATGTCCGACGTTAACGCAAGATCTTCGCCAGACGCGGCAGCAAGATTCATAATTCCATCAATACCGTTTAGCATTTCCTCGGTTTTCCATCCTGCCATAGCCATGTAGGTAAAGGCATCAGCCGATTCGGATGCGGAGAACTTGGTTTTTGCACCCATTTCCTTTGCTTTATCTCGCAGAGCGTCTAAACTTTCTCCGGTTACCCCAGAAATTGCCGCGACATTGGCCATAGACGAATCAAAATTACTACCGACATCAATGGCATATTTCCCGACCGCTGTAGCTGCTACGGATGCGGCTGCTATTGCTTTGGCTCCAAATTCAGCAACTTTTTTCGCAGCATTTGTAAACTTTCCGCCAAGCCGATTTGCGTTTTCGGCGATTTCCTCGATTTGATTGTTTACATCGCCAGAATCTACGGAAATTTTTACAAACAAATCAAGTAGATTCATGTGTTCACCTCGCTCTCTTTGTAAATTCTGAAAATTATTCGTGACATTCCATTGATAGTATGGTATGATATCGGCAAGGAGGGATTATTTATGATAAGTTTTAACAAAGATTCTGCTTGGGACTTAAAGCCGATTCCCGTTTCCGATGTGCGTGGTGAAGTGAATGGCTTGTTGATTGACGGGGAAGAAATCGCTGCCGCATTTAAGACCGTACGCGACCAGCTGATTTTTACTAACAAGCGAGTCATATCGGTTGATGTACAGGGGATTACAGGAAAGCGCAAGTCCTTCAGCTCTATGCCCTATTCGAAAGTGCAGTTTTTCTCCGTGCAAACCCCAGGCTTTGCCGAAATCATCCCGGATAGCGAACTTGTTCTGACATTCTCCAATGGTTATGTCGCAAAGTTTGAGTTTAAGGGAGGCACAGACATCGGGAAAATCGGAAGAATGATTTCTGATTATGTCCTCAAGTAACGCATATTCGCCCGCCGCCCCTTTACGGGGCGGCTTTTTTAACTTGTAACCCGCAACGATTGACAATATCGCTGGTGATTTCTTCACATGAGCGATTGTCTTTTTTGCTCACATCTATAATTTCAATGTATCGCTTATCGATTGAAACGCCCGCGCATCGCTCGCATATTGCTTTAAGCAGGTCAGCAGAATAAATTCGATATGCTTTTTCTTCTGCATCCTGCTTGTACCGCGCTACACAGTATGACAGAAATGGCTTTACTCTTTGGCTTCCACGATATTCTCCTGCACAGAGCCGGACGGCGTTTCTGCCGTCTCGGTCTGCGCAGATGTAAAAAGGTCCGCAAAGGCATCGTCCGTCATAAGCTCAGTAACATCAACCAGCAACTTGGCAAGCGTCAGCCCAGCGGCATATTTTTTTGCAGGCACGCCTTCCACAGCCGCCAAAATTGCGATCAGATCTTTCTTGTGTCCACGCAAAAGCAACGGAGCAGATTTCTTAACCCTTGCCAATACAAAGTCCTTTGCATTTACGCCATCCGGGAGCTTCTGACGCTGAAACAACGCTGCGGCTTCTTTGTCCTCGGCTATGTTGGCAATAGGATCGATAATGTCTGCGATAACATCAAACACTCGCTCCCCTTTAATTTTTGACAGTTTCATGGTGTTACTCCTCCGCCGTACCGGCCTTGATGTAGATCTCAAATGGCACAGTGTCCTGTGCGCTCATGGAGTAGTGGGCCGTATACTCAAACGCGAACTGCCCCTTCGCCTTGTCGCTGGTCTTTAGCTGGAAGCCGCCGGTGGACAGTGCGTTCATCAGGTGGATGGCGATGAAGCCGCCATTTTTATCGCCGTTCTTGTCGGAGTAGTCGCCCACCAGCCAGATGTCGGCAAAGTCAGCGTCCGACAGATCGTTCCGAGGCGTGACCTTCCCATCGCTGGTACCCACATCGGCAGCACCGCAAAGGCTCTTTGCAATCTTGGTGTCTGCGTTAATGAACGTACCCGCAATCTTCGCCTCCCAGGAATCCACCCGTTTCAGTTCCTTCATGTTCTTCGGGCAGTTGTCGATGTCCTCTCCATAGTCCTTATAGGTGGGCGTTGCGGTAAAGCTAATGCCGCCGGTCGTCGCGCCAATCTGCCCCGATTCCCCGATGGTGCCGGTGGCCGGGGTAAAATCGGTAGTCAGAATACCGGCGTTTATCTGGAGCTTCTGAAATGCATCAGAGGGAATTTTTGTGAATTTCATATTTTCTTCCTTTCATCAGTTTTGCGATAGGTATTCCACCGTGATGTTGAGATACCTTCGCTTGATGTTTTTATCGCTTTCGTCCGCGATGTTCTGACACCACGGGGAGCCACGCTTGATCCACATTGCTCCGCCGTCATAGGCGACCATACAGCCGCCCATGCCGATTGCGTCGCTGATTTCTTGTGCCTTTGCGTTGGGCATCGCTTCGCTCTCGGTGTAATACCAGAGGTTGACCGTCAGCGCGATCTCGCCGCTCTCCCATGATCCGGTGATAAGCTCATAGGTCAGCCACGGGAAAACCGCGTCATCTGGCACGTTGGAGGTTGGGTATGATGGGAGGAATTGAGAGAACCACGCATGGAGCGCCTTGTCCTTTGTCATTTCGGCAGCTCCTTTCGCTCCGCGGTGAAGAATTTCAGCGCCTTAATGATTGCGCCTGCAGACCTCGGCGCGGCTTTTTCCTCGGGATTTGAGGTCACACGATAGGTAATCCCCGTTTCCGTATCGCGGAAATAATCGTTGTACTCGATGGGAACGCTCTGGTTAACCAGCGCGGAATATACCGAGGTAACGCCGCTCTTTTCCGCTTTTCGCGCCTCCATCGATGTGTCAAGAGACTGGTAATTGAGGAACTCCGCGCCCTCTTCCCACGCAGTGATGTAGCCGCCCGCGCCGTCAGGCGTGCGCTTTTTCTCCATCAGAATGCACTTGTGGGCAAAATCGTCCAGTAAAGTCACGGTTCCACCCCCTTGAGCTTGCGCCAGTCATTTAACCGGCCTTTAAAAGCGCCCTGCCAGCCCGTCCCAGCGCTCGTGTCGGCATTTCCGCCGCTCGCCTTGGTGTAACTGTACCCGCCGAAGCTTTCGCTTGTGTACGGGCTTAAAACGGCTTCACCGTTCTTTTCTTCCCACGCGGCGATATCTTCGGCAAGCACAACCACAGCCTTCGGAACAGCCAACACCCACACCGTTCCGGTAAAGGTTTCATCCGTAAGGTCGGTCGCCGGGTACTGGTGCAGGCCATCGTTAAATACGGATCCGCAGATACGGAAATATTGATTGGTCAGGAGAAAGGGCAGCGCAATGCTGCCATTCTCCACGGTGAACGTGCCCTCGTGAATGCCCACGAGAAACCAGTTGTTCAAGTGCCGTAAGACCTGTTCAAGCATTACGCCGCCCTCCTATCAGGTTTTTGCCGTTACGTCAGCGCTGCCGGACTTGAGCGCATGATAGTTGCCGTCGCACTCAACAACGGTCACCTTCTGGCCGGTCGCAATGGTCAGGTCGCTCTTGCCGTCCCAATCGTTCCAACCGGCAACATTGTCGCCGTAAGCAACGGTCGCAGCAGAGGCGCCGGACGTGTACTTATACTTGTTGCCCGCAGCAACCTTTGCCGGAGACACGGTCAGCTTGGTATCGCCGCTCTTGGAGCCAGAGGCAGAGGTGACCGTCAAAGAGCCAAGCGCGCCGTTGTCGATGGTGCCAACGACCACGCCGTCAATGCGCTCAGCAAACAGCTCCATGCCGTTAATGACGGTGTCCGATGCGGTCATGTTGGTGTAATCGGGCTCCTCATGGATGCCGATGTAGCCGGTCGCGTCGGTGGTAAAGGTGAAGACCTCCTGCAGATCGGCGCCGTTGACGGGGATGTAGTAAAGGACGATGTTGTCCTTCGCCGTGGCGTAAATCTTGCCCTTGGGGACGCTGGCGTTCATGATGAGCGTGCCGAGGCCGAGGAAGTTCTCGACGTAGCTCATGCCGAATGCGGTCTGCACGGTGATGTTGGCCGTAGACAGGTAATCCGCAACGTCCAGCGGATTCATGAAGTAGACCGCGCCGATCTCGTCGTCCTCGAAAAGGACCTGCAGATTGCCCCACGCCTGCGCAAGAACAGTCTGGAAGTTCTTACCGCTCACCGCGCCGGTGCCGGTCGAGAGGAAGTCAAAGAAGCTCTTGCGGATGCCTTTCTGGACGTCCTTGAGCATTTCATCGGTGGTCGTTTCCACCGCCTGATCGTAGCCGCGATCGGTGATCGCCTCGGCAGAGGTGGCCTTGCGCCACTTCTTGATCGTGATCTCCTTGTAGTTCACAGCCTCGGTCTTGTAGTGGGAAAGGGGGATGGTGTCACCCTCGGCCACAACGCCGCTCTCGAGCGTGCCGGTCGCCTTGTAGCTCTTGAGCACAGTGCCAGCCTGCTTGGCGATCTTGCGGGTCACACCGAGCGCCTCCATCAGCTTCTTGATGGAGTAACCGAACATTTCGGTAAATTCGATCTCGCGCACGCGGGCGAGGTCATTTTTCTTGATCAGATTGGTTTCAGCAGCCATAATTAGCCTCCGTTCTTATTTTCAAAAAGATTGATGTTTGCAGCAATCGCCGCGCGGCGCTCCGCTCTGTCCTTGATCTGCATGATCTGGTCTTTGGTCATTGCGCCGCCGCCGGTGTTCGCCGGGGGATTGGCGGGATTCGCGCCGTGCGTCTGCGTGGCGGAGACCAGCCCCTTATAGGTGCCGTCCACGAGTGCATCGAGGGCCTTGGTGTCCTTGATCTTCTCGCCGTCCATCTCCAATGCGGCCATTTCCTCGCCGCAGCCGCGCATAGCAAGGTCAAGATTCGCGCCGGTGATGTTTTTGCTCTCAAAGTAAGCCCGGACAGCCTTTTCCTTCGCCGCCTTGCTTTCCTTTGCGGTCACGGTTGCCTTGAAGTCTTCAAAAGCCTTGTGTTCCTTCTCGTACTTCTCTTGATAGCCGCCGTCACCAGCCGCCTTGAGGTCGTCCAACTGCTTCTGGACACCGGGCAGCTTCTCCGCGTCGGCCTTATACTTGCTGACATCAGCTTTCAGGCCGTCCACGGTGTCGGTATGCGCCTCGATAATTGTATCAACCTGCTCATCGGTAAGCCCCATACCCTTCAAAAGTTTTCGTGTAAGTGCCATGACACTATCTCCTTTTCTTCGGTTCCGTTCCTTCGGAAACGATAGTTTTATAAAAACCGCTGTCCCTTGCGGTAATTAACAAAAAGAGCCAACTGCATACAATTTGTAAGCAGTTAGCTCCTATTTCAGTTCGTCCTCCAATATCTTCCGGTATTGGATGGCATGGTCGGCGGCAGCAGGTTTCAAAAACGGCTGTGCCTTGTTTCCGCGCGTGTAATGCCAATTTCCCTTTGCGTCCTGATACACCCACGGTGTAGGCCGTCCGCCGCCGCCCTCGGCGTAAATGCCGGTGCCAAGCTCAACATAAGCGGCATACTCATTGTTTGTTCCGATGATTGCCGCTGGTTCCTGCTCATCTACCACATGGGTGATGCTGTTCCGCAGATTGCCGGTGTCCACGGAACACAGCTTTTTCGCATATCCCTCTGCCACCAGACCAATCTTTTCCAGCCCCCGCAGAAGCGCCGCATGGATGGCGCCAGAAACCTCTTTGCTGTTGTCGGTGATTTCAACGTTCATCAAAAAATCCCTCTTGACTTTTTTTCGGGAATTGCATATACTGACAGTGAGGAAACTCATGTTTCCGTTTTTTCGAGCCGAACCTCTTCCCGTTACTGGAGGGGGGGCGGCTCATTTTTTATACCTTCGTGCGAACAGGAGAGAACCGTTCTCATCCAATGCAATCACATCAAAACCGAACCCAGTGCTAACCACGCTGCGAACTGCTCTATCATCTACAATGCGTATAAGCTCATCTGTATTGATGGATCCTGTGCACTGTAACACAACCCCTCCAGGAGTTTTTGCAATCTGCTTTGTGGCTTTTCGAATCGCCATATCTGCCGCTTTCGCTGTTGATATACTTTTCAATTCCCACTGTTTACCTCGCCACAGGTAGTCTGGCGTTTTTATCCCCTGCGCATTCGCTTCTTTCAACAGCACGAACTTCCCGCCGAATTGATCTCTGAGTTGGTTTGCAACTTCGATTTCGGTCTTGTGCCCTTTTATGCGGTATCCGTTCTCGTATCGCACCTTACCCATGCGGGGCTTGGCGGAATCTATATATTTCTTCGTAACATCCTTTGCAGATTTTTCGCTCCCCATGTGATATGGGGATAACTGTTTGCCGCTGTATCCCTGCTTCGATGCTTCCCACTGCGCATATGTCATGTCAGATATAAGCCCGTCGCGTGTCCTACGCAGCCCGTCTGATGTATCTACCCCATCCACATCAGCAACCAGCGTGCAGCGGCAGTTATACACAAGATAACCGGGTGCAGACGCATCGCCGGGGTACATAATCTCGTACCCATCGATTTTAAACGGCTTGTCGATTTCGGCCCGCTGACCGTCCAGCATTGCATGGGCGTGCCGAGTTCGTCCGTCCAGCGTCGCCACCCACTCCCGCTTGAGCTTGATGCCCATCTTTTCCGCCGCCGCGTAGCTGTCCATGCGCCCCGCGTTCTGTGCACCTGTCACGGCAGTTCTGGCGGTACGTATAGCGCTGTCGCGGCTCATGGTGGTAATGCGCTTTTGCAGGTCGTCCGCCATGTGCTTGATGCTCTTTCCCTGCAAGATGGAGCTGGTGACACTGGCCGTAATTTGCTTCTTGCCGTATGCGAGATCAATCCCGCGTTTCAGCGCTCTGCCCTTTGGATAGTACGGCATCAACTCCGGTTGCTCCGCGATCAGGCGTTTAACCGTCTGCTCGTCCCACAGGTCAAAGCCGACGTTGCCCACGACCTGCTCGATGGTGTACGCCGAATAGTTGCGGTTGAGGGAGTAGATACCGGGCGTAGCATCGTTGGTGTAGGACACCGCCACAGCGTTTGCATCGGTCATGCGGTGCGCCACCTTGTCCCGCATAGCTTGATAGCGTTCTCCGCGCCCGATCTGGTTTAGCCGCCATTGCTTATAGTCAGCCTCCGTCCATTCCTTGCCGTTCTGCACGGTGCCGATCAGAGCCTTCATTTCCTCGTCGCGCTTTTTGAATTGCTCAAAATATGCGTCGATGGTAGCTTGCAGTTCTTCCCCCGCCTCGCGGTATAGCGTTGCAATACGACGTTCCAGCTTCGCAAGCTCCTTATCGGTCAGCTTGTGTCCGAGGTCACTGTTCGCCATCGCCGTTCACCTCCGGCGCATCCGGTTCCGCAAAGCTCCGGTCAATCTCTTCTGCAGCCTTCCGCTTTGCCATGTCCTCGTACTGGTCAATGTCGCCGTTGATGGTCAGCAGCTTCTTTGTGATGTATTCGTCATCGTAATACGCCGCACCCAGAAGGATGTTCTGCGTTTCCTCGCTCTTGTTAATGATCTGATTGCGCGTGTAGCTGGGCTGGTCCTCAATTCCTGCCAGACGCAGTATTTCCACAATAAACCGCGTGACCTCGGATTCAAACTTGTCCGTTTTCAAATCCAGCGGCACATAGCTTGCCTTGATTGCGGTTGCCGTCTGGTTGCCGGCAGATACCGCCGCCGCGTCAAAGCACTGGAAATCCTCATAGAGCTTCTTTTTCAGCATGTCAATGGTGCTGCTGGTGCCCTCATACGGCGCCTCGATGGTTTTGCTCTCCACCTTCGCGCCATCGTCGCCGTTGGCGTGGGCGACATGGGTGGTTTTCAAGCGCTCCACAAACTTTGCGTCGTCAAGGTCATCCATGCCGTTGCAGTTGGACAGCACCCAATAGATCAGATTCCCCTCGTCTACGTTGTTGACCATATTTGAGGACGCAAGGTCGAGCGCGTCAATGGTGTTGCGCTTGCCGGCAATTTCGGACAGACACCGCTTATTGTTTTTCAGCGGCACGATGGGCAAACTCGGATAGTTCCCGCCGTCGTAAATCTCTGTTTCGCCGACTTCGGCCTTGCGGATAACGAGCTTGTAGCTGCGCTTTTCCTGTAATACGCTCATATCTTTGTTTTTCGGCTGGAAGTACTCGGTGAACCCGTCGATCTCATACAGCGTCGCTCTCAGAGGCTTATCCTGTGCCACCTGCCAGAACCGGATGCCAGCTTTCATAGCGCCGTCTTCCTCATCGTAGAGGGGAACGAACTCAAGCAGGGAGAACACCCGCAAATGCGTCAGATCCCAAAAGCCGAAAGACACGCCCGCGATTTTCGCTTCACGCGCCGCATCCATGACTTCCTGGTCGAAGTCCGGGCATAGCTTGTTCGGTGTTTCCTTCTCCGCAAAGGTTACGCCGTTACCCAGAAGATAGGAAACCTCCTGATCGACCGCCAGGCCGAAGAACCGGCTGGCCAGCTTATGGTTTGCCGTCCACATATCCGTGTGGGCACGGCCCTGCATATCGTAGATGATCTTTTCATAGCGGTTAATGGTCGGATTCAGGCCGTTGTAATATTCCTCAGCATCCGCCGCCGTCTTATATGCGTGGGATTCGCGGTGCTCGTTGATCGCGCTTCGGATAAACTCCATCCGCGCCCATTCATCCTCACCCACCGCCACAAGGTCATTATATGTCTTAATCTCCGCTCACTCCTATCTGCTCCAAATGGGGACATAATCGCGTTTATACGCCTTATTCTTCAAGATTGTGTAGGCAAAATAGCGCGTTTCGTCCATTGCGTGGTCGTTTTCCTTGATTGGCCTGTCGTCGGCGGATTTTTCGTCCCACCGATATAGCCCAAACTCTCGGATGCAGTCTTTGCAGCCACGATGCACCTTGAGAATGCCGTCTTGCAAAAACCGCGCCGTAGTCATAATCCCGTTTGCCACGTCGTTGTTTGCCTTGCGGACTATATAGCCGCGCCGACGTAAAACCTCAATGAATGAAGCAGCAGACGGGTCAACGATGATGCTTTTGACGTCCGCCTCGCCGATGAGCTTTTTAATTTCGTCGGCGTATTCCTCGTCCGTCTTGTTCTTCTGGTTCTCGCGCCCGGAATAGTAATACTCGCGGATGCGCGTGGCCGTCTTACCGTCCCAGCGCCACAACCCTGCGGAAAATGGATTAAGCGTGCCGTAGTCGCAAGACACATAGTATTCTCCCTTTTCCGGAAGCTCGTCCACAATGCAACTCTCGTCAAACATGGGATAGATCAGCCCCTCGGCCATCACCCACAAGCCGCGAATGTAGCGGTCGTAGAATACCCCGGAAAACATAGATTGATAACGTTCCAGCGTCTTTTTCGATAATCCGGGGTTGTCCGTCATTTCAAAATGTAAATACAGCGCATTTCGCTCTTTGTTCCGCTGTATCCACTCTGTATAAAACCAGTGCTGCGGGCTTCCCGGGTTGCAGGAAAACCACAGTTTTGCCCCGTCTACCGAGCAGCGGGTTAGCGCCTGCTCCACAAACGAGCGCGGCATCAATACCACCTCGTCCAGCAACACACCCGCCAACGTGCGGCCTTGGATCAGCGTATAGCTTGCCTCGTCCTTGCCGCCGAACACTTCAAAGTAATTCGTCACGGCGCCGCGCCGCACTTCCATCACCTTGTCGCCGCGCCGCCATCGAATGATATAGCGTTCCTTCGCAAGGCTCATCGCCGTAAACGGCACGATGATGTTCTTGGTGCAGCTATCAACCGTGCGGCCACACACGCCGAAGCGCTGACCGCTGAAATTCTCCATCGCCCAGCGCACATACGCCCACATCATAATGGAGGTCTTACCGGAACGCACCGCGCCGTCACAAATTAGCGCGTCATAGCGGCTGTATGGAAATGCCAATATTTTTTTCTGTTTATCGCTTATCGGCATTAACAAAATCCTCTATAATTTTTCTTTCCCTTTCGGAAATAGACCAAATAACTTTGTTTTCCTTCTCCGCCGCTGCCTTCTCCGCCGCTGCCTTCTCCGCCGCTGCCTTCTCCGCCGCAACTCTATCCGAGCAAAGCAAGCCTTTCCCAAAAATAGTTTTTTTGTTCTCTTTTTGAATATCAAGTGCTGAAATTCTTACAGATTCATTTTTTGGAACTAAAAAACTAATTCCGTACTTACTTAATTTTTGCAAGAATGTAGCGGTAATTACATTATCTGGATAATCATATTTTGGAAGTTCTCTGTGTAACTTTCGCTCGTTCTTTTTATTTTCTTCCGTTATGATTTTGTATAGTTCTGGGCTTGTCCTTGCCACATTGCTTTCAAGGTTTGTTGCAAACGATGTGGAAACTTTAGCACCGTTTTCGTATGTAATTGATGCACCAACCGCAATTCCGCAATACCCATCGCAAACCGGAGACAAAAGGGTAAGCGCAGGAGCAAATAGAAAGAATTTTATGTCTCTTGAGTTATAAAAGCTAATTATTTTTGATATAATCGAAAATGGAGGGTTGTCCAAAACAACGCATCCGTCTGAATACTCGTAACGCTCATAATCGCCGCCAGGATAAAACGGCCTTACGATGGAATCAGGAGCAATTCCGTATTCATTGCAAGCCCAACCTCGTATCGCATCATATACAAGTGGCGGAGTATAGCAATCATCCGTTGTTTTCTTTGGCTTGAACTTTTCGACAAATGCGTCATATTCTGCATTGTCTTCAAACAAAAACGTTTTTTCATTCATCGCTATCCAACTCCTCCGCCATCTCGCGCAGACTCTGACTAAGCGCATCTTCTCTCACCGTGTCGGCAGGACTGCCGCCGATCATCGCCCACTTGTCGATTAGCGTCCCCATCGCTGTGGTGATTTGGCTGAGATTCGCCGCCGCCAGCTTCTCCGGGTCGTTGAGCATTTCAAGCCCCTTGCCGATGAACGAACACACAAGGTCTTTGTGGTCGTTCATGTACTCCATCACATCGGCGGTGTTCTCTTCCTTTTTTTGTTCGCACTTTTCCACAATGTCGGCATTCGCCCGCACGAGGTTCTTGACCGTCGTTGCGGACACGCCGTTTATTTTTGCCGTGGCGCAATAGTTGTTCGTCTGCACATAGTCTGCCAGTATTTTCTTTTTCTGTCGGTCTGTCAGACGCGCAGCCATTGTCGCCACCTCGCCGCTTTTATTTGCTACCAGCCCCCACCCCTTGGCATTACATAGCAGACTTTACCCGCCCCGAAGGGCTACAACGTGCCGCACTCTCAGGGCAGCGGCTCTCCTCTTTTGGTACGGCATTGCAGTCCTGCCCTGCTTTAGCGCTTCAGGAAAAGTCCCCGTCACTCGCTGTGGTCTCCCCTTACGGGGCACCTATGCCGCGTGTGGGGCATACGCCCCAAGAAAGCCCCTTGCGGGTGAAAACGATTCAACGTTTTCATCTGGCGCCGCATATTGGTCGTCTTCCCGCTTAGATTGTCACATCACCGATTGCTGCTTTACATGCACAGCACCATTACGCTGAGGCGGTTCCCTCCCACGGTGCAGTTTTCAGCGGGCATTGTCATTTCCATGTGAGCCACGACGAACGGTCTCACAGTGTCCGGGTGCTACCCGGCCTCTTGTGCAGGCGGCTGGACTCGAACCAGCGACACGATCTCGGGGAAAGATAAGCCCCTCTCTCTAACCATCTGAGTTACACCTGCATATAACAACAGCCCATAGGTTCCCCTACAGGCTGTTTGTGCCGGTATGACCTTTCGGTGCCAGAAGGTGCGCCCAATACCGGCGGCGCATGGAAGGGAGGAAAAGTGATGATTGGGAAAACGCGTGGATGCCACTGTCCTATCATCCACTGTACCTATTGTAGCACATCATTAAGTGGAATTTGGCTCATCTTTCCTATCGAAACCACAATATGTAGCGATGTCGAACAGGAATTTCTCTTTCCTCCGTCGGAATGTCGCTTCACTTATTCCCGGAACAATAATCCTATTTCGGGAATACTTGTGCTTGCCCTGACAGTTGCGCATGATGCCCTGTGCAAGCTGCTTGCGGACGCTCTCGCTCTCCAAATCCAGCCCGCAGCGGTCTATGGCATATTCCACCGCCCGCATTTTCTTGGTTTCCGGCCAGTTCTCTATGGCTGCAAGCTGCTCCGCCTTGCTCTCGGCAGGCCTACCAGCGCCCGATCCAGTTGGCATGCCCTCTGTGGCACTATGCGTCCCGTCCAGGATCTCCGCCCGGGCCTCGCGGTACGCCCGCACCCGGCGTGGATATCCACGCACATAAGCAATGCACTCCAACCGCACGTCATAAGGCAGCGTCTCCTTTTTGCTCATTTTCCCTCCTTTACTCCGCACTGTTTACCATCTTATATTCGCCCCGCAGGGCCTTTTCGATGTCCGCCATCTTTACATAGCCGTTGTTTTTGGCCTCCACCAGCTCCACAAGACATTGCTGGAGGTATTCCAGGCTACGGGTGTCGTGCTCGTCCGCCGTCTCCTCCCGCACATGGAATCCGCACTTGTCCAGCAGGACGCAGGATACATTGTCCATGCATTGTTTGGCGCCATCCAGACGGCCCAGTTCGTAGGCCTTAGCCGGATTATTTGGCACCGGTCTGCCGTTTGTCCTTTTGAGCATCGCTATTACCCCTTTCCTCGTATTTGCATACGCCCGGTGTATTTGCCACTGGGCAGAAGTCTGCACACGCCGGGCAATCTGCGTTGACGCAAACCTCGTCTTGCATCCACTTGCATTCATCATTCATCGCCGTCACCATCCTTTCCTTGATGGGAGATCCTTCGCATAGATATTCGCACCACGGAAAACACACCACATCTGATAATAATGCGGGACATTCCATCTCGTTAGGGCAAGTGCAAATTAACATTCCGCGCCTTCCTTCCGTTCTCCGTAGGAGCAGAAATCATCCGGCTTGTGCTGTACCATCACACCCCGGTAGCACACAAAATCGCCGCCTGTCCACTTACACTCCTTACACCGTACCACCGGCACAGCGTCTACGGTGGGAATCGCTCTCAAAATTTCAGCATCCATATATGCCTCATTCTGCTCCATCCAACGACTCGCAACATCAGCGTCAATCAGCCGCATCGCCGTCACCTCCGTCCATCTTTGCGCCGCAATTACAATACGGTTCTTTATTCATTTCAACTCGCCAACATCGACTGCACATATAAGGGTGAGTCATCGAGATAACTCCTTTATCGTTACGAGTAATCCACTTGCCATGCACCACCGGGGCCACATCAGCGGTGGGCAAATTCTCCGCATATTCCAACACCGATTCAATGCCGTTTATAAAATGCTTGTTGCCGTTCTTTCTGTCGTAATGATCGCGACGAATGGGAAATTGCATCAACGCGCCTCGCTCGATGTATTCAGCCATTGTCTAAAATTCCCCTCCATACTTTTTCGTAGTCAGCCGTTTCATAGTCTATTTTCAGATGCTTTTCTCGGAGCATGTTGTTCAGTGCCCTGACGCATGGGCGTCCATACGTATTATCCTCACAGTAATCACACATACTGCCAAATCCGCAGCACCCAAAAGGACTATATTTGTGCTCGCTAGCCGCAAATTGTTCGTTACTCCATTTCTGAAAGCCATTTTCCCATTTCCGTTTAGTTCTATCTGCATCGGTATGTGGTTGATTCTCCGATACGTCATATAGTTGCATTTGGTCAGCCATTTTCAGCCCTCCTCACAGTAAAATCTGGAAATGTCATCCATACGCCAGCGAACCGTGTCCGAAATAGTGGAATAGAGATACCCCCCTTCCATGTGTACGGACCGCACACCGTATACCTGCCGCGGATTCGTGAAATGCCCGAATTGCTTTTTCATGTGTTCCTCAATCTCTTCCTTGAAGATAATAGTTAACCGCATCACTCCACCTCCTGCAACGACTGCACAGCTATTGCTACTGCCTCTGACAACCCATCACTGGGAGACCACGCATATTTGTCGCACAAGGTAGAGTAGTCTGCATACAACTGCACTAACATAGCAGCAGCTTCTTGTTTTGTCATTTCACTCCCCCCTCATGCATCCAGAACTCACGACGACATGCACCACAATCCGTTGAACAAAGGCACCTGTACTTTTCAGATACATCACCACCCACAAAGGAGGGACAAATACGAAGAACACCGTCTTTATCCAGTACAGCATTAGGATATTGTTTCAGAAACACGCTCTGCCGCGTCTTGCGCGGGTGTGCAGCAGACCATTCCTCGACGATGGTCACAATGTTGTCATCATCAACCATTCCTTCCAATGCACTGCACTCGCAGTCTTTTGCGGGGCATTGATAGCAGTCCCCGGCATGGTGGTAAAAGCGGCACATTCGGTCGCGTTCTTTGATAAACTTCACAGCGTCCATATTATCAACCTCCTATCTCATATGTCGTTTCCCAGCCTTTGCAAACCTCGCGCTCTGCCGCACATAGCGCTCCCGGGCGGCGGTATTGGCTTGATCCACCCAGGGCTTTTCCTCCAGCCGCTGGGTCTCATATTCCCGGAAAGCCTCGCAAGCCTTCCGGCAAGCCCCGCAGGGGAGCCTGTCCGGGCAATCCTTCACACAGGGGCTTTTCATTCGGCCCACCTCACAACTTTTTCCCGCACGCCCCACCGCAAGGCATCCTCGTGGCTGTCAAAATACAGATCCAGCCGATTCCCGGCAATGGCTCCGCCGGTGTCCTGCACGGTGTATGTATGGCCGTCCAGTTCGATTTCCGTACCCATCGGCAGCACATCTGGGTCTGCGGCGACCGTCACGCCCTGGGTGGCTTTTACGCCGGTGGCTGTGTAGCCATTTGCGTACGCCCCACAGCATTTTTCACAGGGGCAGTACGCAGTGACGGTAAATACGCACGTCCGCGTCTCCTGGGTCTCCTGCGGCTCATCGCTGGGCAGAACCACCACCGGAGGCACAACTACAGTCTCCGGCGTTTGCCCGCTGTCCTCTGTAGCAGACGCAATGCCCAAGGCCCCCAAGATTGCTACAAGCAGCGCCGCGATTAAAACGCTTCTTTTCACCATTCCACCGTCACCTGCCCTTCATCCGGCAGCAATACCCGTAGGTTTGCAAGCAGGGATTCCCGGCCACCGCGCCGGAATGGCGCACCCACTAATTCCGCCTCGCGGCGTATTGTTGCGTCACAAGCGTTCATTTCCTTCGCCAGCCATTTGGCCGTACCACCGAAAGATTGCATGTTTCGGAAAAACTCGCGCTTCAGATCCTCCGGCATTGCCTTAAATTCCCGCCACGGCATAGGCCGCGTGATATTATAGCTTTTCACCTCTCCGTTTTTCTCCTTCCTCTGCTTTTCGGTGAGGGTGTCGCTGGGGAGCGAACACCCACCGCGTTTTCTGTTGATGTGCGCAAATGCACCCATCGCTATGCGTTTTTTCTGCATGCAGTCGTAATCAAAATCATTCACTCGCACGTCCTCCTTTCGTCCGCCTCAAACTCCGGGCAACTTAGCACCAAGTAAGATTCCGACTTGCGGCCTGGTATGCCGAGCGATTTTACCGCCACCCATCCCGGAACCGGCTCAAAGCGTACCTTTTTGGTTCTATCCAGCTCCGTCCAGGAGCAGCGCCCAACAGCTTTTTTGCATCTCCAACAGAGCGTCCCCCTGCTTTCCGCGTTGTTTTGGTTTGTGAGCCTCTTTTCGCTTATCCAGCGCATCTTTCTGACGATTGCATCACACTGCTTGCAAGTTGTCCTCCACTTGTTTTCACCTTTTTTGTAGTAGTTTGTGATTGGCTTTTCCATGCCGCAGCGCTTACATACGCGCATCTCGGGTTGTCGCATCCATGTCCTCCATCTCCCGGATAAACAATACTGTCCGTGGGTTATCCTTGTCGTACAGCACCCGACTCCCGTCGTGGCTAACGATAATGCCGCTGTGGTCGTCCTTGAGTACACCGGCCCTCACCAGCACATCGTCGATGGATTCCAGCAGGTTTGTCAAATCCACCCTGCGCCGGGTAGGCATATAAAACAGGCATTTGACCTCCACAGGCTCCTCAATGGGGCGTTGCACTCTGGCCCTTTTGCAGTGCCATACAGCTTCCGCCTCGTAGTTTTGGTACTGCTTGGACGGCATGATAAACGGCTTCCCCGTTTTGCTGCTGTGCATGATCCGCATAGAGTTTTTCTTTGTGACGGGTGCCAGCGGCACCGTGATCTCAATCATCGTCTCCCTCCCCTATTGGTACGGCCACATACTTGGGCCGTCCTTTGGTACGCTTGCCGCCGTACACGGCCCTGTAGATCGTCCGCCAGCTGACGCCGCAAATGTTGGCCAGCTCGACGATAGATTCCGAAACGGCATCCGGAAGCTCGTACTTGTCCCGGCTTACTCGCATATAGATTGTCATTTCCGCCCCCCCTCAAAATCGGGAAATGAGCAGCTCCTAAAGGCAGCTTTGTTGTTTACCCACCTTGCAAAGCGTTTTTGCTCCGCTGTAGGTTCTCCTCCGTTATAGTCTCTATAGGGTTGCGCAAATGTTTCTATACCCATCAAATCCAGTTCGTATATCCTTCTCCAAGCTTCTCTTACATCCTCCTGCACAAGCACATAGCACCACAGTCTCCACGGCGAAACGCCGGCCTCTGTAAGATATTTGGATGCTTGTCCAATCACAGGCAGCATGGCAGATGTATCACAGCTCATGCGGATAAATCGTATCCATTTGAGTTGGTAGAGCAGCTCTGCCACTTCCCTTGTGATGAGCCTTGCATCCAATCCTTGATTGAAATCTACACGGACATTCTCATGTCCCATTCTCTCGATCTGCTCTAATCCGTGGTCGGACGCAAGCACATTGTTGTCCATAAACACGATGTCGCGGCTATCCGGGCGTTTCACTTCTTCCCATGTAGCAGCAGGACGGATATGCCCCTCTTTTTTCGGCACGATACACCACGGGCAGTTTCGAATGCACCCGCGCGTTAAAAACCCTATCGCCGGTTTCCATGCGGGGTACAGTGAGTAATCCGGGAATGTCCGTTCGATCTCGTCCGGCAGGTGGCCATAATCCTTGTATCCCGTCCCGCCCGAAATGATCTCATCGGCATTGATGCATGTTTCCTCGTCCGGGGAAAATGTGAATACCTTGCTTTTGTATACCCGATCATAGTGCGTAAAACCATCCCACCATTCCACGCTGTCTCCCCGCAATTTGTGATACGCGGCCAGCCGCATCAAAGCGAGGTTCGGGAAATTGTGCCCGTCAACATCGATAAGTCCAATGTTCATATAACTACCTCTCAATACCTCACTCCGATGTAGTCCAATACTCTGGCGTAGCCAAGCCCCTTTTCAGTTGGCTTCCACAGGCCGTCCACAGGGTCATACGCCCCACCGCCAATGCAAAATTCGTAGTGCTTCGGGTGCGTATGTTTCATCCTCTCAAAACGATTCTCGCCTTTTTCCAGGTGTGCTCCAAATGCGCAGAACATGCAGCCCGTGCGCTGGCATCCCGTGCAATGTAATTTGCAGTCGATCAGCGTCGCGGTGTAGTCATTCTCGCCATCGCTGGCCACGATGTCGCCGTACACGCTGGCGTAGGGGAGTTGGTGGTCTACGATGAAGCGAAGCACGTCTTGCTCTGTCCAGAAACTCATAGGCTTGCCCATAGGCCGCTTGCCCTCGAAGGCGTTGCAGCCGCTTTTCAGCCAATATGTCATGCGTAATCTGCTTTCTTCCGCCATTACCGCCGATGTCGCCTGTTGACCTGTTTTGTGTGCGTAGGTTTTCAGCGGCGACTTTTTCATGGCGGAGCAGCACTTGTCAGAGATGAGAAATGGCGCATCCAGCAGAAATTCCCACTTTTCGCAGTTGTAGACAGACGGCTGCCCGTCTTTCCGCACACTCTCGCCGCGTAACCGCTTCATTCGAAGGCCGTTTGGGTTGTGTCTTGCATCCGCAACAGCCGCCGCAACATCTTTGCTCACGATGCTATACCCGTACTTCCGCACCACTTGCCGGATATTCATTTTTGGCCGCAGCCGCACAAGCTCAACGGTGATGCGTGGAAACTCCCTCCGCAGCCAATCTGCGTACTCATTGACGAATTTCTGAATTTCAGGGTATTCCAGCCCTGTGTTGACAAACACAAGATTCAGCTCCCACGGCGGTGTCCTGAAGCTTGATAGATACCGCGCCGCCAAGTACGCCAGCACAGTGCTGTCCTTGCCACCAGAAAAACTGACATAGCACTTCCCGCCCCACGCGGTGTACCACTCGTCCAGCTTCTCGTAGCTGGTAATCACCTTGTCCTCTAAATCCAAAGCCAGCAGTGATTTCGCCGCCTCTTTCGTCAGTGGAGTATTAAACCGTTTCATTTCCGCCACCCATCTCCATCTGCCCGTCCACCTGCATGGCTTTTGCAAGACGGCGGTATGTCCCCAGCTCGTCCAGAGCACGCTTGCGGTACATAGCAAGGAGCATCTTCTTCTCCTCGTCCGTCTCCGCCAGTTTGTACCCACCATCCGGCAGAGCCACAATGGGCACCCCCTGCCGCCGCTGGGCTCGGATCATTCGCCGGTTCTCTCTGTCCGGCATCCCGGTCAATGCTTCAAGGTTTTTCCGGGTGTATGTAATGCCGGGAATCATGCGTAATGTGGTCATGTCAATCCTCCAATCCGCCCCACTGCTCCGCCATTGCTTTGGCGATGCCGGGGAAAGTTTTGCTCCGCTCTTTTGCATGGTTGCTACCCAACCACCAAATCCTGGCTCTTTCTTTTTCCGGAAGCGTCATCATATACTCATATACATTGTCCGTTTCTTGTAGCAGCGGAAGATTTTTTAACCACAAGCACGTCTTTTTCTGCTCGGGATGGCCAAATTGATACGGATTGATGATTTGATCGGGTTTACGATAGAGCGAACTCATAACACAAATCGGATTTTCTATTGCGATTTTTTCAACATTCGCTTCTGCGAATTTCAAGAAAAAAGCAGCGGCTTCATATTTTA
>OODL01001178.1_pt1 | contig 24727 bp, 24 predicted proteins | sample 1671181 | NCBI WGS metagenome assembly OODL01 (sample SAMN06348130, study PRJEB24527) | human gut metagenome | biome: human gut; feature: ankylosing spondylitis patient; material: feces | host: Homo sapiens | place: China | collected 2015-10 | reverse complement strand
CTACTGCTTTGAGCAAGTAATATAATACATTGCTAATATATAAATCCCTGTAACCATTGCAGTTATAGGGATTTTTATTTCCAGTAATTTCATTCGTTTAACTGATGACCCACCCCCTCCTATTTTTCAATATCAATCAAAAGTATTGCAAATAATTGTCTAAAATTACGGAATGAAATTGGTTCTTTAAATCATAAATCGGTTATACAATTAAGAGTTGGTTTAGGATAAAAGGAGGTCAAAACGAAGATTATTTATATGCAATCTGGCATTTTTGAAAATTTAAAAACAAGCAAAATTCAACAACCTGTTTTATCCTGCATATACTCAAAGAACGATTATCATAATATAAAATTGACGAGCAAGAAAAACTAGATCAAATCCCTGTATCTTAAATATTATCAAAAAAAGGAAGGCTGTTTTCACGCCCTCCTGTCTGTCCGCACAATTATATAATCCCGTATTTGCAGTATCTCACAGAAGGTAGAGTTAGCTGATGCCTAACATGATAGCCCCTTTACCTAGTTGTTTTCGGTCTGTTCGAACTAATATACATTTTAATATCAGACTTCCCCTGCCAAATTCACATCAAAAACGAGGTTTTACAAATTTGTCATCTGGAGATGTAAAAGACAACCCCGGAACAGAACGGCGGATATCTTTATAGGCATGTTCTTTAATCAGTGAATAATCTGTAGCATCCAAAGCATAGTAATAATCATCTTTATCTGTCGATAACTTTACAGTCCAGTCAAACATATTTCCAAAGATGGTCAACTCATCTTTTGCCGGATCGAAACCGGGGAGAGCTGATTTCACCAAACTTCCATCACTATTGATAATATAAAAATGATGCTTGCTATCTACCATATACCCCAAAGTCCGACGGCTACGGAATTCAGTAATAAACACATATTCCGGCAAGACTCCTTCAGGCAACTGAATAGCTTTCACATACGGACGTCCTTTGGTGCACTTCAGATGGAACAATTTATGGTTGGCATCTAAAACCAGATATCCCTCATCATAGTCTTTACGAGTAGTTGGATTGCCCGAAGCATAGCATGCAGGAAAAGCAAACCCTTTCTGAACCAGCATATCCGTAAACAATTTGCTTTTCGCCTCATCGATACAATTCGTTTCCATACGAATAAATTCTATACCTTTATCGGTAAAACGGAATGCATCTTCGGGCATTTTCAAATCCACCCGTTTGGACATGGACTCCATCAGAAAATAGAGTCCTGTCTGGGGAGCATTGATGGCTGACGGCACACTCTTGAAAGTAAAGTTTGTCAATTGAATATCTTTCGGACTAACTGCCTTACCACAAATGGTATCAGGGAAACGTTCGTCCGCCGTAAGCTGGCGCACATAGAGAGAAGGCAACAAACTGTCTACCTGCTGTTGTGTATATGTATTGCCTTTCGTATCATAGCGGTGAAGTTGCTTATTCTCATCTAGTTGTGTAATAACAAAATCACCAAGTACGGAACTATACATAGTAAAAGGAGTTTTGACAGGCTTCAGTGTGAGAAAAGCATAACACCAAGGCAACTGCCATACAAGCAGGACAGCTACGGTAATATAAAAAAATATTTTGCTGAATCGAATCATGTTTGTTTGATTTTTTAATAATAAACATTCAATTAGTCTTGCTTACCGGCCTTGAACCGTACCACAGAAATCCACGAAAGAGAAGCGGCAAGCAACGTATAAAGTGTCAGACAGGGCAAGAAACTATTATATGCCTCCGCTCCCGGAGCCAGAAAGTAGACACGGAAAATCAATGCCGCAATAATCAGATTCAAAACCCTGCGCTTCCATGTGGGTTCCAGGCAAATCCATGAAACAAGCAGATAACCGGCAAATCCGGCAAAAAACCATGGAGCCGCAGATAATAAAACACGCTGCACCAACTCACTTGTAAAATGTTGTGGCAGATAAACTCCCATCATAATAAAACTCATAGCAAAACAGGTCACCAGTGCAAGTACGCCATAGGCCAACATTGACATGACCATTTTCTTCTGTGAATAAGGCAAATGCAAAGTAAGCTTCAAACACTTACGTTGCATCTCGGGGAAAAACTGTACGGCAGCAAGCAAGATACCGATAAGTAAAGGGACAAATTGCAACAAATCAATAAATATAGCATCCTTCTGGACCATCACTACCCATAAATGATCGATTCCCTGTATGGCAATGGTACGGCCAATACGAAGCATGGAATATCCTGTGATCCCTATCATAAAAAGAGTTGCCAGCAACCAATACCAACGCGTTTTTATCCACTCTTTATAAAATATGGCTTGTATCATATTTCTTCTATTTAGTTTACATATTAATACTTTCCGGTAAGACCGATAAAGGCATCTTCCAGACTTACATTTTCGTGCTGCAAACCAGTAAAGGGAACTTGACTTTCCTTCAACAGTTTCTCCACATCCACGGGAGGCAAAAAGGAGTACGTTTCCAAGGTTTGACGAATGACAGCCGGATGATAGCAAGTTGCCGGCAACTGAGGCTGATAACCCTCGGGCACAGTACAAGTATATCTTCTCAGCTCTTTCATCAACGTTTCAATAGGCTGTTGAATAAGGATAGAGCCATAATCCATAATAATACAATCATCAATCAACCGCTCCATATCCTGAATAATATGGGAAGTCAGGAAAACAGTCTTGTTCTCGGAACGGGCATAATCACGTAAATAATCCACAAAAAGACGGCGATAGCCCGGATCAAGTCCTAAAGAGAAATCATCCAGAATCAACAACTCCGGATTTTGTGCCAGGATCAGTCCCAATGCCACTTGCGAACGCTGTCCGTTCGACATTCTTGAGATACGTTGTCCCGGAGCTACCTTCAATTTATTCATCAAGTCATAATAAGCCTCCTTTTTCCATTGTCCCGGATAAAAAGAAGCATAAAACTTTTCTATTTGTGTGATATTCATAAACTGATATTGAACATGACCTTCCAGCAATAAACCGATATTCCTGCGTAAAGCAGGATTCATGGTCTGAATGTTCTCACCAAAGATGCGACATTCGCCTGAACGCGGCTGAAGATAACCGCTCAATATATTAATGGTTGTCGTTTTCCCTGTACCATTTTTACCCAACAACCCCAAGATACGCCCTTGAGGAACTTCAAAACTCAAGTTCTCATAAATCTTGCGTTGACCGTAATAATGGGTCAGGTTCTTACATTCTATAATTGCACTCATGCTTTATAAATCATTTTTCGTTTGCTATTAGAAACACGCCAGGAAAAGAATAGGAATCAAGATACCGGCCACCAACTCGATTCCTCCTCTGCCCCACAATCCTTTAGGACCTTTTATCATCACTATACCGCTGACAGTGATAATAATCAGACAGACAGCAAAAGCATCGGCAAACCAAGTCCACCACTTACCCGGATTGAAATGGAGTTGTACCATGGAAGAGATCAGCGGACGGCGCTTCACCCCCTCGTAGACAGCATCTTTTGTCCGGGTGTTAATCACCAGACTTGAGCCTCCTTTCAGAAAAACCTTAATCAGATCCGGTTCCGGGTAATAATATTTAGTAAAATTTCCGGCTTCGCCCAGCGGTTCCAACAAAGTCAAAATCATCTTCTCATTAACTTTGCTCTTGTCCGACAGATCCTCTGTTATTTTATATTCCGTTCGTGTAACTGTATAATGGGGATTTATGCTATCCCTATGGTTCATCACGATACCCGAAATAGCATAAATCAAAATCATTCCCGCAAAGAAGAAAGACAGATCACGATGGATGATCCGGCTCCACTTGCGGAATGCAGTACCTTTATTCTGCGATTTCATAAGAACTGGCTTCCATATAGTAGAATGACAGATAATCTTTTCCGGTAGCAGCTTTTCTTTCTGCTATCTTTGCGCGAAAGTCCGCAATACGGGCTTCAGGGGTGCTGGCTGTTTCACCGCGTGCTTTTTTTTCCGAATCACACCCGGCAGCAGTTTCTCCATGAGATTTTTCAGTCTGTGCTTTCAGTTTAGCCTCCCAGTTTTGCAAGTAAGCTTCATCTACCCGCTGTTCCTTTAACGTTCCGGTCACTGTGACAATAGCGTTGATGCATTTGGTATCAAACGAGCCCAAAGGTCCGGCTTCCACACGAATCGTTTTGGTATCATCACTACCCATCAGGAATATTTTTGTAGCTCCGTGCTTGCAGGTATGTGTGCAGATTCCTTCGATAGTCACCTCCTTGTTGGCCAGTGAATCGGCATGCACCAGCAGATTATCGATGCTCAATGCCGCCGGAGCCGCCTGCTCCGTTTTTTCAGACTGGCTCTGTTTGTTACTGTTTCCACAAGAAGTAGTAGTTACTAAAGCTGCCATTAAGGTTGCAGCGACCATAAACTTAATTTTCATATGCTAACTGTTTTTATTTTTTAAAAAAAGATGCCCAATGAACAAACGGCATACTGGGCCGTTCCGCATTTTTTATAATATGCCGCCTGCCATTGAACAGACAAAGACAGGTTATATTGTTTCATGATGGGATAATCCCCTTGCAGACGAATCCCCACCATACTATAACTATCAGATAAATAGTCAATATTTGCCAATAAAGTCTGGGCGGACGACTTCGCGGTATTCAATCCCGGTAAAGAATATTCAGCCGATAAATTGGCATAATATCCACCGTTAGCTTCTGCGGTCAATCGTAGCAGCCTCTTCTGATACAGCAAACGGGCACGCAAAGAACTCTCCAAAACAGACAAGTGAACAAACCGGGATACGGCGTTGTAATCCGTTTCCAACCGATGGTAGATTATGTTTGGGACAATTGCTCCTCCCCATACACCTTTATCGGTCAAAAGCTTCTCCCACAAACCACTTACGGCAATCCGACTATTCGTGACCTTCATTCCCGGAGATGTACTAATTAATGCTCCATAGGAGCTTCCGCCCGCCTCTCCGTAAATATTCTCCATTCCTTTACGAACTATATAGCCTGCATCCAGTTTCACAGCAAGGTGTTCTGCCTGCTGAAGTTCCCGCATCCAGGTCACGTTTCCTTTCAAATCAGTCGTATTCAATTCCAGCAAAGTGAGATTATTGGCATTGCTCAATTTCTTGTCCATTGACATACGGTCAATTGAAACTGTGGCCGATATCCCCTTTTCCGTATCAACTGGCAGAATGCCTATGCTTCCTCCCCACCGGATGCCTTGATGCTTCGTCCCGGTCTGGTTTCCGGCGAAACGCACATAATCCATGCCCAATCCCAACATATGGTATACCGAAGTAGAGCCTTTATCTGCAAGGAATGAAATCTCACTTTTCTGCTGATAAAGCCGGAAATCTGCGGAAACTCCCAAACGATATGTCCCCAGACGATATCCTGCTCCCAAAGCAAAAGAGAGATCGGAAGCTGTATTACGTGGACGCGGATCTTTATCCCGATAATTATGAGACGCTCTGTAACCACCGGTGATTCCCCATGTCCAGGAACCTGACTCACTGGCGTAACCTCCATTGAAATAATAAGTTTCTCCCTTCAGGAAACCACCAATGGAATCACCAGTCACGTAAGGAGCGATCAATTTCCAGTCTATATTTTCATTCCATAACACATTCTCCTGCTTCTCACTCCTGTATCCTGCTGAACCGAATACACGATCACGTTCCGAAAGAATAACGAAGGAATTGACATCTACCCCGATACGGGTATCCTTATCACCTTCCTGTTTCAAAGATGCTTTTCCTTTATCATGATAAGCTCCATTTACGTCCAGCCTTGTCCATATATACGGAGTATAGTAATAATAAAGTGCCGGATTCTGCCATATCTCGCCACGAAATCCAGTCGCAAATGAAGCGGTACGGATTACCTTATCGGACAGGGAGAGTGTGTCGGTAGTCTGCCCGAAGGCTTCCTGCCGACTCTCCACAAATAAAGCAATCAGCAACATAATGATAATTCGGATTAGCATCATGAATAATAAAGATTTATATATCAATAAGACGGATTCAATTATTTGTTAAACAGGCTCGGAGTAGCCGCAGGTGTGAAATCAACGGTAGAGTTATTTGTATCCTGCAATACTTCCCGATCACCATCCTTGTAGGCGGCTTTACGCATTACGCACTTTCCGATGTTTTCTGCAACGGTATTGTTCATACCGATATAAGTATGCCCCATATCCAGCCCGGTAGAGGTTACATTCCACTGCCATTCATTGGAAGCACCTACATTTACAGCATCAATCACCCATTCATTGGGGAACTTATATTTGCTTTGCGGTTTACTGGCTGTTCCATTTTGCATAATATACGTATAGTTGTATGCATAGTCTGAAATATACTTTTCTTTAGTCATACTTTTGGGTAATCTGCCAATAGCATAAGCGCGATTTCCCTGTTTATTCAACACCCAGATAGTTTTGGAATAACAATAATAAACATCTAGATTGGGAACAGCCGGATTATCCACATCTTGCTTTGATTCAATATACCACTCAAAATTGGCTTTACTTAAATCTATAGAATTCGGATTAGCCTCTTTATGATTGATCGCATTGTCACAAAGGATAAAGGATTCTCCCGGTTGTACCGGATAATCTGTTCCACTGCCCGGTACTGCTACAACAGAGCCTACCGCAATAGCTTCATCCATGATATCCGGATCTACCGATTGATATTTCTGAGTAGTTTGGAATTGTGATTCCATAAATATCAATCCATCCGCATACAAAACTTTATCCGAGTTATTATAGATACGTATATACTGGTCGCCATTATATTGCTTACCTGCTTCATTATAGGTTCCGGGAATAAATATCTCGGCAATCACAAAATCAGGATCACCTGTATTGAGTACATGAACCTTCAGTTCCAGCTTGTACGACCCTCCAGATACGACCACATTCTGTTGTACTCCCTGTACATCGACTTCCACCGGAGTTCCATTCTGTGAGTAAGTTCCCTTACCAATGAAAGTTACATTATACAACCCGTCCGCCAGTTCAATACTCTGAGCCGGATAGGTAATGTCTGTCTTGACAGATGTATTTACATTTTCAAAAGTATAGGTTCCACCGGTCAGTTGCAGCCCCTCGATAGTTGTATCTACAGTAGTGGTAATACCTACAGTGGATATGCTCACTTTGTCATCATCACTACATGCGGTAAATCCCAGCATTGTCACAAAAAGGACTAACATTGTCAATTGATTCTTTTTCATCTTCATCTCTATTTTATTGTTCATTTACTAAAAGGCTAAGTTCATTTCCATACCGAAATAAGGCGATTCGGACGTTCTCCGTTGCAGTACGCCCCGTAACGTATAATCAGGATAAATACCCAAAAGCCGGTTTACATAAAAAGCCAGATTCAGATACTTACCGATCCGTTTACTCGCCTTCAAATTGATATCCATATAAAAAGGCACGGTAGTACGCTCAAAATAAGTGGCTGAATATTTCTCCACCAGATGCTGTAACTGAATATTGTTTTTATCCTCTTCGCGAAACGGATGCGTTTCACCGGATTGATCTATATAGCTTACTGGCACGCCATTATTCCACAAGTTCCGTCTGTTGGTATACCAAGTGCATTGTGCCGACGTAGAGAAAGTAAGTCCCAAACGCTGTATATAGGTATCAAACATAAAGTTCGTATTGAATGCCTGGCTTTCTGTTCCGTTGTCCCCATTGTACAATCCCACATATTTCAGCTGTTTATTGTCCAACAATATAGAAGAGGCCTTATATTGAGGAGAATCCGAATTATAAATTGTCTTTATCCAGGCTCCATACATAGTGACGCGAGTCTTGAGCGATTCTATTCGTTTGGAAGCGAACTGAAACTCCACTCCTTCTTTACACACCTTCATTACATTACCTTGTGTGGAATACACATCCAGATTATATTCATTTGTATAAGTCAACTGAGAAAGTTCTGGAGGAGCCGTCAATGCTGATCCGTCGATACTAGCAGGATCATATAGTTTATATGCCAATGACCTATAATAAGTGATATCATCAAAAGCATTATTCATCCGTTCGCGGAAATAAGTTATCGACAAGCGGTTTCCCTTATAGCTGACGTCGGCCCGCACTTCCCATTTCATGTTACGTGCTGGTTCCAATTGATAGTTTGTATTATCCCATTTATATGTCATCATATTGATACGGCGATAATCCGGATTGGTATGGTAATAATTCAACTGAATCAAATCTACATACTTAAAATCCGGATATAGCTGTGCGGTGGTCGGCATACGGCTGATCCAGCCCAAACCTCCCGAAAAGGCAACATCCCATCCGTTTGATACCGGTAAACTCCATTGCAAGTCCAGACGAAGATCGGGATATATCTTGCCCTGCATCTTATATTTAGTGTCCAGCCCCAATAAAGACTGCAAACGGATACCAGCCGTAAAAGCCAATTTATGTCTATTTACAGGAAGATTCAACACCTCCTCGGCATAGAAGGCGAAAGGTTGCAGCTCCGGTATATCCTTAAAACGGCGAGGCCGTGTACTCAAACTTTCACTGATGGGCCGTGTCACATCGAATACCTGGCCTTCTCCCAAATTCTTCTGATAATTCCATTCCATCCCCATATTCATCGCATTCTGTAATACCCCCAACGGGAAAGCCAACCGCGTACGGGCGGAAGCCGTAACATATAAAGGTTTACCATCAATATCCATCTGTGCCACATAATTATAAGGTAGATAGATGCCATCAAACTCTCCGGTTTCTGTCTGAGTAGCAATAGCTGCCGGACGATTCAGAGAAACGGACTTTATTTCACGCATCTTCTCCCACTGCTGACTGACAGAAGTAGCCACACCAACCTCACGAATCCATAAATGGGCCGGAAACTTCATGCTCCATTTCCCCGCTATCTTCAGGCTGTTAAAGTCCGATTTATAAGAATCTTCCTTTACTGTCGCATCTTTATCCCTCTTCGCATCATCAAACGAGCCGGTATAATCGGAACTGATATTCCAATGAATATTACGTTCATTCCATAACCATTTGCCATCCAAGCGGGCGGAAGCAGTAAGGCGAGTGTAATTTTTCACACTGTTACGCGGATCTATTTTGGACTCCAAATAGTTTAAATCAGCATTCAACACATAACGCCCGTTCCCATCCAACCGAATTCCCTTGCCTACAGAAAACAGTTTACTGGTTTTATCAGCCTTAAAACGCGCAGACAAGGGGCTCTCATTCATTTTACGCTGAATGATTACCGCACCGTTTGCCACATTACCATAAGCCACGGAAGGAATGCCACGAATGATTTCCACCTTCTCAATATTATCGGTTGAGATGGTACGCATATCTATCCCTTTTGACATTGTGCTCGTTGCATTCACTGCGGAAGTACTGTTTGGCATATATTGCAGATTCGCATCCGTATTCTGGGAGATACCATCAATATAAAATCCAACTCCCAATGAAGAGATATCCTCCGTCTTACCTGTTTCACGTATCCGGATCAGATTGGCCTGCCCCATCTGAGGATCAGCCGACTTTCCTCCAGGTACTAATTCCATCAAGTCACTGAAACTGCTGGGCTGAAGATGTTTCATGGCTGTACGGTCAACGATAGAAGCGCTGGTAGCGCGTTTTGATTCAGAAGCGGTCACCACTACCTCGTTCAGCGCCATGACCGAAGGTTTTAAATAAAAGATTGCTGAAATATCCCCAATAACCTTCACTTCTTTTTCTGTAGAATCATATCCTAAATAGGATACAATAACCCGATAAGTTCCAGGATGGATATGTAGAAGTTCAAAATGTCCATTCGCATCTGTTATTCCCCCATAAACAATCTGCTTATCCACAAACAATTGAACTGTAGCGTAATCCAACGCTTTATGAGTCTGCTCATCCAGTACAGTTCCCCGAAATACAAATGTCTGCCCCCATAAAAGAGACACATTGCTACAAATTATAAATAAAAAAATATATGCAATCTTACAAATCATTTCATTCTCTATTGGTTTGCAAAATTACAATTCATAAAAGCTCGGCACAATCCCCATTTCTAGGTATATACTAAATTATACATAGATCGGAGATACCTACATGACGGTATACAATTTACAAATAAAATCACTTTCACCTAAACTTTATATTCACATTTTTTTTCAATGATACGATAAATACATCTACTTTTTACCTGTTTCAATGGGGAAAATGCCACGCCATATAAATACAGTTCATTATCAACATATTACCCCATAAGCAATGGTATGAAAGCATAATGGCATACAACTTTATATTACAAATCCATTGGCAGAATATTTATATCCGGCAGTCAAGGAACATCGGGTTTATTAAGTAATATTCCTCCTTTAAATTCATATTAAATTAGCAAATGAAGAAAAGCAACTGCAAAAAACACTATATTTGTGAAAATGAATTCAAATTAAACAGTTAGATTATGGGTACTTTAGGTTGCATCAATGACATGATGAGAAGAGATAAAGAAAATCGTGAACTACGAAGGGCAGGAAAGAAACGCTTGAATGAAACTAGAAACCGACTGATTGATTTGAACAAAAAAGGGCACTCCTCCCATCTATCCCTTGAGCAATTAGAAGAGATCAGAATAAAAACGCAAGAAAAAGAAGAAGCGGAAACCCACCAGCTCTTCAAAATAAAATTAATCATGTTAGGCATTGTTCTAATAGCAGGAGTTCTGATATGGATAGGAATTACTTTTCTTTAAAATTCCACTCTCTATTTTTCTTTCTTATTCCTTGAAAAAACCAATAAGAATTCTTATATTTGTGATACCAACTTGGAATAACCTTAAAAACAGATAGATATGAAAAGAATATTATTACTACTGGTTTTATGTTTAAACATAAGTATGGTGCTTGGACAAGAGTATAAAAATTGGGAAAAATATGATATAGAGGGATTCTATATTATTGCCAAATCAAAAGCAGAAGCCAAGATTAGCAAAAATGTATTGAGGGAGGGAGCAGATTATTATATCCTCACCGAAATGGATGACCAAGTATTCCCATCTGGTGTCAGCAAAAAAATAACTCCCAAACTCTATAAATTAAAAGATACTGAAATATACATATTTTTCAGCTTTCCTCCTTTCCTATTTGATGCCGATAATGGAATGATAGAGATTAAAGACAATAAAGGAACTTTTTTCAAAAAGCCAACACAATAAACATCAAGATACTCCATCACCAATATCTTCATCAACCACATTCATTATCCCTAAAGATGAACAGGGAAAAGTATGCTATAAACATACACCATCCACAAAAGAAATAATATAAATTAAAATACCATGCCTAAAATTACAAACTGGCGGTTATAGCCTCAGCCAAATCTTCATAACTTGCCAACGGGTTATCCGTGAAAACACTACGGATAACCAACTCTTTATCTATGACATAAACACGAGGTATTCCCGATTTAGCAAACTGATAGTATACCGTGCGGTTTTCTTGGGCCGAATAGGGCAAGGTCAAATGATTTTCGTCCCAATAACGGACAATCTCTGCCGAGCTCTCTTCCCTGCTAATACAAACCATCCGGATTCTTCGACCGTAATCCGTATATATTTTTTGCAGCACAGGAAGTTCTTTCCGACAGTCCGGACACCCCGTATGAAAAAACACAATCAAAGAAACCTCTCCTTTCAGAGTTTCGGAAGTTATTATTTGTCCATCATCCATTACCACAGAGAAAACAGGAATGCTCTCTCCTGTTTGTAAATCAACAGTACCTTCCTCCACATCATCATCAATACACGCCGTACACATTACACAGGTCCAAAGCAGAAAACAGACCGTTTTTATCCAATTCTTCATTTCCATTTTCATTTCCATTCCCATTTTTCTTCTTTACAAAGATAACATGATTTTCATGAAATTACTACTTTTGCAGCATGAAACAAGAATTAAAAGAAAACCAAGGACTACCTGCCTCCTTACTTTGGACGCTAGCAATTATTGCGGGAATCTCCGTTGCCAATTTATATTATAACCAACCTTTATTAAACCGCATCAGCCGTGATCTCCAAACATCCGAGTTCACCGCCAACCTGATAGCAATGATTACCCAAATAGGTTATGCCATCGGATTGCTGTTCATTATTCCTTTGGGAGATTTATTTAAAAGGAAAACCATTATTCTAATCAATTTCACAGTCCTGGTCGTTTCATTACTAACCATCGCACTGACTCCCTATATCCATCTCATTTTATTTGCCTCTCTACTGACCGGCATTTGTTCGGTGATGCCACAAATCTTTATCCCCATAGCTGCCCAATTTTCCACTCCCGAAACCAAGGGAAAAAATGTAGGTATGATTGTATCGGGATTGCTGACAGGTATCCTGGCCTCGCGCGTAGTAAGCGGAATTATCGGTGAATATTTAGGATGGCGGTTCATTTTCTTTGTGGCAGCCGGGATGATGGTGATATGTGTCATCATCATCATGCGTGTACTACCCGACATGCCGTGTAATTTCAAAGGCAGATACAGTGATCTGATGAAATCCTTGTTTTCATTGGTTATGGAATACCCCCAGTTGCGTATTTCTTCCTTACGTGCCGGAATTGCTTTCGGCTCATTTCTTGCTCTATGGACTTCATTGGCATTTAAGATGGAACAAGCCCCTTTTTTTGCGGGAAACAACATTGTAGGGTTATTGGGATTATGCGGCATAGCAGGAGCTCTCACCGCCTCGTATATAGGAAACTATGTACAGGTTTTGGGAGTCAAACGACTGAATTACATCGGTTGTGGTTTGATATTTGCAGCGTGGTTCTCGCTTTATTCCGGTCAGAACTCCTATGTGGGAATCATCATCGGAATTTTTATCATAGATATAGGCATGCAATGCATCCAATTGAGTAATCAGACTACGATTTTCTCTCTTAACCCGAAGGCGGCCAACCGTATCAACACCATTTTTATGACGACCTATTTTATTGGCGGTTCCATAGGTACACTTCTTGCCGGAATATTTTGGCACTGGTTTGGATGGCAGGGAGTAGTAGGAACAGGTATCACACTGGCAACCTGTTCCTTTATGATAAATATCTTTTCAAAAAAATAAATCAGGAATCCATATCGCTTAGATGCAATTCCAGCGCCTTGACCGAAATATAAATCTCGCGCACAGAAATCCCCAAAGAAATAATGAGCAGCACAAGCGCCAGTCCAAAAATATATACGGATATAAGGTAGAACTGTATATACATTAAAAACATACTGACCACACAAAGCAACAAACTTCCGATACCTGTCACCTGCATGGCACGTGTCAGATAAAGACGCTTGCGGAGATTAGCAATCTGTGCTGCTGTCACAGCCGAATGATTCTCACGATATTGGTCCTTCAACGTACGCACTAATTGAGCGTATGAAAGAAAACGATTAGTATATGCCAACATAATCAGCGATATGGCAGAAAATAATAAAGCAGGAGTTGTTAAATCTATTTCCATTTTTATAGGTATTTCAAAGTTAGAATATTGCAAAGATAAAGTAAATATCCCGATATTCTCCTTCCTTTTTACAATGAAAGGAATATCTTTGCAATAAAAATAATTCAAATAAACTAATATGCAAACCATAAAATTATACATAAAAGATTGGTTGGCTATCCATCCTTACATCCAACAACAGGCTACAGACAGATATTTTGTCGATTTGGCTAACCGATTATACTCCACTTGTACGATAAGAGAGATTCCCGAATCCATAAAAAAGAAATTATGTCTTTACACCGCTGCCTATTTTGAAGATGTCATTTCAGGTTTAGGTCTATGGCAAGCATTCATCAAAAAACATCTGGAACTATATGATACGTCACTTCCTTTCTATACCATCCGGCCGGATTATATAAAAGATGAGATCAATGAAGAAGATATCCGCTTCATCATTTGGAACACTTTAGAGAAGGCTCCATATAAACATCCGTATATCAATCCGATGGACAGGAATATCGAAGAAACCTCGCATTCATTTTTCCGGATATTGGATGAAGAGTATGAAACGGCTCCCGCCAATGACACGTTACAGGATTTCTTTATGAACTTCAAAGGAAAAGAGAACGCAAACCATAAACTACGCTGGCTGTTCGGACACACTTATCTCACAGAACCATCTGTACAAGAATATATTGCACAGGTTACAGAAACCGACAAATTCATCATTCCATGTGGCCCCCTTGCCCTGTTTCTTCATGAATGGATTGACCTGCTGACCAACGGAGAAACCGAATGTTGGGAAGAGATAGAAGGACTATACCCTGCCATTCCCGAAATATCGGATGAAATGAAGGAAAGGAACCACCATACCTATCAATTGTTCACGCAAGGCACAAACGGTGCCCGTATCGTATATCTGGAAGGATATAAGGAACTACACCGTTTCCTTACCCAAGTATTACAATGGCCGGACGATTCCAATCACACTTTGCCCCAAATGAAGGAACATAAGGATTTCATCATGATGGTGAATTCCGAAAAAGGTATTCTACTGGCGAAAGATATATGCAAATATATCAGTGACCCTCTTAACCCGATGTATGATGCCGCAACGGCTGCCCAAGAGGCATTCAGCCTGCTTACTATCCCGACCAAATGCCCACCGGACCTGATGGAATATGTAATAAACAACCACTATATCCCCGATGCACAATTCCCCGAATTTGGTGAAAGGGAACTGGTTCAAAAGAATGCGGACTTTATAGCCCGCCACTCCTTATTATATTACTACAGGGGAGATTAGACTCTCCCCACCGCTACTTCGTTCACCAAAGATCTACTTTCAGCAAAGTCTTTCACATTTTGCAGAGTAGTATGAGCAATATTCGTCATTGCTTCTTTGGTAAAGAATGCCTGATGAGAAGTCACAATCACATTGTTGAAAGACAAAAGACGGGCTAAAGTGTCATCATCAATAATCTTGTCGGACTTATCTTCATAAAAATAAGGCTCTTCTTCCTCGTATACATCCAGACCGGCATCCTACCTTTTTAGTCTTCAGTCCCTCTATCAAGGCATTGGTGTGAATCAACTGCCCACGCCCCGTATTGATAATCATCACTCCGTCTTTCATTTTACTGATGGAATAATCATTAATCAGATACTTTGTCTGTTCTGTCAAAGGACAATGCAGGGAGATGATATCCGAACTATGATAAAGTTCATCCAAAGTACAATAAACCACCTGATGTTCACGGGCAAAATTGTAATCGGGATAAAGATCATATGCAAGAACATTCATACCGAATCCACGTAATATCTGAATTAAAATCTTGGCAATCTTACCCGTACCGATAATTCCGGCAGTCTTGCCATGCATATCAAATCCCATAAGCCCGTGCAGGGAGAAATTCCCGTCACGTGTCCGCATTGTAGCACGGGGAATCTTGCGGTTGAGTGATAACATCAACGCCACCGTAAATTCGGCAACGGCATAAGGTGAATAAGCCGGTACCCGTACCACTTTCATCTTACCTGCCGTTGCCGCTAAATCCACATTATTATAACCTGCGCATCTTAAAGCCAGCAGTTTAACACCATTATCCGCCATTGCCCGGATAACTTCGGCATCAGCCGTATCGTTTACGAAGATACAAACCACATCCACTCCTTTGGTCAACACCACGTTATTCATATTCAAATGGCCTTTGTAATACCTGATATCAAAGCCAAACTTCTCATTAGCCTCCGTAAACGAGCGTTCGTCGTAGGGTTTCGTGTCGTAAAAAGCTATTTTATAAGCCATAATTGTTTTTCCATTTATAGTTCATATAAATAACAAAAATATGGCCCCTACTGTTCACATACTGACTTATAGTTTTTTCAGTTCCGTGTACAGGCGCTGTACAGGAAGCCCCATCACATTGAAGTAACTACCTGAAATACCACGGACACCAATGAAACCTATCCACTCTTGTATACCATAAGAACCAGCCTTATCCATCGGCTTGTAAACCCGGATATAATAATCGATCTCCTCATCGGACAATTCTGCAAACGTTACTTCTGTCACAGCTGAAAAACTTCGCTGAGCCCCGGCGGTAGTCAGACAAACTCCGGTTATCACCTGATGGGTCTTGCCGGAAAGCTTCCACAACATTTGCCGTGCATCATCCTCGTTATGAGGCTTGCCCATGACTACACCATCCAACCATACAATGGTATCGGCAGTAATAATCAATTCGTCCGGATGCATGGTATTCCGGTAAGCAGCCGCCTTCTCGCAAGCTATATACAAAGGGATTTCCTCTGCTTTCAATGTATCCGGATAGGTTTCCTCTATGCCGGGTAGTGTTTTTACTTCATATTTTATACCTAAGCCGGATAACAATTCTTTGCGGCGCGGAGAATTGGAAGCAAGGATTATTTTATATTTTTCTAAATTTTCCAACATAACTTTTCTTTATTTCATTACCACCCGAAGGCCTTTTCATGAGCCATCCATTTTCCTTGAGCCTTCAAGACCTGTTCCACCACGTCACGGCCACATCCATATCCCCCGTTACGATGAGAAATATAAACAGCTGTTTCCTTTATCTCAGGTGCCGCATCAGCAGGACAACAAGGCAGCCCACACAAACGCATCACTTCATAATCGGGAATATCATCGCCCATATAGAGTATCTCCTCATCCTGCAATCCATATTTTTCCTTCAAATGGGCATACTCCCGGGTCTTCACCGCAGCAGCCAGATAGACATCTTTGATACCCAGCCCCTCATAACGCTTACGCACCGCCTCGGTATTTCCACCGGTAATGATGGCAACATGCAGCCCGCATTTCACAGCCAACTGCAATGCATACCCATCCTTGATATTAACCGTACGCATGGGTTCACCATTGGGGTGCAAATAAATAGTTTCCGCACTCAATACCCCATCTACATCAAATACCAATGCCTTTATTTTCTTTAAATCATAGTTTATCATACCACTTATGAGTTCTTTCCCTCTTTATTTGCCTGAATGACAGACAAAGGGAAATTATGAATACTTTTACTTATCTTTTCGTACAATTCCTGCAAAGACTCCTCATCCGCCAACATCTCCAAATGTTTGCTTATTACGTTTTCATCGTAGCGTACAGCCGGACCTGTCTGCGCCTGTGTGGGAGAAAGTTCATGTACTTTGCCGGCAGTTTCGTCTATCAGCGGAAGCATCACTTCAAAAGGAATCCCCTGCTTTTCCAGTATATGTGAACTTAATGCATACATATGGTTTGCAAAATTACAAGCAAAGACTGCCGCCAGATGCAAACACCTACGTTGCCCGGAAGTCACTTCATACACTTTAGGACTGAGACGAACTGCCACCATACGCAGCAATTCCACTTCTGCCGGAGCAGATGCTTCTATAAAAAAAGGTACAGTATTGAAATCCACTTCACGCTGCTTGCTAAAAGTCTGCATAGGATAAAGTACCCCATAGCGTTTTACCAATCCCTTCCATAAATCCATAGACATACTACCCGCCGTATGTACAAACAAGGCCTGCTCCCTTCCTTTCACCAATACAGGAGCCAATTGTCGCAAAACTGCATCTTTCAGCGCTACAATATACAAATCGGCATCCCGACGTATCTCGTCCGGCACAATAGTGTAGTCTACTGAAAGTCTGGCAGCCAATGCAGAAGCAGATTCCTCTGTACGGCTGTATACCTGCAAGATAAGACACCCCGCCTTTTGTAAAGCAATTCCCAGATGGGTTGCCACATTGCCGGCTCCTATCAGAACTATTTTCATCATCGGGTCGAAACTAAATATAAAATAACTCCCACCAGCAACAAAGCCGCCGGCAACAAATAAGCAGACATCTGTCCCAACAAAGCTATCACCAAACCGATATTCAATATCAGCCATATACCCGCCAATACAATTCCTACTGACTTATCGGCCTTGAACCAAAGGAAAATAACAGCTGCATACAGTAACAGATTGTCTTTCTGCATAACCCATGGCAACCCGTGTGAAGCAAATCCTATAAACTTATCGATCAGATAAAGCATCCCCATCACAATGAGAAACACCGCAGAAGCTTTATACGTATCCTTATGATTGACAGCAGCCACGTTTACTTGCCTCCATATTTATTAATGTGAATTTTCTCCCATTGTAAATGCTCCTCATTAAAAGGCTTGCGTTCCATACCCTTATGCCCTACCGCTATAATGGAAACCACCTGCAACTGCAACGGAATATCAAGCAACGTATGCACGTATTCACCCGAGGGCATCCCGGTAGCGGTAAAACGTTCACGCACCTGTATCCAACAACTTCCCAACCCCAAATCTTCTGCCTGCAACTGGATCATTATGGAAGCAATTGACGCATCTTCAATCCAGACATCACTAGCCAACGGATCAGCCATCACAACTACAGCCATAGCAGCATCCGCTAGGAAAGCCGCCCCCATCTCCTTACAATGGGAAAGTTTTTCCAACATATCCTTATCATCTACCACAATAAACTGCCAGCAATTGCTACGTTTAGAAGACGGAGCCATCAAAGCAGCCTTCAACAAAGCAACTACCTCTTCCTGTGTCAACTCTTGATCCGTGAACTTACGCATGCTGCGTCTGTTCTTTATTAAGTCACTAAATTGTTCCATAATATACCCTGTTAATTTATTTTTCTGCACAAATATACAACTAGAATGTGGATTGATAAACAAAAAACAATAAATTTGCAATTAGAGATGCCTGTCAGATTAAGTACATATCGCAAAGGAAATGCCATTCCCCCTCTGCCGGGAACAAACATTTTCCATTCTACCGAGCTGTTTCATGTCTTTGAAATGACCCGGGGATACGAACCTTTGCTTATCGTAGCCTATATAGGAAACCGTCCTGTAGGCAAACTGCTGGCAGTCATCCGGAAAAGTGTGCGCCTGTTCCCCCCTGCAATCATCAAACGATGCGAAATTTATGGCACAGGCGAGTATTTTGATGAAGAACAGAATAAGGAAGACCTGTTAGGGGAAATATTGGAACATCTCACCAACGAAGTATTATGCAAATCGTTCCTCATCGAGTTCCGCAACTTGGAAAATCCGCTATTCGGATACAAAGCCTTCAGAAAGAACAACTATTTCGCCATTAATTGGCTAAGAGTACGTAATTCACTGCACAGTAAAGCTCCTTACGAACGGCTGAGCATGTCTCGCAGAAGACAAATAAACAAAGCTCTGAGAAATGGTGCCATCATGGAAATAGCCGACAATGAGAAAGATATACAAGATTTCTCACGAATGTTGAAAAAAGCCTATTCCTCACAGATAAGAAAACATTTCCCGGACATCGGCTTTTTCCGGTTATTAGCATGGCAGAACCCGGAAAAAGAATTAGCCAAAGTGTTTCTTGTGAAATATAAAGGCAAAATCATCGGTGGTTCTATCTGCCTTTTCTCAAAAGAAAGTGCCTACCTGTGGTTCTCAGGAGGCATGCGGAAAACCTATGCTTTTCTTTACCCCGGTATTCTGGCCGTATGGGCACCTATTACCTATGCTTACGAAAAAGGATATGCACATTTGGAATTCATGGATGCAGGATTACCGTTCAAAAAGCACGGTTACAGGGACTTTGTACTCCGCTTTGGCGGCAAGCAGAGCAGTACACGCCGCTGGTTCCGCTTCAGTTGGAAGTGGCTGAACAAACTCTTGTGCAAATTCTATATTTAACTCATTTTTGTCTTTTTGTCTAAAGTGTTGTGAAGCATCTTGCAAATAAGAAATAAAATTGAAGAAATATTTCTTTATTTAACTCGAAATTACTTTCTTTGTGCAGTTTTATCTGAAAACTTGAGTATAAAACCAAACTATTAAAATTATAAGATCATGAAAATCTCACACATTGAACACCTGGGCATTGCCGTAAAGAGCATTGAAGAGGCCCTGCCGTATTATGAAAACGTATTAGGTCTGAAATGCTACAATATCGAAACAGTAGAGGATCAGAAAGTTAAAACCGCTTTTCTGAAAGTAGGTGATGTTAAAATAGAACTGCTGGAACCTACAAGCCCCGAAAGCACTATCGCAAAGTTCATTGAAAAAAATAATGGCAACGGTGGTATGCATCATTTGGCTTTTGCAGTGGAAGATGGTGTGGCAAATGCGTTAGCCGAAGCTGAAACCACCGGCATCCGTCTCATTGACAAAGCTCCGCGTAAAGGTGCTGAAGGTTTGCAAATTGCTTTTTTACATCCCAAATCAACTTTGGGCGTCCTGACCGAGCTTTGCGAAAAACCATAACACACGAGATCTGACTATTCACGATTGAAGTCAGTATATTTAGTCTGGTTCAAGCGTAAATAGAATTATTTTTTAATCGTAAATTGTAAAATCATAAGTAAAATGAGCAATCAACTTGAAAAAATAAAAGAGCTTATCGAACGCCGGGCTACAGCACGCATGGGTGGAGGTGATAAAGCAATTGCAAAACAGCATGATAAAGGAAAATATACAGCCCGCGAACGCATAGCCATGCTGCTGGATGAGGGCAGTTTCGAAGAAATGGATATGTTTGTGGAACACAGATGCACCAATTTCGGCATGGAGAAAAAACATTATCCGGGCGACGGTGTAGTAACAGGTTGTGGTACCATAGAAGGACGTTTAGTTTACATCTTTGCACAGGATTTCACTGTTTCTGCCGGTTCTCTTTCAGAAACAATGTCTCTGAAAATATGCAAAGTAATGGATCAAGCCATGAAAATGGGTGCTCCCTGTATCGGTATCAACGACTCGGGTGGCGCACGTATTCAAGAAGGTATCAATGCATTGGCTGGTTATGCTGAAATTTTCCAACGCAATATTCTTGCTTCAGGTGTTATTCCGCAGATCTCAGGTATTTTCGGTCCTTGTGCAGGCGGAGCTGTTTACTCTCCTGCGCTGACAGACTTCACCTTGATGATGGAAGGCACATCATATATGTTCCTTACCGGACCGAAAGTGGTAAAGACTGTTACAGGTGAAGATGTAAGCCAGGAAAACTTAGGTGGTGCAAGCGTTCATTCAACCAAATCCGGTGTTACTCATTTTACAGCCAAGACGGAAGAAGAAGGGTTAGCCATGATCCGCAAATTGTTAAGCTATATTCCTCAGAACAATCTGGAAGAAGCTCCCTATGTAGACTGTACCGATCCTATCGACCGTCTGGAAGACTCTTTGAACGAAATTATCCCCGACAGCCCCAACAAACCATACGATATGTATGAGGTGATCAGCGCCATCGTAGATAATGGTGAGTTTTTGGAAGTCCAACCTCACTACGCTAAAAATATCATCATTGGTTTCGCACGTTTCAACGGCCAGTCTGTAGGTATTGTTGCCAACCAGCCCAAATACCTGGCGGGTGTGCTTGACAGCAATGCGTCACGCAAAGGTGCTCGTTTTGTACGTTTCTGCGACGCTTTCAATATACCTCTTGTTTCATTGGTAGATGTTCCGGGATTCCTTCCGGGTACAGGACAAGAATACAACGGTGTAATCCTCCACGGTGCCAAGTTGCTGTATGCTTACGGCGAAGCGACTGTACCCAAAGTGACAATTACCCTGCGTAAATCATACGGCGGATCTCACATTGTAATGAGCTGTAAACAACTTCGCGGTGATATGAATTATGCATGGCCTACTGCCGAAATCGCCGTTATGGGTGGTGCAGGTGCAGTAGAAGTATTATACGCACGCGAAGCCAAAGAACAGGAAAATCCTGCCGCATTCCTAGCCGAAAAAGAAGCTGAATACACCAAGCTGTTCGCCAATCCTTACAATGCTGCCAAATATGGCTACATTGATGATGTGATTGAACCGCGTAATACCCGTTTCCGCATCATCCGTGCATTGCAACAGTTGCAGACTAAGAAATTAACCAATCCGGCTAAGAAGCATGGTAATATTCCTCTTTAATTAAAAATTAAAAATTGAGAATTGAACATGAAGAAATTAAATATAGGAATATTCCTTTCTTTGCTGCTGATGGTGGGGTTATGTTCTTGTGGAGAACAGAAATCGAACACCAAGCTGGTACTGAATGAAGTGCTGATTGAAAATGAAAGCAATTTCCAGGATGACTACGGAGTACACAGCGCATGGATTGAAATATTCAACAGATCATTTGGTAGCGCAGACCTTGCCGGTTGTTTACTGAAGGTGAGCAGCCAGCCTGGAGATACTGCTACTTATTTTATCCCTAAAGGTGATGTATTGACTTTGGTCAAACCTCGCCAGCACGCTTTATTCTGGGCAGACGGCGAACCCAACCGCGGTACTTTCCACACTAATTTTACACTGAATGCCGCAACCGACAATTGGATTGGATTGTATGATTCAGGCAAAAAATTATTGGATCAGATTATTGTTCCGGCAGGCACATTGCAAGCAAACCAATCATACGCACGTGTCAGCGACGCAGCAAATGAATGGGAGGTGAAAGGTTCCAGCGCAGACAAATATGTGACTCCGAGCACCAATAACAAGACTATCAACAGTCATGCAAAGATGGAAAAATTCGAAGAACACGACGGTAGTGGTATCGGTATGGCCATCTCTGCTATGAGCGTTGTATTCTGCGGTCTTCTTTTACTTTTCATTCTCTTCAAATGTGTAGGTAAGATTTCTGTAAACCTGAGCAAGCGCAATGCCATGAAGGTAAAAGGTATTACCGACAAGCAAGAAGCCAAAGAAAAGAAATTGGGTGAAGCTCCGGGCGAAGTATTCGCCGCTATCGCCATGGCCATGCATGAAATGCAAAGCGATGTACATGACGTGGAAGAAACCGTTCTTACCATTACCCGTGTAAAACGTAGTTATTCACCGTGGAGTTCCAAGATTTATACCTTGCGTGAAACTCCCCACAAAAAGTAAGTCACCAATAAAAAGATAAAATGATGAAAGAATATAAATATAAGATCAACGGTAACGTATACAAAGTTGCCATTGGAGATATAGAAGACAATATCGCTCATGTTGAAGTGAACGGTACTCCTTACAAAGTGGAAATGGAAAAAGCTCCGAAAGCTGTAGTGAAACCGGTAGTTCGTCCTGTATCAACCAGCCCTGCTCCGGCACCAGCTACAGTAGTAAAGCCTGCTGCAACTTCTACAGGTAAATCGGGCGTTAAATCTCCGTTGCCGGGTGTAATCCTTGATATCAAGGTAAATGTGGGTGATACCGTAAAAAAGGGACAAACCATCATTATCCTTGAAGCTATGAAGATGGAAAATAACATCAATGCAGACAAAGACGGCAAGATCACCGCAATCAATGTAAGTAAAGGAGAATCCGTTCTCGAAGGTACTGACCTTGTAATTATTGAATAATATGGGAGAATTTATCAACTTTTTAGGGAATAACCTAGCTGACTTTTGGACATATACGGGTTTTGCCAATGCTACTGTTGGTCATATCGTAATGATCCTGATAGGTTTATTCTTCATATACCTTGCCGTGGCCAAGGAATTTGAGCCGATGTTGCTCATTCCTATCGGTTTCGGTATCTTGATCGGTAATATTCCTTTCAACATGGAAGCCGGACTGAAAGTCGGCATCTATGAAGAAGGTTCTGTTCTTAATATTTTATATCAAGGAGTTACCTCCGGATGGTATCCACCACTTATCTTTTTAGGTATCGGTGCAATGACGGATTTCTCGGCATTGATTTCAAATCCTAAACTGATGTTGATTGGTGCTGCCGCACAGTTTGGTATTTTCGGTGCATACATGATTGCATTGGCAATGGGCTTTGATCCGATGCAGGCTGGTGCTATCGGCATCATCGGTGGTGCGGACGGTCCGACAGCAATCTTCCTTTCATCCAAACTGGCGCCTAACCTGATGGGAGCTATTGCGGTATCTGCCTATTCATACATGGCATTGGTGCCGGTTATCCAGCCGCCTATCATGCGTCTGCTCACTACCAAGCACGAACGTTTGATCCGTATGAAACCACCACGCGTCGTTTCTCATACAGAAAAAGTAATGTTCCCTATCATTGGTTTGTTGCTTACTTGTTTTCTGGTTCCGTCGGGTCTGCCTCTATTGGGTATGCTTTTCTTTGGTAACTTATTGAAAGAAAGCGGTGTAACCCGTCGCTTGGCAGAAACTGCCCGCGGTCCGCTGATTGATACCATTACCATCTTATTAGGATTGACAGTAGGTGCTTCCACACAAGCTTCAGAATTCCTTACCATTGATTCGATTTTGATTTTCGCGCTGGGTGCATTGTCATTCATCATTGCTACCGCTTCGGGAGTTATCTTCGTAAAGATATTCAACTTGGTATTAGGTAAGGATAACAAAATCAATCCGCTTATCGGTAATGCCGGTGTATCTGCTGTTCCTGACTCGGCACGTATCTCTCAGGTTATCGGTCTGGAATATGATCCTACCAACTACTTGCTGATGCATGCCATGGGTCCCAACGTAGCCGGTGTAATCGGTTCTGCCGTAGCTGCCGGTATTTTACTTGGGTTCTTGATGTAATTCATTGAACAACAATAAATAAAATCCTCTTCAACTAATATGTGGAAGAGGATTTTTTATTGATATAGATTAAGAAATGAATGATTTATTATGATTTTTGAACGATTAGTTATATAAGATATGCTGAAAAACATATAAATTTGCCGCCGTAAAACCAAACTAAATTAAACGAAGATGGAAAAGAAAACAGTTAAGTACCACATTCCCCAACACGGAATATATA
>OODL01001171.1_pt1 | contig 24824 bp, 23 predicted proteins | sample 1671181 | NCBI WGS metagenome assembly OODL01 (sample SAMN06348130, study PRJEB24527) | human gut metagenome | biome: human gut; feature: ankylosing spondylitis patient; material: feces | host: Homo sapiens | place: China | collected 2015-10 | reverse complement strand
AAAATCGGAAGGTCTGGAATTGTAAACTTTTTGTGAATGCAGAAAGGGTGGTGAGCTCATGTCCTTCAAGGATACTCAGTCGTACAAAGAACTTCAGTCTGACTGGCACTGGATACACGAAATGGACCCGGAAGCTGCCGCCGCTGCAGACCAATGGGTGAAGGAGCATCCGGAGCAGTGGAAAGAGCTGGAGCATATGCTCTACTACAGCGAAGCGAACTTTCACAAGCGTGTAGCACCGGATACCCTGGAGGATGTGGATATAAAGCAGCCCCGATCTTACAATCCGGAAGCGTTCCTGCCGGAGGAAGTACGCAATGCGATTTACAATGACAGACGTTGGTTTGACCGAAGCAAGTATCTGCCAGAGGATTCTGATGAAGATCCCTTCATGTATTTGGACACCCAAATCTATGACGCCCTGCATGCACTGACCGAACTGCAGAGGGAGATTTTGTTCCGCACGATCATCAATGGCGAGTCCACTGAATCCGTCGCACAGGACAAACAGTGTTCGTCCAGAAACATCCGAGATATCCGCGCCCGTGCGCTTCGACAGATACGGGCCAAAATCAAGAGACGTGAAGGCTACGGCAGGCCCGACGTTGTCATCATTATTTTGCTGTTTATGCTGCTTGTTGGTGTTCCGCTTGCTTGCTGGGGAGAACAGCTTTGGACCGCATATCCCTGGCTGGAGCCCGTGGCTGCAGTGCTTAGCGCATTGGTTATGGCTGTCATGTTCCAAAATTCCCTTCGCAGAGAAGCAGAAAGGCTGCTGCGCCAGCATTGGGCCAGCCTGAATGGATCACGGGAAAAGGAATAACAAAAAGGGGTGAGACACCATATGTCTCACTCCTTTTTGATTAATTGAATAACGGTATCAAGACTTGCCTTATGGAAGAATCACTTGGAACCTCTCGCACACCATAACCAACTATCGTTCCATTCGCATGCTTTCTCAAATGAGGCAATACGAATTCAGTATAGAGGTCTGTAGCAAACGTGTAGTCTCCTCGACTCATAAGATGCTTACGGAGATAACAATTCATTATACCTACTGCGTAATCAGCCAACTGAATTCCTGTGCTTTGAGAGCTACATTCTGTCAGCACACCGTGATACACATTTTCGTATTTCACAAAGTCACCTTCGACCATCATCCGATGACAGGCATCTTTGAGCTGCTTGACTTTATCCTGATTTAGCTCATCCATAATCATTGTGGCAAAGCCGTCGGGACGGGTATCCATCTGGATACGCTGAAATGCCTCTTGCATGTGAAATTTCAGCACCTCATTCTCCGCTTGATAGCATGGCTGGGTGTATACGCAGGTCACTGTGAATATGAACAGCAGAGCGGGCTTGTCCACCACACGGTTGAAGAACCGGCGATAGTACCCTTTGAGCTTGTCAGGAGTAAAGGATTTCAGAAAATCGGCACGGTATTTTCCTTTTGAGATTTCCCACAAATCTGACCACTTGATTTCTTCGCCAACCGGGACACCATACTTAGTATTGAGCTCCTGAATCTCTCTTTGGAACACACGATAATCGCTGGCAGATAAACGGACATTTGCCCGTATGTAGAAGGGATGGCTGCGACGGAACGACTCAGATGGCCGCTTATTATATGCACCAGCTTCATCAGTAAAAATGTAGTATGCTTCGGCCATCTACTCACCTTCTACTCTTGTACTTGTTATAATAGGGTTTACTTGGCAGAATTCTTTTGAATGATATCGACCGCAAAATCTTTTGCACCAGAAAGTAATTTGCGACGAAGTGCTTTTTTATTATTTGCATCTTGTTCAGACGCAAACATACTTTTATTCCGCTTAAAAACACCGTTCACCTTATCACTATCTGCTGGAACTTCAAAAACGTTAACTAATAGATGAATAATGTCATCTACAGCAAACCACTCGCCCTTTCCTTCATTGGTGACGATGTACATTGCCATTATAACCTGTTCCTTTGCTCCAGAGAGGTCCTTTACAGCAGGGTAGCTTTTGGTATTCAAATCGTCAGCCGTAATGGATACATACATTTCGGAAATATTGGAGGTTGACTTTTTCACTTTGGTGCGAGGTTTCTTCTCTCCGGAGTTTTCTTTCGGGACATATGTTTCTATAAATGCAATACCGGCTTCCGTTAACATATAGCACTCACCACTCTTTCCTTCGTCTGCGGTAGCTGCATCCATAATATATCCTTTTTCAGCCAGTCTATTGAGCGACATGCTGGGATTCTTTGGTAATGACCGTCTGGCCTCGGCGTAATACCTTTTCACGTCTTCAATGGAGAAGCACATATTCCTGTTTTTCTTCTCATCGAAATATGCAGCAAACAAGGTGAAATCCTGTTCAGTAAGTTGTCCATATTTTTTCAGAAAAGAAGAAAGGCTGACTCGGGAATAGTCAACGGCATCAGACACCGGTTCCGCTTCTGTATGCCCTGCTTCAAGGAGCGACTGCTGTGGCGCTGTTTCGATGTATGCTTTGTTTTCAGAAACAGATCGGGTTTGCACCATAGCGTTCACGGCAGCAGGTAAAACGGCGTTCATAAAATTAATGCGTTGCTGCTCTACGGCATCGGCCGGGCCTTCGGCTTCAAATTCAATTTCGCCGACTTTATATTTCAGCTTTAAGGTATCGCTCACTTGTTCAATCCTCCTTACATCAAACCGGCTCGGTTATATAAATCTTCCATCATGACTCGGTAATCCCGGGCTATATTGTCAATATCGAGCTTTCCTGCGGTATAAGTAATGCTGTGAGCAGAATTGTTTCCCACTTCGCGGAACGCATCGAAATTCTTGGATATTCTTGCAGGAACTCCGAGCGCTTTATTCTGTACGGCATCTTTTACAATGCCTTCCAACATCTTGTGGCTGCCATCTGGTTTGGTAATATCCGCCTCAATACCTTCATTTTGATATGACAATACCAGCAGCACCTCAAAAAGCCTGCGCATCAGAACTGCACACGCATCGAAGCAGTTGTTCCCATAAGTAAAATTGATTTGCTGGATAAGCCGTGTCAGGAACGGGCGTTTTCCACAGAATTTTGCTTCCTCGATCAGTTCGTCATGGGATTCAATGGTCACGGTATCTGTCCACAAATCACCGAAGTCACGTTCCAATGACTGAAGAACAGCGGGAACGAACTCTATAGCCCCTTTGATTGTTTTTGAGGGGCGGAAAGATTTGCCCTTCCCTTTGGTCAGATGCTCCTTGAGGCGAGATGTGTTTGGCTTGCTGAAATTGCATTCCTCCAACCAAAGAACAATTTTCGCCATTGTAAACGTAGTTTCTCCGTCCTCTTTGTAGTGGTAGAAACATAGCAGCGTCGTTCGTTCTGTTTCCGGTTTTGCTGCAAGATCTACAGCTTCCATAAATTTCAACAGTTGCACACTTTCACCTCATTCTACTGTAGCTTGTCCGTTCATGAGCACGGGGAGAAGCCAATCACGGAGTTTTGTGAGCTCTCGGTTTTCTTGCTCTGCTACTCTGATTTTTTGCTCAATCGGTTGCACCATTTCCTCGAAAGATTTTATCTGGTCTCTTCTGGGGATAACTACCTTCATCTCAAAGAGAGTATCTTTTGTAATAGAACCAAAGGTGGTTCCATTGCCATCCATCACATCAAAAAGTTGCTTAAATCCTGAAAGGGTATACAGCAAGTGAAGCTGAGACCCAAATTTGCTGTTTAGTGCAGCAAGGCCACGGCCAATGCAGCAATCCTCCATAGCAATATTGAGCGTACCCACCGGAGCGCGGACACTCATAAGGATGTCACCAGCTTTAGCAAATCTGGTTGGTGCAGATGTATACACTCTTGGAACAGGAAAGCGTGTACCGAAGTCTGTACAGCCTTGGTAAAAGATCGTTCCACTCCCATTTTCGTTATAGGTGTCACCCGATGGAGATTGCCCCATCGTTATGTTGGCAATATCAGACAGCTGCCCCGCGCTCCATCCCTTCGGGATTTTGCGCTTGAGCTGGTCATTCCAGACCATCTCGCCGCCGGAAGAACAATAGGGCTTGCCCTCTGCGTTCGGGAAATCAAACTGCGTAAACCAGTAGTCGTATAGCGTCTTTGCCATGGCTTCCAACTCAACGCAAATGCGAGTGTTCGATATGATTTTCAAATCTATCTCTGATAATATTTTCGCCAATTTTTGTTGCGTGTCTAAATCAGGCACGGGAACATCGACATCTCCTAATACGCCTTGGCTTAGATTTGTGATATTCGTTTGCTGTGAGTAGCCGTACTGTTTTTTACAGAATGGAGCACGCAGAACATAAAACAAATATTCAGGATATACCAAGTCGGTATTGGGGCGAAACGCAATACAGAAACCGGAATAGCATACCGGATCTTTAATATCGTGAATGAACATTGTGCGTCCGACCAAATTTTTGTTTCCATTCGAGCGCACAAACACAATGTCTCCATTTTGTAGAAGATCGTCTTTTGTAACGATTGATGAATCAATTTCAGATAGCGAATCGTAGTCTGGGAAAACACGGTTACCAAAATCGGCTACTCCTATGATTTTACAGCCACACACGGCAGACGATTTGTCATAGTTCATGCCATTTCTCAATGTGCCCAATGAAGATAATTTCATCATCTTCATAATAGTTTCACCCGCCCTAACTGCGCCTTGATTTTATCCTCCAGGCGACGACTTTCCGCAAACAACTCATCCAAACGAGCAGCAAAACTGCTCATATTCTTTGCAAACTCTTCGGGGGTCAACTCCACATACTCGATCCTCACTTCGAAATACTGGCCGGCAGAAAAGGACAGTTTTTTTGCTTCGATATCCGCATAGCTGACTGCCACACAGAAATCATCCTCCAATTTTCCTGCGTTAAAAGTGTCGATGATTTTAGTGATTTCATTATCACTCAAAACCGTTCGCTGATTCTTGCCATCGACTTTTACTTTTGTTCCCAACTTGGATGCATCCATCAGAATCACATTTCCATTTGCATTTTCGCGGTCGATGAAAAGAATAGAGACATTGGTACCTGTGGTAGCAAAGATGTTAGAGGGCATAGAAATCACACCGCGAAGCATCTTTTCTTTTACCAAATACTCTCGGATCTTTTTTGCAATTCCCGATTTGGTCAAAAAACCTGTCGGAACAACAATCGCTGCTTTTCCCTTGGGGGCAAGTGAGTATAAAATGTGCTGGATAAACAGCAGATAGACTGCCATTTTTTCTATGTCCTTTTTGGGAATACTCGGCACACCTGCGAAAAAACGCTTCTTGTGATTATCTCCTGCCAAAGTATCTCGGCTGTCGGAGAAATCCATATTGAAAGGCGGATTGCTGACAATATAGTCAAAAGTGGCAAGCCCGTCGCCTTTGGCGTTTTTGTGATAAGGCCGCAACAAAGTATCGTCATGTACGACATTGGGCAGCGAGTGGACGAGATTGTTGAGAATCAGGTTCAAGCGCAGGAACTCGTTGGACTTCTGGGATATATCCTGGGTATAGATGGTGCAGTTGCTTTCGCCGATTTCGTGGGCCAACGCCAGCACCAGTGTGCCGGAGCCTGCGGCTGGGTCATACACCGTCACATTCTTTACACCGTTAGGCACCATGATTTTTGCAATGATGCTGGCGATGGAATGTGGCGTATAGTATTCGGCGTACTTACCGAAATCCTTATTGTAGTCCTTGATCAGATACTCGAATATTTGAGCAAAGAAATCGTACTTCTGCTCAAACACACTATCGAAGCTGCATTCAGCAATCTTGTCGATGATAGCACGGCAGAAATCGTCCTTCTTCTCAGCCTCAATCACATGCTGGGAGATACCGCTGAACAAGCGCATCTTGGACTGGCCGCCAGTCCGGACAGAAAAGATATCAATGTTGTATGTAGCAATATCCAGCAGAGTATCATCAAAGACCGTATGAAAATTTTCTTCATTTTTTCGGTTGAACAGGTAAGAGATAAAGTGAGTCTGCTTCAGTTTTGCAGTATCCGGGCCAAAACCAAGCAGGAACAGTTCATAGTCATCATCGGTCATCTGGGCGAGTTGCTTTTCGGCATCTGCCGGGGACAGCTTTGCCAGCACAGGCTCTACTCGCTTCGCTTCGAAAAGGAACTTGTCGTTGAGAAACTTGTAAAGGAAAACCTCAGTGATGATTTTGTATTCGCTGGAGGCATTGCCCAAACCGAAATTGGTACATACAGCCTTCAGGCTATCGATCATCTGCTTGGTTTGCAGAGTAATATTGGAATCCATTATGATGCAAAATTCCTTTCCGTAAAGTATTCGTTGGAAATACAGGTGCCGATATACTTGATTTGCGCAGCAGAGTATTTCAGATGCTGGGCGTCAAGCTCCTGCTTAATCATCGGGAACATGCCCTGCATGAAGTAAGGCTCATTGTCCATCAAGTGACTATTGGAAAGCACCTGGGAATCCACCCGGTGCTTCAGGTGCGTAAGGACCTGATGCAGTGCGACATCCCCAGCAATGGGAGGCGGCGTTTCACGCAGGCGTTTATGGGTACGCATAAATTTCACATCGCCATCGTATTTGGCAGCCAGCATCTGGTCAGCAAGATTCTTTTGCTCGGCCAGCTTGCGGATGCGCTCCAAGGCTTCGATATCCGCTGTCATTTCGTCAGCGGTCAATTCCTCGATATTCTTCTTAGCCAGCAAACGCTGCAGTTCTTCCAGTAGTGTGATGTACTCAGGGTCTTTTGGGTCGAGCGTATGCAGAACGGCCTTGCGGGTCCGATTGAGGGTATCCTGATATTTATCAGCAATCACCAGTTCTTTCTCGGAAACCTTGCGGAAATGGAACTCAATTTCGTCCATAGCAAGGTTCAGAATAGCGCTCATATCCTGGGCTTCTTCAAGGAGCTTCTTCTGGTTAATAAGTGCAATTCTATTGCAGACCTCGCTATAAAGGGCACTGATGTTGTTCAGGTCAAATTGGTCAGCCAGTTCGTCATAGCCGAACAGTTTTGCAACATTGAACAATTCTTTATACAGTTCTAATGCACGGCGGAGCTGTATGAGATCCTGTTTATCGTCTATGGCAGAAATCTGCTGTGAGAACACCTCCGCATTTCCAGTATCATACAGGAACAGTACGTCCTTAATGTCCTGCAAGTCTGCTTCAATTGTCTCCGGGGATTTGAAGATGTTATCATACTGCTTGAACTCATCGCCCAGTTCGGCCTGAAGCTCATCGAAATATGCTTTATTGGTCTTATCAAATTCCGCACGGATATCCGCAAAATCGACCACATAACCGTATCGATAATTCTTGTAGGGCCGGTTAACCCGGGTCAAGGCCTGTAACAGATTGTGGTCTTTGATCACACGTCCCAAGTAGAGTTTCTTCAGCCGAGGAGCATCAAAGCCGGTCAGCAACATGTTGTAGACCACGAGGAAGGCAATCGTGCCTTTTTTGAAGGCGTCTATATTGTCTTTTCGGGTCTCTTTGTCGTCTGCATCATGCAAAATCAATGCCGCAGAATAGGGATAGGATTTTAACTCTTCAAAAATCGCACGCGCCTGCTCGGAAGAATCGCAGACGATCATACCACCGATGGATTCATCGTTCATGGCGATACGGCTCTTGCGGAAATCGTCCGTAATATACTCGACCAAGGCAGAAACATATTTCGGATGCGCGTACATCTCTTTCTTATCGAGAGAGCCTTTGAGCATCTCAATTTCTTCCAATGCTTTTTGCAGCTTTTTCTTATAGGTAGTTTCAATGCCTTCGCGAATCAACTTGAGAGTATATCCATCAGCAATAGAGCGATTGTAGTAATATTTGTGGATATAATTACCGAACACAGACTTGGAATCATATTTTTTGCCTGCAATCGGCTTTCCGTCATCATCGTAAATCGTACCAATCAGTGGCGTGCCAGTCAATGCGATCATAACCGCTTCTCGGTCGGAGGAAAGTAGATTGGCAAGGAAGGATCCGGTAGGTTTATAGCTGCGGTGGGCTTCATCCAAGAAATAGATGCGCTGTACATTTACTGCATAGTCGGACTGTTTCGCAATGGATTCCTTGGAGAACTTCTGAATATTGACCACCGTGATCGTAGGTTTGCCGGTGTTGTTGACTGTTCCGGTGGAATGGATGTTTTTGATGAAGTCTTCCTTGGAATTGGTTTCCTCTACATGAAGTCCACGAGCACGGAACTCATTGGCTGCCTGTGTCAATAGGTCAAGACGGTCTACGATGAAATAGAATTTTGCAATCGTTCCATGCTTCTGATAGTAGTCAGTCAGATAACGGACATTGTAATAGGCAAGCGCTGTTTTACCACTGCCCTGGGTATGCCAAATGATGCCGTTTTTTACCCCGGCATTCAATTTGTTTTCGATTGCTTTAGTAGCAAAGAACTGTGGATACCGCATCAGATGTTTTTCCAGATGGGTGATACCATTTTCATCTGTCCGTTCTACATAAGCGATTGCATATTTCAAGAAAGTTAGAATACGCTCAAACGAAAAAAGCGAAGTGATAATTCTATTGGTAGGCGAAACTGGGGAACTATTTGTTACATACTCCGGGCTATACTTGATGCTACTCAGATTGTTATCGGTCAGAATGAAATTTTCAACCGCCTCATCCTTCTCTGGCACGGAAGTCAAGAGCTTTTCGTCTTCCTCTCGGAAATGACTAAAAAACAGCTTCTCATAGCTGATGGTGGAGTAGAATGCTCCTTCCAGAGGGACGGCTTCGGTGTCATCATATTCGCTATTATTGGAGAACACCATGATCTGAGTCAAGTTGATAAACCGTCTAAACTTCTTATTCTTAACCCGCATCAACATGCGATCATATTCGGCCTTGATGCCGCCCTTGTTGTTAGGCTTTTTTACTTCGATAAAAGCCAAAGGAATACCATTGATAAGTGGAGTGATATCAGGGCGAAATTCATCAGAACCATTCTTGCAAGTCATCTCTGTGACCACATGATAAGAGTTGACTGTCCCTCCGAAATCTTCAAAATCAATCAGTTTCAAGCCGTTGTATCCATTGATGAGAACTGAATAAAACTCCCTGCCCAAATCATCGTTTTCCAGCATTGCTTTCAAAGCATTGACAATTTTCTGGACATCTGTGGTAGTCAAGGAAGTAGCATTGATCCGATTGATTGCATCACAAAGAACATCGACCAAAATGTTGGTATCGTCGTCGATGACTCCTTCATATTTTCTCAGAGAGATGTATTTATATCCCAGACGAGTGAAATGCACCAATGCAGGAATTTTGACTCGAGAGTTTTCATTGTGCGGCATTGTGCAATCCTCCTTTGTGACAGAATTAGTTTTTTCCTTATGATTTCAACTTATAAATGCGGTTTCGATTGCCGCCCTCTGTAACAATCGTTCCCTCAACGATCATCTCGCTGAGTATCCGTCTTGCTCTTGCGTCTTTAACGCCGAGCATATCGGAAATATCTGAGCATTTTGCAGAAGCATGATCTGTAAGATATTCAAGGATGGCGATTTTTTGTGTGGCGGTTTTTGTACCTTTATCGCCATTCTTTATCGCTACTTTTTTATCGCTACTTTCTTTTTTGAGTAGCGATAATGATAGAATAATTCTGTCCGGTTCAGAGAGCTCCACGATAACTGGCTCTTTCCACCCCTGCTCACGCCAGACACGGAATATATTCGGAATACCACTTCCAGCACGCTCACCAATATCAATCAGGTTGAACATCTTCAGCATCGTTCCGTTCCGCGGATCAGAAACACCGCCGCTCTTTGCGGCATCAATTTCGATGCGGAAGCTGCCCGGATTAGACATCGTAATGCTATTACGCTTTTTGATGATGACCAGCCCCTGCCTACCGTAATAATCAGCATTGACCAAACAGTTGGCCAGCGCTTCGCGCAGTGCCTGATGCACCGTAGTATCATCCACCCGAACGCCCCCGTCCATCTTAAACGGCACCTTGATGTCCTGGATCAGCTTGTTATAGACGCGGAAATAGAAGTCATACACATTACCGCTCCAGTCACCGGAAGACGAAATGATACGATCTGTCCAACGGGTATCAGCATCATACTGTTCTTGGTAATCCAGAAAGTAAGCGTTGAATTCCCGCACAATATCGTACTCGTTGCCAAACATGAGAAGTCCTGCGGAGGTAGGATGCTTCTTTCCGTCAGGGCCGATGCCCACAGCACCCAGCTTCAGGAGGAAATCTTCATCCTCCAAGGCTTCCCACACATGGCCGGGTCGAGAAAGGCGCATTCTCTGACGGTAGCTGCGGATGCTCTCCTGGTTGAACACCGTCAAGTCCATTTCGCTCAGAATGAGCATGTCTTGCGTTTTCACGGATGCGTCCCGCACCATGGCCTGATATTCTTCCTTGGTGCAGCGGTAGTCGCCCTCACCGTTACGGCGGTATGTGCAGAGCGGATTGCCGTCCACATACACCGGTTTATAGGAGCGCTCGGCACGGGGGACATTGATGACCACGATATGGTTGCCGTCGACTTCCTGAACAAATACATCCTTGGATGACAGCACATTCACGCTGGTCTTGTTGGGATTGTTGACGATATCCCAGAACTCCTTAATGAGTCTGTCAGGGTCGGGCAGATCTACCGTGTGCAGGGATTTATCCGCCCATTCTTCCACGCCCAACAGGATAATGCCGCCGTGGGTATTGGCGAAGGCAGAGTAGGTTTCCCAAATGCTTTTGGGCAGACCGCCAAGGGCTTTCTTTGCCTCAATACGGTTGTTCTCCCGATACTGCTCGATTTTGGAAAAGTCAATCATGGTTTTCCTCCTTTACGAGCTCTATGATATCGCAGAAGTCGCAATCCAGTACGGTGCAGATTTTCGTCAGAATCTCTGTACTGACATGCTGGTTCTTGCCCAGCTTGGCAAGGGCGGTCGTAGACATGCCGGTAGCCAGACGCAGATCCTTCTTTTTCATGTTTTTATCAATCAGGAGTTTCCACAGCTTATTATAACAAATCGTCATCGTAACACCTCGTGTCAGAGTATACACTAATACAGGTTAATTCTAACACAGCAGCTTCAGTTTGTCTATTGAAAATCCAATTTTCAGATTCGTGATGTCCTTTCCAGACGAGAGATTTTGAATTATAAACTGGCAAATGGTAACCGCAGGAATGCTTTTTTGCTCCCCTGCGGTTATTTCATTGTTTATGCGGCGCAATTTTTGAGGTCAGCCCATGGTGCCAATTTTGTTGCCGTTCTCGTACATATCCTCGGCATACTCGACATGATTGGGGCCTTCGCTTTGTATCCAGCCAAAGCCGGGGACATAGACCATATCCGCCAGTTCATTATCGTTAGCTATTGGCTCCGGTGCCGATTTAGGTTCAGGTTGCGTGGGCTGTACCGGGATGGAATCTGTCTGCGTAAGAGGTACATATTCTTGTTCTGTCTCGGCTTCATCTTCTATTTCCGGTACAGGGATGGGCAACTCCTCGGTGGCTACTTCCGGGGCTGATTCAGCTTCCGGCATTTCCGATTCTTTCTTTTCTGTTACCACTGGCAGCACCGGTTTCTCTGCTTCCGGAAGTGTCGGCCGTGGAGTGGTCACGGCGGTCGTTTCGCTCGGCGCGGGTGTTTTCTCGACCGTTTCGGCCTGCGGCCACACGGCGGCACACAGGGCGAGACAGGCGGTAATCGCCGCGGTAACCGCGGTAACGATGATTCTCTTTTTCATTTTGGTTCCTCCTCTTTGGATGTAAAATGATTGAGTTCTGTGGACAACTCACCTTTTGCGGAATAGCTATCAGAACTTCAGAAGATTATCCAGAATATTTGCCGCCTGCTGCAGTTCGCTTTGGGTGACCTCATTTTGCATATCTTCATCCTTTTGCGCCTTGTGCTGCAGATAGGGTTCATAGTTCTGCCGGGTGATCGTGGGGCGGTAGTGCCCAAGCATCTGCGCCAGTTCCTTGGTATCCATGCCGTTCTTCAGAGCGAGGATGGCGCAGGTATGGCGGAGATCCACATACCGAATGTGGTCGATTCCCGCTTCCTTGATGATCTCATTGTGCATCCGGCGCACCATCTGCGGCGAGTAAGGTTTCAGCGTGGCCGGGTGCATAAACATGAGCGGGCTGCTGGGGTGCTTGCTGTGCTCCATGATGAGAAGGTCGACCACCTCCGTTGTAAGAGTTATGGTTCTTGTCTGATCGCCGTACTCCACCAACTCTCGCCGTACCACCGCACGGTTTTCCGCAATGGTCAGCGTCCGACTTTCGATATCAAGGTCGCTCCATTTCAGGGCGATGAGCTCGCCTTGGCGAAGCCCTGCCGTCAGCGCCAGCATGAACATGGGCAGATAGCCCAGCCACTCGGCGGCGTCCAGATAGTCCTCCATCTCCAGAGGCGTCATGATATTCGCTTTTACCGTCGTGGACTTGCGGTAGCGGAATGCCTTGGCAGGATTCTCTGTCAGGAGGCCGTCCCGTATGGCTTGATCCAAGCATTGCTGAAGCAGGCGGTGGATGTGCCGCATGGTTTCTTCTCCCAAGCCAGAGCTGCCGGTTCGATGATTGCCGAAGCGCTTCCGTTCCTCCAGAAATTCTCCAACCATCTCCGATGTCAATTCAGAGAGCGGTATATCACCCAAACCGGGGAGAATATGGTTTTTGAATACATAGTTGTGTGCCGCATAGGTAGTCGGTCTGCTCTGATGCTTATCATAGGTTTCCTGCCAGAAGAGGATGTATTCCCGGAGCGTCATATTCCCACCTCCATGCACTGACGCTGTAAGTCTCGAAAGGCCACCCACGGGAGCCTTGCCTGTTTCAGAATCTTCTTGTGCAGATAGTAGAACTCGTGGAGCTGGTATGGCACACCGGTCTTGGCATTGAGGAACACATGAGGCGAGTTGGTTTCCGGTATCCGCTCAAGAAGAAGTGCCGTCTTGTCATTGAGCGTCAACAGACGTTGGCCTTTGAGGATGTACTTGTAGCGGATATGAAAATCGGCCCACGACAAGGTGATCAGTTCACATTGCCGCAGGCCGCTTGATAGTCCTGTATAGATGAGAGGAAGTACGCCGAGCTGCTCCGCCGCGTTCAGATAACGCTGGAGCTGCCCCAATCGCAGAGGGGCTGTTTTGTATTCCTCTGCCTTAGGTTCCTGGCAGAGACGCACCGGGTTGTAGGGAATGAGCTGATCCTGTGCTGCTTCGTCAATGCACCGGCGCAGGAGTAGGTGGATGCACCAGACGCTTCTGGCGCTGAGTCCCTGACTCCGTAGCGTCTCATAGAAATCGGTGATGGTCTGCTCTGTCAGGTCAGAGAGCGCCACACTCCCGATGCTGGGGATGATGTGGCTGTAGATCAGATTGCGGTACCCACCCTCGGTGTTGCCGTTCCACTTGTAATGGTGGGTGGTAAACCACTGGTCACACCATTGCCCGACCGTCAATTCGTTTTCTTTCTGCATATCATCGCCTCCTTTTGGCAAACGAACAATATCACAGAAAGCAGGAAATAGCTACTGAAAGAACAGAATATTCGCAGAATAAAACCGTTCCGAATAACGCCGTTATCATTCGGAATAATACAGTTGATTTTATTCGGAATAGTGGTTATAATGTTCTTGACGAACTGCAATGGAGGTGTTCCAATATGACGATCAAAGAAGCGGCTGCCGCTTGGGGGATCACCGAACGGCGGGTCAATGCGCTTTGCAAGGCCGGACGTATCTCTGGCGCATATAAGGATGGCAGGCAGTGGTTTATCCCGGACGGTACTCAAAAGCCGATGGATAAGCGTGGTCATCGGAGTGAGGTAAAGCCCGCAGTATCATCTGCGCGCAAGCCTTTGCCCATTGGCGTATCTGATTACCGGGACGCCTGCAAAAACTACTACTATGTGGACAAGACCTTAATGATCAAGGAGTTTCTGGACGAGCGCCCCAAGGTATCCCTGTTCACCCGTCCGAGACGTTTTGGCAAAACGTTGAACATGGATATGCTCCGCACTTTCTTCGAAAAGACGACCGAGGACACTTCCGTTTACTTCAGAGATAAGAAAATCTGGTCATGCGGAGAATCCTATCTTGCCCACCATAGAAAGTATCCTGTGATCTTCCTATCCTTCAAGGATGTTAAATATACCTCTTGGGAAGAAACCTATCAGACGCTCCAAAAGCTGATCGCACAGGAATTCCGCCGTCACGATGAATTGGCCTCCAGTTCTGCGCTCAGTAATTACGAAAAAGAGGAATACTCCATTCTCGCAACAGAAGCTGCTGATGAAGTGGATTATCAAATGTCCCTGCGGACATTGACGCTGCTGCTTCATAAGCACCATGATGTTGCCCCCATCGTCATCATTGACGAATACGATACTCCCATCCAGCAGGGACATGTGAACGGTTTCTATGATACTGTCATTGGATTTATGCGCAATCTGTTCTCCGGTGGCCTGAAGGACAATCCGCATCTGAGCTATGGCTTCCTGACCGGCATCCTGCGTGTTGCAAAGGAGAGTATCTTCAGCGGCCTGAACAACCTGAAGATCAACTCAATTTTAGACGAGCGCTACAGTGAATATTTCGGCTTTACTTCAAGCGAAGTACATGAGATGGCGGACTACTATCATGCTTCTCATAAATATCAGGAGCTCTGCGATTGGTATGATGGGTACCGCTTCGGTAATACCGAGATTTTTAATCCCTGGTCTGTCATTGGGTACTTCAACAATAACTGCCGTCCCAAAGCATTCTGGCAGTCCACCGGAAGCAATGACATCATCCGTGAGGTGCTGGCTTCTGCAACGCCGGATATTATGGAGCGTCTGGAGCTGTTGATGAAGGGCGAATCCTTCGTTACGCACATCGACACTGGCGTCATTTATCCGCAGATCCAGAATGATCCGTCCTCTGTATACAGCTTCCTGCTGGTGGCAGGTTATTTGAAGGCTGTGAGCTGCGACCAGTCTTACGGCGAGGATTATATGTGCGAAGTGGCTCTGCCCAACAAAGAGATTTCTTTCGTCTACAGCAAGGAGATCCTCTCTCAGCTTGAGAATATTATTCCTCGTTCCGTTGCTATTGCTATTCAGGAAGCTATCTACAAGGCAGATATCAACTCATTGCAAAAAACCTTGGAGAAGTTTCTGCTCCAAACAATAAGTTTCCACGATGCTGCCAACGAAACATTTTACCATGGTCTGATATTGGGTATGTGTGCTGTGATGGACAACAGCTATCGCATTACCTCCAATCGCGAAGCTGGTGATGGACGGTTTGATATTCAGCTGCTTCCTTTGAATAAGCGGCTGCCTGGCATTTTGATTGAATTAAAGGCCGGGAAAGACCGCTCTGAAACACAGCTTGAAGACCTTGCTAATGTTGCCTTGCAACAGATTAACGACCGTGCATACAGCGTTGATTTGCAGGCAATGAATGTTACATCAATTATAAAAATCGGCATTGCATTCTCTGGTAAAAGAACACGCATTGCTGCTGAAAGGCAAAACATCGAATAAACATCTTCGCTCAGCAGGCTGGCTATCATCCAAGTCAGCCTGCTGTTTCTTTGTCATCGCGCTTATTTCTTTGTTTATGCGGCGCAGTTTCTGAGCTGCTCTCTGCGGCAAAAAGCACCTGCTGTTGGAGGTAAACCCGGTCGGAAGCACTTTTAATATACAGAATTCAATCCCACACAAATCCCAAAAGACGAAAGCGGTGTCTGAAATGAACAGGGCAAAAGAGTTCCAAAGAGGAACCGCAGGAGTGCCGGAAAGCGCCAAAGAGGGCGCAACAGGTCTTGCTGAAGGTTCAGACATAGGTTTGGGACCAGGAGACCGTGCGTTCGAGCCGCACTACTCGGACCAAAATTTGCGGTTTTGACCGCACAAACGCCGCAAAGCAGAATGCTTTGCGGCGTTTTCATCATCTTATGGACGTTTTGGAGGGAATAATATGTTTACTAAAGCTTTTAATGCAATTTTCATGACACGGCCATTTTGGAATGAAGTGAATGTGCCCCAACGTCTTGTTTTAAAAATTTACAAGGAATATTTGGGAACTAAGAACATGATCATTACTTCGCGAGCAGAATCGATAAAATATATTTCGCCTATTGTTAATCGCTTACATCGCTTGACAAGGGCACACAGCCCTTTGTCGTGTGCGATGGATAAGTAAAAGTCAAATTTTCCACTCAATCGAAACGTGTTCGTCGGTTGCGCGGATCTGTGAGATCAGGCCGTCGGCAACCTGCCGCCTGTCCTCAAAGTCAATTTCTTCCCATTGGTTGAGGTAGACCGACAGCCGCTCGATCTGCTCCGGGGACATGGTTTCTGCCGACAGCGCCGCGATCTCTTTTGTTAGGGCTTGGCGGCGTGTGTCCAGCTCCTCAATTTTGCTGTTGGCATAGGACAGCAGCACCGCATTAGCCCCGGTCAGAGTATTCAGCAGCTTTTCAATCTCATCCTCCACGCGGGCAAGCTCCATGTTTAGCGCGGTCAATTTGGGATTGACCGTTTCCCGCTTTGCCGTCAGCGTCTGGAACTCGGACAGCTTCTTGACCATCTCGCCGTACAGAAAACTTTCAAATTCCCGTGTACGAAGCGTCCCGCAGCCGTCACAGCTTTTACTGTCGGCCCGCTTGGAGCAGCGGAGATACTGAACGCCTGTCGGATTGCCGACGCTCATAAGCGCGTATCCGCAGCGGCCACACTTGACCTTTCCGGCAAGCCATGTGTTCTTTGCCTTGCGCCCGCCTTGGAATGTCTTGTTTGCCATGAGCTTCTTCCTGCAGCGCAGCCATGTATCAGACGATACCAGCCCCTCGCTGGGAGCCAGAACAAGTATCTGATCTTTCAGGTGCTTGTTTTTTCTTTCCTGCACGTCCCGGCCCTGATAGAGATAGCAGCCGTTTGTCCCGGCAAAATCTGTTGCTTCATTGACTACCACCGTACCCTGGCTTTTGAAGAACTCGTACATATCGAGGTCAGCCTGTGCGTAAATGGGGTTTCTTAAAAGCTGAGAGATAAAGCCCCGTTTCATTTCCTTGCCGTAGATCAGGATACCCTCGTCGGCAAAGTAGCGGGCGATGTCCCCGAAAGAGGTTGCGGGCTGGGAGTACATTTCAAACATCAGCTTTGCAATATCTGCCGTTTCCGGGTCAGGCTTCATCATTTTTGTACGGATGCCCTCGATGGTGGTCGGCTCCAGTTGGAAGCCGTAGGGGGCCGCGCCGCTCATGTGAAAACCGTGCTGGCAGCGGGAATAGTAAGCATCGGTCACGCGCTTCTGGATGGTTTCACGTTCAAGCTGGGCGAATACAATGCAGATATTCAGCATGGCCCGCCCCATCGGGGTGGACGTGTCAAACTTCTCCGTGGAAGATACGAACTCAACATTGTATTCCTGAAAAGTTTCCATCATGGTTGCGAAGTCCAGAATGGAACGGCTGATACGATCCAGCTTGTAGACCACCACGCGCTTGATCAAGCCCCGGCGAATATCGGCCATCAGCTCTTGGAACTTGGGCCTGTCGGTGTTCTTGCCGGAATAGCCCTTGTCGGTGTACTTGCGGAAATTGCCTCCTCTCAATTCATACTTGCAGAACTCAATCTGGCTTTCAATGCTGATACTGTCCTTGCGGTCAACGGACTGTCTGCCATAAATGGCATCTTCACGAATAATCATTTGGTGCTCCTTTCCGTGTAGGAGCTACCAAACCTTACACCTATATTATACCTCTGGCAGCCCCGTATCACAAGGATGTCCCGCATTAGTGCATCTGCGCCCGGCCCGGCGCGTACTTGACGAATACCTCATAAAGACAGCTCTCGATTTCCCGCTTGCGCTTGTCCCGCGCCTTGGGGGATAATACCGGGGTCAGGTTTTCCACGGTGATGGACTTCCCCTGAAAAGAGGCCGTTTTGACTTCCTTATGATATGCGGCTCTTGTTTCCGTCATCTGAAAACCTCCTATATGAAATGATGGGTGGATATGTTTTTCAGCTTCCCGTTGTCCTGTGGGGAAACGCTAAAAGGCGGCGCAGAGAAGCGCCGCCCTTCGACCTTGCCCCACCTCTGGCCACGATGACCAGAAGCTACAAGGGCTGTATTCCATTTCAATCCGCAAAGAGAGGAAGCCGCCCGCGCCGGGCTAATTTGGCCTGTCGCAAGACAGAAAGGCCCCGGCGGGGCGGCTTCCCTGATTGCCATATATGTACGCCGTATTTGCCACGCATCCCCGGCGCGGGGAGTATTCCAGACCGCCGATGGCTTCGGCTGCATAGCCCCGCGATACCGTTTCGCCCATAACGGGCGGCGCATTCCGCAGGGACTCCCCCTCAAGTCTGTGGGAGGGCGTGAGCAAGTTTCATTATCCTCCGCGCTGTCCTCGCGCCCGGTTTGCCAACACCGGGTCAAAGGCTGCGTTGATCGCTCGGCCAGCTTGTCCATCACCTCCTGAACTGGCTGTCGTGGCGGCGCACCTTACGTCGCTATCACGCGGATTTCGTATCGGGAATACTGTCTATTCAGTTTTCAAGGCGAGGAAGAAAACTCCTCTCACCTATCAGGAGGTTTCGGGGGCAAATGTACTCCCTCTTACAGAGATTTTTTCAAAATATTTTTCATAGCGGCCAGCCCGCGCTCAATGGAGCAGCAGATGCGGCTCCGGCCAACGCCCTCGGCTGCCGCGATCTCGGCCTTGCTCATGCCAAGAAGATAATGCTGGTACACACGCCGGGCCTGCGTAGGCGGGAGCTGGGCCAGCGCGTCATAGAGGGCAAAGGTGGTTTCCCGTGCCTCAATGTGCTCGTCCGGGGTCATGGGCTGGCGGAGCACGTCGGCCTCAAAGCCGGGATCGGTGTCCAGCGAGCACTCGCCATTTCTGCGCTTCTGCCGCTTGTAGCTGTCGCACAGGCGGCCTCCCATAGAGAGGGTGGCGGCGATCTCGTCCGAAACTTCCAGCATCACATTTTCGGTCATATAGGGGTAATACCGTTTCAGGTTGATAGTCGTCATAATTGTCCTCCATTTCAAACGGTGGTTGGTGAGTGCGGATTGAAATGGAGAACAGGCGGCCCCCGGCACCTTGGAGCCTCTGGCCACCGTGACCAGAAGCAGGGGCATATAAAAGTGCCCGCACAGCATGACGCTATACGGACGCAAGCAAATAAATATCTTGTTACATGATGTTTAATTTCACTTTCAAAGCCGGACTGCTCTGATGGAGGGGCTACGCTTTTTTTAGCTGGTGCAGATCATGAACGCTATGAAAAAGCAGAATGGACACGGCGGCAATCCCCCTATGTGCCGCCGTGGAGTTACACGGTGTCGGGGCTTCGCTGGTTTAGGATAGACGAAAAGAAACGGCGGCTCTGAAAATCAAAGCCGTCGCTTCATGGGCGCGTGAAAATGCATCTGCGTTACGACGGCTTTTTTCTTTTGCCGTCGTGCGGCAGTTATGTTCTATATACTTTTGCAAGCTACTCCATTTCTCGATACCGCGCCGCGATTTCTTCTGTAATCGGCAGTAGCTGACAATCTTCGATCGAATACACCTGATCGCATAACTGCTCAATATCCTTATAATGGTGTGAAGTCAGAAAAATGGTCTTACCTTCTGCTTTCAGCATACGGATGATTGTCTTTACATCCTCATAGGTTTTGTAGTCCAGCGCGTTAAAAGGCTCATCCAAAATCAGAATATCTTGCCCTTCCATAATCGCCTGTGCAAGCCCTAATTTCTGCTTCATGCCAAGAGAATAATTGTCTACTTTCGCTTTGTTATCGGGGTCAAGCCCCACTTTGGTCATGGTCTGCCGAATTTCTTTCTCTCCAATTTTCCCTTGAATGTCCGCAAGGAATTTCAGGTTTTGAAAGCCACTGTAAATACCGATAAAGCCAGGGGAATTGATAAATACACCCATATCTGCGGGGAAGTCACGACCATTTTTACCAATCTGCCTGCCACGCACATATACGCTGCCCTGATCTGGCTTCTCAAAGCCGCATATAATCTTGAACAGCACCGACTTTCCGCTGCCGTTAGCGCCAACCAAACCAACAGTTGTTCCCTGTTCTACAGACAGGGAAATATTCTGAAGAATTGCCCTGCCGCTAAAACTTTTTGATACATTTCTTACTTCAATATATGAACTCATATTTTGTCCTCCTAATTCAATATTTTCTTGTAGCCCCACATAAGGATTCCTGCAATCATCAGCGTTAAAATAGCGGCCTCTATACCAAAGGCGGACACAGCGGAAATTCCAATTCCCGGTTCCACAACAGAAATTCTTGTCAGGCTGGAAAGGCCAAAGGGCGAATAAGCTACCCAATTCCCCGGAATGATACAGAGCAGATTTCCCGCCACTAACACAAGGAAACCGATTGTAACCTGTCTTGTGGCAATGTAGATGCCGAGCATAATCAGATATTGCACCAATATATCAAGGCACTTCATTAAAACCGCATAGAGCATAAGCCTGAAAGAAACGATTGTTAATCCAGTGCTGAATAGGGATGCCCCTATAAGGCCAGCCATAAGCCAAAAGATTATATATACCATGAGAAATATTATGCTGACCGATAAAATGCCCTTCACCAAATGCCTGCGGCCTTTCGAGCGCACAGAAACAAATATAGATTGCCCATTCACTGTTTGCTCCACAAAAGCGGCAAGCAGGTAAAGCGGCACACCGCTAATAATCAGCAGTTCAAGAAAAGGTAGAACTTGAAAATATCCGGTGCCATGTCCTGCGAACAGGGTATAAATCCATTCTACGCCTGATATGGCGGCACCATTACCCATCGCCTTGTAAATCGAAACTCCCAACACAACACCTAAAAGAATCAGCAGATTGCGAGGGATCATGAGCGCGTGAAAATAGTAGCCAGCTATATCACGGCGGGACAACGGTATATGCGGCAACTGCCCCCGCCACGCAAACCGAATAGATATAGCAATTATCAAAACAAGGAGCAGCAAGGTACAGGCGGTTATCTCAAAACGATGGGGCACGACCAAATTGTGGTGTAAAATCAGCAAATGATTAAAACTCGTCAGCGGAATATTTTGAATTGCCGGAAGTTTGATCCACACAGCCGAGAGGACATAAAGAACGATTACAATTCGGATCGTCCACTTTCTCCCAGTGAAATGTCCAATCCACATACAGATTCCAAATATCAGCCAACTTCCAATAAGCTGATAGAGGGTAAAACAGACAAACGCCTGCAAGGGACTGGCAAAAAGCTGTTCCAGAGTGGAAAATAACTCGGCTTCCGTTGCACCCGCAGCAAGGTTCCATTCGTTGCCTAAAGGTAATCCTATACCAGACAGAAGAATTGCCCCAGTTTGAACAGCCGTCAGAATGACTGCAATCAAACCGACCCCAATCCATTTTTTCAGAAAATAAGAATGGTAACTTTGAAACCGTAAGATTACTGGCTCTCCATCGTCATCAATAAAGGAAAAGCAGCTTAACAGTACAATCGGCAGCACAAAATAGGTCAGATAGTAATGGTCTGATACCGCCGACAAGATGTGCCGCTCGTATGCAATACCTCCGTTTAACCTCCCGCTGATGGAAAAAAGTATACATCCGGTAAATAGGGCAAGCGACTTTCCATATCCCCACAAACGGAGATCCTTTCTGATAAGCGCAATCATAACGGACTCCTAAATGGTTACGACAGCATTTTTCTTAGAAAGGAGAAACGCTGTCAGGCCAATCACAATGCTTAAAACGATTGGGCCAAAGAAGAAAGAGAAGATTGACACGACCTCTGGATTGACTGTTGTGGGATCAAAAGCTACGACCAGCCGCAGTCTCTCCAGGCAGAGAATAGCCAGGACAAAATTTTCTAAAATGGAATACATAAACGGTCCGGTAAGGATTACAAAAATGTTCTTGCAGTATAAAGCGAGGATAAATCCGAAGGTCATTACAAAAAGGCTGACTATGCCTCTCCAAAGGGACAGGGCAACTGCATATAACAGCGGGGTCTTTATAAATGCGTTTTCAAATATATGGCAAAACGGATTTTCAACGAAAGGAACCACTGGCGGTTTCACATAGAGGGCAAACACCGCCGATAGTATATAAGGAATCACAATAATACAAAGGGTTCCCAGCGCATATGCAATCCATTTGGCAGTCAGGTACTTCTTAATTTTCACTCGCGGCATGACATAGAGCAGGAAGTTGTTTTTGCGCTCGTAATACAAATTCCAGCATAGCGGCACCACAACAAACAGCGGATAAAGCAGAGAAAACAGTTCTGTTCCAACTTCCCATGCCTCTAAATCGTAGTGCAGTACATAGTTTTGATAAATTGTGCAGGACAACACACTCATGGCGATTGCCAGAAGAACTGTTGTCAATAGCACCGGCAGAAAAACTTTTTTCCACTCATTTCTTACAAGGCCTATCATATTCATTCATCCCTTTCTTTGTTTTTTCCAGTATATCGAACTCTTTCAGGCGCTTCAATAGCCCGGAAACAAGAGAGGGTTTTAAGGGAACAAGATAAATTTCGTTCCCTTAAAACCCTCGTTCATACCCTTTTTTTATGGCATGAGTACGCCAAAGACAACATAATTTTCATTCAAAATGGATTCGTTACGGGTCAGAATTTTTCCATGATACCGTTCCGTCATGCGTAGGATGTTATACAGGCCAAAGCCGTGGCCGTCCCGATTTGCCTTTGTAGTTACACCTTTTCCAAACAAGGCCATAAATTCAGTATTTGAAAGCGGAGGAGCTGGATTGGCAACTGTCAATTCCAGAAAGTCCCCCTGTTTCTTACTGGATAAAAAAACCGTACTTCCTTTCGGTGAAGCCTCGATTGCATTATCCAATAAAATCCCAATGACCTCGATCCATTCTGTTTCCGGGGTGATAGTTTTCTTGAAAAGACCATGTAAAGATAATTCTATGTGACGATTTGCCGCTTCTGCCTGCTTTATTTTTCCAAACAGCATCCCGGCAATCATTTTGCTGTCACATGAGAGCAGTTCCCTGTCATTAAGACTGATTCCAATACTTCCCGTGAGAGCCGTCACTTCTTTCCGGGCTTCTTCTATAGTATCAGCAGAGGCAACGGCGGCTTCAATCGCCATCATCCGGTTATTAAATTCATGCTGCCTTGCCCTAACCTGTGAGATCAATTCTTCTACAATGGGCACATACTGCTCAATCATGTGGATCCGCTTTTGCTCCTGAATTCGACGCTGATGTAGGAACAGCAATATACTGTCCAGCAGCAGTACCGCAAGGATCAGTATATTAATTATCCATAGGTTGGCAAGAAGCCTATCCACATCAAAAGAGAGAATCGAAAGCACTGTCATGAGAAGCACAGCGATATTGGTGGATACGATCAAAATTGTAAAATCGCTTCTTTGGACGAGCTGATGGATTAAGCCGAAAAGCGGCGTGAACTCCAGTACAACTATAAGGCACAATGCCGCTGCACGGCTACCCAACAGGAGTAAAATATCCGTAGCTCCGCAGACAGCAAAAAGAACCACGCACAGACATTTGACGAACAGAAAAACGGAGAAAGCCGCCATTGTGCCGCAGAAAACCGTGCCGTTGGATTTGGAGCCGAAGAAAACACTGCTCAACAACAATACTGCAAAAACCAAAAACAGCAAACCAACAATATTGTCTGCTGGTAGTATTTCAAAACCTTCACTGCGGAAAGATGCCGTCATATTTGCGCCAATAGAGAAATCCATTCTCGGCACAACACAAATTACAAGAAAAATAGGAAAAACGAAAAAATCCTTTGCCTTTATTTCTGCTTTTTGCCGGAAAACGACTTCACAGCAGAGAGCCAGTATTCCCGCATCCAATCCCAACTGTATCAGATTCATTAGAAAGTCCATGCTTACCCCCATAATTCGGCCTGATATTTATTCCCAATGGGGATTGTATCTGTAAATCCTTTCAGAAGAATCTTCCGCCCGGATTTGTCAATTTTTTCGATATGGGATTTGTTCACGGCATAACTCTTATGGCACTGAACAAATGCCGGATCATCAAGCAATGCCAATAGTCCAGACAAAGTGTACCCAGAAATCGTATCTTCTTTGATACCGGACAGACGGCTGCTGGTATGGATCACAAGTTTTTTTCCAAAGGCTTCGATATAGGCAATATCCTGTGCAGCATATTCTAAGATAAATTGCTTTTGCTCAATCTGGATGGTTTTTGCTTGTTGGTTCATCTGTTTAGACAATCCCAGCGCGTCACGAAATGCCGCCGCAAATTCTTCTTCGCCAAATGGCTTTACAAGAAAACTGTAACACTTCACATCTCGATAAGCCGAAAGTTCTTCTCCTGCCAATGCCGTTTCAAAAATGATCGGCGTATATTTATATTCCGGCAATTCGCGGAGCTGCTTTGCTAAATTTGTTCCTTTATAGTCCTCTAACTGAATATCGAGGATAAACAAGGAAATATCGTTCGCTTTTGCGTATTGCAGGGCATCGCCTGCTTCGGGAAAAGAAACCACGTCCAATTCAGCGAATATTTTATTGATATATCGGATTATCCTTTTTGCTGCATCTGGATTATCCTCTACTAATAATATTTTACTCATTATGATGGTTCTCCACTATTATCTTTGAATTATACAAATCAGTTATATTATAATCTTTTTCGCCCAAAGGTACAAGCAGCAAAGGGAGTGAAATCAGATAGTCAGGCAAATGAAATTATACCTCGTTCAAATAATAACACCCGAAATGTAAAATTACATCAGGTGGTGATACTATGAAAATTGAACGGGACGAGCGGAAATTTGACTTCCACGGAA
>OODL01001157.1_pt1 | contig 25066 bp, 33 predicted proteins | sample 1671181 | NCBI WGS metagenome assembly OODL01 (sample SAMN06348130, study PRJEB24527) | human gut metagenome | biome: human gut; feature: ankylosing spondylitis patient; material: feces | host: Homo sapiens | place: China | collected 2015-10 | reverse complement strand
TACACTTAATACCTTTTTCCATGGCTTACACCCGGTAGTGATAGTTTTGTTTAATTCTTCCATACGCATTCTCCTTGTATTTATGTGGAATTTATCAAAATAAGTCCTTCTGTATGATACACAACATAAATTAAACTATAAATTGAAATCGACTAACTGTCGAAAAAAACGACATAATTATCGACGTTATCATAAATTTCTGCACAAAAGCAAAAAGCTGACTGCTATTTGCAGTCAGCTTATCATAGTTGCAATCAATTATTCGTTATTGGTATTGCTATAGTAGTTTCAAAGATTTTGCAATTACTATCATACGACCAGTCAAATATTCCGTCGTATTTCTTTAAGACCCGTTTAATACTTTCTGTGCCGAATCCGTGCAGCTCCTTATCTTTTTTACTGGTAAATAGCTTTTTGTCTGCCGATACCGGAGCCGAATCACAACTGTTTTGAATCTTAATTATTTCAAAAAGCTCTTTTGTGTATATATCAACAGAAATATTTTTGCACTCACTTCGTTCTGCGGACTGAACTGCGTTGTCGAGGGCGTTGTTCAGTATTGTAGACAAATCGGTATTGTCTATGTCGGAAAGATTGGCGGTTTTTACACTGAAAGATATGGCGATACTTTTGTTTTCACAAAGAGTATTGTATTTGCTAATGATAATATCCAGCGCTTTATTTCCACTGATGGCAATATTGCTGTATTGATTTACGGTTTTATATAGCTTTGAAATATATCCTTTTATGTCGGCATCATCGTTCTGCTCCAGTATATCCAAATACTGTTTTTCGATTTCTTGTTTTTGCTGGGTTGCTTTTAGCTCATATAACTCGGAGGCATTGCATATTGAATTTTCATAAATGAAAAATACGACTATATTTGAGAGTAACAAAAACAAGGAAGTAATGGAGCAAAGAATATTTGCAGTACTTGAAAGCAGGGCCTCCAAAGAAATATACCTAAATACAAACAGAGAAAATACAGAAGCAGCCGGCATAATCATAAGCTTCCAAAAGCTGCTCTTATTTTGGGTGTTGATTTTCTTTTTGGAAAAAATACGAACTAGAACCAGACAAATAAAATAATAGGCTAGTTTGCTCAGCGTAATGTCAAACATTTGCAGAGGGGCGGATTCTTGATACGCATAGAAATCTTTTTTTAGAAAAAGCGATGTTAAGAATATGATGCACCATTCACTTGCTCCCATAATACAGAGCAACACGATAGTATTAAAAAGCGCAGTGAAAAAACCGCATTTATATAATAAAAAGAAGATCAAACAATACGCTATAAATAGCGCCACAAAATTTAATATTGTATTATTGGCATAATATATGCACAGAAGAACTGCATGAGGGATCATTATGCCAATTATGGTCCTGGGGGTGCTGTATTTGTGCTGAAAAAATGAGTTTGCATAGTAGTAGACAATCAATCCTTCGGAAAAATACAAAACAATATTAAAGATTATCTGATAAACCGCCATAGCCGTCTCCTAAGAATTGTATAAATTTTTTCTTAATCTCATTCTGCTTTTTCGGAGCGATTGAAATTGTGTGTCCCGTTTTCATAATGACATGATCTCGATGGTAGTTCCTTACGAAACTAAAGTTGATAATATAGCTTGCATGCGGTATGGCGAAGTATGTTGCGGTTAAGTTTTTTCTAAAGAAAGACATTTTTTCTCTCGTAATGTATCGCTTTTTGATAGTGGAGACATAGGCTGTTCGGATTTTCACTTCCACAAAAACGATTTCGTTTTTTCGCAGTGTTACTATACCATCATCTCTGGTTCTGAAAGTGATTTCATTATTATTGATTTGCTCTATCGCCTTATCTAAACCGTTATATAAGCGTTTAGCCTGAATAGGCTTGTCGATATATCGAAAGACATTTAAATCCATGGCATCATCTAGGTATTTTTGATAGGCTGTGATAATAAATATAATGGCGTTCTTATTTGTTCGGTTTAGCGCCTTTGTCGTTTGAATACCATTAAGTTCTTCCATTTCTATATCAAGAAAAATCATGTCAAATTTTTTATTGGATGCTAACAGAGATTCTCCGCTTTCATATTCATATGCTTGAAAATCTATTAAGCGCTCATTGAAGTAAAAGTTTATGTGCTTTAAAATAAATTGTCTATATTCTTTTTGATCATCACATACTGCTATTTTCATGCAGCACCTCCACAAAACAAAAAGCATTGTATAATTTGAATTATACAATGCTTTAAATTATTTTTCAAGTTTCTCTTCTTCGACAAAAATGTCAATTATTTTGGATATTCTATTCTGATTCTCCAAAGAGCAAATCTTGATTTTTTCAATTAATTGTGCGTCAACATCATTATAAATTGTACCGCTTAGCAAGTAGTCAATATTGATATTCAAAACCTTACAGAATTCAAGAAGCGTTTCCAAGCTTGGTTGTTTGCTGCCGGTTTCAATAGCAGAAATGTGAGGACTTGATATGTGCATCATTTCCCCCAATTTTCTTTGCGTTAAGTTTAATTCTTTTCTTCTTTGACATAACCGTGAGCCTATTAAGCGGTAATTAATATCCATAACATCGCCTCTTGAATATTTTAACATAGTCGCTTAAGCAAACGAACAGCCTAATGGAAAATAAAATATCCAATAGGCGCAATATTCATGATATCACTTAATATTTTAATCTAGATGAAAGAATATGCATAGCTATTACAATTTTTTTGATATAAATGAAAAAAGCCACAAATAACGGTGAAACTGTGGTATATTTTGCTTGTCAAAATAAATCCAAAAAACTTACGAAATTTTAAGGAGGACAACTTTATGATTAAAAGTACTAAAAAAATGGTGAAGCGCATTATTGAAAAGCAGGCAAAGATTTCTGCGAACAGCACGACTTGCATTGCACTTTATCAGCCTAAAAAACCGGCTGCCTTAACGAAATACAGCAAAGTCGAGAATGATAAGTAAACTAGCCAGTCAATTTACTGACAAGTTACTTTCGAATGGGACGATTGATGCCGAAGATAAAGAACTGTATAATTATGGTATATTTATGCTGATTTCACACCTTCTTTTTTTTATTGTTTCCTGTGTTTTGGGATTGGTATTAAAATGTTTGCTTGAGGGTATTATCTTTTATGTAGCATTTATGCTTATTAGAGGATATGCAGGTGGTTACCATGCATCAAGTGAATCGAAGTGTGAAATATTATCAACTTTATCAATAGCGATGTCTATTGTCGTGATTAAAATGGCAAAAGTATTTGATTTTCAAATAACGCTATTGGTAATTGGAGTACTTTCGGCAATTTGTATATTGGCTCTTTGTCCGCTTGACACACCAGAAAAGCCACTTTCTAAAAAAGAATTTCGGTATTTCCGTAAAATTTCACTGATTATTTTACTTGTAATTGGGATTACAGTGATTGTGTCATTTTTTTGTAAAATCGAAGTGGTTATGATACCATGCTGTATGAGTGTGATTCTGGAAAGTATATTACTTATTGCTGGAAAGATAAAAAAAGTCTATCAAAATAGGACCGTCAACGATTAGTCCTTTTTTGGATTCACTAAAATAGAATCCGGAACTTTTGAGAATGCCAGTTCATAAATAGCCAATCACAGGACAAAAATAACGGTGTATGCATACAAAATTCGATTTGAAATATTGAAGTGAATTGAAAAAGAAATAAGCTTGTGTAAAGTGGATGCTATATGGAAGCAAACACGCGGCTTGTACTGTTTAGAAAGAGGTCTGACGATTTTCGTCAGACCTCTTTCTTTTTTGTTTTGAAAAAAGAAAAATAACAACCAATGATGCGTTTGTGGCAAGCATACATAGCTAAATACCCGTAATCTCCGAATTTTTGATTTCAAACCAAATTCAAAAATTCAAATTTAAGGAGATTACGATAATGGGATTTAATTACGCATCCGAAAAGAAGAAGTTTACTAAAAAATGGGACAAGCTTCGCAAAGAATATAAAGCAGCTGGAATGAGTGAACAGGATATACAGGTAATGTATGAGTTTGACCTTAAAGTATTTAGAAACAACAGAAATGAGTGTAACCACACACAACCGCTTTTAGGAAACTTATACGAGAACCAATCTGAACAAGATGAGACAACTTCTGTTTTGCTTAAAAATTTCTTAAACGAGACTTCTGAAAGCGACAAGCATTGTTTTCAAGACAACCCTCGATTTGCGTGGATAGACGAACTTGAAAACTATGATTTATACACGAAAATCTGCTTTTTACCAAAGAAAGATATAGACCTGATTACACTAATTGTATTTGAAGGATATACACAAAAGGAAGTGGCAGTAATGCGAGGTAATACAGCAACTGCTATCTGTAACAAAATTAAAAAAATAAAAAAATATTTGTCAGGGGGTTAATTTTTGACCGTTTTCATTGCCTACCAAGTGAGGGGTAATTTTAATCAGTCAAGGAGTGAAAATAAATGAAAAACCCTATGTCAAATAATTCGATGTATATGTGTCTTTGTTCGGTTTGCCTTAGTTATTTTGAGAATACCGGAAGTTACAAGATTGAAAAAGGCGAATATCAAGAAACAATGGACCGTTGCGACTATTGTAACCACCGTTACGGTTATGACTATATTCTTTATGCCGTTGCAAAGAAAGGAAAGTGAGGCGAGAATAATGAAAATGAAAAAATCCGAATTAAGAGATTTGTATTCAATGATGTTTCCGGAATACCCGGATATTGTAAATATCATTCAGCTTCAATCTATGCTTTGCATAAGTCGTCATCTTGCCTATGAGCTTATAAACAACGGGTATATTAAGGCGTTAAAAATAGGAAATGCTTTTAGAATACCTAAGGTAAATGTCATTGAATATGTTATGGAGCAAAGTGACCCATTTCTTTGATTGTGGTTTTGTATTCGCATAATTGAGTGCTTCCTGCCAAAATAGTAAAATACATATAACGGTGGGAAGTACCTGCGCATAATGAAATTATTTTGGAGGTATAAAAAATGGTGTCAGGAACTCTTACAACAAAAAACGGCTATTATTATGCCGTTCTTAGTTATACAGACGCAAACGGTAAGCGCCATCAAAAATGGGTATCTACCGGTTTGACCCAAAAGGGAAATAAACGAAAAGCACAACAGGAACTTATTCGTATTCGAAGTGAATTCGAAATTCCGCCTGTTGCCGGAGAATTAAGTCCGGATTTACTTTTTGCCGATTACTTAGACCAATGGCTTGATATTGTCAGAACAAGAGTTAAACCGTCAACCTTTGGTTCGTACCAAAGTATGGTTAATAGTACAATAGGACCGTATTTTCGTCAGAAGGGTCTTACTTTAAGAGAATTAGAAGCTCGACATATTCAGCAATTCTATACAGAAAAGCTGAAAATAGTTAAAGCCAATTCTGTAATTCACTATCACGCTGTCATTTATCAAGCGTTAAAGTATGCTATGAAAACCGATATGGTGCCGCAAAATGTAGCAATGAAGGTCGATAGACCAAGGAAGAATACTTTTCAGCCGACATTTCTTGATGGAGAACAAATGCAACAATTATTCAAAATTGTTAAAGGTACTCGATTGGAACTTCCTGTATTAGTGGCTGCGTTTTATGGCCTCCGCAGAGGTGAGGTTATCGGGCTGAAATGGGATGCTATCGACTTTAATCGTGGCACAATAACCATTAAGCGAACGGTAACTGAAACCACGATAGACGGAACGATGAAGGTCATAGAGCAAGACTCTGCTAAAACAAAGTCGAGTCTTAGAACGCTCCCTTTGGTCGGCAGCTTCAAAGAGTATTTTCTAAGAGTAAAAGAAGCTCAGGAGTTGAATAAAAAAATCTGCGGTAACTGTTACAACTATGATTACGACGGCTATGTTTTTGTTAATGAGTTAGGAGACCGAATGCGACCTAATTATTTAACAGAATATTTTCCGAAGTTCATAGAAAAGCACGAAATGCCAAGAATGCGTTTTCACGATTTAAGACACAGTTGTGCAAGTTTATTACTTGCTAACGGTGTGCCGCTAAAACAAATTCAAGAATGGCTTGGTCACTCTGATTTTAGTACAACGGCTAATATATATGCTCATCTGGACTATAAATCAAAAATTTCGTCCGCTCAGGCAATGGAAAAGGGGATAATTCTTCCCGGTGCGGACGACTTTGGAAGCCGTTGGAACGAAGTAACAGAGTAAATAACATAATAAATGTATTTGAACTCAGTAAAAAACCGGTCTTACAACACGTCGTTCTAACGCTGTTCCAACACGGATTTTGATGATTTTTAAGAGTTTGATTAATCTTTTGAAAAAAAGAAAAAAGCCTGAAATCGGCTTGATTACAGGCTTTTTGTGGCGGAGACGGTGGAATTCGAGCCCACGTGCCAGTGAAGGCAAACGCATTTCGAGTTTTTTGCACCAATATTACTGTATAGGTTTTTTCATATATGTTTTAGGATGTCTTATCCGCAGAAAACCCGTGTAAATCAAAGCTTATTAGCATACCCCACGGCAATTACGCAGAATGTGGAGCATCTGCTGGATTCTGTTCAGACCAGCACCATGCTTTCCAACTCGGAATTTGTAGTTATGCTGAATCAGGCTACCTCCGACAGAGGGCAGCTTGCCAAGCTGCTGAACATCTCCAATGAGCAGATGAGCTGTATCACCAATGCCGACGCCGGTTGCGGACTGATTAAATACGGCTCTGCGCTGGTACCCTTCATCAATCGGTTCCCGCAGAATACCAAGCTCTATCAGCTTATGACCACACGCCCTGGCGAGGGGAAATTTGCAAGAGGACGGGATTAACCCCGTCCTCCATTCTTTTGGGAGAAATACAAAATGAAAAAGAAAGCCCTTGGAATCATCATCGTTTCCATACTCGGCGCGGCAGCGATCTTTTGCAGCGCCATGTTTACACATCAGTATCTGGATGCCAAGAGCAGCAAGGCGACATTTGACAATCTGAAAAATCTGATTACGGAAATCGATGAGCCGCGGAAGGACACCGAAGCGGAGAAATCCGGCCTGAGCGAAGAAGAACTGGCGGCATGTGGGCGGCGGTGCTTTACGGAATCTATGGAGTGGATGACCAGATCGTTGCCGTTGCGTTTTCTCAGGTGGGCAATGTGGGCGGATAATGCCATGGAGCCCTTGCCCGGCATAATTATCTTCTTCGATTGGGATAATAAGGGCAGCACCGGCCCGCAGGACGGTCAAGCCGATCATGTCGGTATCGTCCAGAAGGTCGAAAACGGCGTTGTCTACACCATCGAAGGCGACTCCGGCGATAGCTGCCGCGTCAATCAGTACCCGGTTGGTCATTATGAAATTCTCGGCTACGGCGTAGTCGCCTACTAAGCAGAACACGGTGTCACCCTTCGTCGGGTGGCAACGTGTTTTTTTATTGATTTTTGTATTTGTCCATTTCCTGAAGCATTTTATAGAGTTGCTTCTGCTCTGCCTCGTTCTTAGCGGCAACCAGGTCATAGCACTTGGCCGTAATGTTGTTGCTGCCGCTCTTTCCCAACTTATCGAATAGCTCGGACAGGGAAATATCCATAGCTGATGCAATCTTCTCAACACTTTCCAAAGTGACGTTTTTCTCACCACGTTCCAATTGCTCGATATATGTGGTCTGGCAGCCGGCAAGCTCGGCTAGCTTTCCTGGCTGAGTCTTTTTTGCGTCCGGTAGTTTTTGATGCGTTGCCCAATGATCTTTGCGATATCACTCATTCCCATCGCCTCCACATATAGTCTATAAATATCCCTTTGGCCAATTCATAGATTATTGATATTCAAATGACTGGGATATATACTATAGATATTATTTCTTGAATTTTGGCACTTATAGTATTCGAGAGGGGGGGTGCGGAGTTTATGCGCTCAAAAACAGTATGCTTCACCGGACATCGAGAATTGCCGGCAGATGATCTGCCCGAAATCTCCAAGCACTTGGAGGACACCTTGGTCAAGCTGATTGAGCAAGGCTATCGCTATTTTGGCGCAGGCGGTGCCTTGGGGTTTGATACTCTGGCAGCACAGGCGCTCCTCCGCCTGCGGGAGCGTTATCCGCAGATCCGGTTGATCCTTGTGCTACCGTGCCTTAATCAAACTCGGGGCTGGCCGCAAGCGGATATCGACACTTACGAAGAGATCAAGAGATGTGCAGATAAGGCGACATATACACATCGGAACACTATTTTCGGGGCTATATGCAAAAACGCAATCGGCATCTTGTGGATAACAGTAGCGTCTGCATTTGCTATCTTACGAAACCCACCGGCGGCCCGCCGTAGCGGCCTGCGGATCATCAATATCGCAGGCCCAGATAGCTTGTAAGAGTGCCTTGTACGCAAATAAGCCTCCCGAATTGCCTTTCCATAGGTAAACGGTTCGGGAGGCCTTTTCAGGTGATGGTCAAAATCGACACCATAGCTGCTGTTTTTGCGGAATTTGCTCGTATTCTGTTGTAATTTCGGAGGCGTTATGGTAGAATATATTCTGTAAAGTTATAAGCATTTTGGGAGATTTTATTTTCAACAGGAGGAACCCATGACGGTCCGTTATGACAAACTTTGGATTTTGCTAATCAAAAACAAAATGAAAAAAGGCGAGCTGGCCAAGGCTGCGCACCTGTCGTCCCATACCATGACCCAGTTGAACAATAACCGCCTCGTCTCCATGTCTGTCATGCTCCGATTGTGTAAGGTGTTCCATTGTGACATTGGAGACTTGATGGAAGTAGTGGAGGATGAAACAAACTAAGCGGTAATTTTACCATGTATGCGTGAGGTATAACCAATGGACAACAATGCAAAGCTCTGCCCGCTATATCTGGCGAAGATTCTATATGAGCGCACCGATGAAGACCACTATCTGACCACGATGGCGAACGGTACATCTTCAGCCCCTATCGTCTGATCTGGAATGGTGATTATTACTATGTGCTTGGTTATTCGGACAAGCATCAGGCCATTGGCAGCTTTCGTGTGGACCGCATCAGCGCCCGTCCTGACATTCTTTCGGAAGATGCCGTCCCGGTTCTGGAAGACTTTGATGTTGACGATTTCCTTGCGACCACCTTTCGGATGTATGGCAGCGAGTGTCAGGAGGTAGAGCTGATCTGCGACAACTCCGTAATCGACGCAATTATCGACCGCTTCGGCACGGATGTGACGATTTACGCCTACGAGACGATTTACGCCTACGATATGAGCACCTTCCGGGTGATCGTCCGGGTGGCCGTCAGCCATATCTTCTTCAGTTGGATTTTCGGATTCGGCAGGAAGGTCAGAATCAAAGGACCGAAGGATGTAAAGCGCGCATATGTAGAAACGCTTCACATTGCTTCCGACAATTTACTATAGGGAGAATTATCAAATGAAAATTCTATTTATCCAAATCAGCGATATGCACTGTAGGATATCTGACGCATTGCGCTTCCTAAAAATTGATAAGGCTGTCGATGCAATTAGGACCCTTCCAAAGGCTGATAAAGTTGTCCTAGTTTTCTCTGGAGACTTGGTAGATACAAACTCGATCGATGAATATAAAGTCGGGGAACAGATGTTGGATCACCTCATCGAACAGTTGTCTAGTACATTGCAATGCGGATTTATACCCATATATATTGTTCCAGGTAATCATGACATGGATCTTCCTGAGGGTTGTAGAGATGCAGCAACTATTGAGAAGTGGAACCTACAAGAGCACCTTTCGGAGGAACTCAACAGAATAGGCCGGTTCTTTTCGTACGCAGCCTCGAAAAACTGCTTTAAAAGCAATAAGATATGCGATGCAAGTATCGAGAAAATTGGGGATGTATCTATACAGATATGTAGACTGAATTCCGCTCCTTATTCGACTAGAGAACCGGATGACAAACAATTTCACTTTTTCCCTGTTGAGACTGGCGAAAATCTAAAGCGCGGAGAGAATGTTGACTTTAAAATCACAATTATGCATCATCATTTTGAGTGGTGCGAGTGGAGTTCCAAGGAGATGATAAAGCAATCGATAGCGTCCGATGATATCACTTTCTTTGGACACGATCATAAAGCGGAATTCTATACTACACAATACTCAGATGGTCTCCAAAACACCATCTTTATGGGTGGGAAATTTGATTTAGACCCAGAAAGAAATGCGGCTTTCAATGCGGCCATATTTGACAACGACCAGCATATGATCACTAGATACCGATTTGATTGGGCAACAGAAGCACGACTCTTCACTGCAAAAGAACACGGCGCATTTGCACAGATTAACCACTCTCTTGCGCCAAAAGAAGAATATCTTGAAGCACTTGGACGCGATAATCAAGGAATTAGCGATTCGGCTAATAGCTATTTTGTTTTTCCAAAGTTTACGGTAGAGGGAGGAACATTCTCGGCATCAGAGTCGATAAGAGAACTTACAGAAGAAGATGTTTTTTCTGCTTTGAAAGATAACCGCATGATTCGAATCACAGGGGGAAACGGTGCAGGAAAAACAAGCCTCATAAAATACTTATATAACCGGTCTATTGCAAGAGGATACATTCCGTTGCTCATAGAAAATCGTGATTATCGAGATAGTCAGATTGATAAAATGTTTAAAAATCTTTTTGAGGAACAATACGAAGATATGACTGGGTATGCTTATGAGACATATAAACAAAGTGATCCTGCAAAGAAGATAGTATTTGTTGACAATCTGGATTTGATTCAAAATACACGAGCCAGGGAAAATCTTGTAAATGCAATCTTAGAGAAAAATATGATGCTGATATATACGGCTAAGGAACGGTTGCGAGATTTAGAGGAAGTTGTCAAAAACAAGCTGGAAGGCAAGGAAACATGCAGTCTTGATATTCGCCCAATGTATAAAGAGAACAGGGATGCTCTTGTGGAAAAAGTTGGAAAAATATTAGGCAAAAGCGGCGAAGAAATTGACAGCGTTCGACTTGCATTAGATTACATGGTGCAAAGCCAAACAGGTTTATTTAACTTCACTCCCAGTGATACACTGCAGTATATCAAGTTTTTCTTCCGCGAAGGAACTGCTGAGCATAAAGGGTTTCAAAGTATTTCGTTAATTTTTGAAACAAATATAAGAAATGCTATTCTTGGAGAGTGTTCTTCAGAGACCTCCAATGTATACCTTAGTCTACTTGACTTTTTAGCAGATTGTATGTATTTTGAGCTGAAAGCAGAAAAAGTCTCGGATGAGATATTTGCAAAAATTGTTGAAGAGTTCAATAGCAAACGCAGGACAAATATTAAACCCAAAATGTTTTTGCGTACATGTGTTGCAGCCAATGTTCTGCGTGAAGCCAGTGATGCTTTTGAAATTGAATTTCATGATAAGAATACATATGCTTATTTTGTCGCAAAGTCGTTGAGCCGCCAGTTTGAGAAATCACCGGCTGATCTAGAAAAGTTAACATATGTTATGCAACACATCTGTTTTGGTATTAATGATACAATAATCTTGTTCTTGTCATTTATTAGGAGCAATACAAGAATTATTACCTCGATCCAGAAAAAAGCGCAAGAATTACTTAATGAATTTCCAGAATGGAACTTTGAAGAAAAGAACATTCCGTTTTTACAACTTGGGTCCCATAAGACAGCTGGCGTCCCATCTTCCAAAGAGCGAAGGAATGCTAAATTGCAAACCGAGCGGGTTGAGCAAGAACGCCATAATTCGATATCATTCCGTGGCATTTTCGATTACGATGAGAGTGATGTACAAAAAGAAAGATATGTAGTACTCAGAGCCCTAAAGTACACAGAGTTAATTGGACGTGGACTGGCTGACCAATACGGCAACTTAGATGCAGAGGAAGTAGACGCTTTGGTTAGTGCACTATATTCATTGCCTCAAAGAATAGTATATGCTGTATTGAAACCTCATCAAGACAAAAGCGAAGAAATTGTGCTCAGCTTACTTCACTTTGCAAAAGAGAAACTTCCTGGCGAACAGATCACCGAAGAAAAAATTCGACAGCTGTTTGCAGATGCTGGAACAACTCTCGCGCTAAACATTTTGAATGACATCGCATTCAACTCGTCAAACCATAGCACAATTCATGCGCTGCAAAGTCATCCTTCAGCGAATCAAAACGACAAAATTATGTGCCTAATGATGCAAGAAAATGTGGGGGATACGGCTCAGTTTGTTCAAAGCGCAATTGCATTGATAAAGGAAATCGGTGGGAACCCCTATGCCCGGATGCTGATTAGTCGAATAGCGTATAAACATATAATGTACCAAGAAAATATTGACTCAAGAGAAATCAATAGGCTTATTTCTGGTAAAGTTCTGAACGAACATGCTAGAACATCACTTCTTTTGGGCAGAGGGCCTGACGCAAGGGCATGAAATACGGATTGAACATTAGATTCAGAGAGTCGTGTCCTTAATGCGGTTCGCACTATTCGTTTTTTTATCTAATGCGATAATTGCAAGCATAATCAAATCTGCTAATGGAAGCTGTACCTGTTGTGCAATCTCCTTGATGAATTTACACTCATTTTCCGACAGCTTTATGATGACTTCAACATTTCGATTTTCCAAGTTACTCCCCCCTTATATACCAATTATATGCTACTATTATTGCGAAAAAGAGTGATATCTGTCGTGGATACGCACATTTATCTCCCGCATTACGAGAATGAGCTTCTCAAATCGAACGGCTGAAAACAAATTCAAGGCAGACATTCAGGAAATGTGCCGTATGTGTGGGCTTGACGGAGGTGCCGCACAATGATTTTCAGTGAGTTATACTCCGCCTATTACAATACGGTCGCAAAAATCATGGAAGCAGCTGCATGCAGATAACCTTGCTCCTTATGAGATCGTCAGATCTGCGCTGAATGCAAACCGGTGGGGCTTTCATGCTGACTTGACCGTCGGAGAGAAGGCTGCACTCAATGCGTCCTGGGCGTCACTTCCCGACTTCTGTGACAACAGAAATGCGCTGGCAGTAGTGGATACATCCGGATTCATGTACTGCTATGACAACGCGCTGCCGGCGGCTGTTGCGCTGTCCTTGGGACTGTATTTCGGAGAGCGTAATACCGGTATCTTCCATAACCATTTTATCGAGTTTTCTTCCCGGCCGCAGCTTATTGAGATCAAGGGCAAGACCTTTGCCGAGAGGCTGGAGTATCTGTGCACCTTTAACGAGGTTGCCGATACAAATGTGGAAGCGGTCTTTGATCTGATCTTGGATGCGGCAGTGCGCAACAATGTCCCGCAAGAAGAGTTGCCCGAGACTTTGTATCTGATTTCGGATATGGAGTTCAACGCCTGCGTTCGAAATGCATCTGTGTCTAATTTTGCCAGTGCAAAGCGCAGATTTGCGGAGCATGGGTACAGATTACCTCAGATTGTCTTCTGGAATGTTGCGAGCCGGAACAGCAATCAGCCCGTGACAAAGAACGAGCAAGGCGTTGCTCTGGTTTCCGGATGTACGCCGCGTCTGTTTTCCATGGTGGCAAGCGGAGACCTTTCCCCTTACTCTGTCATGATGGATATCATAGAGTCAGAGCGGTACGCAAAAATTTCAGCATAAAGCGAAGGCGGTACCTACCGGTATCGCCTTTTCTTTCATATGAATAATCCCAGGGCTGGCCAAACGAAGAACACCCAGAATCTGGACAGGCATGAATTGATAACAAAAAAACAATTATATGAGGTGACGAACAAAATCGCCACCTCGTTTTGCTCTTCTACAAACCTATTGCATTTCTTTTTTGCCTGAGTATAATAACATTATGGGATTTAAAATCCCATATAGAAACAGAGGTGCTGATATGAGAACAAAGAATCAAGAAACTCTGGACAGAATATTGAAGTTCGTAAGCAAGTACTATCAGGAGCACCACAGCTCTCCCACGATCAACGATGTTGCTGAGGGCGTTGGCGTTGCCAGATCCACTACGCATCGCTACCTTCAGGAACTGAGTGACCGTAACCTAATTGATTACGGCAGAGGTATCTTGTCTGCTCCCCAGAGCGCCAAAATGAAAACAGCCTATGTATCCGCCCCGTTAGTAGGCTCTATTCGCTGCGGCAATCCGGAGGATGAGGAAGAGTCGATTGAGGAGTATGTCAGCCTCCCGGTCTCTATGTTTGGAAAAGGGGATTTTTACATTCTCCGCGCCAAAGGTGACTCTATGGCAGATGCCGGAATCGACGAGGATGATCTGCTTGTTATCGAGCGTAATTGCCCTGCTCTCGAAGGGGATATAGTCGTTGCGCTGGATGAAGACAACCAGAATACGCTGAAGCGATATGCCGGCTACGACGAGGGCAGTGGGTATTACATCCTCGAATATAAAAACGAGGCTCGATACTCGGGCAAAACAATAAAGGTGCGGAGCTTTCAGGTACAAGGCGTTGCTCGGCACGTAATAAAATCACTCTAAACAATAATCTTGATTCGATGGGAGATGTGTTGTTTTGAATGCAAAAGATGTGAAATGCCCGATTTGCGGCACAGTCAACAGAAGTCTCGATTTAGATGAGACCGACGGATGGATGGAATGTGAGAGCTGCCATAACGCCGTTCAGATATTGAAGTACGCTAAAAGCAGGCGTGTTCCGGTATATCAGATGGCGGATTGCAATCTCCTCATTCCGTTGAACAAGAAAAGATAGAAGGAGAATGGCGATGCTGGAGGATTGGACGATTTACTCTTGGTATTGCCCAAACTGTAAGACGCAGGTAGCGGGGCTAAAAAACAAGAAAAATCAGATTAGAGTTATTTGCACGAAATGCAGTGCCGAAATGGTCCGCACGGTAGTGGGCAGAAGGCACGATGTGATTGACATATATGCACCGATTGGAATGGAGCATAGTGACTTGGAATTGAGGGAGCATTGACATGACGATGTTAGAGGCTTTTGTAAAAGAGCGCAACGAGGCGCTGTTCAGCCTTGACTGCAAGAAGATCGAGGCCTACATGATCAAATATGGAGAAACGGAAATTGCGCAGACACCCGATGTTGTTTTCTGGGCATCCGTGTACAAGGCCATTTGCGGCATCAAGGATGCGCCAGAGGCCATTGTAAGCAAAGCAAAGGCATGGCTGCATGAGCATGGCATGAGTCCTTATCTGGCTGGGGGATAATCTCCCCTTGATCTGCCTGAAGATCACCTATAACAACTGAATCAACGACATCACGACGGAACGGCGGGCTGAAACAGGGCCGCGCTAAATCCGCTTCCAGGTCATTTGATCGTGGGCAGCAGCCCGAACATGAACCGGTAGTTATTCCAGACATACGTGAGAGGCCACCGGCAAGGTAAGACACTATAGTTCTATCTATAGGTCTGCCTTGTCGGTGGCTTTTTTTGTTTTTCACCGACATCACAAATACATATTCGCAGCCTGAAGTACAAGGGCCAAGGATACAAATACGCTGATTTCAACCTCTTTTGAAAAAGCAGTATGGGTACCCTTAGATTTCTGCGCCCTTTTTCAGGCAGGCAGCATCGGGAGTCCTTTTCGCCAGCGTAGTTGTGTCCTTTGGACCGCAGCAGGCGGAAAGGACTTTTTATGTGCGACCAGTGGCTCTGCTATATCGCTGAATACCCGTGATCTCTGGATTTTTGACTTTCACCCAAATTCAAAAATTCAAAGGAGATTACGACAAATGGGATTTAATTATGGACTCGAAAAGAGAAAGTTCACCGAGGAGTGGAAGAAGCTCTACCGCGAATATAAAGCTGCCGACATGAGCGAAGAGGATATTCAGGATATCTATGCGTTCGACCTGAATGTGTTCAGGAAAAACAGGACGGAGTTCCAACGCACACAGCCCCTCTCAGAAAGCTCCTGTGACGACGGAACCGAACAGGGATCTATGTCTGCCCTATTAAAAAAGTTCTCCAGCGCGCTTTCTGTGTGCGACAAGTATTCTTTCCAAAGTGATCCCCGCTTTGCGTGGGTTGATGAAATGGAGAATGACGAATTATATCGGAAGATTATTTCTCTGCCCAAAGGAGATATGGACCTGCTGACGCTGATCGCATTTGAAGGCTATTCACAGCGGGAGGTTGCAGAAATTCGCGGCATTGCCCCCGCTGCGATCTGCAAAAAGATCGCAAAACTCAAAAAACTTCTGTATGGGGGTTAATTTTTGCCCGTTTTCGTTGCCTACCAAGTGAAGGGATCATTTTGAAAACAAAGGAGCAGCAGAATATGAACCATTTGAACGAGAAGAACTTCGTTTTGAATAGACCGATGTATTTGTGCCTTTGCCCGGTTTGCCTTGGTCAGTTCCTCGACACAGGAATCTATAAGATCGTGCGGGAAAATCACGGACAAGCAAAAGAACGCTGTGATTTCTGTAATTATCGCAACGGGTACGATTTCATCATCTACTCCAAAGCGGAAAAGGGAGATGAGGTGGCAGACGAATGGCAATGAAAAAGTCTGAGCTGAGAGAACTGTACTTGATGATGTTTCCGGAGTATCCGGACATCGTGAACACCACTCAGCTCCAATCGATGCTTGGTATCAGCCGCCATCTTGCCTATGACTTGATCAATGACGGGTATATCAGAGGCCTGAAAATCGGAAATGCTTTCCGGATACCCAAGGTCAATGTCATTGAGTATGTCATGGATCAGGGAAAAAGTGCGATTTGAACTCTGTTTTGATGATCGCATATTTGAGTATCTCCCACCGACCGAATAAAATATAGATGTCGGTGGGAGATGCCTGTATACAATTCAATGATTCCGGAGGTAATAAAAATGGTGTCAGGAACTCTTGCGCTGAAGAACGGCTACTATTATGCCGTTCTCAGCTATCGGGACGCAACAGGAAAGCGTCATCAAAAGTGGGTATCGACAGGATTGCCCCAAAAAGGTAATAAGCGCCGGGCAGAACAGGAGCTTATTCGTATTCGCAGCGAATTTGAAGTTCCTCGGGTTGCCGGAGAACTAAGCTCGAATATGCTCTTTGCAGACTATTTGGATCAATGGCTTGAGATTGTCAGAGCGAGAATCAAGCCCGCAACATTCGGCTCGTATCAAGGAATGGTCAAAAGCACGATTGGCCCGTATTTCCGCAAAAAGGAGCTAACCTTGAAAGAACTGGAGGCTCGGCACATCCAACAGTTTTATACGGAGAAGCTGAAAACCGTTACGCCGAATTCCGTTATCCACTATCATGCGGTGATTTATCAGGCCCTGAAGTATGCGATGAAAACCGACATGGTACCGCAGAATGTTGCCATGAAGGTGGATAGGCCGAGGAAGAACTCGTTTCAGCCGACCTTCCTTGATGCGGAGCAAATGCAGAAGTTGTTCGAGATTGTCAAGGGAACGCGGCTGGAGCTTCCGGTTTTGGTTGCTGCGTTTTATGGACTACGCCGTGGCGAGGTGCTTGGGCTAAAGTGGGATGCTATCGATTTCAATCGCGGAACGCTGACCATCAAACGAACGGTCACTGAGGCAACGATTGACGGCACTATGAAAATTATCGAGCAGGATTCTGCTAAGACCAAATCGAGCCTGAGAACGCTTCCCCTGGTGGGGAGCTTCCGCGACTACTTTCAAAAGGTAAAAGAGGCCCAGGAGCTAAACAAGAAGGTTTGCGGCAATTGCTATAACTACGATTACGACGGTTGTGTCTTTGTGAACGAGCTGGGAGAGCGCATGCGCCCGAACTATTTGACGGAGTACTTTCCTAAGTACATAGCAAAACACGGGATGCCGAAGATGCGGTTTCATGATCTTCGCCATAGCTGCGCCAGCTTGCTGCTGGCTAACGGCGTGCCGCTGAAGCAAATCCAGGAATGGCTCGGCCACTCGGATTTCAGGACGACCGCTAATATTTATGCCCATCTCGACTACAGATCCAAAATATCCTCGGCACAGGCAATGGAGCAAGGAATGCTTCTTCCGAGATCAGATGATTTCGGGAGCCGCTGGGAAAATGTAACCGAGCAGGGAAAAATAACAGAACCGGATTTGAACCCGGGTTTTTGACTAAAAAATACGCCGTTCTAACACGAAAAATCGGCGAATTTAAGATGCTGGGCAAAAAAGGAAAGTCCAGCAAACCCTTGAGTTTACTGGACTTTTTTGGCGGAGTGGGTGGGATTCGAACCCACGGACCCTTGCGGATCAAACGATTTCGAATCGTTCTCGTTATGACCACTTCGATACCACTCCGTGTATGTCAAGCACGGTCAGAACACCTTGAACCTCAAAAAAGAGGGAAAACCAAAATGTTAGAACGGCGTGTTAGAACAGCGAAATATTTAGTTTTTAGAACCCGTGAAAACCCTTGAAAATAAGGGAAATGTGGCGGATGGAAAATCCTAAGTGGCAGAGAATTTCGAGTCCATGCCGTTATGACCTCTTCGGTACCACTCCGTATTTTGTTTTGCTGTACAATAGTAGCATTCCGGGGCGGATTTGTCAATTCTCTTTTGTGCAAAATAGGCGCATTTTTGCGAATTTGGCGGCGGAATTTTGGCGGCAATCGGGTCGGCGGCGCCGGGGAGCGGTTGCGCCGGGGGCGCGGGTAAAATAAAAGTAGTTTTAGATGGGAGCGCAAGGTATGATTGCAATTATTGACTACGGCGCCGGGAATTTGTCCAGCGTGCAAAAGGCGCTGAACTTTCTGGGCGCAGACAATCGCATTACTGCCGATCCGGCAGAGATTCTGGCGGCAGATCGGGTGATCCTACCCGGGGTAGGCGCCTTTGGCGACGCTATGGCTGCCATGCGCAGTCGCGGGTTGGTAGACACGGTGCGGGCGGCGGCAGATGGCAGCCGGCCGTTTTTGGGTATTTGCCTGGGGCTGCAACTGCTGTTTGCCGAGAGCGAAGAAAGCCCCGGCGTTGCGGGCCTGGGTATCTTTGACGGGCGCATTCGCCGCATTCCCGGTGGGCCGGGACTGAAGGTGCCCCACATCGGCTGGAACGATGTGCAACTGACGCAAACAAACGGCATTTTTCGCGGCGTTGCCCAGAATAGCTACTTCTACTTTGTTCATTCCTTTTATTTGGACGGTGCTAAGCCGGAAGAAGTGGCCGGTGTGACCCGGTACGGCGTACCCATTCAGTGCGCGGTGCAGCGGGGTAAGGTGGCTGCCACGCAGTTCCACCCGGAAAAGAGCGGCGCAGCGGGCTTGCAGCTGCTGAAGAATTTTATAAGCGGGGAGGAAGAATAAGGTGTATGCAAAGCGAATTATTCCCTGCCTGGATGTAAAGAACGGCCGAGTGGTCAAGGGTGTTTCTTTTGTAGATCTGGTAGATGCCGGGGATCCGGTGGCCTGCGCGGCGGCTTATGACGCCCAGGGGGCGGACGAGTTGGTGTTGCTGGATATTACCGCCACCCACGAGGGGCGGGGCACCATGACAGAGATCGTGCGCCGGGTGGCGGAAACCGTGTTCATTCCCTTCACCGTTGGCGGCGGCATTGCCAGCGTGGAGGATTTTACCCGGCTGCTGCGTGCCGGGGCGGACAAAATTTCTGTCAATTCCGCGGCGGTGCGGGATCCGGAGCTGATCAGTAAGGCCTCGGCAAAGTTCGGCGCCCAGTGTGTGGTATGCGCTATTGACGCCAAGCGCCGGGATCAAGGATGGGAAGTGTACTTAAACGGCGGGCGTATCCCCACCGGGTTGGATGCTGTGGCTTGGGCCAAAGAAGCGGAGCGCCGCGGCGCGGGCGAAATTCTCCTGACCTCTATGGACTGCGACGGTCAAAAGACCGGCTACGACTTGGAGTTGACTCGGGCGGTCAGCGAGGCCGTGGGCGTGCCGGTGATCGCCAGCGGCGGCGCAGGCAAGGCGGAGCACTTTTTAGACGCCTTTACCGACGGTAAGGCAGACGCAGTGCTGGCCGCCAGCCTGTTCCACTTTAACGAACTGCCGATCCCGGAGCTGAAAGCGTATTTGAACACCAGGGGCGTGCCGGTGCGGTTATAAAGAAGATACAGTCCGGGCGTGCGCTTTTGCAAAGTGCACGCCCGCTTTTTGCCTGTTGCGCCCCGGGCGCAAAAATGGTACAATGTTTGTAGAAAAACAGCGAGAACGGAGAGACAAAATGGCAATGGAGACAGAACAGACAACAGACGGCCTGGTGATCGGGCGCAACGCAGTGGCAGAGCTGCTGGCCGGTGGCCGCGAGATTGAGCATGTGCTGGTGGCAAACGGCGAGCGCACCGGCTCCATTGTGCCACTGGTAGCTAAGTGCAAAAAGCAGGGCGTGGTGGTCAAGTATGTGGACCGGCGAAAGTTGGACGCCATGTGTGACCACGCCAATCATCAGGGCATTGTGGCAGTGGCGTCTGCCCACGATTATGTACCGCTGGAGACCATTCTGGACCGAGCGGAAGAAAAGGGCGAGGCGCCTTTTTTGGTGCTGTGCGATGGAATTGAGGACGGTCATAATTTGGGAGCCATTATCCGCTCCGCAGAGGCCGGCGGCGCGCACGGGGTGGTGATCCCCAAGCGGCGCAGCGTGGGGCTGAACTACACGGTGGCTAAGACCGCCTGTGGTGCACTGGAGTACCTGCCGGTGGCTCGGGTCAGTAACCTGAATCAAACCATTGAACTGCTGAAAAAGCGGGGCATTTGGGTGTATGCGGCGGATATGGACGGCACGCCCTGGTGCCAAACGAATTTTGACGGCGGCGTGGCGCTGGTGATCGGCAGCGAAGGCAGCGGTGTCAGCGCTTTGGTGAAGAAGAATTGCGACGCAGTGGTCAGTCTGCCCATGCAGGGCAAGGTCAACTCTCTGAACGCCTCTGTGGCGGCAGGCATTTTGATATATGAAGTGACCCGGCAGCGCCTGGGGCTGATTGGAAAGTGAGCGTATGAGCGAGAATTTAACCATAGATGAGATCCTGCGCCAGGCGGAAGAAATACGCAAAAAAACCGCACGCAAGGCGGAGGCAGCCATCGACAAGATCCACGCTACCCAAACGCCGCTGGAGCCACAGCCGAAAGAACCGACGATGACGGCGGCACCCGGCGTAGACGATAAGACCCGGGTGACAGCGCCGGTGACGGACAAAACGCAAGTGCGCCCGGCTGTGGACGACAAGACCCGGGTAGGCACTCCGGTGATCCCGGCAGTGTCTTCGGCTACCGCCAAAACCACGGCGGTGCCCCCGGTGGGAGACAAGACCCGCCCGGTACGCCTGACGGAAAAGACCGGCGTGGTGCCCAACCTGGGCAGTAAGCGCAGCTTCTTCGGCACCACCGGCAGCGAGCGGGTGTATTCCAAGGAGCCGCCGGAGATCATAGAAAAACCGGCCACCATCAAAAGCCGATCTAAGTTTGACAAAACCTCCGATCTGCAGGAGATCCCCACCATTTTGGCGGTGGAGGAACTGGAGCACACCCGTATTTTGGGCCAAAATCCGCCTACGCCCCGGCAAGAGGAGCCGGAGACGGAAGCGGTGGAGGAGAGCGCCCAAATTCGCCTGGAGGGCTTTGACGACCAGATCGAGAATGTGCCCAATATTGATGAGAATGTGGCGGAGCGGATCTTAGAGGAGCGCCGCCGGGACAAGGTCAACAAATTCCGCCTGTTTGCCCCGGAGGAGGGGCAGGCTCAGGAGGGACCGCGGCGCATTGTTAAGAGCGATTTTCGCAACGCAGACGAGCGCACCGCCATTTTGGAGCGCCTGTTTGCCCAAAAGACCGCTGTGCAGACCGGTATTGTATTTACCGTGCTGTCCGGGGGGCTGTTGCTCTTCGTGACCCTGCTGCGGGATACGGCGTACCTGCCGTCCTTTTTGGCGTCCAATACCGCGTACTTTATTGCGGTGCTGGTGTTGTACGGTGTGGTGCTGGCGGCCAATATTCCCAATCTGATACAGGGCTTTTCCTTTAAGAACGGCGTGCGCTACGACTTCCCCATTGCCGTGGCGGCCATTCTCGTTGCCGCCCATACGGTACTGCTGTATTTGAACCCGGATCTGTTGGTAGACGGCGGGGCGATCCTGCCCAGTGCGGTGACCTTGTCGTTGTTTCTCAGCGGTATGGGTCGCCGGGCGCTGCTGATCCGGTTGATCGAGAATTTTGAGTTTATCACGGACGGGCAGGAGAAGTACACGGTAGAGACCATTCGCAATGAGGTGGACGCCACCATTATCAGCCGCGGACTGCTTCAGGGCGACCCGGTGCTCAAGAGCAGCGTGCGCACGGACTTTCCCACGGATTATTTAGAGATCGGATGCAGCAAGGACCCGGCGGATCGAATTGCCGCTACGACCGGCTGCATTATGCTGGGGCTTAGCGGTGCGTTGCTGGTGGCGGTGTCCCTGCTGACCAAGAATTGGGGCATGGGCGTGAACGCCGGTGCCTGCGCCCTTTGTATTTCCCTGCCGGCGGTGTCGTTGCTGGCCAGTAATACAACGGTGCAGGGCGTATCCCGGGCGCTGGCTAAGCGCAAGGCCATGGTCAACGGATTTGCCGGTGCCGGTACGGTGAATGACGCCGGGGCGTTGGTGATGGAGGCCAACGACCTGTTTGGACCCAAAAGCTGCTCCCTTCATGGAGTAAAGCTGTTTAACGGTGCCAAGATCGACGATGTAATTTTGCAGACCGCCGCGGTGATCATTAAGACGAAAAGCCCGCTGGCGTATGTGTTTGACGACGCCATCGTAGGCAAGCAGTCCATTTTGCCGGAGGTGGACGGGGTGCTGTATGAGGACAAAATGGGCACCTCCGCCTGGATTTATAAAAAGAAAATTTTGGTAGGCAATCGAGATCTGCTGATCAATCACGATATTGCGGTGCCCAAGCAGGCGTACGAGGAGAAATACACCCGCAAAGGGCGCAAGGCGCTGTATTTGGCAGTGGCCGGCAAAATCATGGCCATGTTTATCGTCAGCTATTCCGGCAATACTAAGATGGAGCACGCACTGAAGAAACTTGAAAAAAGCGGCATGACCATTTTACTCCACAGCTGCGATCCGTATATCAACGAGGACAGCGTGGCAGATCTGTTCCACTTGCCAGCCGGGTATGTGCGGGTGATGAATTCCGCCAGCGGTCGGGTGTTTGAGAAGTACAGCGACCTGCATGTGGAGAAGTCGCCGGCAGATGCGGTGCACGACGGCTCGGCCCTTGGCTTTATCAGCGTGATGCGCGGAGCGGAGACTTTAGAGGATATGCAGACCGTCCTGGCCGTGCTGATCTCCTTTGGCTGCGTCATCGGCTTTGCCGTGGTAGCGCTTCTGGCGGTGATTGGCGGTTACAGTCAGCTGACCACTCTGAATATTTTGATTTTCCAAGGGGTATGGAGCCTGTTTGTGCTGCTGATTACGCGACTCAAACGGCTGGATATTTAAACATTTTTAGGAGGAGTACAGTTATGAATTTAGAAGGCACCAAGACGCAGGCCAACCTGATGGCGGCATTTGCCGGCGAGAGCGAGGCCCGCAACAAGTACACGTATTATGCTTCTAAGGCCAAGAAGGACGGCTTTGTGCAGATCTCGCAGTTGTTTACCGAGACGGCCAACAACGAGAAGGAGCACGCCAAGATTTGGTTTAAGCTGCTGCATAACGGTTCTGTGCCGGACACAGCCACCAATTTGCAGGACGCTGCCACCGGAGAGAACTACGAGTGGACGGAGATGTATCCCCAGTTTGCCCGTGAGGCACGGGAGGAGGGCTTTGAGGAGATTGCCCGCCTGTTTGAGGCCGTGGCTAAGATCGAGCAGGAGCACGAGCAGCGGTATTTGAAGTTGCTGGAGAATGTGGAGCAGGGCTTGGTGTTCAGCCGGGATGGCGACCGGATTTGGAAGTGCTCCAATTGCGGCCACATCGTGGTGGGTAAGTCCGCACCGGAGGTGTGCCCGGTATGCGCCCATCCCAAGGCCTATTTTGAACTGAAGGCGGAGAATTATTGATTCCTGCCCATATCAAAAGGCGTGACCCATTTCGGGCCACGCCTTTTTTGTATGTACCGGGGCGGCAGATTGCCACAAGGTATAAAAAATCCCACTCCGAAGCCGGGGCTTGGGGTGGGAGGTGTTGGTTTATTCTGTTGGGGTCAGGTTTTTCAGACTCAGGTCCAGAATGGGAGCGGAGTGGGTGAGAGCACCGCAGGAGACAAAGTCTACGCCGGTTTCGGCGATCTCCCTCAGCCGGGCCTTGGTCACATTGCCGCTGCACTCGGTCTGGGCACGGCCGTCAATGATTTGGAGCGCCTGCTTCATGGTGGCGGTGTCCATATTGTCCAGCATAATAATATCCGCGCTGGCGTCTACTGCCTCTTGCACTTGATCTAATGTCTCCGTCTCAATCTCGATCTTGCGCACAAAGGGGGCGTAGGCCTTAGCCATTTGAATGGCTTTGGTGACGCTGCCGGCGGCGCCGATGTGGTTGTCCTTGAGCAGTACCCCGTCGGACAAATTGTAACGGTGGTTGGTAGCGCCGCCTACCTTAACGGCGTACTTCTCAAAGGGGCGCATATTGGGCGTGGTCTTGCGGGTGTCCAGCAGCACGGTATCGTAGCCTGCCAGCTCGTCCATATATTCTCTGGTGATGGTGGCAATGCCGCTCATGCGCTGGAGGTAGTTCAGCGCTGTGCGCTCGCCGGAGAGAATGGCCTTAATGTCGCCGTACAGGGTGCCCAGCAGCTGACCCTTTTGCACCCGGTCGCCGTCCTGCACCGCGCAGTCAAAGCGGGCGGTATCGTCCAACAGACGGAAGGTGCGGAGGAACACATCCAGCCCGCAGATTACGCCGTCGTCCTTACAGATCAGCTGTGCGCTGCCCTGCTTGTTCACCGGCATCACCGCGTTGGTGGACACATCCTCGTCGTTAATATCCTCTTTTAAGGTGCGCAGAATGTAATCATCCACGCATATTTTCATCGTTACACCATTTATCATAGAAAGCCTTGTCCTTTCGCTTAATTTCACCTAAAATCAGGTCTTTGAATTCCTTTTGCCGTCCGGCCTTGTCCGGATAAGCCGCCAGGTCGATCTGGGGATCAAAGGCGGGCTTCTCCTCCTTGTCCTTGGCCTCGTTGGCCTTGGCCTCGTCGCGCATACGCTGGATCTCCTGCTCGGTAAGG
>OODL01001152.1_pt1 | contig 25180 bp, 18 predicted proteins | sample 1671181 | NCBI WGS metagenome assembly OODL01 (sample SAMN06348130, study PRJEB24527) | human gut metagenome | biome: human gut; feature: ankylosing spondylitis patient; material: feces | host: Homo sapiens | place: China | collected 2015-10 | reverse complement strand
GACACAGCCGCCGCCTCAGAGGGCGTGCAGATGCCGCCATAAATCGCGCCAAGTACGAAGATGGGGAAGAACAGTGCCGGCAGGGACTTCCACGTCACCTTGGCTGCATGGCTCAGGCATTTACCCTTGGCCACGGCGGGCTCAATGATGATATTGGGGTCCTTCTTGAACTTGAAGTAGCTCCAAACGCAGAAAGCAATCATCATCACGATGCCGGGGATCATCGTGGCGAGGAAGCAGGCCAGCAGCGGTTGGTTGGTCAGCCAGCAGAACACGAGCATCATGCCGCTGGGTGGGATAAACGAGCCAAGCATACAGGTGGATGCCAGCAGCGACGAAGATATCGCCGTGTCGTAGCCCGCCTTGTTCATTCCGGGGATCATCAGCTCGCCGATGACGGTTTCAGCCGCAAAGGAGAAGCCAGAGATCGCGCCGAAAATACCGCAGCAGACGGACATCATCATTGCAAGGCCACCCTTGACGCGGCCGAGCAGCAGATTGACGAAGTTTACCAGGTCCCCCTCGTTCTATAAATCCGCCCGCTATGATAAATAGTGGAAATGCCACCATCGTCATAAATACAGTTATGTGGCCTCCTTCGACGAGATTAAGGAGAACGACTTCAACTTGAATATCCCCCGGTATATGGATACCTTTGAGGAAGAAGAAATTGTGGATATTGCTGAAGTTCAGCGAAATATTGCCAGTATCAAGGTAGAACTGGCCCAAGTACAGGCGCAGATGAAGAAGTATCTGGAGGAACTGGGGCTATGAGTGATGAACTTGCGAATACTGGGAAAATCCTGATTTATCAGAACGAAAAGGGCGATACCAAAATTGATGTCTATTTTGAGGAAGATACAATTTGGATGACGCAAAAAGCAATGTGTGAGCTTTACCAAGTAGCTAAGTCTTCTGTCAGTGAGCACATAAGTAATATTTTTAAAGACGGCGAATTAGAGCCGGAAGCAACTGTTCGGAAATTCCGAACAGTTCAGATTGAAGGCACCCGGCAAGTAAACAGAGAGCGAGACTACTATAATCTAGACATGATTCTGGCCGTTGGTTACCGGGTGCGTAGCAATGTGGGTATACACGCACATGAAAGCGATCTTACACAAGGCGGGGCTGCCGGACATTCGCTTCCACGATCTGCGGCACACCTTCGCCACCCACGCCATCGCCAGCGGCGTGGATGCCAAAACCCTGTCTGGAATTCTGGGGCATACCAACGCCAGCTTCACGCTGGACACCTACACCCACGTCACACCGGATATGCAAAAAGCCGCCAGCGGTATCGTTGGCGGCTTCATGGAAGATCTGCTCGGAAAGGGGCTGAGACCTTGGCAAAGAAACGGAAAAGCGGAACCGGCACCGTAAGACAGCGCGGCGACGGCCGGTGGGAGGGCCGTGTTGTCATCGGCTATGATGACAATGGCCTTCCCAAGACGAAGAATGTTCTCGCCAAAACAAAGCGGGAATGTCAGGAGAAGCTGCGGCAGCTCACCGAAAGCATGGTGGGGCGAAATGACCGAAAGGTCAAACCGGATATGCTGTTCGGGGACTGGCTGTGCTATCTTGTTATTACAACACCAGACAAGTGCAGCGCAATTTAGGGGTGAGGTTCCCCTTAAAAAGCACAGACTATCTCTTGCCGCATAAAAAGCGGCCAGCAGTTTACTCTGCTGGCCGGGAAAACTTTATATTTTTCACTGTCCTCTTGACGGGTAGCAGTTCAACTGAACCGCTGCGCTTATTTTGGTATTCAGAAATTGCGCTGGATGAAGCGCCGCAGCATCGCCGCGACCTGCGCGCGGGTGGCGCTGCCGGTGGGCTCCAGCTTATCGCCGGTCCCCTGCATCAGCCCCTCGCCGACGGCCCAGTTGAGCGCCGAGACAGCGTAGGCGCTGATGGCGGCCTGATCCTGAAAGCTGGAGAGGTTTTCGCGCAGTGTCACGGCATCCATGCCGCGATAGGCCGCGAAGCGGAACAAGATGGCCGCCAGCTGCTCACGCGTAATCGCCCGGTCAGGTGCGAAGGTGGACGCGTCGAAGCCAGTGACAATACCGTTTTCGGAGGCCCATGCAATCGCCTGCTCATAGTAACTGCCGCGGCGCACATCAGCAAACGGGCAGCCATGCCTGGCCGCGGGCTCGTTTTCCATGCGCCAGAGGATGGTGACGATCATGCCGCGTGTGGTGGACAGATTCGGGCCAAACGCCGTGGCCGTCAGGCCGGTCATCAGCCCCGTGTCATAGACATACGCAACATCGTCATAGTACCAGCTGCCGGACGGAACATCTGCAAACGGCAGGCCGCTGCCGCTGAAGCGGACATAAACGTTTGCCGTACCGCTCGGCATGGTGAAGGAATACGTGCCGTCGCGGTTTTCGGTGAGTTTGAGGCGCTGGCCGTCTTCGTCCGTGACCGTGATGCGCTGCACAGTGGCGTTCCGACCGGGCGTGACAGTGATCGTGACCTTGGCGCCCGCGCTGGCGTAGGACTTGTCGACCTTGGCGACACCGTCGCCGCTGTTCGAAATCTTCACAGGGAAGCTGGGCTTGGCGGGCTCGCCGCCGCCGGACGAGCGCTGCTGCACCTTCACGGTTGTGAAATCCGTCTTCGGCGCAATCGTCTGGCTTCCGTCATAGGCAGCGATAAAGGTATAGGTCTGCGTCTTGTTGGGAAGCGTGGCCGAATACGTGCCATCGCCGTTGTCCGTCATGGTGACGGCATTACCGGCCTCGTCCGTGCCGGAGACCGTCACAACCGCGCCATCCGGCAGATTGCCGCGCTTAAGCGTCAGCGTGACCTTGCCGCCGCCCGAGAGTGTGTCGTGGTCGGCAGTCAAAATGAACGTCGGCGCGGTGCGGTTCTTTGCCACAAGGTTGATGGCCAGTGTAACCGGCTCATAGTTCTGCGAGGTATACTGGACGGTGATGGTGCCAACCTTTCCCTCTTTCGCCGTCTCGTTCTTGAGAATCGGAATCGAGACGCCCTGCTTGCCATTTACCGTCTTCAGCTCCGCGCCGGAGCTATAGTACCCGTCGGCCGAGACGTCCAGAGTGCCATAGGGCGCGTCATTACCGAAGCGCAGCCCCTCTGCCAGCGCCGGCAGCGCCGGGAACGCAACCTCGTAGGTACCGGCCCAGCCGTTGTAGATCGTGAGCGTCACGGGCGCGGGGTCTGTCAGCTTGGCCCGCTTGACGATGATTTCGGCCGTTCCGGAAGCTTCCGCGTAGGTGTAATTGTCCGGGGTAAACTTCCAGCCAAGATCTGCGTGCCTACCGGCGTCCAGAATTGCGTCCGGCGTCTGCCAGACGAAGGTTCCTTGAAGCTTTGGTGGGATTGTCTCGCCAGAAAGCGTGATGCTGCCAAGCTTCTCGCCGTAGGTGAGCTCGGATTTGCTCGGTGTGGCAGTAGCTGTGACCGTCGAGCGGTCCTTTGTTTCCACACGAACGAGAATGGTAACATTCGAATAATTCTTGCAAGCTACAGCGATGGTAAATTTGGCAGCCACTGTACCTGGGGCCGTAACTACAGCATTCACAGGAATCTTCAGACTGTGGCCTTCCAAGACAACCTGGTTTGCGTCAATCAACTTAGATACTACGATGTCCTTTTCCGTGATCTGATAGCCTTCAAAGCCCAGGTCCTGAAGGTTACTCAGGCACGCATCCAGATCAACCGTGTACGTGTGCGCAACGCCGGAGTAAGCATCAACTGTTTTCGTCTGCTCCATATGGGACGTGTTCTTCGTAATCGTGCCGGTTATCTTGAACGTTTTCTCCATGATCGGATGCTTGTTCGCGTCATAGCCGAAGCAGTAGTTGCGGTTCGTCAGCGTGACCTTGACGGTTACTTTCTTACCTTCTCCGGCGTTCGCGTCCTCAAATTCTGCCGAGATGGTGTAATCCGTACCGGCCGTCAGGCTGCTGCTTCCGATGCTGCTGGCTGTAACGGTTGCGTTTGCCGAACCGTCGTAGGCGCGCGTCTGAATGGTGGCCGAAAGGGCCGCGTTGGACAGATCAATCCGCTGAACGGTCAGCCGCACGGTGTTCGACGAAAGCGTATAGTTATCTCGGGTTACTTCGCAACGGTACGTGTAGTCACCTACAGGTTCGTTAGCGACCAATGTATTCGTTGTGGCGTTTTGAATTGCAACACCGTTGCGATACCACTGATAGGTTATGCCGCTGCTGCTATTCGACTCAACTGTTGCCGTGAATTTTACAGACGTGCCGTAAGGAACTGTCGTTTCTCCATCGGCCGAAATCGTCACGGAGCGAAGCGGCAGGATTTTTACCTCCTTGGCCGTATCCGATGCAAAGCTCGCCGCTATAATGTCGCCCTTTGCCTCCCAGCCCGACGAAGTCTTAAAGGCATAACCGCCAGGAAGCAGCCGGCCGTAGTTTTCATAGGTCGAGCCTGCTACGTCGATGGCGTAGTATTTGCCGCCGTTGAGCGTGAGCTTGCCGTCGCCTGTGACTTTCAGCCGGCCGAACGTGCCGTCACCGATCGAGACCGTACCGCCGCTGAATTTGAGCGCAGACGAGCTGGAACAAGTCACCTTGAATCTTCCGCCCGCAATACTGAAATTGCCTTCTTTAACTTCCGTATCTCTGATTATGGTTACATCTTTTAGCAAGTACACGCAGGAACCATTGTTTTCCTCCGCCAGGGCCAACATCTTGTCAAAATAACCATAACTTCGCTGGCCGTCCACCGACAAATACGCTTCGGCTTTCTCTCCGCACGCGCATGTTCCGCTGTTGCTAAAATCGTGCTTGTGCTTTCTAATCGTAATATATGTGTCTTCGCCTGCTTTGAGTTCTGCCTGATTTTTCGCGTTTGGCTGATAATCTTCGCCAATATAAAACACATCTAAGGTATTATTGCTAAGTTTCCCAAGCGTTGCCCCTTTTGTAATAATATGCTTATAATTTCCATTGGTTAGCATTCCACTGCCGTAAGGTTCGAATGTGAGCTTTCCGTCAAAATACGCACTCTTACTTCCGACAGCCAGCAATGCATGATCATCTACAGTAACATCTCCTACAGTAACATCTCCTTGAAATTTACCGTTGCTCACCTCCAACGATCCACCATAGGTAACCTTTGCATGATCATAGGTTCCGCCGTTGACGGTCACATTTCCGCCGATTATAAACAAGCTTCCAAAATTAGACTTCTCGTCACCGGCAATGTATGCATATCCTCTCCCTGAGTTCGAGGAGGATCCATGCACCATAATACTTGGCGCGTTTGCGCCTTTATTTTGAATTGTTCCGTCGCGAACGTTCAGATAACCGCCAGCCTCCACTTCAATGACGCCCTGAACAGAGGTATGCTTGGATGTGTCCCCGATCACCGTTCCGTTTGAAAGATTCAGCTTCCATTTGTCCCATTGAACGCGGAACGCCACACCTTTGCTCGTAAGCGTTTTTTTGTTCAAATCCATGTAGAGTGTTTTTCCGGAGAGGTCACCCAGATGCTGGTATTCAATCGTCCCAACCTGCGCGTCCTGGAACATGGTAAACCAGCAATCTTGGGATTTTAGCATCTTCCAGGCTGCGTTCATCGCAAGGTCAAAGGTTTCATAATAGGTTCTATAATCGACAAGCGCACTAGGAGACACGCTGGCCGCCATCTGCGATTTGCATTTGCTACAGAACCCGGTTTTCTGGTCAACATCACCGTGCCTATGCTCGCAAGTCTTGAATGTCTTTTTAATTGTCTTTACAACCGTAAAACCGTCGGCGGTAATCCTCGCCCGAATATAATATTGTTTTTCTCTCGGAGTAAATTCAACTGTAAACGCCCGATTGGCGTCGAGCTCAATTCCATCATAACTAGTTTGGTAGTTCGAACTATCACTCACGAAATAGCTGCAAGTAGGCGTTGTACCAATAAAGAGAAGCTTCGTGTCACCATGACGGACGAACAAGAGAAATTGTTTGAAACAGGATCGTGCTGGAGATCATGGACGAATACTTGAACGCGTAGCGCAGCACCCATCGGTCAAGCTTTGGCCGCCGAGCGTGTTTTATACCAAAGTGCGTACCTGGCATTGTAAAAACGCTATATCGGTGATATAATAAGTTCAATCATCTGGTAAAGGAGAGTTGCAGATGCCGTTTAGTTCCGAAATTAAGAATTTTAGATTATCTTGTCTGATGAATCAAACAGAATTCGGCAACGCTCTCGGTGTTTCTTTTACGACCGTGAATCGCTGGGAAAACGGAAAGGCCCGCCCCAATATCAAGGCGATGAAAGCTCTGAAGCAGTACTGTGAGGAGTGTGGTCTCCCCTATGAGCCGCTTGAAAAAAGCTGGCGTGAGAATAGAATTCAGGAGGGTGCGGTATGATCAACTTCTGTAATCTTGAAAAATATCGGGAGAACAACCGTATTGAGGCTAAGAAAGCCCTTGGCGGGCTACCCAGGAGCATTTGGGAAACCTATTCCGCCTTTGCCAATACCCACGGAGGTATTATCCTGCTGGGCGTGGAAGAATGGGCGGATAAATCCCTGCACACGGTAGATCTGCCCGACCCTGACAGACTCATTAAGGAGTTCTGGGATATCGTCAATAACCCCAATAAGACCAGCGTGAATGTCCTGTCCTCCAAGGATGTATTTGTCCAGGAGGTGGATGGCGACCACATTGTGGTCATCAATGTTCCCCGCGCGGAACGCTCCTATAAACCGGTGTATGTGGACGGCAATCCGCTCTGCACATATCGCCGTAACGGAGAGGGCGACTACCGCTGCACCAAGGAAGAATATCAGGCCATGGTGCGGGATGCATCGGTAAAGACGCAGGATATGCTGGTTCTGAACGAGATGGACTTGACAGTGTTCAACAAGGAGAGCATCCGCAGCTATCGCCAGAGGATGCGTCTTTCCCGCCCTGGCCATGTATGGGAGGCGCTGGAGGATGAAGAATTCCTCCTGAAGCTGGGTGCCGTGGGCATCGGCTCTGATGGGAAAAAGCATCCCACTTCTGCCGGACTTCTCATGTTCGGCAACGAATACGACATTGTGCGGGAATTCAATGCTTACTTTCTGGACTATCAGGAACAGTATGACGCTGATACCCGCTGGACTGACCGCATCATCTCCTCCTCCGGAGACTGGAGCGGCAATGTGTACGACTTCTATTTCCGCGTCTATAACAAGCTGATTCAGGACATTAAAGTACCGTTTAAAATGGATGGCGGCACCAGAGTGGATGATACCCCTGTGCATCAGGCTCTGCGTGAAGCACTGGCCAACTGTCTGGTGAATGCCGATTATTACGGCAGACAGGGGCTGGTCATCGTCAAAAAGCGTAATAGCATTACGATGTCCAACCCAGGCAGCTTCCGCATCGAAATTGATGCCGCAAAGAGCGGCGGTGTTTCTGATCCGCGGAACGGAACGATGCTGAAGATGTTCAACCTGATTGATATTGGTGAGCGTGCTGGTAGCGGCATTCCGAATATCTTCCGCGTCTGGCGCGAGCAAAATTGGACAACTCCGGAGATTACAGAGCAACTCGAGCCGGAGCGGACAACATTAACGCTCTTATTCTCCAAGAGTGACGATAAAAAAGCGGCGATAAAAAGTGACGATAAAAAAACGACGATAAAAACAGCACGGCAAAAGAATGAAATTATTACTTACCTGACAGATCATATTTCGGCCAGAAGTGCTGATATTGCAGAACTGCTGGGTGTTAAAAGTACAAGAGCCAAACAGCTGTTGAAGGGATTGCTGGATGAAGGTGTTGTTATTGCAGAGGGCGGCAATAAGAACCGTGTATACAAATTGAAAAGATAACACAACGCAGTTTCCGTAAAGCCAATTTGCGGGAAAGCAGAAATACCAAATTAAGAGAAGCGTGGTAAACGAACATGGCAATAAAGAAAAATGAGCTGTACAGTTCTCTTTGGGCGAGCTGTGATAAGCTGAGAGGCGGCATGGATGCCTCTCAGTATAAAGACTATATCCTGACCCTGCTGTTCGTGAAATATGTTACGGACAAGTTTCAGGGTGTAAAATATGCCGATATTACGGTTCCCGAAGGCGGCAGTTTCGACGATTTGGTTGCATTGAAGGGTAATAAAAATATCGGTGAAGAAATGGATAAGGTCATTGCCAAGCTGGCAGAAGCCGGGGAGAACAATCTCCGCGGCGTGATCGACAATGCCCATTTCAATGATGAAGCCAAGTTGGGCAGCGGCAAAGAAATGGTGGATAAGCTCACCGGCTTGATTGCCATTTTCCAGCGTGACGAATTCAATTTCAAAAAGAACAAAGCCAGCGGTGACGATATTCTTGGCGATGCCTATGAATATCTGATGCGGCATTTTGCCACGGAAAGCGGCAAGAGCAAGGGCCAGTTCTACACACCGGCCGAAGTTTCCCGTATTCTTGCCAAAGTGATTGGCATCGACAGCATCGAGGAGCGCGACGAGGGTTACTCCGTGTATGACCCTGCCTGCGGATCTGGTTCACTTCTGATTCGAGCAGCGGATGAAGCCCCCTTCGAGATTGCTATTTGGGGACAGGAAAAGGAAGTAACCACCGCAGGTCTCGCCAAGATGAACCTTGTCCTGCACAACAAGGCTGCCGGTGAGATCAGAGCAGGAAATACATTTTCTGCTCCCCGCTATTTTGAAGAAGGCTCCGATGATGAGGTGCTGAAGCGTTTCGACTTTGCGGTGGCCAATCCTCCGTTTTCTCTGAAAAACTGGACGGATGGTCTTAAGGATTATGGCCGCTTTGATGGCTATGGCGACAGACCGCCTGAAAAGAATGGCGACTTTGCGTGGCTGCTCCATATTTTGAAGTCCTTGAAAAGCACCGGCAAGGCTGCGGTCATTCTTCCACACGGTGTTCTGTTCCGTGGCAATGCGGAGGCGACTATCCGCAAAGCCATTATTGACAAGGGCTATATCAAGGGCATCATCGGCCTGCCCGCCAACCTGTTTTATGGCACCGGTATCCCTGCCTGCATTATCATCATCGATAAGGCTGATGCCGCCGAGCGCAAGGGTATCTTTATGATTGATGCCAGCCACGACTTCGTTAAGGACGGCAATAAGAACCGCCTGCGTGAGCGGGACATCTATAAAATCGTCACCACATTCAATCAGCAAATCACAGACGATCCCAAGTATGCCCGCTTTGTTCCAAATGATGAGATCAAGAAGAAAAACGAGTATAACCTGAATATCCCCCGTTACATTGACAGCTCTACGCCGGAAGATCTGCAGGACATTGACGCCCATCTGCATGGCGGTATTCCCGCGGCAGATGTAGATTCCATGGAGAAGTATTGGGCACTGTTTCCCGGTCTGAAAAGCAAGTTGTTCTCTCAGATGCGGGAGGGCTATTATCGGCTGAACATTCCCAAAGAGGATATCCGCAACGTGGTCTATAACGACCCTGAATTTTCTGCCTACGCCGAACGCATCGACGAGGCTTTTGACGCGTGGATGCAGATGGTGGATTCCGGCCTTCGGAGCATTGATGAAGATACGGAAGTTAAGCCCTATATTGTGGAGCTGTCGGAGCAGTTAATTGACTGCTTTGATGGTCTGGAGCTGGTGGATAAGTACGATGTCTACGAGGTGCTGCTTTCCTATTGGCACGAAGTCATGGGCGACGATGTTTATCTTGTGTCGGTGGACGGCTATGGCGCCGCCCGGACATGGGAAAACATCATGGGTGAATACACCTCCGGCAAGAAAAAGGGGCAGGAAAGGGTCATTGGCTGGGAGGGTGTTTTGCTGCCCAGGGCACTGATCGAGTCCGTGTTCTTCGCCGCCGAACGCAAGAAAATCAATGAGGTGCAGGCCATTGCTGAAGAGACCCAGAGCAGACTGGACGAGTTTGTGGAGGAGCAGACCGGCGATGAGGGCTATCTGAAGGAGTACCTCAACGACAAGGACAGGGTGGACACTAAAGCTGTCGCCGCCCGTCTGAAGGTGCTGAAAAAGCCTGATCCCAAGAGCGAGGAATACGCGGCATTGAAACAGTTTGTGGATTTGATGGATTCCCTTTCCAGGCAGAATAAGGCCGTCAGGGAAATGAACGCCGAATTGGAGGAAAAGGTTCGGGCGAAGTATGCGTTGCTGACCGATGAAGAGATCCTGGATCTGCTGGTGAACCGCAAATGGTATGCCACCATCTTTGAAGGAATCAAGGCGCTGTATGTCACCACTTCCCACCAGATGACCAACCGTATCGTGGAACTGGTGGAGCGGTATGAGGATACCCTGCCGGAACTAACTGCCACTGTTGCTGATTATGAGTCCAAGGTCAAGGATCATCTGAAAAGGATGGGATTTGTATGGTAAAACCTGGATATAAGCAGACCGAGATTGGTGTAATTCCAGAGGATTGGGAGACTTCTTCGCTTTCTGCTGCATTTCAAAAATTAGAAGCAGGCGTAAGTGTTAATTCAGACAATTCGTTATCTTCTGAATATCATATCTTAAAAACATCAGCAGTCCATGATGGTGTTGTGGATACTGCTGAAACAAAACCTGTTATTCCGCAGGATTACCTACGGCTTAAATGCCCTTTGGTAAAAGGTAGCATAATTATCAGCCGAATGAACACCCCAGCGTTAGTTGGAGAATGTGGCTTTACAAAAGACGCAAAGGCCGGAACATATTTGCCTGACAGGTTGTGGCAGATTCAAAATTTCAACAAAAGTAGTTTTGACTTTGTGTGGTTAAACTATTTGCTTAACACCAAACAGTACAGGGACGCTGTTCGGGCAACTGCAACAGGCACCAGCAACAGTATGAAAAATATATCAAAAGAGCGAATGCTGGATATAGAAATTCCCCGTCCACCTATCAATGAACAAGAAAATATAGCAGCTGCACTATCAGAAGTGGACGAGCTTATCAATCTGGTCGAAAAACAGATTGATAAGAAAAAAGCAATCAAGCAGGGCGCAATGCAGGAACTGCTGACCGGCAAACGCCGCCTACCGGGATTCTCTGGAGAGTGGCGATACTTCAATCTTATGAAGAACTCCAAAGTTAAGGCCAGAATTGGTTGGCAAGGGTTGAAGAAATCCGAATATTTGGATAGCGGATATGCGCTCTTGGCTACCGGAACAGATTTTGATGATGGTAGGGTTCTGTGGGATAGATGCCATTATGTAACCCGGTCTCGCTATGAGCAAGACCGCAATATTCAGCTCCAAAACAATGATATTCTCATCACCAAAGATGGGTCCTTGGGTAAGGCTGCTCTGGTGCAGGGGCTAACCAAACCGGCTACTCTGAATAGTGGCATTTTTGTAATTCGACCATTGCAGGATGCCTATGATCCCGTTTTTGTGTACCAAATTCTGTCTTCGTTCGTATTCAAGAATTTTTTAGATAGGCTCTCTGCGGGTTCAACAATTATCCACTTGTATCAGAAAGATGTAGGTAAATTTGAATTTTTGCTTCCCCCTACCATTGCGGAGCAAAAAGCCATCGCAGAGGCTTTGTCCGAAATGGATGCTGATATTGCAGCATTGGAAAATAAACTCACTAAATACCGCCAAGTCAAGCAAGGTATGATGCAGCAGCTTCTGACGGGAAAAATTAGACTGATGTAACGCTTAAGTTTGGTGCTGAATATAATATAAATGCATTACTATTTTCGAGGAGAGATTATTCATGAATGTAAGTACACATCAAGGAGATTTACGCATTGTCCATTCCGAAACTGTCTTCGTCTATGACAACAATCCTACTACTATCGTTTTAGATGGGAACTACACAATTACTTTAAATTACGAAGATGGTAACGCGGAAAGCGAACAAGAACTATCGGTTAATCCATCAGATGCCGGAGTTGCTATTAAATTAAGAAACTTTACGAACCCTTTAGGGTCCGCAACGGCTAAGCCAATTGCTTTCGCTAAACAGCATAATAAAACCTTATATCTTTCGTTTAGTGTACATTCAATCGGAACTACAAAAATGGTACATTACACCATTTATATGGGCGAATGACCGGAGGATATCATGGCAAAAAAGAAAGATAATAAAGCCGAAATCCAAACGATTATCGAACGCACCAATGCCAATATTGCGGTTAATATCGAAGAAAACTACATTTTTACTACCGAAGACAAGGTAAAAATTTTGTACGACGAATATAACAGCGCAAGGAAATACTCAGGTGACTTTCTGGCGTTATTGGGGATTTTTCTTTCATTGCTCATTTCAATCCTAACTTGTGAGTTTAAAGACTTGCCCTTTATGAACGCCGCCGTTGTTAAAGCTGCGTTTTTCTTAGCCACTATCATTTCTTTTTTTCTCTGCATTTATTCATTGGTCAAATGGATAAGGGTAAGAAGCAAGTTGAAATTTGATTACTTTATAAAAAAATTGCAAGGTGAAGGCTGTGAATAATACGGTCTCAAGGTATGAGTTAACAGCGTTGATAAGGAGGTATTTCCATGCCCAATATTGGTGACAGCGAGCGCAAAACTCAAAATCGTGTGGTCAAATTCTTTAGGGACAAGCTGCACTATACATATTTGGGGAACCTGCATGACAGTGAAAACCGCAACATCATGCAGGAGCGACTGCATGCCTGGCTGCTGAAACAGGGCTACTCCGAAAAGCTTGCTGCCAATGCGGTAGATGTCTTGGTGAAAACATCCACTAATCTGCAGCAGGGCTTGTACCATGCCAACAAAGAGGTCTACAGCCTGCTGAAATATGGAGCCAAGGTCAAAGAGTCTGTGGAGCAGTCCCCTAAGACAGTGTATTTTATTGACTTTGAAGATATCAGTAAAAATGACTTCTATATTGCGGAAGAAGTCACTATTGTCAGCAACAACACCAAGCGTCCGGATATCGTTATCTATGTGAATGGTATTGCAGTTGCGGTAATCGAACTGAAAAAGAGTAGTGTGTCCGTGTCCAACGGCATCCGTCAGAATCTGACCAACCAAAGATCGAACTTCATCGAAGATTTCTTTACGACTATTCAGTTCTGTATGGCCGGGAACGACAGCGAGGGCTTGCGCTATGGTACGCTCCTTACCCCGGAGAAGCACTATCTGGAATGGAAAGGCGACGGCTTTACCGAGCATCCGGCGGAACGCGATATTGTTGATATCGAAGTTGAGGAATATTGTGAGGGGATTCCCGGCAAGTTGGAAAAACAGCTTTTTGCTCTGTTTTACAAAAAGCGTTTCCTTGATCTGATTCACAACTTTGTAATCTTCGATAAGGGCATTAAAAAGGTCTGCCGCTATAATCAGTACTATGCCATCAAGCGGGCGCAGCACCGTTTGACGGACAAGAAACGCGGCGGCATCGTTTGGCATACCCAGGGCAGCGGCAAGAGTCTGACGATGGTGTGGCTCTCCAAGTGGATTTTGGAGAATAATCCCAATGCGCGTGTATTGGTCGTTACCGACCGCGAGGAATTGGATGAGCAAATTGAAAAGAATTACAAGGGTGTGGATGAGAATATCGTCCGCACTAAGAGTGGAAAAAATCTGCTTGAACGCCTGAACACTTTCGATGACCGTCTTCTGTGCTCTCTGGTACATAAATTCGGAAAGCGCGGCAGCGATAGCTCGGAAACAGATTACGAAAAATACATCGAAGATTTGAAAAACGCATTGCCCAAGGATTTTTCCGCAAAGGGTGATATCGTGGTGTTTGTGGATGAGTGCCACCGCACTCAGTCCGGCAAGCTCCACGCGGCCATGAAGACGATCCTTCCCAATGCCATCTTTATCGGTTTCACGGGTACGCCGCTTTTGAAGAAGGACAAAAAGACCAGTCTGGAAACCTTCGGCGGGTATATCCATACCTACAAGTTCAACGAAGGTGTTCGAGACGGCGTTGTGCTGGATCTGCGGTACGAGGCCAGAGATGTGCCGCAGGGCATGACCTCTCAGGATAGAATCGACGCATGGTTTGAGGCAAAAACCGTTGGGTTGGCCCCCAGAGCAAAAGCAAAACTCAAAGCTTATTGGGGTAACCTGCAAAAGATTTTCTCCTCTCGCTCCCGCTTGGAGCAAATCGCCAATGATATCATCTTTGATTTTGCCACCAAGGCACGACTGATGGATGGAAACGGAAATGCTATCCTTGTGGCCGGTTCTGTGTATTCGGCATGCCGATACTATGAAATTTTCCAAAGCAAGGGTTTCCGGAAATGTGCGATTATTTCTTCTTATACGCCACAAGCCGGTGATTTAAGAACGGATACTGTCAGCGACGAGGAAGAAACCGAAACATATGAAAAATACAGCACTTATCTGAAAATGATCGGCGTTGACCCGTCGGAGGACAAGACGCAGATTGCCAAAAAAGTAGAAGCTTTTGAAGCGGAAGCAAAACGCAAGTTTGTGGACGAACCTGCAAACATGAAACTGCTGATCGTAGTTGACAAGCTACTTACCGGTTTCGATGCTCCCAGCTGTACCTACCTCTACATCGATAAGGCGATGCATGACCACGGCCTGTTCCAGGCGATCTGCCGAGTCAATCGTCTGGATGGCGAGAGCAAAGACTTTGGCTATATTGTAGATTACAAGGAACTATTCGGAGACTTGGCGGATGCCATGAACAAGTATACCGCCGGTGCCTTTGAAAGCTATGATGCAGAGGATGTCGATGGGCTTTTGAAAGATAGAGCAACAGAAGCGAAAAAGTATTTCGTTGATACCCTGGAGGAATTGGATGAGCTTTGCGAGGGCGTCGAATTGCCCAGAAAAGAGCTCGACTATATCCACTATTTCTGCGGTGAAAGTGGTCGCGATGAAAATCAGGACGAAGCCTTTGCCCGCATTCGTGAGAAGTTGTACAAGCTCGTTGGACGCTTGATTCGCGCTTTTGCGGAGTTAAAGCCTCGTATGACGGATTTAGGGTATACCCTTTCCGAGCAAAGCGCATTGGACGACAGGGTTGCGTTCTATGTGAAGATGCGTGACACGATTGGTAGGGCCAGCGGCGATTTTATTGATCTGAAAGCCTACGAACCGGGTATGCGGTATCTGATTGACAACTACATCTCAGCCAGCGAGTCGCAAAAGATCGGCAGCATGGATGACTTTACCCTGCTTGATTTCATCATCTCGCAGGAAAATAAGCTGAAGAGCGAGCAAAAAGGCGAGCAGGAGAGTGCGGCAGAAACCATTGAGAACAACATCCGCAAAAAGGTTGTTGAGCGAATGGTCATCAACCCTGCTTATTACGCAAAAATGTCTGAAATCCTGGAGCAGTTGATACTTGACCGCCGCCGCGGAGTGATTGCCTACGGGCAGCTGCTGGACACATACATGGAACTGGCGAAAAATGTTGCAAAGCCCGAGGAGAATACAAAGTACCCTGAGAGTATTCGTTCCAATGGCGCACTGCGGGCGCTCTATGATAATTGCGGAGAAGATGAGGCGACTGCCTTGAAGCTGCACAAAGCCATTGTCAAGGCGCGGCTCGATGGTTTCCGAAATAATCCGGTTAAGGCAAATAAAATCAAGCGAGCGCTCTATCAACTTTTGAATGACGATAGCGAAGTGGAGCGAATTTATCAAATTGTTGTGGAACAAGAGGAGTACTGATGCAAATAGTTGTTTTCAATATTCCTGTGGAAGTTATCAGAAAAAATATTAAAAATTTGCATCTCTCTGTGCTTCCACCGGACGGCAGGGTTCGTGTATCGGCACCCACGCAACTGACGGATGAAGCAATTACGATGTTCGTTCGGACAAAACTCGGCTGGATCAAAAAACAACAGGAGAAGTTTCAACAGCAGCCGCGTCAAAGCGAGCGGCAGTATGTGTCCGGGGAAACATTATATGTTTGGGGTAAGCAGTACTTTCTTCAAGTGGAATACAGCTACAAAGGCAATGCTCTCACACTTTCGGGTGACAAGGCTATCCTGACGGTTAGAAAAGAAAGCAGTTCAAAGCAGAGAGAAAGCTTCGTAAATGAATGGTACCGCAACCTCTTGAAACAGGAAGTGGCGAAATATCTTCCCAAGTGGGAGAAAACTACGGGGCTTTACTGTAGCAGTTGGCAAAGCAAATATATGACCACCAAATGGGGCACCTGCAACACAAACACACAAAAAATTTGGCTAAATCTTCAGTTGGCGAAGAAGCCGATAGAGAGTCTTGAATATGTAATCCTGCACGAACTGGCACATCTGAAAGTCAAAAGTCATGGTCCGGAGTTTGTCGCTATTTTAAACCAGTATATGCCGCAATGGCAGGAGCGAAAGAAGCTGTTGAACGAAAGTAAGTTGGATTATATGGATTCCGATTTTGAAGAATGACGGACAATGTCTGGTAAAATGGCAATTGAGTTTTTTGATGTGGGGAGTCATGCAAACAAAAGTCAGTAGCCGAAATGAAAGAAGTTTCGCAAAATTTACGAGACCGAAAAAGAGCATAACGAAATAGGCTGGTGAAAAGATACATCGCCAGCCAGGATGGAGTTATTGGCCTGATTAGTTTTACGGGATACCCAAGGTTACCATTGCCATAAGAGAAAAACTTTCAGCCCAAATACAGACAGAAGTAGAATGTACTTAAGGTGTTACTGTCCGCCTGTGAGTTTAAGCCAGGCCATGTGATTGGCAGTGCGGAGGCGTATACCTATCTGGGCATGGCGGACTATGTGAAGCATGAGGGTAGCAGGCCGATGAATATCACCTGGCAGCTGGACCGCCCGATCCCGGCGAAGTTCTTGAAGAAGACGAATAAGTTGGTAGTGGGATAAGGAGGAGCGTATGACTGAACTTGAAAAAATAGAACGGGCAAAAATGTATATGGACAAGCTGGCAAATGGTATCAACCCCATCGATGGCACCATGGCTCCAGACGATGATCTTATCAACAATGTTCGGTTATCACGTTGCTTTTTCTTCGTATCTGACGTGTTGCGGCAGGTAATTGAAAATGGCGGGACAAAGTCGGCTGTGAATAAGAAACTTAAAAAGCTTCCTCTTGAAATCCCCATGGAGAAAAGAAGCCAGTTTGCCTATACTGAGGTACCTATCCCGGCCAGCGAAATCGCCAAACGGATAAACGCCCTATCCGACAATGATGCTATGCAAAAACTTACCTATTCAGGAATCCTCACGTGGCTCACGGAAATTGGAATGATGGAATGGGCACTCGCACCAGACGGAAAGCACACGAAAAGGCCGACAAAAATTGGCGAAGAAAACGGCATTTCCGTGGAAGAACGAACGAGCAGCAACGGACCCTATCAGGTTGTCGTTTACAACAATACCGCGCAGCATTTTATCATAGACAATCTGGATGCAATTCTCACGGCAGAGAATATGCAGACACAGATGCAAGGGGCTCCATGGACGAAAGAACATGATGACTGCCTCATTGACCTATATAAGAAGTCCGTACCAGTGAGTGAGATTGCCATTACCCTAAAGCGTAGCACATCGGCAGTACGAGGAAGACTGAAAAAGCTTGGATTTGACGCATAGTTTACTTTGCAATGCCACAAGGAGGACACAGATATGGCCTTAATTCGTTGCCCGGAGTGTGGAAATTCAATTTCCAACAGAGCTGAAAAATGCCCTCACTGTGGGCTGCCAGCATCATACTTTTCCTCTTTGAGTAAGAATACTCCGCACATGAAAGAGACGGGACTGGATTACAAAAATCTGCAAAACGTCCTGATTTCTTTCGAACGAGACCACGCACAGTTGTTTTCGGCAGAACACTATATTTCGCACAGAGATGCACAGAGGCTGCGGGATACATATGGAAAATACAACGAGAGTCTAAGCAATAAGCTTATTTTTCAATATGTCTGCAATAACGCTGCGGCGATACGAGTTGATATCGATTTGCTGCGCCGCTTTTTGCGTCAGATGCAATCTTTGGATAGAGATATTACAGCGCATAACACAACATATGTGGACCGTGCACTGGAGAGGGATAAAGACTATTTTGACAATATCCTAAAACAGATCGACCCCAATATTCAACTGGACGAAGAACAGCGCCGTGCAGTAATTACCGATGATGACTACTGCCTGTTGGTAGCTGGTGCAGGTGCGGGAAAAACCACGACGATGGCTGCAAAGGTCAAGTATCTGGTTGAGAAAAAGAATATAGATCCGGGAGAGATCATTGTGATCTCCTATACGAACAAGGCGATTGGAGAACTGCGTGATCGTATCAATAAGGGACTTGGCATTCCGGCAAAGATCTGTACCTTCCATGCTTTTGCGTATGATATTGTAAAGCAGTTTTCGGCAGAACCGCCTGAGATCAATTTTTCTTCCCAGCAGATTATTTTTGATATGCTGGAAAAGTCGATTTTTCACAATAAGCAGCTCATGCGTAACCTGGTTTTGTTCTTGGGGTATTACTTTGATCTGTCCGAGGATGTTTTCAAATTTACGGATTTGAATCAATACCACCTCTACAAAGCGGCGCAGGACTTTGAAACACTAAAAAGCGGGCTGGGCGAATACATCAAAAAAGTCGAACAGCAGCGCACGAAAAAGACTCGGACCATATCGGGAGAATATCTGCGTTCCATGCAGGAAGTACAAATTGCAAATTTCCTGTATCTGAACGGACTGGATTATGAGTATGAAAGAGTGTATCCCTTTGGATCACCTTCTCGTAACAAAAAATACACACCTGATTTCTATATTTCACAGGGGGAGCACAGCGTTTGGCTGGAGCACTATGCACTCAGCGAGAGCGGCTACAACAGCCTGTTTACTCCGCAGCAGCGGCAGCGTTATCTTCGCGCCATTAGTGATAAGCGCCGTATTCATAAGACCAATAAAACTACATTACTGGAAACATGGTCCTTCTATACGGATCGGCGTCCTCTTCTGGACCATCTGAAAGAAGTGCTTGAAAATGAGGGCTTTATTCTAAAGCCCCGTAATTTGGAAGAAGTCTATAAGAAGATTGTAGAAACCGGGAAAGATAAGTATATTTATAAGCTGATCATCTTTATGATGAAGTTTATTGAGCAATACAAAACAACCGGTTATGACGATGGCGGCTTCGCTATTTTGCGAGAAAGAACAGACAATCCGAGAACGCTTCTGTTTCTGGATATTGCCGAGCAGGTGTATTACCACTATCAATCCGTGCTGAAACAACGCAATCAGATAGACTTTGCAGACATGATAAATGATGCACACTTCTATTTGCAGGAGATTGAGCGGCAGAATGTCACGCTCCCTTACAAGTACATCATCATTGATGAGTTCCAAGACATTGCTCGTCAGAGATTCAATCTAACGAAAAGACTATCTCAAATTACACAGGCGAAGGTTGTTGCGGTCGGTGATGACTGGCAGTCGATATATGCTTTTTCTGGCTCTGATATAACGCTATTTACTCGTTTCCTGGAGCTTATGGGGGCTGGAACGGAATTGAAGATTACTCATACCTACCGTAATTCTCAGGAACTTATCGATATTGCTGGAGGCTTTGTACAAAGAAATACTTCGCAAATCCGAAAGCAGTTGATTTCTCCAAAGCATCTTGAGAACCCGATTGTTCTTGAAGTTTTCGATGATAGTATCAAACCAATGGAGCGACTTGCAGATACCATCGAGCATGTCATTGGCGAGATTATATCTGAGTATGGCGAGCAGAGTTCGATTTTGCTGATCGGACGATACAATTATGATATGTACAAGCTATACCGAACAAATCGGTTCAGCGAATTGCCGGGCGGTGCAATTAGAAGCGAGAAGTATCCAAATGCAAAGATAACATTTATGACGGCGCATAGCTCTAAGGGACTTGGGTATGACAACGTAATTCTGATCAATATGTTCGAAGGAAAATTTGGGTTCCCGTGCCAGATAGAAGATGATCCTATTATTAAGCTCGTTACATATGAGGACAATAGTATGCCCTTTGCAGAAGAGCGGCGATTGTTTTATGTGGCGATGACACGGACAAAAAACAGGGTATATATCGCGGCACCTAAAACGAAACCATCCAGATTTCTTGTAGAACTCATTAAGGATTTCAATATTCCACATGATGATGAGCTCAATATGCAAGTAGTGGACCTGTTTAACTTGCGTTGCCCCGTATGCGGTTTTCCTCTAAAGTACGAGTTTAATAAAAACTATGGCCTGAATCTCTGGATATGCACAAACGAGGCAGAACTTTGCGACTTCATGACCAATGACAGGACGCATATGCATGACATTTTGAAATGTCCTAAATGTACAGATGGTTATTTAATCGTCAAAAAGAATCCGAAGAATGGTGACATATTCTATGGTTGCACCAACTATCTTAACGAAGAAAAGAAGTGCACCTATATGGTGCCGTTAGAGAGCGGACATATGAAGGATGATTAATAAGGAGAATGCATATATGGAGCCAAACGATAAAATCCAGCTTTTTGAAAACCAACGTATCCGCACGGCGTGGGACGAGGAAAAAGAGGAATGGTATTTTTCTATTGTTGATGTGGTTGGCGTACTGACGGACAGCGTTGATCCCACGGCGTATTGGCGCAAACTCAAACAACGGTTGAAGGCCGAGGGCAATGAAACCGTGACAAATTGTCACGGTTTGAAAATGACTGCTCCAGACGGAAAAAAACGCCTGACCGATGTGGCCGATACCGAGCAACTTCTCCGCATCATCCAATCTATCCCGTCACCAAAGGCAGAGCCGTTCAAACTCTGGTTGGCACAGGTTGGCCGGGAGCGCATTGAGGAAACCATCGATCCGGAACTGACCATCCAGCGGGCGTTGGAAACCTATCTCAAAAAGGGCTATACCCGCGAGTGGATCAACCAGCGGCTGCAAGCCATTCAGGTTCGCAAGGAACTGACAGACGAGTGGGATGCCCGCGGCGTGCAGAAGGGCGTGGAGTACGCCATCCTCACCGATGAGATCTCCCGCGCATGGTCGGGGATGTCCACCCGGCAGTACAAAAACCTAAAAGGCTTGAAAAAGGAAAACCTTCGTGACAACATGACCACGCTGGAGCTGGTGCTGAATATGCTGGCGGAGGCCACCACCACGGAAATTTCCAAGCAGAAAGCACCGGCGACCCTTTCGGAGAACATCGACGTGGCTCGTGCCGGTGGCAAGGTGGCTGGCGACGCGCGGAAGGCCATTGAGACGCAGACCGGCGTTCCTGTCATCACTTCCAAGAACGCTGCGCAGCTCAGCGAAGTGGTTACAAATCTGCTGGAAGATGCGGGAAATAAAGAAAAATAGCATTCAGACCCTACATGGGGTGGTTTAAAATCTGCCTCGCTATAGACAAAGAACACCGTGTGCTGACCGCAAGGTCAGCACACGGTTTTTCATTTGGATTCCTTCAGCCAGACCTCCAGTTCCTTCTGAGAGATCAGGCCCTGCTCGCATTTATCCTTTTCCGCTCTGGCCCGTTCACTCCAATCGTAAAACTGCTGGTCGGTGATCCGCCCGGCCTTGATCCACGCAAAGCGCCGTTTGTATTCCTTGCGGTAAGCCTTGAAAGCGTCATTGTTTGCCTGCCGAAGCGTCCATTGTTTCAGAGCGCCGATGTCGCGGCAGCGCTGCTGCCCTTTCGGAACGGGCCGCTCGCAATACTCCGCGCTGACCCGCCCGGTTTGCGGAAACCATCGTCCGCAGTTCTTGCAGCGCCGCACGGTGATGTTCCGCTCCACGCAGCTCCGCAGAGAGTAGTCGATCATGTCCCGGATACTGGAGGAATACAGCACCGGCGAACACCGCCCCGGCTCCACCGGCTCAAAGCTGAGCGGGATGGGGTGAAAACAAAACAGGTCGGGATCTTTCGGAGAGTCGTGAAAGTAATTTTTTGCCGCCTGTGCCTGCGGCTCCCGTCCCGCGCTGTCTACATCCAGCACCAACTCAAAAAAGCGTTGGATCTGCTGCTGATACAGCGGAAGCTGTTCAGGGAGCTGGCGCAGTTCGTCCAGTATCTGCGCATCCTCCGCACTGCCTCGGTCATTTTGAATGTACATCGCTGACTGGCGGTAGCGGCAGTGAACATAGAGAAGTCGAAAATAAATGTGTATGGAGGCTAACCTCCACAGTTTTCTCCTGACATTCTCAAGTGCGTCCCTGTCATCCTCTGCGATAAACCGGCTCCAGTTATCTGTGGCGCTCTGCAGCATCGGTGTCACTTCCGCGCAGTCCAGTTCCTGAAAGGAGAGGAGGCTTTCCAGAAAGGGGAACTCCTTCTGGACGTCCGGAACGCCTTGCGTACCAAGGGAATCATACTGAAAAATCTCTCTGCCCTCAGAGAAGAACATTTTGGCATACCACATGACAGACCACCTCGAAATAGACAATCATAATATAGAAATAAGGACAGTCTTGACAAGGAGTGAAAAGTATGTTACCATACAAACACGGAAAGACTGTCAAAAGTAATTTACAATTAGTCTAACACGAGGACTGCGGATTGTCAATGAAAAAGACGGTCACAAATCCGAAAAAGCACCTCGACAACTGAATACCCATCACCGGAGATGATACACGCCGGAGAAGTAACGCCAGGACGCCGCGGCAAAGCGGTCGAGCGTACCAAGGCAGTGAAAACGCTGTGCAGGTCAAACAAGGCCGCAGGGCAGGAACGGGTACGGTGCGTGGCAGAGAACAAAGAAAGGGGGAAGAAACATACATCGTTCCTACAAAAAGGAAAACCGCTGAACTGTTGCAGCAGTCCAGCGGCGCGCCGCGTTTCGGAAAACGCAGACTCCATCTGCAAACAGTCTAACAGAGGGACCTCCGAAACGCAAGTAATTTTTCTCTGAATTCTATTGGAGGTAACGATTTTGAGAATATCAACCTATCACAGCTACGATGAATTGCCGCTGTTCCTCAACGCGGAACTGGTGGCAAAGGTGCTGGGCGTGTCCATCTCCAGTGCCTACGAGCTGATGCACGAAGAAGTATTTCCGTCCGTGCGCATCGGCAGTCGGTTCGTGGTGCCCAAGGATAAATTCCAACAGTGGGTAGAGCGGCAGACTGGAGGTGCCAGATGAGAACTTGGACAAAGCGCGATCCGGTCAAGAACTATTTTCCTCTGCCCAATGAGATCTATCAGCTGGGTCTGTCTCACGGCGCGATCGCTGTCTACGGTTACCTGCTCCGCATCGAAGACCGCAGGACCTATCAGTGCCATCCCAGCTACGCCACCATCGGCAAGGCGGTGGGTATGAGCAATAACACCGTGCGGAAGTATGTGCAGGAGTTGGAGGAACGCGGACTCATCCGAACCGAGCGCACCAGCATCATCACGAGGGACGGGCGCAAGCAAAACGGAAGTCTGCTCTACACGATCCTGCCGATCCAGTTTTCCATCGGGGAATTTTATCAGCGGCAGATGGATGCTGTGGACAGAGCAAAGGAACGGCAGCGAGTGGCAAGACGCATGGAGCAGACCAGCGTGTGAAACCGGCAGATATGTTCTCTGCGTTCTATTGCTGTGACCAAAGAGAACCGAGAAACCCATCGGTGCGGTGAGAGAAGCAGCAACGGGATCACGCAGCCCTGCGGGGCCGCGGCGCCTCGGAATGGAGACGCGCACGGTGCGCGTCTCCGTTCCGAAGGCTCTCTGCTTCTCTCCGACGTTCCCTCGGTCCATGCAAAGATGGCAAAGTATGCTCTTCTGACCGCTGCGCGCGCAGAGGTTCCGGACCACGCAGCACACGCCGAGGGTAGTGATACCACCCCCATCCGAAATGCCCCGCGTTTCGGCGTGTAAGCCGCTGTGTGCGAGGTTAGGGGCTGGGGTGGCGTGTGTACCCGCTTTCACCTGCGAAAGCGAACGTGAGCCGTTTGTGCGAGTGTGATTTGAAACCGCGCTGGAGAGGACTTTCCCACGCCGTATGGGACGTAACTTCGGCAGATTGGGCGGTTATCGGAGGATTTTATTTATAGCAGGATAAAGGGCTGGCGTCGGAACCGACGCTCCGCCCGGTCACTTCTGCCCGCAGTACGGGCAGTTGACGAGGTTTTCGGCGCAGGCGATTGTGTCGCCTTTTGAGAGAACTTTTGGAGCGGCTGGCGTCTTTGTTCCCGCAAGCGCAGGTGTTTCAACGAAAATGAGCGTGCCTTACGGCAGATTGGAGAGAATTATGAGCAAAAACGAAAACAGGCTGAACTTCCGTATGACGGATGAAACAACCGCCAAAATAGAGCGGTGGTATCAGGAAGACAACTGCCGCAGCAAGAATGAATTCATCGAAAAGGCGGTGAACTGCTACGCGGATATGCTCGCCGCAGGCGAAAGCACCACGCTGCCCCGTGCGGTGCAGTCCGCCATCGACGCGCGGTTGAATATCTTCGAGGATCGCATCGCGTCGCTGCTCTACAAGCAGGCGGTGGAGATGGACATGGCAATGTCCATCCTCCTGCAAAGCCTCAACGTGAGCGAGGAAGTGCTGCGGCAGGAGCGGGCCAAGAGCATTGCCGCCGTTAAGCGCACCAACGGCCAACTGCGCATGGAACAGAAGCTCCGTGAGTTGGAGTGCGAAGCATGGCAAGGCTGATTGTCAAAAGTCCGTACATCAAGTGCGGCGGTGGGAAAAGCGCCGGCGGATATCTCAAGTACATCGCGACGCGGGAGCGGGTGGAGATCATCCCGGATGACCGTCCGCCCACCCAAAAGCAGACGCAGCTCATCGCAAAATTGGTGAAGGATTTTCCTGACGCAAAAGAGCTGATGGAGTACGAGGACCACATCTCGCACCCGACAAAAGCAACGGCGTCCGCACTCATCACGCTGACGTTGGAATCGAATTGGGACAGGCTCTCCTCGATGGAGGGCTACGCCAAGTACATCGCCCTGCGGCCCAGGGCGGAACGGTTGGGGGAACACGGTCTCTTCGGTGACGATGATGCCGTTGACCTCGCCGCTGTCGCGGATGAACTGGATCACTACACCGGCAACGTGTGGACGCACATCATCTCCCTCCACCGGGAGGACGCGGAGCGGTTGGGGTATAACCATGCGGACGCATGGCGCACATTACTGCGTACCCACCGCAATGACATCGCCGCGGCGATGAAGATCCCGCCGGAGGATTTCCGTTGGTACGCGGCATTCCACGACGAGGGCAATCATCCTCACGTCCACATGATGGCGTGGTCGGCAAAGCCGAATCAGGCGTACCTGTCCAAAGATGGGATACGGCAGATCAAGTCCACGCTGACCAATC
>OODL01001147.1_pt1 | contig 25349 bp, 19 predicted proteins | sample 1671181 | NCBI WGS metagenome assembly OODL01 (sample SAMN06348130, study PRJEB24527) | human gut metagenome | biome: human gut; feature: ankylosing spondylitis patient; material: feces | host: Homo sapiens | place: China | collected 2015-10 | reverse complement strand
CCTCGCCGCGACGGTTGCCGGCTTCAGGAGCCGCATTTTCGGCAGGGGCTTCCTCGGCCGGGGCTTCGGCCGCAGCGGCGGCACGGGCCTGATCACGGCCACGACCGCGGCCACGGGGCTGACGGGCGTTCTCGGCGGGTTTCTCCTGCCGTTCGGCCTTGTCGGCCCGGGCGGGCTTTTCGGCCCGTTCGGTCTTTTCGCTCTTCTCAGCCTTCTCGTCCTTGCGGGCGGGCCGTTCTTCAGCAGGAGCGGCCTCCTTGCGCGCCTCTTCCGGGGCGGGCGCGGCCGGAGCGGCCACGCTTTCCTCGCGGGCGGCAGGGGACACCTTTTCGGCAGGGCGACGGGGCGCTTCCTCACGGCCCAGGGACGGCCGTTCCAGCCGGACATCGCAGCGCTTCTTGCCGAGGACGCTCTCCACGGCTTCGCGCAGAGCGGCACGGCGCGCACGGATCTTGGCCTTGCGGGCCCCCACGATACCAAAAATGCCGCTCTTGGCGTCCTGAACTATCTCAATCTCCAGCTTTTCGCGGGCGGCATTGTAATAGCTGCAGGCCTCCTGAATGGCGGCATCCAGATTCTTACCCTGAAACTCTTTGAATCCGTCCATAAACTCTCCCAAAAGGGGCGGCAGCGGGGAGACCCCGCTGCCACCACATATGGACTCTTTTCCGTGTCGCAAGACCGCTCACGCGGTCATGGGCCGTGACCCTACTGGGCCAACAGCTTGCTTCTGCGGCCCATCCGCCACTGCTGGGCAATGGACAGGATGTTGTTGACCAGCCAGTACACCACCAGACCGGAGGGGAAGCTCAGGAACAGGGCGGTGAAGACGATGGGCAGGAACATCATGATCTTCTGCTGCGTGGGATCGGTGGCCGGCGGGCTCATCTTCTGCTGCAGGAACATGGTGATGCCCATGATGATGGGCGTGATGTAATAGGGGTCCTTGGAGGACAGGTCAGCCAGCCAGATCAGGTCCGTGCCGGGCAGATAGGTGATGAAGGGCGCGTGACGCAGCTCGATGGAGGTCAGCAGCGCCTGATACAGACCGAAGAACACGGGCAGCTGCACCAGGATGGGCACACAGCCGCTGGCGGGGTTGACGCCGTAGGTCTTGTACAGGGCCATGACTTCCTTGTTCATGGCTTCCTTGTCGTCCTTATACTTTTCGCGGATGTTGGCCATCATGGGCTGGAGCTTCTTCATCTTTTCCATGGAAGAGTAGCTCTTGGCCGTCAGGGGCCAGAACACGGCCTTGATGACGATGGTCAGCATGATGATGGAAAGGCCCCAGTTGTGGGTGTACTGCTGGAAGAATTCCAGCAGCCACAGCAGGCCCTTGGCGATGATGCTGAACATGCCCAGGTCCACGCTGAGGGCCAGCTGGTCGGACACGGCGGCCAGCATCTTGCGCTCCTTGGGACCCATCCAGTAGGAAACTTCGAGGGTGGTCTCCTGGCCGGGGGCCACCACCACTTCCTTGGGCTCCAGGGCCACGCGGTAGACGCTGCCCTGCATGCGGCCCACCATGCGGGCCTCATCGGCGTCACCGGGCATGACGGCGGACAGGAAGTAGGTGCTCATGGGGCCGGCCCAGTAGAGCTTGCCGCTGGCTTCCACGCCTTCCTTGGTCAGCTTGTCGGTGGAGGTCTCTTCGCCCAGCGAACCGCCGTTGTCCCAGGCCACGCGCATGGCGTCGTAGTTGGTGTTGGCGGCATTGCTGGTGTCGGCGGCCACGGTGTAGCGCACGCGCACGCTGCGGGTGTCGGCGCCCAGGGTGGCCAGGCTCACCTTTTCGGAGATCAGGTAATTTTCGGAATTGAAGGTCAGTTCACGGGTCACGCGCAGGTTGTCGACCTCGCCCACCAGGCGGACGACGCCCTTGCCGCCTTCAGCCACGGTCACACCGCTGTCGGACTCCAGGGCCCACTTGCCGGTGCTCCACGAAGGCTGACCGTTGATGACCAGACCCAGAGGCGCCACAGCGGCGGTCTGGGGATCCACCATATTGATGCGGGGAGAATCCTCGTCCAGGCCGGAGGTGTACTTCTTGAGCTCGAAGGAGCGCAGCACACCGCCGCCGGAATGCAGCACGGCCTTGTACAGGGGGGCGTCCACCGTCACGTCCACGCCGGGGGCGGGAGTGAAGGCAGGCAGGGGCTCGGCCTGGGCCTTCTGCTTGGCTTCGGCTTCAGCCTGGGCCTTCTGGGCCTGCTCGGCCTGGGCAGCCTCCATCTTGGCTATCTCGGCCGGATCGGGTTTGACCACCCAACCCATATAGTCGGCCAGATAGCTCCAGCCGACGACCACGAGCAGACACAGGACAATTGCCATGATAAGATTTTTGCCGTCTTGCATGCGGGGAGGTACTCCATGAAGCAGAGACTACGGGTGACGCCGCGCAGGGGGCACGGGATCATATCCCGAGCCGCCCCAGGGATGGCAGCGGGCCAGACGACGCAAGGCCAGCCAGCCGCCGCGCAATACGCCGTGGGTCATGATGGCTTCCAGGGCGTAGGCGGAACATGTGGGGTAAAAACGACAGGCAGGGGGCAGGACCGGAGAGATGAACAGCTGGTAGAAGCGGATGGGCAGGACGAAGAGACGGCGCAGCATGGCTAGTCCCTGTTCCGGCCGCCGTTGTCCCTGGCCGGGTGCAGGCCCGGCAGGCGCTGCAGCAGCGGCAGCAGCTGGGCGTTGACGCGGTCCTGGCTCAGGTCCGCCGCGCCGGTGTGCTTTTTGGCCACAGCGACGATATCCAGATGTTCGGGCAAAAGTGCCCGGTGCAGGCGAAAGAATTCCCGCAGCAGACGTTTGACCCGGTTGCGCGTGACCGCTTTGCCCACCTTGCGGGATACAGCCATGCCCATACGAGTACAGGCCCCGTTTTCGCGGGGCCGTACAAAAACAAGGAAATGCTCCGTATGGTAACGCCTGCCCCGCTCGTAGCACGCGGAATACTCCGCTTGTTTGCGGATGCGGCTCTGGCGGGGCAGAAAAAGGCGTTCGGCCATGATGGCTCGCTTCTGGGATCGCGGGGCGCAGCCCCCAATCGACTAGGCGCTCAGATGCTTGCGACCCTTGGCGCGACGACGGCGCAGGATGGCGCGGCCGCTGGGGGTGGCCATGCGGGCGCGGAAACCGTGGGTGCGGGCTCTTCTGACTTTACTGGGCTGGTATGTTCTCTTCATTGCTCTAGCTCCTTGCGTGTGGCTGCGGCGACGGACAGCAGGCCAAGTGGCCCGGCGCGAGTTTTGCGCGACATAAGCGGGAAGGCTTGCCCGTGCCCGCAGCACTGTCGCTGCACGGAATACGCCTTGCAGCCTGTAAATTTGAAAGGGTTACATACACGGCATAAGGCCCGCCGTCAAGGCTTGTTCACCCTCCCCGGGCGGGACAATGAACAAAAAAACGCCGGCGGGACCGCTCCCTGCCTGTCGGTAAAGGCCTTTTGCGCCTTGACAGGATGTGCCTGCGACGGCACAATTTTTCTTCCATTATCACCAAGGAGACCGCATGTCCACGCCAGAACATCTGCTGCCCCCGCCGCCCGCCTGCCCCTGTGTGGTCCTCATCGGCATGGCCGGCGCGGGAAAATCCACTGTGGGCATGGCCCTTGCCCAGACCCTGGGCTGGGCCTTCATGGACAGCGACTATCTTATGGAAGCCCTGTACGCCGACCGCCTGCAGGCCGTCACCGATGCCCTGAGCAAGGAGGCCTTCCTGGACCTGGAAGCCGTGATGCTGGGCTCCATCCGCGTCCAGCGCACGGTCATCGCCACGGGCGGCAGCGCCGTCTACCGGCCGCAGGCCATGGCGCATCTGGCCACCCTGGGCCCCGTGGTCTTCCTGGACGTGCCGCTGGAGACCATCGAGGAGCGCATCGCCCGCAATCCCGACCGCGGCCTGGCCATCGCCCCGGGACAGACCCTGGCCGACATCTTTTATGAGCGCGAGGCCCTCTACAACCACTACGCCACCCTGCGCTGCGACGCCCGCCAGAAGACGCCCCAGCAGTGTGCCCGCTGGATCGCCGAGCATCTGCCTCCCCTGCCCGGCCTGCCCGCGGCCTGATCCCCTTTGCCGTTTTTCGCGGCCATCCTGCATATGACGGGCCTCCGCCTTTCCGGGCGGAGGCTTTTTTTGCGCCCTTTTCCCCATGACCGGGATGCCGTCTTGCGTCCCGGCCTGCCCCAAAGCCCGCAGCGGGCCGGTGGCACTTTCCTCTTGACATTTTTCCATACGCATGTTTCCGATGTATCATCGGTCAATAGGCACTTTTATCTGCTGACAGCCTTTTGAACTTATGTATGGACATGGATACACGCAAACCTCTCCTTCCTCCTTTGAGCTGAAGTCAGGCCGGGATACTTGTTGCCATCTGTCTTGCCGCCGCCATGACGACATTTCACGGCCGTCTTCTTGTCTCATCACTGCCTGATCTGCGTGGTATCTTGGGACTATCATATGATGAAGGCTCCGTTATCAGTACAGTTGCATCGGCATCACAGCTCATCCTTGCGCCCATACTTCCCTTTTTCCTGACGGCGCTGGGCCTGCGGCGCCTTCTCCTGCCGCTTTCCCTGGGCTTCGTCTGCGTGGCCTTCTGCATCCCCTTCATCTCCGGCTACGAGAACCTGCTCGTGGCCCATGCCCTCATGGGGCTGCTCATCGGATCCTTCGTGACAGCCACCATACAGATCATGCTCAAGCATCTGCCGCCGCCGTGGTGGGTGGTGGTGCTGGCCTTTTTCACCTTCCGTGTCTCCCTGGGCATCAATTCCGGCGTCTCGCTGGGGGCCTTTTATCTGGAATATATGGGCTGGCAATGGATCTACTGGCAGTCCGGGCTCATCATGTTCGTCTATTTCGTCCTGCTCCAGCGCCATCTGCCCCCGGATACGCCCATCAAGGAACTGCTGCACAAGCCGGACTATTCCGGCATGGCCTTCTATTGCCTGAGCGCCGTCCTCATCTATGCCGGGCTGGACCAGGGCGAACGCCTGGGCTGGTTCGATTCGGGCATCATCACGGTGTTCCTGGCCGGCGGCCTCGTCAGCTTTTTCCTCTTCCTCGCCAACGAGGCGCTGGTGGAACGCCCCTGGGCACCGCCCCGGCTGTTCGCGGACTTCAACATCATCATGTCCGTGGGCATGGTCATCATCTATATATTCATCCTGTCCGCCAATTCCCTGCTCATCACCCTGTTCCTGGACACGGTGCACGATCTGCGGCCCCTGCAAAGCGGCTTGCCCCTGCTGCTGGTGGCCCTGCTGCAACTGCTGGCCACGCCCTTCTGCGCCTTCCTGGTGCTCAAGGCGGACACGCGCCTGCTCTGCGCCACGGGCGTCCTGCTCATGGGGCTGGCCTGCTATCAGGGCACCTTCATCACCGCGGACTGGGTGGCCGCCGACTTTTTCCCCATGGTCATCCTGTTCGCCATCGGGCATCCGCTGGTCTTCCTTTCCCTGATGGCCTTCTGCATGGCCTGCTTCACGGCCAGGACCGCCGTGGGCCTGCTGGCCTATATCCAGGTCTCGCGCATCTCCACGCCCATCGCGGGCAATGCCCTGTTCCTGCTGCTCATCCGGCAGCGGGAGGACCTGTACTTCAGCCAGACAGGCAGCCGTCTGACCGGCGATGCCCCGGCCGTGGCCCGCTTCCTGGACAGCGGCGGCTCGCTGGACCAGCTGCGGGAACAGCTGCAGACCGATGCCTTCATCCTGGGGATCAACGATGTCTTTGCCCTCTGTGTCTGCATCGCTCTGGGCACCATGCTGCTGCTGGCCTTCGTCAAGGCCATGAAACCAACGCCGGTCAGCCCCGTGGATCTGGGCACGCCGGGAAACTGAACGCACGGGGACCGTCATGAACAGCCTCAAACCCGGTTTTGCCGACGAACTGCTGAAGCTGGCCCTGTATGACCGCCTGCTGGCCCTTTTCCGGCTCTCGCCATGGATCATCCTAGGCATGCTGCTGCTCGTCATCCTCTTCTTCCTGCTGAACTTCAACCGGCTGGAGAGCGGCAAGCGCATCCAGGAAACGGACAATGCCTATACCCAGCTCGACCGCGTGGTGCTGGAGGCCAAGGTCAGCGGCTATGTAGCCCAGGTGGGCTTCGGCGATTTCCAGCAGGTGAAGGCCGGGGACGTGCTCCTGCGCGTGCAGGACGCCGACTACCGGGCCCGCACGGACCAGGCCCGTGCCGTCAGGGACAAGAGCGCCGCCAATCTGGAGCGTCTGGATCTGGAGATAGGCCTGCAGGAGGCCTGCATCCGGCAGGCCCGCGTGGCCGCGGAGAACGCGGCGGCCCGTCTCGATCTGGCCAGTCGTGAGAACGCCCGCGTGCAGAAGCTCTTCAAATGCAACGCCGTCTCCACGCGCGAGGCGGACTCGGCCGAGATCAACCTGCGCACGGCCCAGCACAGCCACCGCGAGGCCCTGGCCGAAGTCCGGGTGCAGGAGCGCAAGCTCGAACTGCAAAAGGCGGACAGGCAGCTGCGCGAGGCCGACCTTCGTGCAGCGGAAGCCCAGTTGCAGAGCGCCCTCATCGACCTGGGGTACACCATCATCACCGCCCCGGGCGACGGGCACACCGGCGCCCGCAAGATACAGGTGGGCAATCTGGTCAGGGAAGGCATGCAGGTCGTCTCCCTGGTGCTGGACATGCCCCCCTACATCGTGGCCAATTACAAGGAGACCCAGATAGGCAACATCCGGGCAGGGCAAACCGTGGAGATCCTCATCGACACCTTCCCCGGCCACACCTTCCGGGGCCATGTGGAGAGCATCTCGCCCGCCACCGGGGCCACCTTCTCCCTGCTGCCCAAGGACACCTCGTCCGGCAACTTCACCAAGGTCGTCCAGCGCATCCCGGTGCGCATCGCCTTCGAGCCCGGACAGGAACGTCTGCCGGAGATCCGCTCCGGCATGTCGGTCATCACCCGCATCGACACAAAAATCGAGCGGTACACAAACTAGTTGAGGTATGGGCCTCCTTGTAAAAGGTCCCCTGCTTTGCGGAGGCTAGGCATAGTAAGTTTTCTTTCTTGCCTTATCCTCTAACTAGAATACTTAATAGCTTATATTTTATTTATTACTACACATTGATTTATTTTTTTCCCGAAACAACGAACTCAAATAATTTTTTATTACAATTCCTTTTCCTGATAACTTTATATTTTACATTTTTAAATCCAATTCTTTCCATTATATCTGCATATATCTCTTCAGAATTAATTAGAGTACCATAAAAACTCGAGTTCCCAATAATATAAAAAACTTCCCCACCATCTCTTATTCCTGAATACACAGATGACAAATGTTCATTAATATCCTCAAAATATTTTAAAATGTAATTCCCCATAGCCGTAGATGATTTATTCTCAACTAAAGATACTTTATTTGCGACCTCATAAACATATGGAGGTAATGTATATTTAGCATTCCAACTCAAGAGTAAACTAGTAGCTTTCCCCCATGTTCCGCCGATAGCTCTCCAATCTAAATCGCTTGCCTCTGTTGCATTCTTTAAATAATCTAACCAATACATATATGGACGTAGCTCCCTAATATATGACATCCTATTTGGATAGGGAGGAGATGTAATGACAACATCGTAGCAATTAAAAAATCTATGTGGGATTTTTTTCGAATCACAGAGCTCAACATGAGATTTCGCTATCGGTTGACGGCAAGCCCCACTTGCGACAACATCGCAGAATGCTAAAAATAGCTTTTTGCATTCATCAAATGAAAAAGAATTTTCAGAGTTACTGAATGATGTAGAAATATGGTTAAAAGATGCATTTGATAGTTCTATGACCATACGGCAAAATGCTATTTTAAGTAAATCGATAAAACTTGAATCATGAATAGAGTATATAGCAGATTTCAGTTGAGCTAAAAAATGCAACCGCTCTATTCCCCACCACCGAGATATGTTATAAATCTGCGGCAGCTCTGCAACAGGGAATACATCAATATTTTCGACAATATAATTTGCTGAAAGTAAAAACCTGTCTACATTCTCATTGGAATATATTTTTAATTTTGTATTGGCAAGCCAAACTAAAAAAGGATTTATTTCTAATGCAATAGAATTTATTCCCATATTTGCACAAACAAGCTCTGTCGTCCCAGTACCCGAAAATGGTTCTAAGACACAAATAGGAGAATATCCTAAGTCAGAAATGATTTCTTCAACTAGTTTTACTGAATATGCAGGTGTAAGCCTTAGCCAACCATGCCGTCCCATCGATTCATTATATTTAAATGTATATTTTCTATTTTGCATAAATATTAAGCTTACTCAGCATCCATAAGTTTTATAAGCACCTGTCTGACTACACCCCTAAAATATTCCTTATTACTATCCATAAACTCTAAGAAATCAAATCCAATAATTTTATCAAAAAAAGAAAAAGTTGATAACAGAGGACTTTCTTCAAAAGTCCCCTGCAAGATTGCCCATTTTGCCATATAATACCTTGAGACGATATCATCATCTATTTGTGCTGACATCAGCATTAAGCAAGGAACATATCCATTTGCATAAGCGTTTGCAGCATTCGAAATATCTGCATTTTGGCGTTTTGAATCTTTGCTTTTATATCCCTGCCGAACTTCAAATACAATTCCTTTAATTGCATCTTGGATAGAAGAAGTAATCGCAAGATTCTCTGCAATCCCTGACATCCAAGAATAAAATTTATTTTTTACTTTTTCATTCTCTATTTTATTAAAAATTATTCTAGCATCAAGATAAAGAGTACGTTCCCTATTACCACTCCCTTTAACTTTATAAGACCATACAACATCTGTTTTACTTAGTCCTAAATAATCCATAAAAACCGATCTAACTAAGCGTTCACAGCCTATTCCAATCTGCCTATAGATACTTGTAATTCCACCAGCGGCCTTATGTGCAGAATACATTAAATCATTATCAAGCCCTAGCCAAGAATAGAAAGCATCACCTCTATAGAGAGACTGAAAATCAGCAAGAGAGTAGCCATTTTTCTTGCTATGGCCGAACCTAGGCTTATACAAAGCACATTCTTTAACAGGGTTTATTAGAATATCTCTATAGTATGATATTTTATCTTTTTCCATAAAGCCTCCATAGCATACCCCCTATCCATATAAATATGGAAGGGGATATGCTTAATATATTGTTGTATATGTCTATCTAGTCGTTAATCTATGATAGCAAATCTAGATTTACCTCTACACACAAAGGAACTTATTTTTAGTACTGCCACTTCTTGCCGTCGTAGCGGATCATTTCATTGAGATTGCGGGTCTTGATCTTTTCGCAGGGAGCGGAAAGGGCAGCGCTCTTGCTGGCACCGCGGCATTCATAGACATGCTCGGAATAGCGGATGAAGCCCACATAACCACGGGCGCCCTTGCGCACTTCGGTGGTCAGGCTGTCGGTATCCACTTCCACATAGGTGGCCACGTATTCCTTGCCCACCTTGCGCACTTCCTTGTGGGCCTTGGAGGGCATCACCGTGCGGGAAGCACGGCCCACCAGGCTCTGGCCGGTCTTGTACAGATCGGCTTCCAGTTTGGACTGGGACACGGGGGCCGCCTTGGCCGGAGCCTTTTCAGGGGCTTTGGCGGTTTCGGTGGCGGCTTCTTCAGCAGGGGCGGCCGTAGCCGGGCTGGAGCCTTCGTCCCCGCCGAACAGGGCGCAGCCGCCGCACAGCAGACTGGTCAGCAGGCTGACTGCCAGGATTTTTTTCATCTGTCATCACTCCTTAATGGAAAAACCCGGCGTTTCCGCCGGGTTTCATTCAAAGGGGGAAAGGGGCGCCGTTTAGTCGAAGGAGATCTCCGTACGACGGTTCATGTAGCGGCCTTCTTCGCTGTCGTTGCTGTACTTGAAGGACTTGCCCTTGCCGATGGCGGTCATGCGGCTGGCGGGCACGCCCTGCTTGGCCAGGTAGCCCTTAACGGCTTCGGCGCGGTTCTTGGACAGCTTGGCGTTGTAGGCGTCGGTACCACGGGAGTCGGTCCAGCCGGTCAGCACGATCTTGGTGTTGGGCTTGGACTTGATGAGGCCGGCGGCTTCGTCCAGGATGCCCATGGCCTTGCTGTCCAGGGCATAGGAGTCAAAAGCGAAGTTGACGCCGCGCAGCACGATCACGGTTTCTTCCTGGCAGAACACGGCCAGCACGAAGCGTTCCACTTCGGCGTCGCTGGTGGCCAGGTCTTCAGCGCGAACCAGCACGGAGGCGGGGTTCATGCCGGCAATGGCCTTGACGGTGGCTTCGCCCTGGGGGGTGTCGGCCAGGGAGATCACGTGGATGACCATGTTACGCTGGGTGGCGTACACCTGACGGGCCACTTCCACCAGATCCATACCGCGGTTGTTGTCGCCGTCGGTCACCAGGATCAGGGCAGCGCTGCGTTCCATGGAGCTCAGGAAGGGCTCGTAGGTCTGCAGGCCGTCGCCCATGTTGGTCATGCGGCCGAAGGTGGCAAAGCCGCTGCGCAGGGTGTTGATACCGCTATCCATGGCGGCGCGGTTCCAGGGGCCCTGTTCGATGACGGTGCCGTTAGGAGCGATGGTGTGCAGGCCGCCCTTGAAGTCCAGGGCGGGGATGGCGGCGTTGACGCGCTTCAGGGCGATCTTGGCCACTTCGATCTTGTCCTGCTTCATTTTGTCATTCTTCATCATCATGGAGCCGGAGTAGTCCACGACGAAGTCGAAGCTGTTGACCTTCTTGCTGCAGACAGGAGCGGCCACGGCAGCCACGGCGAAGCTCAGAAGAACCGCGGCGGTAAGGGCCAGCAGGCGGAAAGATTTCATGATGCCTCCCAAAAAAGTTATTGTTTTGCCTGCAACATGCCAGGCAATATGCGCCAGCTACCTTTTTCCTTTATGGGAAAGGGTATTGACACCTTTAAAAACTAGCGCGTTTCGCAGCAAAGGGCAAGCGTTCTTTCTTTCAGCGCCCTCTGCACCGCGGCTCCCGGCAGGGAACGGAGCCGTCCGGCGGTCACCCGGCACCTGCCGGGCATGCCCGGTGGCTGGACAGTCGGGCCCGCCTGTAGCATACTGAATAGATACAAAAGGATGGGTTATGCCAGCACTCGATTTTTCCAAATGGAGCCCCGGCGGCAACACGACGCTCTTTTTCCCCGCCGCAGGCCTGGATGCGGCCCGGCAGGCGGAGCTGGCCCGGCAGGCCATGCGTCCTGACAGCCTGGGGGCGGAACAGGCCGGTTTCGTCTCAGTGGAGGAACGCCGTCTGCGCATGGCGGGCGGTGAGTTTTGCGTCAATGCCACCCGGGCCTTCGGCGCCCTGCTGGCTTTTCGCGAGAGCGCCTCGCCCGAGGCCACGCTCCAGGGCATCGCCCGCCAGAAACTGGCCAACGAGCACCGCTACGAGGTGCAGGTCTCCGGCTGGCAGACCCCCATCCGGCTCCAGGTACGCGGCACCTCCCCCCACTGGCAGGTGCGCGCCGAGCTGCAGCTGCCGCCCTGCCCCATCACCCACCCGGAACAGGGCATCCATCTGGTGCGCCTGCCCGGCATCTGCCACCTGCTGCTGGACGGCGAGGTCCACATGCAGCCCGAAGACTGCATCGCCGCCTCGCGCATGCTGCGCCGCCAGTACGGCATGACCGGCGAAGTGGCCAGCGGCGTCATCTGGTGGGGCCGCCGCGCGGGCCTGCTGGACATGCTGCCCGTGGTCCATGTGCGCGATGCCCACACCACCTGCATCGAGAATGCCTGCGGTTCCGGCGCCCTGGCCCTGGCCCTGCTGCTGGCCGCCAAGGGCAACCGCAAGCCTTTGGACATCATGCAGCCCGGCGGCAGCTCCCTGCATGTCCACATCCCCGACGATGACCAGGGCAAGGCCTTCATCGACGGTCCTGTGGACCTCGTGGCCCGCGGCCGCGTCTGGCTGCCCGACGCGCAGGCCTGATTTTGGGGGCGCCCGCCCGCCGGGCTTGCGTCCGGTCGTTGCGGCTGCCCTTTTTTGCGCGCTTCGCGCGTCCTGTCCCCGCTCCTTTTCAACCAGAGATACATGAAACAGCAGAACCTTCTCCCCGGCATCAGCCTGCCCGCTCCCCGTCCTTCCCGTCCGGCCGAGACCCCGCCGGCGCCGTCCCCGGCCGCTCCGGCCGTGCCCGATACGGATACCTGGTCCCCGCAGGAGAGCCTGCTGCACTCCGCCTTCGTTTTCGAACCTGCCGGTACGGCGGCCGAACCCGTCCTGATCCTGGGCCTGGACTGCGCCCAGCCCCTGCGCGAGGGGCTTGCCCCCGCACGCCTGCGCCTTATCGAACAGGCCGACGTCCTGTGCGGCGGCCGTCGCCTGCTGGCGGCCTTCGATGATCTCCCCGCCCGGCAGCTGCCCCTGACCGCCCCGCTGGAACCGGTGCTGGCCCGCATCAGCCATCTGCGTGCCGGCGGCAAAAAAGTGGTGGTGCTGGCCGACGGCGACCCCCTGTTCTACGGCATCGGCACCACGCTCCTGCGCCAGCTGGGCCCCGAAGCCGTGCGCATCCTGCCCGGGGTCAGCTCCCTGCAGCAGGCCTGCGCCCGTCTGGGCCTGCCCTGGCATGACGTCATCTGCCTTTCCCTGCACGGCCGCGACGATCTGACGCCCCTCCACACCGCCGTGCACCGGCAGCGGCCCATCAGCCTGCTCACCGACGCCCGCATGACGCCCGACCTGCTGGCCCGTCACCTGCTGGACAGGGGCGTGGACTGGTTCGCCATGCATGTTTTTGAACACATGGGGAGCGACGGGGAACAGGAACATCATCTTACGCTGGCCGAAGCCGCCGCTGCCCGCTTCGGCGCCGTCTGTACCGTTTTGCTGACGCCCGCGGGCGAGATGCGCCGTCCGCATCCCGGCCTGCTGCCCGCCGAACTGCGGCACGAGGATGGCCTGCTGACCAAGCCCGCCGTGCGTGCCGCCGCCCTGGCCCTGTTGCGGCCCGAGCCCCGGCATACGGTCTGGGATCTGGGCGCCGGCTCCGGTTCCGTGGCGCTGGAGGCGGCCTGCCTGGCCCACGAAGGCCGCGTGGTGGCCGTGGAGCGGACCCCTTCCCGCGCTCTGGACATCCAGGAGAACCGCCGCCGCTTCGGGGCCGCCTCGGTGGACGTCTGTCTGGGTACGGTGCCCCAGTGCCTGCCGCGCCTGCCCGACCCGCACCGGGTCTTCATCGGCGGCGGTCTTTCCGGCGACGGGGCCCACAACCTGCTGGAACAGGTCTGCCGTCGCCTGCTGCCCGGCGGACGGCTGGTGGTGAGCTGCATCTTGCTGGACACGCTGGCCCGCTGCCGTGCCTTCTTCGAGGGCCTGGGCTGGCCCGCCGAGGTGATGCAGATACAGTCCGCCCAGTCCCGGCCACTGGGGCAGGACATTTTCCTGGCCGCCGCCAATCCTGTTTTCCTGCTGGCTGTGGACAAGCCCGAACAGGAGAAGGACGAAGACTAGAAAGGGACATTGGGAGCGTATATTTATGGAGGAGGCAGCCCTCCTTCTGGACGCCGTTCCCCGGGCATGACATTACGGGGACGCGGGGCGGAGACAACAGGCCCCGTCTACTGGAGGAGACTATGGAAAAGCAGCCAGGCATGGTCAGTTTCGTCGGCGCGGGTCCCGGTGACCCGGAACTGCTCACCCTCAAGGGGAAACGCCTCATCGAAGAGGCGGCCCTGCTGCTCTACGCCGGTTCCATGATCCCGCCCGCCCTGCTGGATCTGGCATCGCCCCGGGCCAGCGTCATCGACGCCGCTCCGCTGGATCTGGAAGAATGCCATTCCCTTATGCTCCAGTTCGCCCGCGCCGGTCAGCCCGTGGTGCACCTGCATACCGGTGACCCTGCCGTCTACAGCGCCCTGCGCGAACAACTGGCTCTGCTGGACAGAGACGGCATCCCCTGGCAGGTGGTGCCCGGCATCACGGCCGCCAGCGCCGCCGCTGCCGCTGCCGGATGCAGCTTCACCGTGCCCGGCGCCACCCAGAGCCTGATCATGACCCGCATGCCCGGCCGCACGCCCATGCCCGAACAGGAGGCCCTGCGCCATCTGGCCAAGCACGGCACCACGCTGGCCGTCTATCTTTCCGCCATGCAGGCCCGCGCCATGCAGGAGGAGCTGGAACAGTCCCTGCCCGCCGCCACGCCCGTCATCTGCGCCTTCCGCCTGGGCTGGCCTGACCAGCAGCTCATCCGCACCCGCCTCGACCTGCTGGCCGAGACCATCGAAAAGAACGGCCTCTCCCGCCAGACCGTGGTCCTCGTCCTGCCCGGCGAGGGGGAAGACGCCCCGGTACCGCGCACCTGCGGCCCGCACACCGATCATGACTGACGCGCCCGGGGAAAGCGCCCCGGGCCTTTCCCGGATCATTCCTCTTTTCGTCTTCCTTCCCATCCGTCACCAGCCATGCACGGCAGCGCGCTATGGCCGCGTCCCTGCCCAGCCTGCGCGGCATACGTCGAGGGTACCCATGCCCCACGCCCACAGGACGCCCCGCTTTTCACAATTCCTCATTTCATACCGCAATGCTTGCAAGCGGCAAAAAGCTTGGGTAAGCTGGCACTTTCCATTATCCCGCAGCAGGAGTGCAGGAACATCATGCCAACCCCCATTCTGGAAAAAGAAAGCCTCATCCCGGGCAAGACCAGCAAACTGGTGCTGCATGCGCCGGCCATTGCCAGCCACGCCCGGCCCGGTCATTTCGTCATGCTGCGCATGAGCCCCACGGGCGAGCGCATCCCCCTGACCATCGCCGATACGGATGCCGAAAAGGGCACCATCACCATCGTCTATCTGGTCATGGGCAAGAGTACGGCCATCCTTGAAGACCTCAAGGCCGGCGACGAGATCCTGGACGTTTGCGGCCCCCTGGGCAAGCCCACCCACATCGAGAAAAAGGGCACCGTCATCTGCGTGGGCGGCGGTACCGGCATTGCCGCCATGCACCACATCGCCAAGGGCCATTCGCGCATCGGCAACAAGGTCGTGGGCATCATCGGCGCCCGCAACAAGGACCTGCTCCTGTTCGAAAAGGAACTGGCCAGCTTCGTGGACGAGCTGCTCATCTCCACCGACGACGGCAGCTACGGTCACAAGGGCCTGGTCACCGACCTGCTCCGCGACCGCCTGGAATCCGACAAGGACGTCTTTGAAGTGGTGGCCGTGGGTCCCGTGCCCATGATGGCCGCCGTGGCCAACACCACCCGTCCCTACGGCGTGCACACCACCGTCAGCCTCAACCCCATCATGGTGGACGGCATCGGCATGTGCGGCGCCTGCCGCGTGACCGTGGACGGCAAGACCAAGTTCGCCTGTGTGGACGGCCCCGAATTCGACGGCCACAAGGTGGACTTCGACGAACTGCGCCGCCGTCTGGGCGCCTACCGCGATCAGGAAAAGGTCTCCATCGACCAGTACAGGAGCACCCATGGAAACTAAGCCCAAAAAGACCATTGCTCCGCGCGTGGACATGCCCTGCCAGCCCGCGGACGTGCGCGCTCACAATTTCGACGAAGTGGCCACCGGCTACACCAAAGAGATGGCCATGCAGGAAGCCTCCCGCTGCCTGCAGTGCAAAAAGCCCCTCTGCATGAAGGGCTGCCCCGTGGAAGTGCCCATCCGCGACTTCATCGCCGAAGTGGCCCGCGGCAACTTCGACGCCGCCTACCGCATCATCAAGACCACCAACAGCCTGCCTGCCGTGTGCGGCCGCGTCTGCCCGCAGGAACACCAGTGCGAAGGCAAGTGCATCCTCAACGCCAAGGGCCAGCCCATCGCCATCGGCCGCCTGGAACGCTTCGTGGCCGATACCTACATCGCCACCAGCGCCTGTGAACAGGTGACCGGCACCAATTCCTGTGCCATGCCCGTCAAGGGCAAGAAGGTGGCCTGCATCGGTTCCGGTCCTTCCTCCCTGACCTGTGCGGGCGTCTGCGCCGCCAACGGCCTCAAGGTGGATGTGTTCGAAGCCCTGCACGAGCCCGGCGGCGTGCTCATCTACGGCATCCCCTCCTTCCGTCTGCCCAAGAACGTGGTGGCCACCGAAGTGGACGGCCTGCGCCGTTCCGGTGTGGACTTCCACCTCAATAGCGTGGGCGGCCGCACCTTCACCGTGGACGAACTGCGCAAGGAATATGACGCGGTCTTCATCGGCGTGGGCGCCGGTCTGCCGGTCTTCCTGGGCGTGCCCGGCGAAAACCTGGTGGGCGTGTTCTCCGCCAACGAATACCTGACCCGCGTGAACCTGGGCCGCGCCTATGCCTTCCCCGAACAGGACACCCCCGCCTACCTCGGCAAGCATGTGACCGTGTTCGGTGCCGGTAACGTGGCCATGGACGCCGCCCGCACCGCCCTGCGCATGGGCGCGGAAAGCGTGCATATCGTCTACCGCCGCACCAAGGCCGAGATGCCCGCCCGCCGCGAGGAAGTGGAACATGCGGAGGAAGAAGGCGTGAAGTTCGAGATGCTGGCCTCCCCCGTGAAGTTCAACGGGGACACCGAGATGAAGCTCACGTCCGTGACCCTGCAGAAGATGGAACTGGGCGAGCCCGACGCCTCCGGCCGTCGCCGCCCCGTGCCCGTGGAAGGCGCCACCTACGAACTGGCCACCGACCTGGCCATCGTGGCCCTGGGCACCCGCTCCAACCCCATCCTGCTGGAAGCCACCGAAGGCCTGGAAAAGACCGAGCGCGGCTACATCAAGGTGGATGAAGCCACGGGCGAGACCTCGCTGCCCAACGTCTTCGCCGGCGGCGACATCGTCACCGGCGCGGCCACGGTCATCCTGGCCATGGGCGCCGGACGCCGGGCCGGTCAGGAGATCTGCCGCCGTCTGCTCGGCTAGCCGGCCATAGCGTCAGCACATCACGGGGAGGGTCCGCCCTCCCCGTTTTTTTCCCTCGGGCCCTGCCCCCATCTCAGCGCGTCCGCGACCTGCCGTCATCACGGCCATCCCGTCTGTCCCTGACAGGCCGGGGCGCTCCCGGAGACCATCATGATCACCGCCGACCTCCACAGCCATACCCGTTATTCCCACGGCGCCAGCACGCCCCAGGAGATGTACGCCGCCGCCTGCACGGCCGGGCTCAAACTGCTGGGCTTCACCGAACATTCCCCGCGTCCGCTGGGCTTCGACTATACCAACGAATACCGCGAACAGTTGAGCCGCTTCATGCCCACCTATGCCCGCGAGGTCTGCGAGCTGCGCGACAACGCCGCTCCCGATGCCTGCCAGGTGCTGTTCGGCATGGAGATGGACTGGCTGGAAGGGCAGGCGGACTTTGCCCGCCAGGCCTGCACCGCCTATGATTTCGACTATCTGCTGGGCAGCGTGCATTTCATCGGTCACTGGGGCTTCGACGACCAGGCCTCGGACTGGGACATCCTTTCGCAGGAAGAGTGCGAGCGGAACTATGTGCGCTACTTCCAGAGCTGGCGCGAGATGATCGCCTCGGGCATGTTCCAGATCGCCGCCCACCCCGACCTTATCAAGATCTTCTCCGTGGACCGCTTCCACATCTGGCTCAACAAGCCCGGCAGCCTCGACATCATCCGCACGGCCCTCACCGAGCTGCGCGATGCGGGCATGGCCATGGAGATCTCGTCCGCCGGGCTGCGCAAGCCCTGCCGCGAGATCTACCCCTGCGCGCCCATCATGCAGCTGGCCGCCGAGCTCCGCGTGCCCGTGACCTTCGCCTCCGACGCCCACATCACCACCGACGTGGCCTTTGCCTTCCCCCGCCTGGAAAGCTACGCCCGCGCCTTTGGTTTCACCCAGAGCGTCTGGTACAAGCAGGGCCGGCAGTACGTACTGCCGCTGTAGGAAAGGACACGGCGCCCGGATATTTTGGGGAGGGAAAGGGAGATCTTCTCCGCTGCCGATGCCCGTGACGCCGCTCCGGCGCTGACGGGCACGGCCCTGCGGGCCGCCATCCGGCCGTTGCCCGCACGGGAAGGATCCCCCTTTCCCCAGTCGCCCTCTTCCCGGCGCGCTTTATCCCAAAGATGGCGCGCAGGAGGGCCCGGGCTTTCCTCCAGCCCGGATTTCCCGGTCACCCTCGGGCAAGGCCGCTCCCCCACTCTCCCCAGTCGATGACCCGTCCGTCTCCGGTCTCCCTGGGCCCGACGGCTACAGGCCCCGCCCGGTCGCGTACATATGTTTTCAGGCTGTCCTTCGGACAGTTCTCCATCTCTCAGCGGTCCGCAGGACGGATGCGTACCGCCAGTTTTACGAGCCTCTCATGGAAACCCAGTCTCCCCTCCTTCCCGGCAGTCCCCTGGTGGACATCGAAGACCTGAGCCTGTTCCTGCCCGGCGATGCCCGGCAGAAAATGATCCTGCACCACATCGACTGGCATCTGTGCCGCGGCGAGCACCACTTGCTGCTGGGCCACAACGGTGCCGGCAAGACCACGCTCATGCGCCTCATGCACGGCCTGCTCTGGCCGGCGGAAGGCCGCATCGTCTGGCACACCAGCGAAGGCGAGGAGACCTCGCCCATCGCGGGCCGTGCCGTCAGCGCCCTGGTCTCGCCCGACCAGCAGGAGAACTACCAGCGCCAGCGCTGGTACATCACCGGCCGGGAACTGCTGCTCACGGCATTCGAAGATACCCCCCTGCTCTACACCAACACTTCCGAGCAGCGTCACGCGCAGGTGGAAGACATGGCCCGGCGTCTGCGCGCCCTGGACCTGCTGGACAGGATGGTGCCGGAAGTCTCGCAGGGCCAGCTCCGCCTGCTCCTGCTGGGCCGGGCCCTGGTCCGGCAGCCCGACCTGCTCCTGCTGGACGAATGCAGCGACGGTCTTGATGCCGACCACAGCCGCCGCTTCTACGAAGTGCTGGACAGCGTGCGCGAGCACTGTACGGTCATCATGAGCAGCCACCGCCCGGAACAGGTGCCGGACTGGTGCCGCAAGACGCGCGTCATCCATCAGGGCCGTCTGCTGACCCCGGGAAGCGCCCTGCCGCCGCAGGAAGGCGAATATGAGGACATCAGCCTGGCCGGAGCCGTGACGTCCGCCCCGGAACCCTCCGCCCCGCTGCTGGACGTGCGCCATGCCACGGTCTTCATCGACGGGCAGGAGATCTTGCACGATGTGGACTGGACGCTGCGCAAGGGCGAACACTGGCGCATCGAGGGCGAGAACGGCTCGGGCAAGTCCACCTTCCTGCGTCTGCTGGCCGGGGACGAATTCGTGGCCGTGGGCGGTACGCTGGTGCGTCATCTGCCCCGTCACGGCGGCGAGACCGTGCTGCTGGAAGAGATCCGCAAGGGCGTGCGTCTGGTCTCCGACCTCTCCCAGGCCCTTTACGGCTACAGCATCACGGCGCTGGAACTGGTCTGTACCGGTCTGGAGAACACCGTGGGCGTCTACCGCGACTACAACAAGGCCGAGCAGGATCAGGCCCGCCGCGTCATGCGCGAACTGGGTGTGGGCCATCTGGCGGACCGCTCCATCCGCCTGCTCTCCACCGGACAGCTGCGCCGCCTGTTCCTGGCCCGCGCCCTCATGGGCGAACCGGACATCTTGCTGCTGGACGAGCCCTGTTCCGCCCTGGATGAAGACTCCCGCCGCCAGTATCTGGATCTGCTGGACCAGCTGGCCGCCCGCGGCATCTCGCTGGTCTTCGTCTCCCACTTCGAGGGCGACGCGCCGTCCTGCATCAACCGCCGGGCGCGCATGCATCAGGGACGTCTGGAAATTTTGGCATAGGGAATTCTCTGGGGGGAGGAGGACCCTTTTGCTCGCGGCAAAAAGGGTCCTCCTCCCCCCAGTCCCCCCTCCTTCCCCAAAACCCGCCCACAAAAAAAGCCCCGCACAGTGCGGGGCTTTTTTCAGTATGACGACGGGATAGCGGACAACCGTGAAGAACAGACAGACTGTTTTCAGCTTCACCGGGGGACAGATGCCGAGGGCACATCCTCCCGTACCACTTTGTCCGTCAGGGACCAGAAGAAAAGTTTTCGGAGAGGGATGGGGGTCCGGGGGAAGGGAGGCACCTTTTCCAAAAGGGGCCTCCCTTCCCCCGCAGAACTGCCTTAATCCTTCTTTTCGAAGGGGTTCTTCAGCTCTTCCACATGTTCCGGCTTCTTGCCCAGCTTGGCGCGCAGGATTTCGATGGCCACCGGCAGCACGGAGATGATGATGATCAGGTAGACGATGATGCTGAAATTCTGGCGCACCCATTCCAGGTTGCCCAGAAAATAGCCGGCCGAGACCAGACCGCCCACCCAGAGCACACAGCCCGTGATGTTGAACAGGAAAAAGCGGTGCGGGCACATGAGGGCGATACCGGCCACGAAGGGCGCGAAGGTCCGCACGATGGGCACGAAGCGGGCCAGGATGATGGCCTTGCCGCCGTGCTTCTCATAAAAGTGATGCGCCTTGAGCAGGTGCTCCTTCTTGATGAAGCGGGAATCCCGCTGGAAGATGGCCGGGCCCACATGACGGCCGATGAAGTAGTTCACCGCGTCGCCCATGATACCGGCGGCCAGCAGTACCAGCAGCACATGGCCGTAGCCCATGAGCCCGGCACCGGCCACGACGCCGGAGGCGAAGAGCAGGGAATCCCCCGGCAGGAAGGGCGTGACCACGAGGCCGGTCTCGCAAAAGACGATGATGAACAGGATGGCATAGATCCACATCCCGTACTGTTCCACCAGTTCGAAGAGATGGGCGTCGATATGCAGGATGAAGTCCACCAGATATGTCAAAAATTCCATGTACACCTCGATAGGGATTTGAGACTGAAAGCCTTTCCCTTGTATCCCAGCCATGCCTGTGGCACAACACCTACAGCGGCCCTGCTCCCGCTGCGGGGACGCCTCCACCCCTTTTCCTGTCTCGCGAGGTCCCATGCCTGTCCGTTCCGCCGTCATCATGGCCCTGCTCTGCCTGTTCATCACCGTCCCGGCCCTGGCCGATAACGGCTACAATCCCGGTTTCCGCACTCTGGGCTTCTGGCAGCAGGAAAGCGGCATCCGCGTGGACGTCAACGTCTGGTATCCGTCCGTGCGCGCACCGCGCTCCCTGTCCTACGCGCCCTGGACCATCCGCGGCGCCCGCAACGGCAAGCCCGTACCCGGCCGCTTTCCTCTGATCCTGCTCTCCCATCCCTCGTCGGGGACGCGCTTTTCCTTCCACGATACGGCGGCAGCCCTGGCGGCGCGCGGCTTCGTGGTGGCCGCGCCCACCCATCCCCGCGACTGCATGGAGAACATGGACCATCTTTTCCTCTGGGAACAGCTCAAGGACAGGGCTCTGGAACTGTCGGCCACCATGGATCTGCTGCTGGCCGACAAAGACATCGGTCCCAGCATCGACCCCAAGCGCATCGGCGTCCTGGGCTACGGCAGCGGCGCTACGGCCGCCCTGCTGCTGGGCGGCGCCCTGCCCGACTGCTCCGGCTGGATGGACTACTGCCGCAAGGCCCCCCAGGACGATGCCTACTGCTATGACCAGCCCCGGGCCCGCATGGACAGCATGTGCGGCCATTTCCCGCTGGATCCGCGCAGCCTGACCGATCCCCGCGTCAAGGCCATCGCCGCCGTGGGCCCCACCTTCGGCATGCTGTTCAGCCATCAGGGGCTGGCCGGCCTGCAGCCGCACCTGCTGCTGGTGGGCCTTGAGCATGACGACCTGAGCATCTCCTCGCTGCATGCCGAGGCCCTGTATGAACGCATGGACAGGAAGCCCGCCCATCTGTTCCTGGACAAAGCGGACATGTCGCTGCTCATGGCCCCCTGTCCGCCCAGCCTGGCCAATGAGCTGCCCGAGATGTGCCATGACGAGCTGGACCCCCTGCGCCAGCAGCTGTTCAGCACGCTGACCCGCAGACTGGCCTCATTCTTCCTGGAATGGCTCGGTACCCAGGAAGGCCCGGAGAGCTTCTTCTCCCTCGGTACCGGCGAGTAGACCGTCCCTGGCTTGACAAGGTCCCGCCATTCTTCCTAGGAAGGGAAATCACCCCCGTATCAAGGACATAACGGCATGCGCCATCTCCAATCCCTGCTGGCCTGCGCTCTGCTGGCCCTGGCCTGTGCGTGGCCCGCGCTGGACAAAAGTTCCCTGTTCACCGCAGCCGGCAGCACCACCGCCGATACGCCCCAGCAAACGGCCACCGTCAGCGGCCAATCCCTCCCGGAAGGCTGGACAGCCATGCCCGCGGGCGCCCGCTCCACCTATCTGGGCATCCACGGCGGTACCGTGCCGGTGAGCCTGCTGGTGAGCCGCGACGGCATGTCCCTGGTCTCCTTCGTGGGACAGACAGGCAATGACTTTCTGGAGCTGCTGCGCCGCGCCGACGTGCGCCTGCCCTCCCTGCTCACCAGCATCCTGGGCAGCAGCCATGGCGGCAGCATGCTCCTGGCAGGCCGCGCCCAGCGCAGCATGCCCGTCCTCTACGTCCTGGGCGACCGGCTGGCCGCCATGCCCCAGGGCCTGCAGGGCCTCCAGCCCTTCGGCCTCTCGGACAAGCCCCTGTCCATCGAGGGCAACATCTCCCTGCCGCCCCGCCGCAATCCGGCGGCACGGAGCTATCGTCTGCATATCGATCCCCGCTATCTCGACCATCGCCACTAAAGGAATCCTGCCCCTGCGCAAAGGCCGCATCGTAGTGCACTGTTGCGAATGCCCAGTTACAGTCCGCCGGAGAGGAAAGCGCGCTCTTTAGCCCCATGCTTGTGCTAAAGAATGTTGCTTTTATATATGTGTTATCCTATAATCATCAGAAAACAGGAGTTTCCGGTGACCATTCGCGAAAAACGTACCCCCATCAGCCAGTTCGCCGCAGCATTACGGCAACGATCCCCTCAGGAAAAACGGGATCTGCTGGTCGCCGATACTCTGGATTCCCTGTGCCGGCACTGCGACCTGTATGATGCCGCCCGTGTCAGCAGCAATCCCTTCCATCCCGAATTGCTGCGCACCATTGCTGCTGCGGACCTTTCTTCTGAAGCGCTGTTCTCGCTTTTCGAATGCCTGGCTGTCCTGGTCCATCTGCGCAAACTGGCCCATCCGGCCATCCCGCTGGACGCGGCCGAGGAAGAGCTGCTGTTCCAGTTCGAGCACAGCGGGGAATGGCTGCCGGATGACACGACCCTCGTAGCGGACTGGTACTGGCGGACATCAGCCGCTCTCCTCAGCCACTAAAGTTCCCCCGTTTTTATATGCCGAAACCACCCTGCCGGGTGGTTTTTTATTGCAGTACGCTGCCGGATGTTTCAAGACAGCATAAAAAAAGGCCCGCCGGAGCGGGCTTTTTTTACAGGATCACAGCAGCCGTTACAGGACGCGGCTGATGAGGTAGGAGCAGACGGTGCCCACGACCAGGCAGTAGAGCAGGAAGGGCCAGATGGTCCGGCGCAGGATGATACCTTCCTTGCCGATCATGCCCAGCACGGCGCACACGGCCACGATGTTGTGGATGCAGATCATGTTGCCGGCAGCGCCACCCACGCCCTGGGCAGCCACGATGATGTACTTGCCGAGAGCGGGATAGTTCAGCAGACCGCCCATATCCCACTGGAAGTTACCGAACAGCATGTCGGACACGGTAGCGGAACCGGTGATGAAGGCACCCAGACCACCCACCACAGCGGCCAGCATGGGCCAGATGCCGCCGGCCACGTCAGAGGCGAACATGGCCATGGCCATGGGCATGGACGGCAGGGCAGCGCCGTCGGGACCGGCGGTGTTGACGCCGGAACCCTTGAGGATGGACACCAGGGCCACAGCAGCCACCAGGGCGATGGTGGGAGCGGACATCTTTTCCAGAGCGGTGCCCCAGGCCTGACGGACCTTTTCACCGCTCATCTTGTGCAGGCCGATGGTGATGATGGACACCAGGATGAAGGGGATGGTGCCGGGCAGGTTGAGCAGGGCGATCTTGGAGGTCACGCCCTGGTAGCCCAGGATGTTGGTCAGACCCACGCTGAAGATGGGGTCGGTGATGATGGGCTTCAGGTGGAAGGCGGGCACGCGGGTCAGCACCAGCAGCAGGCCGCACAGCACATAGGGCAGCCAGGCCATGGTCTGGCTCATGTGTTCCTTGTATTCGGTGGCGGAGCTGGCTTCCACGGAACCGGTCCATTCGGGATCCCATTCATCGTTGCGGGCAAAGTCCCACACGCCGTCGGTAGGCACGCAGAAGCCCTTCTTGGTCAGCCACACCAGGGCGCCGAGACCCAGCAGGCCACCCACCATGGAAGGCAGTTCGGGGCCGACGGTCCAGGCCAGGATCAGATAGGGCACCAGGAAGCAGACAGAGGCCATGATGCAGTATTTCCACGCGCGGAAACCTTCCATCCAGGACTTGTTCTTGCCGAAGAAGCGGGTCATGAAGCCCAGCATGAAGATGGGCAGGATGATGCCCATGGGCAGGTGCATGAGGGTGACGTATTCACCGATGGTCTTGTAGGCCATGGCGGGGTCAGAGAAGTTCATGGCCTGCATGGCAAAGGTCTCGATGGATTTGAAGCCCTGCAGCACGGGGGTGCCCACGGCGCCAAAGGTCACGGGCACACTGTTGAAGGCCAGACAGATAACGGCAGCGCACAGGGGCGGGAAGCCCAGGCCCAGCAGCAGGGGAGCAGCCAGAGCGGCAGGCGTACCGAAACCGGCGGCACCTTCGATGAAGGCGGCGAACATGAAGCCGATGATGATGGTCTGCAGACGTTTGTCGGGGCTGATCTTCTTCATGCCGGCCTGGATGGTTTCCATGGCGCCGCTGTACTGCATGGTGTAGTAGATCAGCAGCGCGCCGAACACGATGATCAGCACGCCCACAGCCGTGATGGTGCCTTCGATGGAAAGGGCCACCAGGCGCAGGGGTTCCTGTCCCCAGAAGGCACAGGCCAGCACCATGCCTGCGAGCCAGGCGATGGGCATGGCCCGGGTGGAGGGCCAGCGCATGCCGGCCATGAGGATCAGGGCAATCAGGATCGGGATGAAGGCAAGGAATGCCAGAAGACCGATGGACATGAGACCTCCTCTGCAAGTGTCCATAGTGAACATGTCCCGGCCGCATATTTTCGCACCACACGCAGCCGTGACCTTCCCCAAACCGGCGACATGACAACATGCCGCATTACGGTCGTGACCTTGCCGCATATGCCTGCGGCCCACCGGCGCTCCATGCAGGTTCGCCAGGAAAAGACCGTGACCATGCGGCATTTTCAGACAGACGGCGGCCTTCCTCAAAACCGCCCGGGAAACCCGGTGCCTGCTCAAAAATTCCTTCTGTCCCTGCTGCCGGGGCGCCCTGGGCTGCACCCGGCCCGGCACGAGGCCGGCGATCCCTGCAGGCCCGGACAGATCAGGCCCGCATGGCAAGGCGG
>OODL01001078.1_pt1 | contig 26712 bp, 15 predicted proteins | sample 1671181 | NCBI WGS metagenome assembly OODL01 (sample SAMN06348130, study PRJEB24527) | human gut metagenome | biome: human gut; feature: ankylosing spondylitis patient; material: feces | host: Homo sapiens | place: China | collected 2015-10 | reverse complement strand
TGTTTACATCAATTTTCTTTCTTCTCCCCATAACCAGCGCGCCCGTGTATTCATATCGTCTAAGGATTCTCCATACGATTGCCGCATTCCAGAGCATTTCACTATCCGGGGCAATAATAGGATTACTGCCCATCAGCAGATTTTTCCGCTTCGCATACAGCCCCGGCGTGGGAAATTGTAATTCGTTCATACCGTAGGCGATCTGCGTTGTATTGCGGCCGGACAATGCTAATTCAAATACTTTTTTCACGCAGGGTGCAGCCTCCGGGTCAATCTCCCACCGCCGTCCACCTTTCTTGTTCCACACATATCCGAAAGGAACATTTGTGCAGGTGGCTTTTCCGTTCTTCCAGTTCGTTTCCAGAGCAGCCCGAACCTTTTTCGCAATATCCCGGCTATACATATTATTCACCAGATTGCTGACTGCCACTTCGATTCCCGGTGTTCCGTTGTTCAGTTTCATGCTGTCAAAGGAATTATTCACGGCAATAAACCGAACTCCCATCAACGGAAAAATCTGCTCAATGTAATCGCCAACACCGATATAGTCACGACCAAGGCGGGATAAATCCTTTACAATGATGACTTTTATATTGCCCTGCTTCAAATCGACGATCATTTTCTGAAAAGCTGGACGATTAAAATTGGTGCCAGTATAGCCATCATCTACATATTCTACAATCTCGCCAAATAAATCTTCCTGCTTTCCAATGTAATCGTGGAGCAGCATCCGTTGGTTCTCAATGCTGTTACTTTCATCCTTGCTGCCCTTTTTCAAATCTCCGTCTGCCAATGATAAGCGGAGATAGATTGCAATTTTATCATTCATTCTGAACCTCCGACATGATTGCAAGCACTTCCTGATAGGGGTCACTGCACTTAAATTCGACCTCCACAGAATTGTCCATTCCCACATAGATTCTCTTGATAAGTTCATGCACCAGTTCTTCATCAAATTCATTTTGATTCAGAATCCCACGCATCCGTTCCATCTGCGCATCACAGATTTTGATTCTCTTTTCCAGTTCCAATGCGCGCTGACGCTGCTTTTGCAGTTCATGTTCCAACCGCTGCTTTTCTGCTATGTAGTGTTCCTTTAGCTGACTATATTCATCTTCGTCCAGAATTTCAGCTTTATAGTCCTCATATAAACGCAACCGCCGTTCTTCGGCTTCCTGAATCCGAAACAGGATAGAGTTTTCTTTCATCTTGATGGAACGGGCTGAATCCAGATTGCTGCCGCGCATCATGTCTTTTACCATCTTTTCTTCTTCACACATGGTAGACACCAGATGATGAATCTGATCCATCGCCACCATCATCAGCATTTTCTCCGGCACCGCATGATAGGCACAGGGAGTCGTGTTCTTCTTTCTTTTGCAAATGAACACTCCATAGTGCGTTTCTTTCACCGTACCATGCACACGCCGTTCAAACGTCATGTTGCGTCTGCAGCAGCCACAGTAAACCATTCCCGATAGATGGTTATAACACTTCTCTCTGGTTGCTTTGGAACGAGCCATCGCCCTTTCCCGTCTTTCCTTATTCTGCTCCCGCCGTGCCTGCACTTTTTCAAAATCCGATTTCAGAATGATTGCTTCATGAGCGTTTTCAACAATGTGCCATTCCTTCTTTTCCACTGGATGGAGGCCAATCCCTTTGTATGATGCAGTTTGCGTTTTCCCAGATACCAGTTCTCCAATATAGGCACTGCTGTTTAAAATACGAAGAACCGTACTGGGGTGCCATTTATTATAGGTAGGGTCATCTCCCTCATGCAATTTGCGATTCAGCCGTTCGTTCGGCCTTGCTACTTCTAAAAATTCTAACCTGTGGGCAATTTCGTTTGTGCTTACTCCTGCAAGATACCATTGATAGATCAGTTTGACCCACTTCGCATCCTCAGTCGCTTCAAACTTATTTCCCTGTTGGTTCAACTGATAGCCATACGGTGTACACCACGATGTGGGGATTCCCTTTTCGCGGCGCATTTGGTAACTAAGGCTGATTTTCTTTGAAATGTCCTTAGCGTACAAGCTGTTTACCATGTTCTTGATGGGAACCGCAAGACTATCCACATCCGACTGCCGGATGTTGTCAAAATCATCGTTGATGGCGATAAAGCGAACATGGAGCATCGGGAAAATAGTTTCCAGATAGCTTCCCGTTTCGATATAGTCACGACCAAATCGAGATAAATCCTTCACTACGATGCACTGAATTTTGCCTGTCCGCACATCTTGCATCATACGCTCAAATTCTGGTCGGTCAAAACGTGTTCCCGTAAAACCGTTGTCTGCATAGGTATCGGTCAGCGTCAGTTCCGGGTTCTCCCTGATATAATTATGAATTTGCAAAATCTGTGTGTGCAGGGAATCTTCTGTTTCATGCCCGCCGTTCTCAACCGACAGCCGCGCATACGCTGCCGTGCGCAGAAGTTCTTTTTCGTTTTGCTGTACGGCCTCCTGCGCAGCGGCCTGCGGCATCAGATTCTTTCTACTCTTTCTTGCCATTACAATCTTCCTCTCCGTTGTTCAGCCATTCTTCCGGGAAGAATCCCTTCCACTTACTTTCTTGTAGGATCACTTCTACCTGTTCAAAATCTACGATCCATACATGGTCAAGCCATTCTTTAAAATGTGTGCGCTCCAATTTTTCAGGAATTGAAATCGCTCGGAACTTCATCAACCAGGGATTCCCATGGCTAAATGCTTTTTCTATATCATTAACAGCTAGCATTACTTTTTTAAAGGCCGTTTCCTGCTTTTGGACTGCCATCTGATACTGATGTTCATACTCCTCTACCTGTTCTAGCGAAATTGATCCCTGCTCGTATTCCCGATAAACTGCTGTTCGTTCATCGTCCTTGGCCATCAAGTGCGTAACAATCTCATTTGCTTTTTTTCTGTACTGCAATAGTCCAGCATCCATGCACTGCTTGACTTTCTCAGGATTCAAGTCCAGAACCCTATCAATATGCGCAGCTTGCATTTTTTCTTTTTCCAAAGCTGAAAGAATCTCTCGAAAGATTTTCTCGCTTTCGATGAAAGGGGCTTTTCCAGAGAAGCATTTATACCCCTTGTCAAACGAATAGATTTGCTGGCTTTCATCTTCTGATGTTCTGCACAGCAGACCTTTTCCACTTTCCTTGTCAAAGATTTTTTTGAAGAGCAGATTTGGTTTTTTTCGGGCCTTTTTTCTCGAAGGCAACCTCGTAGATTCCAACTTTTTCTGAGCTTTCTGAAATTCCATCTCTGAAACAATCGCCGGAACCTCCAATTCTCGCTTTGCCTTTGCCAGTGTCAGCGTACACTTTCCGATATAGAGTGGATTTTTCAAAATCGAGCGAATTGTTGAATCCGGCCACTTGATTTTTGCTCTTGACCTTTTTTTCTTTGCCATCTGGATTTGTGGAGATGGAACGCCCTGTGCATCCAATGCTCTTGCGATTTCCGGGATTTTCATATCTTCCAGATACATCTGAAAAATCAGCTTTACAACCTGTGCGCTCTCAGGATTAAGAACAAGGTTTCTGCGATCTTCCGACAGCGCATAACCATATTTAGCCTGTCGATGAGTCAATGTACCTTCTTCAAAGTGATTCTGGCGATTGGTAATAAATTCCGAACGGATCTTATCAATGGTCTTTCCATTGAAATACTCTGCAACTTCTTCGGCAGTTTTGTCTGCACTGCAAAAGTCATCTTCCACAACTGCAAATTGGATACCAAGCGGATAGAACGTCCTCTGCAGTGCTTCAATGGCAAACGGAAGGGTTCTTCCACAGCGGAAGATAGAATCCACAACAACTGCATCAAATTTCCGCGCCATCCCATCCTGTACCAATTTGTCAAAGCCCTCTGTGGCTTCTGCTGTTCTCTTTCGGTCACTGTATTTTTCGGATACGTTGCACCCAAGCTTTTTTAGATACCGTGCAATTCGCTCATTCTGCTCCGCAATCGTATTGGATGGATTTTCTTCTCCGATCCTACTGGAAATCGACCTTGTATAACTGACCCATTTCATTCCTCTGCCACCTCATTTCCATGATGTGCTTGATATTCCATAAATTTTTCTGTGATACTGTGCAGTTCATCCTCGAAGCAGAAATGAATTTCAATCTCTGTTTTGCTATGAACATCTATGTGGTCGATCAGTTCCACAACGACCCTGCGTTCGAGCGTTTTGATATGTTCGTACTGCTTAAATTCTTCCAACCAAGTAGGAAGCAGTGTGTCGTGCTTTAATGCCTCCTGCTTCTTTTCGCGGATTTCCTGAATCTTATCCTGTGCCTCTTTTATCTTCTGCGCAAAGCGAGTATTCATTTCTCCGTACTCTTCCCGACTGACAACATCATCGCATAAGTCCTGATACAGACGGATTTTCAAATTACTGTACCGTTCTAATTCAGCTTCCAGTGCAGTGATCTGGCTGTCCAGAATCTTTATGCCAATCTGTTCACCGCTTGCCAACTCTGCATTGGAGAGTACCTTTTCCGCTTCTACAAGAAGTGTCACTTGATGCCGAATCGCAGCCAGAACGCTTTCCGTCAGCTTCTCACTGTTTATCATGTGCGGTGTGCAGCCGCCGCCATTCTTATAGGTAGAGCAGTGATAGTATTGATACTTCTTTCCGTTTTTCGTCACCGTGCGGCGAATCATATTCTGCCCGCAGTCTGCACAGCGCAGAAAACCTGATAATGGATAAACTGTTGTCTGCGATGGTGCGGTACGAGTGTCCAGTTCCAACAACTGTTGTACTTGCTGGAACTCGCCTTTGCTGATAATGGCATCATGCGCATCTTCCACCCGAATCCAGTTTTCACTTCCAACATCATGGCTCTTTTTTACTTTGTAATTGATTTTCCTGCGTTTACCCTGAATCAATGTTCCCGTATAGGATTCATTTTTCAAAATACGATTGACGGAAACCACTGTCCACTTCTGATTCAGCCCAGCCTGAAAACCGCAGGTATAGTTGAATCCATTGGCTCTCTTATACTCGTTCGGCGGCAGGACCCCAAGTTCATTCAAGTGACTGGCAATGCGCTGTGAACTCATTCCGTTCAATTTCTGTTTGAATATTTCCTGCACAATGCCCGCAGCGTATTCATCTATAATCAGATGATTTTTGTCTTTGGGGTCTTTGCGATACCCATACCCTGCGAAACTGCCAATGAACTGACCTTCTTTTCGTTTCACATCCAAGTGACTGCGAACGCGCAGTGAAATATCCCGGCAGTAGGTGTCATTGATAAGATTGTTGAACGGAATCAGAATACGGCCCTTATCATCGTTTTCCTCTGCACTGTCATAATGATCGTTGATGGCGATAAAGCGCACACCCATGAATGGAAAGATTCGTTCCAGATAACGACCCGTTTCAATGTAGTTTCTGCCGAAACGAGATAAATCCTTGACGATGATGCAGTTGACGTTCCTTTTTTCAATGTCCTGCATCATCCGCTTAAAATCCGGGCGTTCAAAATTTGTGCCGCTGTAACCATCGTCCACATACTCGTCGAACTTGTGCAATTCCGGGTGCTTTCCCATGTAATCGTTCAGCAACGCTCTCTGATTTTTTATGCTGTTGCTCTCCTGCTGGTCGCCATCCGAACGCGACAATCGAAGATATGTGGCACAGTTGTATTTTTCATTTTCCTGAAAAAACATAAAAAGCCGATAACCTCCTAATCTATTTGTCGTTCAGACAATAAACCAAGAAATTATCGGCTTTATCAGCATATTCTGTTTTGACCCAAAGCCATTATCTCATATTTCGCGGTTTATGTCAACGCTTTAATGTGCTAAAGTGTAAATTTTCTTCTGCTTTCTTCTTTTTTTATTTTCGATGTGTCCGTGCGCATTTTTTCAGCGTATCCTCCAATCGGTTCTCTCCGGCAAAACTGATCTTTACGACCATTCCCCGGTCAAGATAGCAGTAGGGGTTCTTGATCTGTGAAACAAAATCAACCATCCGTTCTCGTTGCGACAGGTCTTTCTTGATTTCCACATCGTTGATGTCCACCAGTTCTTCACGGTTCACATCCCGAAGTTCCACCGCTGCCAATTTCTTCAAATCCTCAAGTGTATGCGTCATTTTCTGGTACATCAAATACCTCCCTTCACCTATAGCATTCTAAAAGGGGTGTTTGGCAACCAAATTTTGAAATTTCACAAAAATATTTTTTTAAGCGGTTGCCAAAAGGTGGTTCCAGAATGATATAGGTATAAGGACAATTCTCGATTTTCCAGGTCGTGGGGCTTTTTTCTCTCTTAGCGCAAGATTCGCCCATAGCCGCTCAAAACTCACTTTCGTGGTTTTTCCCAGCGGGCAATCTTGATGGGGATTCCGTTCCCCATTCCCACGGTACGCACAAAATCTTGGATTTTGGCTATCCGGCTCCACATAAATGTGTTCGCAGCCGAACGCCTACGGCTTATCGGGAGTTGTTCTGCAACTATAAAATGCAGGAGGATTATGCTATGGCTCGACCAAAGAAAGAGAAATCTCTTCATAGGGGAAAGCGAGTTTACATCCGTTTCACAGAATTGGAATATGAGCTGGTGGCCGGATACGCTAAAGATGCCGGATACCCGATTGGTACTTTTGTACGCAAACAGGCTCTCCGCGAAAAGCTGGAAGTCAACTATAATATCGTTGCCGATCTTGGCGAGATTCAGAATTTGACGGTGCAGGCCGCAGGCATTGGAAATAATCTCAACCAGATTGCCCGCTATTTCCACGGCGGCGGTCTGGCATCACGCGGAATGTTGGAAGAACTGAAAAAGTGCATTGCGGAAATCCGTGAATTGCGGCAGGAAATCGTTCAGCTTGGAGGTGTGTATCGTGGCAATTCTAAAACACATCGCAAGTAAAAATGCCAATTATGGGAGTGCCATCGACTATCTCAAATACCAGCACGATGAGTTTCATCTGGTTCCCGTTCTGGATGAAAGCGGGAATATGCTGCTTCGGGAAGAATTTTATCTTGACGGTTTGAACTGCAATCCCGAAACCTTCGACCTTGAATGTGAACTGTTAAACCAGCAGTACCATAAGAACAACACCTATGATGAAATCAAAAGCCACCACTACATTATCAGCCATGACCCCAGAGATAACGCCGACCACGATTTAACAGGAGAACGTGCACAGGCCATCGGGCTGGAATACGCAAAAGCTAATTTTCCGGGGCATCAGGCTTTGGTCTGCACCCATACAGATGGCAATAACGGAACAGGCAACATCCATACCCACATCATAATCAACAGCCTGCGCAAATCCGATATAGAGCCTCAGACCTACACCGAACGGCCAATCGACTGCAAGGCTGGATACAAGCACCACCTTACCAAAGACTATTTGAAGCACCTGCAAAAATCTTTGATGGATATTTGCCAGCGCGAAGGGCTACATCAGGTCGATCTGCTCTCCCCTGCTGCGGATAAAATCACACAGCAGGAGTACCATGCGCAGCGGCGTGGGCAGCTGAATCTGGACATTGCAAACATGGAACTTCTGGGCGATGGCATCACCCCCATGCACACTACCTTTGAAACAAACAAAGAAAAATTCCGCAATGCCATTTCTGACATTGCGGAACGTGCCACATCTTTTGAGGAATTTCAACGGTTATTAAAAGCGGAATACGGAATTTTGGTAAAAGACCATCGTGGACGATTCAGCTATCTTCCTGCTGACCGGCAGAAATTTATTTCTGCCCGCGCTCTCGGTTCTAATTATGACCGCGACAGGCTTCTCCGCATTTTTGCAGAAAATGCGCGGAACAAAGAACGGAACAATCCTCATTGGGCAGCAGATGATCCTATGGCTATTTTGTTCATTAAGTCTGACCTGCGCCTTGTGGTTGACTTGCAGACCTGCGTAAAAGCACAGCAGAGCCGCGCCTATGCGCAGAAAGTCAAGATTTACAATTTGCAGCAGATGGCACGAACAGTCGCTTATGTGCAGGAACATGGATACGATTCTTACGAAAAACTCTCCGATACCACTGACGCCATTCAATCTAAAATGGCAAAAGCCCGAAGTGATGCCAAATTCACCGAAGCAAAATTGAAAAAAGTCAATGAGCAGATTCGTTATTTAGGCCAGTATCTTTCTACAAAATCAGTCTATGGTGATTTCTTGAAATCCGGCAATAAGAAATCTTTCCGTCAGGCTCATGCAGAGGATATTGCCAAATATGAAGAAGCCCTCCGCATCCTAAAGCAGCACTCCCCAGATGGAAGGTTCCCGACCATGAAAGACCTCCGGGCTGAAAAGGAGCAGCTTACCATTCAGAAAGATGCCCAGTATGACACCTACCACTATTTCAAAGATTACCACAGGGAACTCCAGACTGTATGTGCCAATGTAGATAACATTCTGGGAACAGAACGAGAAGCACGGCGCGAACAGCAGCAATCCCGAAAGAACGAACACTCTCTATAAAACAAAAAGCCAGCCCTGGTCTTTCCTGCGAAAGACCAGGGCTGACCCTTTTCTACCATATTACTCTTAGAACAGGATTTGAACTGTCGCATCCTGAATCAAATCAATGAACTGCTCTTTCGTTATAACTTCTTTGCGGCAAATAATCGACTTATCCGCTTGCTGCCGTGTATAAGTCAATTTTCTATCATCGTGGCGAAGCTGCCGCACCGCATCCAAAGTCAAGGCTCCCTCACGATACATCTGACACAAAATAAAGTCATTTGACTTAAATGCCACCGAAATCGGAGAATCCAGTGCAGGAGTAAATTCAGAATTTCCCGTTAAAATGCGCTCTGCATTCGTTTGGAACTCATGCGCATCCGTATCCTGCGTATAGATTGTCAGGCTGTCCACTCCATCATGATACCACGCGAATATTTCAGCAAGGATCGTCAACGAGATTTCTCCCGCATTCTTTTTAAGAGTGCGACCCGTTGACAGCGTTCTTCCATGAATCGGCCATTCATCGTACAGCCGGTTCATCCATTCCTCTGCGGAAGGCAAATCAATCAGATCTTCGGTTTTTACTTTTCTGCGAAGGAAGCGCATCAACTCTGACACACGCGATACCGCAGCTTCAACGATGTAGTACAGGTTCACATCTTCATCATTGACAAAAGCACCGTACTTTGTTTCATCAATCCAACGAATAGGATACCCTTGTGCCTGAAGCTGCTCAACATAGGTGCTTCTGTATGTAGAATCCTCAATTTCCTCCATTACCCACTTTGGTATCAGAATCAAATCGTATACGCTGAGGATTCCATCAGATGGATAACTTCTCTGGCTCAACTCGTGCATAAATGCCAGTGATGAGTTATCCATAAGTGCTATTTTGGTTTCCCCAGCATATTCTTTATACTCTGGTATATTAAGCATCGGCCTCTCCCGTCAGCATTTTAAATTCACTTAAAACCGTTTTTAGAAATGCTTCATTGTCTTTATGGTATTCCACTTCCGGCTCATTGCGAATCGTCTTATTGATTTTCTCTTGTAGCGGACTTACATTTACTACATACGAAGGCCGTACAAGGGAATCATCCAATCCCAAATCGCGGAATCTCTGTGCAATATCTTCAACCTGCACATCAAAGTTTTCCTTAACTTCTTCCACAATAGCCGTGTTCCCATTCTTTACTGCACTTTCATACAGAGAAATCAGCACCGCCTTATAGGGAGCTTGGAAAGCGTTCATGCACTGAAACGCTTTTGCTTGGAACTCCATATCCTTTAAGCCCTCAAAGTACGGCATAAGGTTTCCCAGAAGCATAAGCGCAGCAAAGTATTCTGCTTTTCGTTCTTCCATCAGGATTTCGGATTCAATTAAATGGTCAAAAGAAACTTCATCAAACAATAGATGATAAATTTCATGCCATGCCGTAAAATACTGATTTGCTCTCGGAAGTGCCGTATTTATCAAGGGGATTCGTTTTCCATCCCGAACAAAAATTGCTCCGCTTAAATAGCGATTATCAATCGGCAGCTGTATCAAACCATATGGTCTTAAAATCTGTAACGCCAACTGTATCGGAGAATTTATCTGCATCGGATTGTATTTTGACCAGATAAGCGAAGCACTCTGCTTCATCTGTTCCTCGATAACTTCGTTCCTTTTGATAACTTCATCTAAGTTGGCTGCTGTAATTCGCTCACTCATAGCCTTCCGCCTTTAATAATAAACACTGCAAAGGTTTAGAATATCCTGCAACAGATCGTACTCCATTTTTGCCTTATCATTCATCTGATAATCAATCGGCGCATTCTGCGAGTACACGGCATCTACACTTTGCACTCTCGGTGAAAATCCCATCAAAGTATCCGGGTCAATGCTCAAACTGGTAAGAATCTTGTTCAAGTGCTTATCGAACGTGCTTTTGCTATCTATCTCGCCATTCAAAATCTTATCTAAAGTAGGGCGAGAAATCTCTGTTTTCTTGCAGAACGATACTTTTGAGAATCCATTGCTGCGAATATAGTCCTTTAATTTTGTTCCTGTCAGTTTTCTCATTTCAAAAAGTTCATCAAAACGCATTTTTCATCTCTCCCTTCTGCTATTATTATATACCATCAGCTTCGGGAAATCAATCGTAATGTAAAAAAGTTTTTTACATTACGACTCTAACGCAAAAAAGATGGCCTCCTTTTGGGGGAAGCCATCTCAACGACATTACGGCATTTTAACTTTTTCGACTTCTTTCCTGCTCCTGCTGCGGTGCATTGTCTTTTTGTCGCCGCTCAGCCTGCTTAATATGCAGCCGATCCAGCACCGACCACCTGCCACCAATGCGCCGGGGCTTTTTTGGTACATTGTTGACGCAGCCATCTATCATATTGTAGTTTTGCTCTGTGCCGGATTCTTTGGCGCGTTCCGCTGTACCGTTTTCAAAGAACTTCTGATGGTGCAGCAGTTCAGGCTTTGGGCCTTGTAAAAAAGCACTCATCTTTCTGGTAGCTTCTCCATCGAAACCTAAAGCTGTCTGCGTCACAAAGGCTCCACTCTCGTGAAGAATAATGCTCGGCGGTGGATTCTTCGTTTGTTCACTTCTCATCTGAACAAACCGCTGACCATCGACCTCTACTTCATCTGATACCAGCCATGTTCCTTTTTGCCCTGCCACCTGATAGCCGCCCTCATCAAGAATCAGGTATGTGCCGCTCTGGGGCTTTGGGAAAAAGCCGTTGAATCTCACCAGCCTATCCTTATCAACATAGAAAAAAGAGGTTTTGCCTGCCGCAGTCAATCCGATGACATCACTGACCCCAAATTTTCTAATTTTGAATTTGTCCGGGTTAATGCTTTCCATCTTTTTACGAATAGCTTCCTCGCCCATTCCTCGCGTAGCCGTACCGGAATAGCCCGTACCATAATTGTCTGCGGTTATCATAAAGCCATGCTGAATCTGGTATTCATAGCTGCGGCAGCGATACTCACGGTTTTTCTCAGAATTGTCGATCTGGTAAATCACAAATATATCTGAACTCATTTTCCTATATCATCCTCCGGCCTATGCCATTCCAGTTCCAGCCCCTTGAACTGCTGCTCATTCAACTGCTGCATCTTCTGGATCGTCTGCTGAACCAGTACAGCCATCTCCGCATCCTCTGCCACAAGCGGCTGGGCTTCCGTCAACACCTGAATCGTATCCCTGAGCGTCGGCTGCTCAAACATCGCCATCAGCATCAATTCCAGTTCATCAAAGCGTACATTGCTCATAACTCCATTCCTTTCTTTTTCGCTTTCTTCGGCTTATCCTGTTCCTGTGCAGGCTGCTCCTGTTTCTTGGCTTTCAGACTGCGCAGGGCATCCAGAACAGACTTTTTCGTACTGCCGCGTTCCTGCTCTTTACTCTGCTGCCGTGCCGCCATCAGCTTTTCCATATCAGAGATCGCCTGCTGCACCAGCTTATCATCCCTGAAATAGTTGATGGAGTTGATGTTCTCACGCTGCACTTTGTCGTTCACGACCAGCTCATACATTCCAACAAAGCCGCCATCTTCCTCGATGCAGAATCCAATGCACTTGTCAGCATTCATCCGTTCGGACGGAATCTTGTCATAGGCTTCCAAGGCTTCTTCCATGGTCAGATGGTCGTGGAACTCTCCCGCAAACGTAAACTCCAAACACTCCGCAACATAAAAGCTGAGCGTTTCTTCCGGCGCAGGTCTTTCTGCGGCGAGTTTTTCTTTCAAAACCTCTGCCTGCTGCTCTGCCACCATATCGGCTTGTTCCCGCAGTTCTGCCGCGTCCATAATCCTGCCCTGTGCTGCATCGCAGCCGAACTCTGCCAGCAGCTCCGTCATAGCCTCCTGCACAGACTTATCTCCGTCCGTTTCGAGAATGCCGCCATCCCGTTCCGTGAAGTCCTTATTATATAAGGTATAGTCGAAGCCATCGTCACAGGTCTGAATGTGAAAATAGGCATCCGGCAATTCGTAGGCCAGTTCCACATCCTGCACGGCTAAGGCCCCCTGTAACAGCTGGACAACATGATTCTGGATATACGGGTTATCCCAGCCCGGAACCGTTTTATAATCCTCTACGATGGTGTCAATGCCGTTCCTGCACTGCAAAACATCCAGTGAACCCGGCAGAGGATTAGGATTTTTCTCCACGCCCAAGGCTTTCATGTAATGGTTCGGAAGTGCCTGATACTGCGACATTGCATCGTCCAGATTGCCGAACCGCTTAATTTTCAAAGGCGCGTCCTGCAAATTTTCGACCACATAGAACTGCTTTACAAAAGGCTGCTCCCGTGTTTTCTGTGCTTCCAGTTCTCCCCTGAACATCGTTACAAAGCCATCCAGAATAGCCGGGTGGCTGTCAACCACCCAATCCGTGCGGAAGGTCATGCGGTCTGCATTATGCTCCGGGGTGCTGACCTGCTCTGCCCATTCCTTATTGCCGGGAGAAAAGCGGCCATCGTAGCTTTTATGGTGCAGAGTGTTCGCCAGGATGTAGCCCACACGCTCCATGCCGTACTGCCGCACCACCTGATTGACTGCATCATCGCCAAGGTACATTCCGTCATAATTGTCCGCAATCGCTTCATGGATTGCCTGCTTGCACTCGCTGTTCAGCCGATAGGATGTACGGTACAAATCCACCTCGTCATTTTCTTTGGCATAGCTGAACGGCTCGTAGTAGACAGGCACATCCGAATAATCCTGTGCGCTGTTGTCCGGCACAGGCACAGCCTTTTCAATGATCTCCGATACCACATCTTCTTTTTTCGGCATATTCCATTTTTCAGAGAGATATTTCTGTACGGCCTCCTGAAAATCTTCATCGAAGCCGTTCCACAAATCCTCTGCCACCAGCTTGCCCCACTCATTGACTGCAACACAAGCCGCCATGTCACCGTGTTCCTCATGCTCCAGCAGGAAGAACTTCTCGCCGCCAATCTCCGTTTCATCAATAGCGTACCATGTGCCGATATGCCCCTCGACTGTGATGTGGTCGGAATCGCCATGGATCAGCACATTGTTTTTCTGCTGCTGTTCCTCCATGAACTCCCGCACGGTCAACTCTGCGCCTGTGAAGTTCAGTCCTTCCTCGCCAAGTTCCAGCCGCCCCTCTGCGCCAAGGTCAAGTTCTTCGGCCATCAGAACAGATGCCGCATGGTTCACCACCACAGTTTTCTCCACTGTAATAGGCTGGCCTGGGTCGTAGTCCGAACCGCGCAGATCATAGCGATATAAGCCCTCCGGCACATCTTCATCCCGCAGTCGGCCATTGCTGAAAAGACCAGACTTATCAAAGATTTCGATTTCCTGCAATTTTTCGTTCAAAAGGTTCTCTTTCTGCAAATCCATACTCCTTTCCTTGAAAAAATCCGGCAGTTCCGCAAAACCGATACTGTCCACATAGTAGGCTTTGACCGTACTGCCATCATTGAGTACCACTACATCACTAACCGACAGCGAATGACCCGTAAAGTCTGCCGGACGCTGGATATTAAACCGTTCATAAATGCCATCCAGCGTGTCCTTTTCCGTAAGCGGCGCGGTATAAATCAGGTCATAATCTGCGCGGGCAACCGTCATGCCTTTTTTCTGCACATAGTCCAGCCCCATGAAACGATAGTTATGTTCCGGGTCACGCTCTGTGATCTGATAAATACCGAACTGCTTTTCGTTGCCATACAGCAGCACATTTTCCTGTTCTGTCATGTTCCGCTCCTGCTCCAAATCTGCTATTGCAATCTGGAAGGTATCACTTCCGCGCTCGATTTCCTCTCGTGCCGTGACAAGAATCGGCCACGGGCTGATGCGGACAAGATAAATTTGTTTACCTTCGTCATACAGCCGCAGAGCCTGTTCACGGTTTATTACTGTCAGCGGAAAATCCGGGCGCGCATACTCGTCCTCTGCATAATCTTCCCGTTGTTCCAGCAGAATCGCATCCCATGCGTCTGCCTTAATGCCGAAAATGCCATCGTGCTGCTCGATTTCCTCTTGGCTTACATAATCACCTGCCGTGCCATCACGGAACAGCGGATAAATCCTCTCACCCAGCCGATGCCATTCCCGTGCGCCTTCTTTCGTCAGCGGCAGCACATCATCTTTCCGATAACCATAGTCGTGCATCTCCGAAAGACCAATCATTCTATCCGGGAGATTTTCGATTTTCTCCTGCGCATCGTACATCAGGCGGTTGACTTCTTCTTTGTCATCCTCGGCCAGTGCCGCCGCCAGACCGTTCACCAATTCTTCCGTTGCAGCCCGGTCATCCAGCTTGAAAGCAAAATTCACGATGAGATTTCGCTGCTCATCATCGAAAATCGTTATTTCCTGCTCCTTGTCGGCAATCAGCTTTTCCGCGTACTGCATCGCGGTCATGCGCTCTGCACTCCTTTCTGCCACCGCCGTTTCCAGCTTTTCCAGAAAGTCGGCAGCGGTCAATCGAATCGTATCCATCGAATCTTTCAGTTCCTTCATCTCCTTGCCGCTGGCCCAGCTTGCTACATAAGGAAATGAATAATCAGCCGTATCAATGCCCAGAGCCGAGCAGACCGTAAATGCAATACTCTCCGCTTCGGTTTCCTTTGTAAGCCTGTCTTTTTCTTCCCCGCGCTGTTTCATGAAATCGCTGTTATGCAGCATCGCATGAGCAACCTCGTGGATCATCGTCTTTATGGTCTGGCTCTCGCCCATGCCGACCTGAATGCAGATTTCTTTGTCTGCATCACTGTAATAGCCTTTGGCATCCCCTTCGATTTCATCAAACCGCATCGGCACAGGCGATACCTGCTCGATTGCCGCCGTAAGCAGCGCATAGTCTTTGACGCTGGCCGTCAGTTCGTTCACTTCCAGCGACGGAATCGGTTCCCCATCGGTCTGTGAAACATCAAAAACCGTCGTCACTCGGAAGCGCGGAACCACATACTCTACACGTTCCATTTCCGGTTCACCGTTTTCGTTCAGCACAGCCAGGCCCGTATCCTTGTCGATTTTCTCGCGTTCTTCCACTTCCTTGATGGGAGCCGGAGCAATGATCTGGATGCCCTTTTCGCCTTTTTTGACGTAACGGTTGAACTTATTCTTCCATGCGTTAAACCCTGCCACCAGTGTGGCATCAGGCCGCTGCATCGCAATCAGTAGCGTATTATTGAAGCTGTAATTATGGAATTTTGCCATCGTGCGCAGGTACGTCGTGTACATTTCCGATGTAAAAATGTCCTTTACGCCCTGCTCCAGCCGTTCCGTGATTTCTTTCATCTGCTGTTTGCGGTCAACTGCCATGCAAGCCCTCCTTTTTCTTGACCCATCGTGTTTTCATCTGGCGCGGATATTGGTCAGCCTGTTTCGGTGCCTTCGCGCCGTTCCATTCCAATCCTCCGGCTCTGCCCTCACAGGTGTACCCGGCAGCTTTCAGGGAGCTGCCATTTTCCGTATCCAGGATGTAGGTAACAACTCTGTTGTAACCCATTGCCCGTGCTGCACGGTACGCCGCCGCATACAGGATGCTGCAGGCGTTTAGAGTTCCATCCGTACACAGGCGATTAACTTCCAGCGTATAGCCATCATCCAACCGCCGCGCCACAGGTCTGCCGCAGATAGCAACGCCCACCAGCGCACCACTTTCCGATACGCCGATGGAGAACTTATGCCCTCGCGTCGGCTTATGGTGGCGGTGATACTGCTGTACAAATGCGTTTGCCGTTTTCAGATTGATCGGTGTTAATGTCAGCAAATGCCCTCCTTGTTCAAAAATACCCCGTTAGATTCCTTGCAGAGATCTAACGGGGTTATCCTATTTACCGTTCCATATTATGACTTTTCCGCTTCTGGAATTTCTGCGGTTCTGCGCTGCACTCTGCCTGCTTTGCATGAAGCTGTGCCAGTACAGAGGGTTTCCGCACATTGTCCGCAGTGCGCTCTGCAACGCGGCCTGCATAGTTCACAGGCTGGCGCGGCCTGTCTGCCACTTCCGTTTCGGCTGCATCCTCATCCACGCCCAGCGCATCCTCACTACCCTTTTCATCCATGTTGAGCAGCGAGTTCAGCTCTGCAAGGCGCGCGGATTTTTCGGCCAATTCTGCTTCCTGCGCGAAAGGACGTTTGGCTTCTTCCTTTGCCTGCGCCAACTGCTGTTCCAAGGTTTCCAGTCTGCGTTCCACCTGCGGCAATGCTCTTTCGATACCTGTCAGTGCATTGGTAACGCGCAGGATATTACCCAGCGGGTCTTTGCCGACTTCCATCGAATAGTTCCATGCGCCCTTGATGGACAAACGGAACACCTTATCGAAGTTGTCAAACCGGGAATGCAGTTCAAACGCACCATAGCTGCCGATCCTGCCCTCGGTACCTGCTGCTTTCAGAGCCTTGCAAGCCTCGATAATGGCTGCACCTGCTTCCTTGCGTTCGGTGTACACCTTGCCGCTGATTTCCATAGAGAAGTGGTCTTTATCCTGCGCCAGAAGCGGTTTTGCCGCTTCCATATCGGTTTTCAGAGCTTCGATCTGCCCCTTTGCCGCAGTAATTTCTCGTGGATAGCGACGCGCAATATCCGATTCCAGACTATAAATCTGGCTGGTGTGGTTGGCTTTCAGCAGCTTCAGCTTGCTGACCTGAATATCCAGATCCATCTTTTCCTTGATGTAGGGATTGCCCGTTGCCAGTGCCTTGATTTCGGCATAAGACAGCGCGGTATCGTCCACATCATCGCAGGCACGGACAGGAGATTTGGAAGTCATGATCTGGGAAATGAACTTCTGTTTATTTTCCAGAATCTGCCACATATACGAATCAAACGTATTTTCCGTGACGTAACGATAGATTTTCACCTGCTTATTCCGGTTTCCCTGCCGGAGAATACGTCCCTCCTGCTGTTCTAGGTCAGACGGCTTCCATGGACAGTCCAGATGATGCAGGGCAATCAGCCGATCCTGAATATTGGTTCCCGCGCCAAGCTTCGGCGTAGACCCCATCAGGATACGCACCTGTCCAGCGCGCACCTTTGCAAACAGGTCTGCTTTTTTCGTTTCGGTGTTGTACTCGTGAATGAACGCCACTTCTTCACGGGGAACACCTCTCGCCACCAGCTTCTCCCGCACATCATCGTAGACGTTGAATGTACCATCGGCTTTTGGTGTCGATAAATCGCAGAAAATCAGCTGTGTTCCCCTATCCGGGGCAGATTCTTCCCAGACCTTGAACGCATTGTCCACGCAGCGATTCACCTTACTCTCCGACTCGTCCGGCAGCATCTCGTTCATAAGACGCTGGTCGAGTGCCAGTTTTCTGCCATCGTTGGTGATCTTGAGCATGTTATCGAACTTCGGATTCACGCTGCCGTTGCGTACAGCCTCGGCACGGTCTGCAAAGGAACTGACCATTTCTTCCTGTATCTCGCTCGGTTTCAGCACTTCGTTGATGTACTCCGCTTTCGGCACAGGCAAGTTCAGCATATCCGCCGTCTGCACGTCTGCCGATTCCTTGAACAGAGAAATCAGCTCCGGCAGATTGAAGAACCGGGCAAAACGTGTTTTCGCACGGTAGCCGGTTCCTTCCGGGGAAAGTTCGATTGCCGTAACGGTTTCACCAAAGGACGCCGCCCAATCATCGAAATGGCTCAGTCCCATCTTCTGCAGGGTGTCATACTGGAGATACCGCATAATGGTGTACAGCTCCACCATCGAGTTGCTGACCGGGGTTCCTGTTGCAAAGGTCACGCCTTTACCGCCTGTCAGTTCATCCAGATACTGACACTTTGCAAACATATCGCTGGACTTCTGTGCATCGGTCTGGGCGATACCTGCGATATTTCGCATTTTTGTGTAGAGGAACATATTTTTATAGAAATGCGACTCGTCCACAAACAGACGGTCAACACCCAGTTCCTCAAATGTAACCACATCATCCTTTCTCGTCTGGTCGTTCAGCTTTTGCAGCTTTGCTTCCAGCGTTTTCTTTGTTTTCTCCATCTGCTTGACCGTAAAACTGCGGCTATCCTCACTCCGGGCATCTGCCAGAGCCAGCGTAATATCGTCGATCTGACGCTCGATAATAGCCTTCTGCCGTTCCGGGGAGAGCGGCACACGCTCAAACTGCGAATGACCAATCACGATGGCATCGTAATCGCCGGTTGCAATGCGGGAGCAGAACTGCTTACGATTGCTGGGTTCAAAGTCCTTTTTCGTTGCCACCAGTACATTGGCATTAGGATAGAGTCGTAAGAAGTCTGCGCCCCACTGTTCTGTGAGGTGGTTTGGCACCACATAGAGGTTTTTCTGCGATAAGCCCAGCCTACGGCTTTCCATGCCGGCAGCAATCATCTGGAAGGTCTTGCCTGCACCCACACAATGCGCCAGCAGCGTATTGTTACCGTACAGAATGTGCGCAACGGCATTTTTCTGATGCGGCATCAGAGAGATTTCCGGGGTCATGCCCTCGAAACGAATATGACTGCCATCGTACTCACGGGGACGAATCGCATTGAAAATCCGGTTATAGGTCGCACACAAATCCTCGCGGCGGTCTAAATCCTTGAAAATCCACTGCTTAAACGCTTCCCGAATGGATTCCTGCGCCTGCTGTGCAAGCATGGTTTCCTGTTTGTTCAGCACACGGTGGTCGCCGTCCGCATCGTGAATTGTATCGTAGATTTTGGTATCCCGGAGGTTCAGTGCATCTTCCAGCAGCTTATAACCGTTGACGCGCAGGGTTCCGTAAGTGTTGGAGACAAGCGGATTTCCGCGATCCAGCGACTTACCCGAAATGTTCCATGCACCTGAAATTTCGGAATAGGTTGCCTTAATGTCAATCCCAGCATAGTAGTTCGGGGTCTTGAACACTTCTTTCATAAACTGCGTGATGTACTCCGGCTTCACCCAGTTCGCACCCAGCCGTACTTCAATTTCCGAAGCATCCAAATCCTTGGGCTGTACCCGTTTGAGGTAGTCCACGTTGATCTGATACTCTGCATGGTTTGCCGCAAAGATTTCTGCTGTGGCCAGTTTTTCACGAACATTGCCGGACAGGTATTCATCCGAGGTTTCCCACTGCTGTGTCACAGGATTTCGGAAAATCGCACCTGCCAGTTCATCCGTGATCTCCTGTTCCGGTTTACCGCAGAGCTGCGCCATGAACGGCACATCCACCTTTGCTTTTTCTCCAATGGAAAGTGCCAGGGCTTCGCTTGGCGTGTCCACTGAGGTAACAGGCTCCGGCTTACGGATGGTGCGCTTGGTGAAAATATCGGCAAGCCGTTTGAGATTCTTCTCCTCATCCAGAATTTCCAGTGATGCCAGCAGACAATAGCTGCTGTCCTGTCGGAAAGCCCGCTTATTGGCAGTGCTGTTGATCAGACCATACTGCGCCTTAAATGCGGTGTACTGCTGTTTCAGTTCATTCTGCAAAAGCTGTACTTCCGCATCCGAGCCATCATGCAGCTGACAATCCAACAGTTTCCGGGTGGTTTCCCGCAGAGCGATCATGCCCAGCACTCGCTCTGCTGTCACGGCAGGCAGTTCCACCTTATTCATAAAGGAATTTTCTCGGTAGTAAATCTGCCCATCTACGTTCGTAAAGCTGAAATTTTTCACACTTGGGTCTGCCGGGATAGGTTCTTCCTGCACATCCAGTTCATCATCGGAAATTTCCGGCTCCGTGATGGTAGCCTGGATGTTGCTGACTGCCTCTTTTAACTGCTGGGCAAGGTCTGCGCCCTCGATGGGCTTGACCGTAGTTTCCTGCTTGCCGTACTGGGTGCTTTCCGTGGTGATCTCCCCCAGCACCATCTCAGGATGCTGTGCGAAATACTGGTTGATGGAGTATCCTTCCGGCGTTTCGGCAAGGTCTACCCACTCTGCCCGCTCCACCGCTACACGGTCACGCTTCTGCAGGAACAGAATGTCAGCAACCACGCCCGTGTTTGCATTGCGCTGGAACGCATTATTCGGCAGACGAATCGCACCTACCAGATCGGCGCGGTTGGCAAGGTACTCACGGACAGAGGAATCCTTCTTATCCATCGTACCGCTGGACGTTACCACTGCTACCACACCGCCCGGACGCACAAGGTCAAGGCTCTTGGCGATAAAATAATCGTGGATGAGGAAATTGTGGCGGTCATACCGCTTATCCGGCACTTTGTAATTGCCGAAGGGTACGTTACCCACAACACAGTCAAAGAAGCTGTCCGGGAACTGCATTGTTTCAAAGCCTTGCACCGCAATCTTGTTTTTCTGGTACAACTGCTGTGCAATGCGGCCCGAAATGCTATCCAGCTCCACGCCGTACATCCGAATCTTCTCCATGCTGTCCGGCACCAGACCCATGAAATTGCCGACACCACAGGACGGTTCCAGCACATTGCCTTTGGACAATCCCATATTGCCCAGGGCTTCATACATTGCCTTGATGACCGTAGGAGAAGTGTAAAACGCATTTAGGGTACTGGCGCGGGCTTCCTTATACTCATCTGCCGTGAGCAGGGACTGTAGTTCGGCATACTCTTTCGACCACTCCGCATTGCTTTCATCGAACGCCTGCGGAATGCCGCCCCACCCCACATACCGGGAAAGAATCTCCTGCTCCTTTGCGGTAGCCTGCCGTTGCTCTGCATCCAGCGTTTGCAGCACCCGAATGGCTTCCACATTGGCTTTATACTTTGTTTTCGGCCCTCCTGCGCCGAGATCATCGTCCGTAATACGGAAGTTCATAGGTTCCTGTTTGGGCTGTACAGGCTGTTCTGTTTCTGCTTCACTGTCCAGCGGAAGATTGTGCTGCCGCCTTGCATGGTTGACCTCTGCCGGGGTCATAGGCTGCTGGATCAGCGGTTCCATGGCTTCCTCTGCCGCCGCACGGCTGATGGCATCCGTTCGGTTCTGCACATCCGCAATCAGCTGCATCTGTTCCGGCGGAAACTCAGGATTGAGCAAATCTTCCAACTCGCCGCCCGATTCTGCCACCGAATAGATCACATCCATCTGCTCCGGGGAAAAATCCTCGTAGGCCACACCAGCATTGTGCAGAGCCGTAAAGACTGTGATTTCCACCGCTTCTTCCATCGGTACATCTGCCTGTTCATACACATGCCGAATGTACTCCAGCGATTCCGTTCGGAAGATCGGATACCGGGCTTCTTTCGCAAGGGTCATGTCCTGCAAACTGACCGTTCCCTGCTCAAAGTTGACCGAATCCACACGGAACTCTCTATCGTCCAGTTCAATGAGGGTATTAACAGGCAAGTATTCTTCTTTACGGAAATACTTTGTCTGCGCATGGTTTCCATCTTCCTGCTGGCCGGACAGATAGATACTCTCCCCCTGTTTCCAGAGCTTCATTGCCTGCGAAACCCACTGTTCACTCGGAAAACCAGCCACCTCAACTTTGCCGAATGCTGTTTTCTTTTCCAACAGCTTGCTGTCAAGAAGTTCTGAAACGCGCTTTGCATCCTCGCCGTAGAACTCAAAGTTTCCGTACTGCTCATAGCCGACCAGCGCATCCGGGTAGCGCTCTTTCAGTGAGTTATATTCGTTGGCGGCATCCAGTGGCAGGGGCTGCAGCGTCTGCTCCGAATACTTTTCATCTACAAGAGGCGCATCTTTAAGAGGCGCATCTTTTTTGGGTTTCTCAACCGCTGCGGCGGTTGACTGCTCTTTCGATTGCGGCTCCTGCTCCATGAAGTCAAACATGGAAATTTGCCCCTGTTCAGGAACCGCAATCTCAACAGCCCTCTTCTTTTCCGGGAAAATCGTGTACGTTCCCTCGACATATTGGTGCAGGATAGAGAGGGATTCTGCCTTGCGCTCATATTCTTCGGAATCCAGCGGCACAGACAGAAGCGCATTGTCCATCTGCTCCAGCAGTTCCACCGCCTGCTCAGGGGCTTCCAGTTTTTCAACGAGAGCCTTTCGACCTTCTTCATGGTAAAGGTCTTGCGGATAAGGCCGATCCACGTCGTTCGGCAGATGGTGATAGAATCCCATCACCCGCATTGCCATCTGTTCCCGTTCATAGACAGGCATCCGGGAGTAATCCGCTGGTTTCAGGTACTCACTGTCACGGATAAGCTGGTCGATTCGGCCTGCGGCCTGATTCCAGTTCAGATGAACGCTTGCATCCGGGTTTCCGTATGAGCCACGCTCCAAAGCAATACCCCTGCCATCGTGATCTTCGTGAGAATCGTCTGCCCCGCAGAGTGCATGGCTGCTGCCGCCAATCCCGTAATGCTCTTTCAGGAAGTCAGCCCGTTCTTTTTTGTCCTCATGATTCAGGAAGAACGAATAGATTGCCAGCCGACTGTCCGAATAATTGCTGCCCCGTATGAAGTAAGCATTGATTTCATCTTCCGTGATGAACTTCTTATACTCATTCCAGTGAAAGCCATCCCGCGCCGAGTAGTTCTGATAAGGCTTTGCAAACTGCTGGAACAGAGCTGCCACTTTATCCGGCTTATAAAAGTGCATCCGCATCAGGTCTTTATCTTCGGCATAGGCTTCCCCCAGCGCAGACAATCTGTCGTTTAGGTCAGTCAGAAAATTCGTATCGTCCAGCAAGCCAGCCAGCCTGTCCGTCAATTCCGGGAAACCGCCCCTGAAGATTTCTACATCCTGAAAGACTGCTTCGGCAACGCCATCTGCCAAGTCGCGCTCCATATAAGCCAATGTCTGCGCGTGTTCCTGCAAAGCATTCTGCCTTGCAGCATCCAGAACCGCCTGCGGCGCATACTCGCCCTGCCGGAGCAGTTCATGGATACGATTACTTACATCCTCCCAGGATAAAGACGCATTGGCAATCGTACCGCCCTTTGCCGTGCCACCTGCCGCAATGCGCAACCCCAGATCATCGAACCAGACCGCATACTTTGCGCCGTCAATTTCAAAGCCTTTTCCTCCCGTGCCGTATTCGTTTTTCACGAACTCCGTGTATTCTTCCGGGGTTTTCTCGACCATAAAATTATAGATCAGGCGCAGCTGGCCTTTGCTGCGGTTGCTGCCCGTGCGCAGGATTTCATCGACCACTTCGGAATCAAGTGCAATTTCATCCGCATACCGCGCCTGGATCGGTGCTTCAATGGCGCGGATCTGCTGTTCCACGGTCGGCAGATCAGGAAAAGAAAAAGCAGAGGCAATTTCTTCCTCTGCTTCGCTCAAATCCTGTTCTGTTGTCGGTTCGGTTAATTGTACACCAATTCCTTCAAGACGATCTCTTCTGCCATCGCCGTCAGGCTGTTCTGGTGCGCCGCCCATGCCAGCTGGTCCTGTTCCTTGCTCGGTGCCGGGAACTTCTCGTTCAGGCTCTCCAGCAGGGTTTCCACCCGGCTCTCCGCTGCTTCCTCGATCTGCGCCAGATGCTGGTTCAGCCTGCCGCTCATCAGCATACTCTGATACCAGTTCTTGCGGTTCTCTTTCAGGTACGTCCTGCGCAGCATCCCGTACTTCCCGATGGTCTGCGGCTCGTCCTGCACGGCCAGATTCGGGAACAGATAATCTCCCTTGCGGTAATACGTCAACTCCATTTTCTTGTCCTCCTTTGGTCGTGTTTCCTTCGGTTTCGTGCTTTAATGCGTTAAAGTCCGTATTGGTATTATACAAGCTGTCAACGGATTTTTCAAGCTGCTGCGTGATTTCTTTTTTGTAAATTTTCCGCATCTCTCGGCCAATGTCAAAAAGAACCGCTTCGCACTGTTCGGAAACCGCGTTGCCAAGGAACGACAGCACCGGCAGCTTGTTGAAATCCACAATGCGGATAAAGTCATCATCGTCCAGCACATCCATAGGCTCCTGCCCGCAGCGGCGGGAAAGCGTATAGAAAATACTGTTGGTCATCAGTTCCCGGAAGCGGACACGGATGTTATCTTCGTCCAGTTCTTCGAGAAACGTATCCGCCACCTCATAGGCCAAACCGTCCATCGCTTCATCCAGATTATCAGCGGTCAGCTGCTGTGCCAATTCCATCAGGGCAGTATTCACGCTGTCTGTCTGCGACAGGCCGTAGGTGTCTGCCAGATGGTCTAAAATCGTCTGCTCATGCTCGTGGCTGTCCAGATTCCATAAGAGTGGTGTTCTGCCGCCGCGCACCAGATGGGTGTCAGCAATATCGAACACATACCGCAGCCTGGTACGCGGTCCGGTATCATCCAGAAGCGCGATGCCTTTTGCGCCACGGTTGACCCATCGGCTCATTTTCTGATTCCAGAGTTCCAGTTCTGCGCAGGCGGTTGCATCGGGCCGCTGCGCGTGGATCAGGAGTGCATCGGTAAACGAATAGCGGTACAGCCGCGCTGCCACATCCAGATAACTCATCCAGTCCTGTGGCGAGTTACTGACATACCGGGCGTTCTGCTGCGCCAATTCTCGAATATCGTTAATCTGTGGCAAGGGTCAAACCTCCTTTACGTTTTCGTTTGCATCGGTGTTTTAGGAAATTCCAGACTGTACTGTGCGCGCCCCTCTTCGACGCGCATCACAAGGTCAGCGGCGAATGTCTTATCCTTCTTTGTGGAATAGAAATCTTTTACATGGGTGCGGCCTTTCTTCAAAAGGTCTACCACCATCTTCTTGTCCAGCGTTTTTCTCATGTTGGACAAGTATCTGCTTTCTTTCCAAAGGGCAAATTTGCAGCTGCGGTCTGCACAGCAAAAGCTGAGTTTACTTTCATGCACAGGATTTCCGCAGACCGGGCAGCTTCCTACGCTTACCTTATTATAATAGGGAACCGCCGCGACGGTAGGAATCTGCCGGAGGTCAGCCAGCATCCTATCGAGCAGTCCGTGGATGCCCTGCATAAAATCATAGGGCTTGATATCACCGCGCTCCATCCGCAGCAGGTCATTTTCCCACTCGGCTGTCATGCTGGCAGATTTCAGGTAGTCCGGGATATTGCGGATTGCGGCCACACCGTCCTCCGTGGGAATCATCTGCTTGCCTTTACGCTGCACATAGCCGGAGGATACCAGCTTTTCCAGAATCGCAGCGCGCGTTGCAGGGGTTCCCAGACCTTTCTTCTCAGTGTCCTTTTCAAATTCTTTGTTGCCTGCCGTTTCCATTGCGGACAGCAGGGTATCTTCGGTGTAGACTTTCGGCGGTGAAGTAAAGCCCTGCTTTTTCTCTGCCCGTACCACCGGAATAACCATCCCCTGTTCCAGATCGTTCGGAAGTGACGCATCCTTGTTCTTCTCCGGCTCCACAAGAGGAACAGGTTTTGCAGTATAACCGGGCTGCAGAACATCCTTATATTTTGCCGTGAAGTTCCTGCCCTGGCAGCACACTGTTACCAGCACATCCTCATAGATGAACGGCGGCTGCACAGCCTGCACCAGTTTCCAGATGATAAGCGAAAGAATCTTCTGTTTGGTTTCGGACAACTTTTCCTTATTACACTTTGCGCCCTGCATCGTCGGCAGGATCGCATGATGGTCTGTGACCTTGCTGTTGTCGATAACGCAGCTTACGTCCGCCGCCGTGCCATCCAAGGCCAGTGCCAGAGATTCCACCATCGTTCTCATATCCTCGGTCACAAACTGGCTGTCCGTTCTGGGGTATGTCACCAGCTTTTCTTCGTACAGTTCCTGTGCCGCCTGCAAGGTCTGGCTGGCGGTCAGGCCATAATAGCGGTTTGCTTCTCGCTGCAAAGTTGTCAGGTCATACAGCTTCGGGGGCTTCTTTTCTACCCTCTTGCGTTCGATGCTGCCAACCACCGCGCACTGCCCATCGCAAGCAGCCTGCATGGTATCGGCATCCTGCTCCTGCTCCATCTGTTCCGATGCCGCCACGACACCCGCACCGGACAGTTCCACTTTGTAATAGGGTTCTTTTACAAAGTTCTGGATTTTGGTCTGCCGTTCGGCCAGCATCGCCAGCGTCGGGGTCTGCACACGGCCAATGGTCTGTTTTCTGCCGTACTTTTTCGTAAAAGCACGGGTTCCATTCATACCGATCAGCCAATCTGCTTTTGCTCTGCACTCGGACGCTGCAAACAGATTATCATACGCCGCACCATCTTTCAGGTTTTCAAAGCCCTGCTGGATGGCGGCATCCTCCATGCTGCTGATCCACAGCCGCTTGATGGGGAGTTTGCTTCCGGCAAGAGCATACACACGGCGGAAAATCGCTTCACCCTCGCGTCCTGCGTCTGTAGGATAGTTCTCGGAGGTGACTTTTCTGACTTTGTTACTCGATGGCATCCAATGGGCCGATAAAGCGGTAGAAAATCTGGATTTTCTGGACGTATTCGCCATCGACCTTTTCCGCTTTGGATACCAGAATC
>OODL01001073.1_pt1 | contig 26847 bp, 24 predicted proteins | sample 1671181 | NCBI WGS metagenome assembly OODL01 (sample SAMN06348130, study PRJEB24527) | human gut metagenome | biome: human gut; feature: ankylosing spondylitis patient; material: feces | host: Homo sapiens | place: China | collected 2015-10 | reverse complement strand
TTTTTATTGCTTATTATCCGCACCCAAAAAGTTGCATTTATAAGTTGAACTCAAGGGAGCTAATGCTGTAGTTGGGGTGGATTTGGATTATGAAACTGTGGGGGACAGTGGTAGTATGCTGATGGTAACCGCAAGCGGCACAGCTGTCAGAATAGAAGATTGAGGTAAAGCAGATGTGCCTGTTGCAATATTTTTTAGGTTTATTGCAACAGGTACGTTTGCTTTTACTGTATTAGGGTATTCCTAATATCTCTTTGGCCTTGTTTTTACTTGAAATGAAATCTAGTGAGTTGACAATATTATCGTAATTTGTTGTGTCAGCTATATGGTCTTTCAGTACTTGTAACATTTTTAACTTGTCATTATCAAAAGTATAAAGTGACATAAGTTTAAGGCATTGTGCGCAACTTAATTTTTTATTTATAATGGCTTTTTCCAGAGTTGAATCTTTGAATACGGAATTTTTTGTTTCATTGTATATCTTTTCAAATTCGTTATCGTCTATTGAACCAACGGTATGGAGGGATATTTTGCTGGAATATAGGTCTCCTACTGAAGTCTCTTTAGCTATTTCATTGTAGGAATCCATGCTTGTTACCTTTCCGTTTCGAAATTCGATAATTAGAAATTTGCAAGACGTTGCAATTCCTCCGCTCTGATATTCCCATTGTTCCAAAGAACCATCGAAACGTCGGAAATCGGGTTTTCCAAGAAGTTGGCCTATTTCTTCTGTTGTCATTCCCTGCTGTACTTTCCATGCTTTCTGTTTGATACTTCCTGTGGTATGACAGCTGACAAGTGTTATACTGATAACAAGCAATAATAGTTGTTTGAATTTTCTCATATATTTATGTTTTTGTGTGTTGTTTAGGTTGAATTACCATTGGTTAGTGATTCCCAATATTTTACGTGCATCATCTTGTTTAAATAAAGAATCCAGTGTCTTGATGATTTCTTTTCCATTTTCACGGTCTACAATGCGGTTGGAAACCATTCTTAATACTTTCATTTTTTCATCGTCCCATGTAAATATGGACATGAGTCGGGCAGTTTGTTTACAGGTGAAGTAGTTGTTTACAACTCCTACAGATAATAATTCCATTTGGTCGTCCTTAAATGCTTTGTTTTTTACTTTTTTATAGAGGTTTTCAAAATCATGTGGATTCATGGCTTTGTGTTTTGGTCTGTGCGGGCCAGAATGATCAGGGTGGTTGGGTGGAACTACCGTAATGATTTCATTTGGCGGACACACTGCAACTGGAGGCGGAGTAGTGTTGGACTCAAAAGAATCCATGTTTGTTACCATTCCGTCTACAAAATCGATAATAATTACCGTGTTTGCAGCTGTGGACATATTGGTCTTGGTATATTCCCATTGTTCCGAGCCGTTGTCGAATCTACGGAAATCGGGTTTCCCAAGTAAATGGCTGACTTCTTCTTGGGACATCCCTCTCTGTACTTTCATAATAGTGCTACTAGTAGTCAAACTGCAACTGATGACTAAAGTACAAATGGTTAACGCTAATAATGTTTGTTTCAATCTTCTCATTTTTTTGTTTTTTTGTTTGTAACAAAGATAAGTTGGGAAAAGGTATATTCTTCTATCTTTTCCCCTATTTATTTTTAGGGATTTCCCTATTGTTTATATGGTAATTCTTCTAAGAACTGAAATTTATTGATAGGAAGATTGAGTTTGAATTCTTTAAATTCATATTCCGGAAGATTGGTTGTATTTTTCTCTTGTAGGAAATGTGATTGATTATTTTAACTTCATCTATAATTAATGTAAAAACTTCATTTTCACTTTTAACTTCTTGTTCTCAGGTGGTTCTAACCTATAAACTTTTGACGAATAGATGATAAACGAAGATAAAATTAGGGAAGTATGGGCTTCCAACCCGGAACGGGGATTTAAATTGTTGATAGATTTTTTTCAACAGCCCATATATTGGCATATCCGGAGATTGGTTGTATCACATGAGGATGCAGAGGATATTCTGCAGGAAGTCTTTATTCGCGTCTTTCGCCATCTTCCTCAGTTTAGGGAGGAAAGTTCATTGGGGACATGGATTTACCGGATAGCGACCAATGAGTGTCTCCGTTTTCTGAATATGCGTAAGGAACAAGCTGTTTCGGCGGAAGAAGTTCAGGAAGAGTTAATGAATAAGTTGATGGCGTCAGATTATGTGGATTATGAGAACGAAATGGCGGTGAAATTTCAGCAGGCTATTTTGATGCTTCCTGAAAAGCAGCGGGTAGTTTTCAATCTTCGTTATTATGATGAACTGGAATATGAGGAAATTAGCAGGATTACGGACACGAAAGTGGATACGTTGAAAGTGAATTATCATTATGCAAAAGAGAAGATAAAAGAGTACATGATAAATAATTAAAGACAGGATGGAAAAGGAGTTTGATTTTAAGAATATTGGGAAGCGGATGCCTTATCGTACCCCTGATGGCTTTTTCGGAAAAATGCAGAAACAAGTATTGGAGCGTACACAGGCTGAGAGGTTTAATAGGCAGCATAGAATAAAATTGATTATTGGGGCTGCTTTAGCTATTGCGGCTGTCATGTTGGGAGTTCTTTTCTTTCCGATATCCCAACCTGTGGCAGAGGAGTTGCCTTCTCCTTCACTTATTGTTTCTACGGATTTAGACTCTTCTTATTCAGATACTTTGGATCGTTATATAGAATCTATGTCTGATGAGGAATTAGCAGGATGGGTGGAATTGTCTGAAAATGATATATTTATAAATTGATTAATCACTAAAAACAAAAAAATGATGAGAACAAAATTTTTTTTAATGATGTTGGCAGCCATTGTTATGGGAAGTCAGGTAACACTTTTTGCACAAGAAAAGAAAGGAGCTAAATCTGAAAGAAGGCAGTTTAATAAAGAGCAGATGCTGGAAATACAGTGCAATCAAATTATAAAAGGATTGGCATTGGATGACGCAACGACTGCTAAATTTATTCCGGTGTATAAACAATACATGGAAGAAATGCGGGCTACTCGTCATATGGGAGCCTGTCGAAATATTGCAAATAGAACGGCTGCAGATAAACAGACCCCCAAACCGCTTCCTACAGATGCTGAAGTGGAGCAGGCTATCAAGGCACGTTTCGCGCAGAGTAGAAAGATACTGGATGTTCGTGAGAAGTATTATAATGAGTTCCGGAAATTTCTTTCTCCTAAACAAATTCAGAAAATGTATAATATGGAGAAACACAATGGCGATAAATTCCGTAAAGAGATGAGAAAAAGACAAGGAATGAAAAAACAGCATGATGGGAGAAGACATATGCCACAGGGCGATGTGAAGAAATAAATATGGATGAAAATGTAAAAATTGTGCTTTCATTGTCTTTATTGCTTTATTCTTTTAGTGGCTGCTGTTTATGGTAGCCACTATTTTGTTTTCTCAGTGGAAGTATATATTTTTGTGAAGCTAATAGTAGCTATTTAACTAATAAAAACAATACGATGAAAGTAAAGAAATTAAGTGGTAAAGTTCAAGATGCACGACAAATACCGACCTTGTTTGATAATGAGAACATTACGTATCATCCTATTAATATAGTGAACTGGAAAGAATATCCTTATCAACCTCAAGTCTCTTTTCGTATAGCCTATACAAATGATGCTATATTAGTCCATTATAAAGTAGTAGAAGACAGTGTTCGTGCCAAATACGGTGAAGATAACGGTAGTGTTTGGACAGATTCCTGCGTGGAATTTTTCTCTATTCCTGCGGGAGATGGCATTTATTATAATTTGGAATGTAACTGTATCGCTACGATTCTTTTAGCAGCAGGTTCGGAGCGTAATAATCGTGAAATGGCTCCTTCTGAAATAACGGATCAGGTGAAGCGTTGGGCTAGCTTGGGCAGAGAAACTTTTGAAGAAAAGATAGGAGAATGTACTTGGGAGGTGGCTTTGCTGATTCCGTATAAGGTATTTTTTAAGCATGCCATTACCGGGCTGGATGGAATGAGCATACGGGCTAATTTTTATAAATGTGGAGATGAATTGCAAAAGCCTCATTTCTTATCATGGAATCCTATTAAAATAGAGAAGCCGGATTTTCATCGTCCGGATTTCTTTGGACTTTTGGAATTCGAATGAAATTCGTAATTAATTTAAAAAGATTGCATACAGCCGGATAAAAATGGTAAGTTTGCAACTATATATAGCGGAAAAAGTATAGTCGCGATTTTGAAACAGTTTTATATGATGAAACATACGTTGAAATTTATATTAATCGGGTTGTTTTGTTGTCTATGTAATTTTACAGTGCAAGCGCAAACCCGTAACCGGCAGTATGAGGAATATATTCATAAGTATAAAGATCTCGCTATCGATGAGATGAAACGGTATCGTATTCCTGCCAGCATCACTCTGGCTCAAGGATTATTGGAATCAGGAGCGGGAAAAAGTACACTGGCTCGTAAATCCAATAATCATTTCGGTATAAAATGTGGTGGTGACTGGACTGGTCGTACTGTACGGCATGATGATGATGCCCGTAATGAATGTTTTCGTGCCTATAAGCACCCTCGTGATTCATATGAAGATCATTCTAAATTTTTAAAAGGACGTTCACGTTATGCATCTCTTTTTAAATTAAAAATCACCGATTATAAAGGATGGGCGCATGGGCTGAAGAAAGCGGGATATGCTACTGACCCTCGCTATGCATATCGTTTAATTGATATCATTGAATTATATGAATTACATAAGTATGATACCAAGGATGGTATAAAGTGGATGAAGGAATTCCCAAACCCGCATCAGCCTTATTTGGCTAATGATTTACTCTATATTGTGGTACGTCCGGGGGATACATTTAAAAAACTTTCTAAAGAATTTGATATCAGTCAACGCAAGTTGAGGAAATACAATGATCTTTATAAGGGATATGTATTGAAGCCAGGCGATATTATTTATTTGGATAAAAAGCATCGTCGTGCGGATAAGGAACACATAGTTCATGTTGTCCGTGGGGGAGAATCTATGTATTCCATTTCCCAAAAGTATGGTATTCGTCTGAAAAATTTATATAAGATGAATAAGATGAAACCGGAAGACCCTTCTCCTAAAGTAGGTGATATATTGCGTTTGCGTTAATCATTATTGTACGGTAACTGATGTTTAAAAGCGTACAGGGTGTCCGATATCGGACACCTTGTACGCTTTATTTATTATTGATTATCAATAAGTTGTTTCCTTGGCACGGATGTTGTTTATTCTTTAGCACAAAAATGATAATAATAAAATTACAATAAGTTATGGACAGAGAAATTCCTAAAGAAGTGCGTGATAAGGAGCGCAAAAAGAAGTTCATTAAATATGGTGCAATAGGTGTGGCGGCAGTGGTATGTATAGCTGTATTGATTTCGTTTATGCGAAGCAGCGTCAATAGGAAAGATTTGGTGTTTTCAGAAGTAGACAATGGAACTATTGAAGTAAGTGTCAGTGCTTCCGGTAAGGTTGTTCCGGCTTTTGAAGAGATTATCAACTCACCTATTAATACTCGTATCGTGGAAGTTTACCGTAAGGGAGGAGACAGTGTGGATGTAGGTACGCCGATTTTGAAACTTGATTTGCAGAGTACGGAAACTGAATACAAGAAATTACTGGATGAAGAACAGATGAAACGTTATCAGTTAGAGCAGTTGAAAGTGAATAATAATACGTATCTGAGTGATTTATCGATGCAAGTGAAAATTTCCGCCATGAAATTGAACCGTATGGAGGTGGAACTTCGTAACGAACGTTATTTGGATAGTTTGGGCTCTGGAACAACGGACAAGGTTCGTCAGGCTGAACTGAACTTTAATACCGGAAAATTGGAATTGGAACAGCTCCGTCAGCAATACGCGAATGAATCGAAAGTAAAAGAGGCTGATTTGAAAGTGAAGGAGTTGGAATTCAATATTTTCTCAAAGAGTCTTGCTGAAATGAAACGTACATTGGATGACGCTCAAATTCGTTCACCGCGTAAAGCGATTCTTACCTATATAAATAATCAGGTAGGTGCGCAGGTAGCGGAAGGCAGCCAGGTAGCTATCATTTCTGATTTGAGCCATTTTAAAGTGGAAGGTGAAATAGCTGATACATACGGTGACCGTGTGGCAGCAGGTGGACGTGCCATAGTCAAGATTGGCAATGAGAAACTGGAAGGAACGGTAAGTAGTGTGACACCGTTGAGTAAGAATGGGGTGATTTCCTTTATTGTACAATTGAATGAAGATAATAACAAGCGATTGCGTTCCGGCTTGAAGACAGATGTATATGTAATGAATGCCGTGAAAGAAGGGGTTTTAAGATTGGCGAATGCTTCTTACTATGTCGGTCGCGGTGAGTATGAATTATTTGTTCAGGATAGTAAGGATGAAATAGTAAAGCGTAAGGTTCAATTGGGTGATAGTAATTTTGAATATGTGGAAGTCATATCGGGGTTGAAACCGGGTGACAAGGTGGTTGTCAGCGATATGAGCAGTTACAAAAACAAGAATAAGCTGAAGTTGAAATAAGAAGCAGCTATGACATAAACAACAAGATAAAACTCTCTCTTAATTAATACATTGATTGTTACGGGAAATGAAGTGTTTTTTCATCCTTTTCACTCATTTCCCGAACATAATTTAATTTGTTCTTAGGCTATGTCGTTTTTTTGATCGTTTACCTTTTTATATTATTCATAGTGCTTGTTGACATTTTTTTCCGGCATACAGCATCAGTCGTATTAGTCCGGTAAAAACGGTCACACCGTCTGTTATCGGACAGTATGTAGAATTAAAATTCGTTGAATATTAAATGATTATAGCTTTGGAATGTCTTTTGATTCATGAAAATAGAAAGTGTATAAGATTAACAATTTAAATAAGAAAAAAATATGGCAATGATTAAATTAACCGGTATCAATAAAATCTACCGTACGAATGAGATTGAAACATTAGCGCTGGAAAATGTAAATTTGGATGTGGCTAAAGGGGAGTTTGTCAGCATTATGGGTCCTTCCGGTTGCGGCAAGTCTACCTTGCTGAATATTATGGGGCTGCTGGACGCTCCCAGCAGTGGAAAGATTGAAATAAACGGCACGTCTGTAGAAAGCATGAAGGACAAGGAACTGGCTGCTTTCCGTAACAAGACCTTGGGCTTTGTATTCCAGTCGTTCCACCTGATTAATTCGCTGAATGTGATTGACAATGTGGAGTTGCCTTTGCTCTATAGAAAGATGGCTGCCAAGGAGCGTACCCGTCTGGCAAAAGAAGTGTTGGATCGTGTCGGTTTAAGTCATCGTATGCGGCACATGCCCACACAGCTTTCCGGAGGACAGTGCCAGCGTGTAGCGATAGCCCGTGCTATTGTGGGTAATCCTGAAATTATTCTTGCGGATGAGCCTACCGGTAATCTGGACTCAAAGATGGGTGCAGAGGTCATGGAATTGTTGCATAAATTAAATAAAGAGGATGGACGGACCATTGTGATGGTAACCCATAATGAAGAACAAGCCAAACAGACTTCCAGAACCATTCGTTTCTTTGATGGGCGTCAGGTGCAATAACTACTGATTACTATGAAAAGGAATTTATTAAGAAATAACAGAGATGATTAAACAGTATTTTAAGCAAGCTTTGGCGCAACTTCGCCAGCATCCGCTTATCAGTGTCATCAGCATTGCAGGAACTGCTCTTAGCATTTTCCTTATTATGTTGGTAGTGATGCTACAACAAGTGAAGGTCGCTCCTTTTTCTCCCGAGTCAAACCGGAATCGTTTTCTGCATGTGCATTATATGAGCATAAGTCATAAGGATTGGGGGGACGGAACAAGTAACGGACCGATGAGCGTGCGGACGGCGCGTGAGGTATATAAATCATTGAAAACCCCTGAAGCTGTCACTATTTATTGCAGTATGCCGATATCGACTCCTGTTTCATTACCCGCTATGCCGGCTATTGGAGCGGATGTGCGGGAAACGGATGATACTTTTTTTAAAGTGTTCGATTTTCGTTTTGTGAATGGAAAACCATACGATGAAGCTACTTTCAATGCAGGCACTCCTGTGGCTGTGATTACTGAGAGCATATCGCGGGCTTTGTTTGGTTCCACAGAATCTGCGGGCAAAGAGTTTTTGTTGAATCATGCTCCCTATCGTGTGGTAGGGGTAGTGAAAGATGTATCTACTCTTGCCGATGCTTCTTATGGCCAAGTATGGATTCCCTTTACTTCGACGGATTTGCCTAATGATACGTGGAGTGACCAGCACATGGGGATGATGAGTGTCACTATTTTGGCTCGAAGCCATGATGATTTTGGAGAAATCCGTGCTGAAGCCAAGCGGCGTATGAGTGAGTATAATTCTATTCTTGCCGATCAGGGGTATACGTTGATAGACCGTAACCGGCCATACGATCAGGAAACTCAGTCTATTTCATTTGCAGCTAACTTGGAGCCGGATTTGAAGTCGGCTCGTCGTGAACGTGCTATCATTTTTATCATTCTGTTGTTAGTACCTGCTATAAATCTGAGCAGTATGACGCAAAGCCGGTTGCGCCAACGTGTGGCGGAAATAGGAGTACGCCGTGCTTTTGGGAGCACCCGCATGGAAATGGTTGGACAAATAATCATGGAAAACCTGGTCGTGACTTTGTTGGCTGGTGCCGTAGGTTTGTTTATCAGTATTGTTATGGCTTATTTAGGTACCGATATCCTGTTTGCACAGCCTTATAGTGCGACATTGAATGCCCCTACAGTTGATTCCAGTATTTTATTGCACCCTTCCACTTTCCTTTATGCATTGCTGTTTTGCTTTGTTTTGAATTTGCTGAGTAGCGGCATTCCTGCTTGGAGGGCTTCAAGGACTAGCATTGTCAATGCGCTGGGAGGAAGGATTCAATAAGGTGATAACGAATTAAAAGTAAAGAATCAAGATGAATAAGAAACTATTTACTCAGATAAAAAATGAATGGCGGTCTAATCTTTGGCTTGTCACCGAATTATTGTTGGTAAGTGTCGTTTTATGGTATATTGTGGACTATATGTATGTGCAGACCTCAATTTATAATGAACCACGGGGATTTGATATTTCTCATTGCTATTTGGTGCAAATGGGACGTCTTACGGACAAAAGTCCAGACTTTATTCCCAATCAGACAGACGAGGAAAAGCGGCAGGATATCAAGGAACTTCTAAGTCGTCTTCAGCATAGACCGGATATAGAGGCAGCCGGATTAGGACAAAATTCTTACCCGTATAATGGCAGTAACAGCAGTGCGTCAGTGGTGTATGATACATTACGTTCGCCGGGATGGACTATACGCAGATTGGTGTCTCCCGATTTTGTCCGTGTGTTCCGTTATCGTGGCACCCGTGGGGAGACCCCTGAACAACTGGCTGAGATGCTGAAACATCCGAAGAATTTCTTAGCTTCAGATAATCTTTATAAACGGCGCTATGGATGTGATTTGACTTCATTGGTAGACAAACAATTTTATTTGTTCGGGGATACAACGAATACATATAATTTAGCAGCTTCTTTGCAGGTTGTGCGTTATGGGGATTATTTTGAGGCATGGAACAGTTACTGCATGGTGGCTCCTATGCCGGAAGAATGGTATGATTTGGGCACGGAGCTTTGTGTACGCGTAAAAGAGGATCAAGATCGCGATTTTATAGCCCGTTTGAAAGCGGATAGTGAGAAACTGTATCGCGTGGGCAATGTGTTTATCGCGGATGTGCGTTCTTTTACCGATATCCGTCGTAACTTTCAGCAGTCACATACGAATGCCTGGAACAGTTACCTTTTCGGAATGGGTTTCTTGTTGTTGAATATATTCTTGGGATTGCTAGGTACTTTCTGGTTCCGTACTCAGCAACGACGTGGTGAGATTGCATTGATGAAATCATTGGGTGGAACAGATCATAGTATCTTTGTCCGTCAGTTGGCAGAGGGATTGATATTATTGGCGGTGGCCACAATTCCTGCGATTTTTATTGATTGGAATCTGGCAAATAGTGAATTGAATGCTTGGATGAATGGCACTACTATTGAAGGTGGACGTTTCATAATAACAGTTCTTATTTCCTTTATTTTGATTGCATTGATGATTGTAGTAGGCATTTGGATTCCCGCACGTAAGGCTATGAAAGTTCAGCCGGCGGAAGCATTGCATAATGAGTAATCTCTTTTTTGTTAAAAGGTTTTAGAGCATAGCACAAACATGATAAAACTATATATTAAACAGGCTTTTTACCAACTTCGTGAGAATAGGCTCATCAGCTTGGTTTCTATCATAGGAACGGCATTGGCTATTTGTATGATCATGGTCATTGTCCTGGTGTTGGAAGTACGCATTACGGATTGTGTGCCCGAGGTGAACCGTTCACGTTCTCTTTATATGAAAGCGATGTCTATTCATCAGAAAGGAGATACCAGTGATAATTCATCAAACGGCTGTATGTCACTCACAGTGGCTAAAGAGTGTTTTAAGGCACTTACTGTTCCTGAGGCGGTAACTATAGTGTCTACAGGAGGCAGGATGCGTATTTCTGTACCTGCTGGAAAAATGATGACAGTGGATAACCTTGAAACTGACGATACCTTTTGGAAAGTGTTCTCTTTTGATTTTATTGCCGGAAAGCCGTTTACGGCTGCCGATAGTGAAAGCGGACTTCCTAAGGTTGTACTTAGTGCTTCTGTGGCCCGGAATTTGTTTGGTACGGTAGAAGCGGTAGGACGTACGGTCCAACTCAACTTGGCCGATTATACGGTAGTGGGTGTTGTGAAAGACGTATCCAAACTGGCTGTTTCTTCTTATGCGCAGATTTGGATACCTTTCAATTCAACAGAAATAGCCAGGAAGTGCTGGTATGACAATGCGATGGGAACTTTTCGTGTGGTTATTCTGGCACATTCGGAGAAAGATTTTCCTGCCATCAGAGAAGAGGCGGAACGCCTGCGTCAGAAATTCAATGACGGATTGCAGGATTCCGAAATTTTTTATCGTGGACAACCCGATGATCGTTTCTCTTTTATCTTTCGTCACTGGGGAAGAGAGTTACAGGCGAAGGAAGCTTATTTGCACTACCTGTTGGTGATTGTTATTTTATTGCTGGTACCGGCTATAAATTTGAGTAGCATGACTTTGTCCCGTATGCGGAAGCGCATGTCGGAAATAGGGGTGAGGAAGGCATTTGGTGCTACTGCCAATGTCTTGTTGAGGCAAGTGTTTTATGAAAATTTATTATTGACGCTCATAGCCGGAGCAGTAGGAATGCTTTTCAGTTATGCATGTACTTTTTTATTGAATGATTTCTTATTTTCCAATAGCGAGAACCGTGCCCAAATAGGAGAAACCAGTCTTTCGGCAGATATGTTGTTCAGTCCCTGGATATTCTTGGCCGCATTCATTTTCTGCCTTCTCTTGAATTTGCTGTCAGCGTGCATCCCTGCCTGGAGGGCATCGCGCATGAATATTACGGACGCTTTAAACCAACGTTAGATCATGAACAGGAATTTATTGAAACAGATATGGAACGAGCGCCGCAGCAATGCGTTTCTGTGGATGGAACTTTTTGTGGTGTTTGTCATATTATGGTATATTGTGGATGTGGTATATGTCACATTGAGCATCTATAATTTGCCGATGGGCTTTGATATAGAAAATACGTATGTTCTTCGTTTTGAGCGGATGACTTCGAAGGCGGCTGCTTATCAGCCTGGCCGTACTATGAAAGAAGATGTTGCCGATTTGCATGAAATTGTAAACAGGCTTGCGCATCGTCCGGATGTGGAAGCAGTCAGCCTCTCGCAAAACTGTATACCTTATAATGACGGTGCAAACAGTTTTTCATTTTATCTGGATACAGTCCCGGTACGTAGTTTGAAACGATGGATAACTCCGGAGTATTTTAATGTATTCCGTTATCGCAATATAGACGGTTCGGGTAGTGAAAGCCTTGCTGAGGCACTGACACCGTCCGGCATGGTCTTATCTGTGAATATTGCCGATGTTTATCAGGATGCACCTTGGCATGGTAAGGAACTTTTAGGGCGTAGGGTGCCTGTTTGGCGGAATGAGCCGGAGGCGGAGCATCTTTCTATAGCTGCTCTTACCGAGCCGGTCCGTTATGACCATTTTACAGCTCCGGATGATTACGGCTCCCGTTATGCTGCTGTGTACCTGACAGATGAGGTGTTGGAATCCTTAGGTGAGACGGTTTATATAGAAGTTTGCCTGCGTGTTCGTGAGGGACAGAATGATGGATTCATAGACCGTTTGATAGTGGATGCCGACCGTCAATATCAGGTGGGCAATCTATATCTTTTGGATATAACTCCTTTGAGTGATGTACGCACAGCTTATGAAACGGATTCGGTGAATGAGTTGAATACGCAATTTTGTATCATATTTTTCTTATTGCTGAATATCTTTCTAGGCATTATCGGAACTTTCTGGTTCCGGACACAGCATCGGCGTGCCGAAATAGCGTTGCGTATGGCTTTAGGATCTACCCGTTGGGGAATCTGCGGTCGTCTGATGGGGGAAGGAGTCTTGTTATTGCTGATATCTGCTATTCCTGCATTGGTTGTGGCGTGGAATTTGGGATATGCCGAACTGGTGGAAGTTACACGTATGCCTTTTACGGCAGGTCGTTTTGCGATTACGGTTCTGGGCACTTTTATTCTGATTGCTGGAATGATTGTCATTGGAATAGGATACCCTGCCCGTCGTGCCATGAGTATTGAACCGGCTGAGGCATTACATGAAGAATAAATAAAATGAAGAGATAAAACGAATGAAACAGCTATTATTACAAGCATTTAATCTGATACGGCAGAATCCTTTTTATGCTACAATCAGTATTATAGGAACAGCTGTCACTATCGCTTTTGTTATGGTAGTAGTGATGATTTATGACTTCCGTACAATGGATATGGCTCCGGAAAGTGATCGGAGCGATATGATGTATACAGGTTCGGGAATGACCTATCGTAAGCTGGATCATACCAACCAGAACAGCGGTATGGGACGCAAGGCTTTTGAAGCATTGTTTTCAGAGCTTCCTGGTGTAAAAGAGGTTACTTGGTATCGTGGCGTTTCCAAGACCCCTTGTAACTTGTCCGCTTCGAATGAGATATTCAACTATTATGTGCGGCCTGTGGCTGATAACTGGTTTAAGTTCTTTGATTATGAATTTATAGCGGGACGTCCTTTCACACAAGAGGAGTATGATGCCCGTCGGTGGGTCAGTGTGATAACCGAGCGTATGGCCTTGCAGCTTTTCGGCACGACGGATGTGGTAGGAAAAGAATATCAAAGTAATTTTTTTCCTACTAAAGTGGTAGGCGTGGTGAAAGATGTCAATGCTATTTTCCAGACAGCATACGCTGATGCTTTTGTTCCTTTCTCATTGGAAAATGAAGACTATTATGCTACTTGGACAGGGGGCTTGGGAGGAATCCGTCTAGGATTGCTCAAACTGCTGCCGGATACTCGTCCTGCAGAGGTACGGACTGAAGTACAGCATCGGCAGGATCGTTTGAATAGTTCAACGGCAGAATATGCTTTCGAGATGAACGAACTCTATACTCATACGGAATACACCTTTTTTCGTGGAAAAGATATTAGTGCACCGTTGGTTTACAGTATGTTATTGATGGTCTTGCTGATTGTTCCTGCTATTAATATCTCAGGTATGACCAATGCCCGAATGCAGGAGCGTGTGACAGAAATTGCAGTTCGCAAGGCGTATGGCGCATCACGTATTTCCATTATGGTGAGGTTGTTTTTAGAGAATCTGCTTACGGTCTTTTTGGGTGGAATTTTAGGATATCTGTTTTCGTGTGTTTTGGTTTGGCTGGGACGTGTATGGTTGTTTGGTAGCGGCGAGGTAGAATTATCAGGTATCAGTCTGGATGGAGGTTTGTTGTTGCATCCTGCTTTATTTGTGTTGGTTTTCGGCGTATGTGTTGTTTTTAATTTATTGTCGGTATTGATTCCGGTATGGATGGTCACACATCGTAATATTGCAACTACCATTAAAGGAGAATAGGAGGAAAGGAAAAATGATAAAGAGTTTATTCAGACAAATGTGGAACCAAAGGCACGCTAATGTATGGGTGTGGGTTGAATTGGTTGTTGTTCTTGTCTTGCTATGGTACAGCATCGATCTGGTTTATAATTATGAGGTTGCTGCCCGTCAGTCTAAAGGATATGACACGGAGAATGTTTTTGATATTCAACTGAATATTAAGCCGGCTTTGCAAAATGATTCTGTATTAATGAGTCATTCTGCTGAATATTTGGAGCAAATCTATCATTTGATCCAACAATATCAAGGGGTGGAGGAAGCTTGTTTTTATTATGGGACAATACCTTATACGGGAAATAATATGTATGAGGGATATGCTCCGCATTCGGATTCGACTCATGTGGTAGGCTGTTTCATCCGTTATGTCAGCCCTACTTATTTCAAGGTATTTCGCTTGCAGCCATTATCAGGTTCATTTGAGGCGGAGCGTTGGGACAAGAATGAATACCCCATGCCGGTGTTGATGAGTGAAACGTTAAGTGATTCCTTGTTTAGCGGACGCAATGGAGTAGGGGAAACTTGTTTCAATCCTTATTTCCTGAATAGTGTGCAGCCGGAAACTAATTATAAGGTAATGGCGGTACTTCCTGCTCATAAGACCGATGAGTACGAGCGTTACGAACCTTTTATTTATCTTCCCAGTTCGCCGCTGACTTATTGGCATCACATTGCGGTGCGTGTGGCTTCCAATTCCATACCGGGATTTACCGAACGTTTTATGCAGGATATGCAAGGGAAATTATCTATCGGCCCTTATTACTTATACGATATAAATTCGTATGGCGATATGAAGGAAGCTTTCGATATAGAGCAAGGAACGGTGAATTATCTGAATACTACCTATGCCGTTATCCTTTTCTTTGTTTTCAATATATTTTTAGGGATGCTGGGTACTTTCTGGTTTCGGACTCGTAAAAACCGAAGTGAGATAGCTTTGCGTATGGCACTAGGTTGCAGTAGGATGAATGTATTTGGTTATTATGTACTTGAGGGCATCCTTCTCTTGGTTTCGGCTGCCATTCCCGCTGTTTTTGTTTGTGCGAATATGCAGATGGCGGATCTTACTGTGCATACATTAATGGAACCTGCTTGGGGACGTTTTTTGCTTTGTTTTGTGTCGGCCATGCTGTTGTTGGGGATAATAATTTTGCTCGGCATTTATTTCCCCGCCCGGAAAGCGATGAGGATTGAGCCTGCAGACGCGTTGCATAATGAATAATGTTATTTCATTGTCACATGATCAGCAGTGTTCGTATATGAATGGAGTGTCCGATTTCGGACACTCCATTTTTGTTGTAAGGTGTTATAAAACAGTGAAATAGTTTTTTGGCATACCATTTGCCTTACCTTTGATAAAAAGAATAATAACGCAATGAAAAAACAAGTAATATCTCTATTTTTAGCCTTTGGCATATCGTTGGTTGCCGGAGCGCAGCCACAAGAAAAGCGACGTGCCATCACTTTGGAGGAAGCCATTACTATTGCCCGTGTGCAAAGTGTAGATGCGGCCGTAGCTTTAAACGAGCTGAAAACCGCTTATTGGGAATATCGTACTTTCCGTGCGGATTTGCTTCCGGAAATGAATTTTGAAGCCACTATTCCCAGCTATAATAAGAAGTATAATTCTTATCAGCAGGATAACGGTGCTTATACATTTGTACGTAATAATTATATGGAAATGAATGGTGAAGTTTCTATCGATCAGAATATTTGGTTGACCGGTGGTAAACTCTCATTGAATACCTCTCTTGATTTCTTGAAACAACTGGATGGAGATAAATCAAAACGATATATGTCTGTTCCTGTGGCATTGACTTTGGAACAACCTATTTTCGGAGTGAATACGATTAAATGGAACCGCCGCATCGAACCGGTGAGATACGCTGAAGCTAAAGCCGCATTTCTTACTGCAACCGAAGAGGTAACCATGACTACTATCAATTATTTTTTCAATTTGTTGCTGGCCAAGGAAAATGTAGGCATTGCCCGACAGAATCTGAAGAATGCAGATAAACTGTATGAAGTGGCTAAGGCAAAGCGTAGCATGGGGCAGATCAGTGAAAATGATTTGTTGCAATTGGAACTGAATGTATTGAATGCCCGTTCTACGTTGACTGAAAATGAAAGCAACTTGAAAAGTAATATGTTCAAACTCCGTTCATTTCTGGCATTAGGAGAGGATGAGGAACTGGAGCCGGTTGTTCCCGAAACGATTCCGACTGTTTTGCTGAACTATCCGGATGTTTTGGACAAAGCACTTGCCAATAATTCATTTGCACATAATATTCGTCGCCGCCAGTTGGAAGCAGATTTTGAAGTGGCTAAGGCGAAAGGTAATTTACGTGAAATCAAGCTCTATGCACAGGTAGGTTTTACAGGAACAGACAATGAATTTAATAGTGCATACCGCCGTTTGAAAGACAACCAGATTGTGGAAGTCGGTTTTAAGATTCCTATTCTTGACTGGGGAAAACGTCGTGGTCAGGTAAAGATTGCTCAAAGTAACCGCGATGTGACCGAAAGCAAGTTACGTCAGGAAACCATGAATTTCAATCAGAATCTGTTTATCCTTGTAGAACAGTTCAATAATCAGCAGGCCCAGTTGCAGATAGCAGACGATGCGGACAAGATTGCCCAGAAACGTTACAGTACCAATGTGGAAACCTTCATGGTTGGTAAAATCTCGACATTGGATTTGAATGACTCCCAGACAAAGAAAGATGAGGCTCGTCAGAAGCATATCAATGAGTTGTTCTATTATTGGTACTATTATTACCAGTTGCGCAGCTTGACATTGTGGGATTTCAATACCAATACTAATATTGATGCCGATTTCGAAAAGATTATCAAACAATAGGATTTTTACTATTCAATTCTGTTTGAATATAAAATGGGGTTGTCTTTGTACTTATTAAAATAATAATTTCTACATTTGCAGCAGTATGATATTAATTATAGACGATGACAGTGCCATTCGTTCTTCTCTGAGCTTTATGCTGAAAAGGGCGAAATATGATGTGCAGGCCGTACCAGGTCCCAAAGAGGCTATTGAAATAGTCCGTTCGGTTGCACCCCAGTTAATCTTGATGGATATGAACTTCACCCTGTCCACCAGTGGTGAAGAAGGATTGACGCTTTTGAAACAGGTCAAAGTGTTCCGGCCCGATGTTCCCGTTATATTGATGACGGCATGGGGAAGTATCCAGCTTGCCGTGCAAGGGATGCAGGCAGGTGCATTCGACTTTATTACCAAACCTTGGAATAACGTAGCGTTGATGCAAAGGATAGAAACTGCTTTGGAACTGACTTCACAAGATAAGAAAGCAGCGGTTCCGGTGGAAGATAATGACGGCTTCAACCGTAGCCATATCATTGGAAAGAGTAAGGCACTGATGGATGTGCTGGCCACGATCAAGCGGATAGCGCGTACCAACGCATCGGTCTTGATTACCGGTGAAAGTGGTACAGGTAAGGAGTTGATAGCCGAAGCGGTACATTTGAACAGTCCCCGTAGCAAGAAACCTTTTGTGAAAGTGAATTTGGGAGGTATTTCTCATACTTTGTTCGAGAGTGAAATGTTCGGTCATAAGAAAGGTGCGTTTACGGATGCCACATCCGACAGGGTAGGACGTTTTGAACTGGCTGATAAGGGTACGATTTTCTTGGATGAGATTGGCGATTTGGATTTAAGCTGTCAGGTGAAACTGCTTCGCGTGTTACAAGAGCAGACTTTTGAAGTTTTGGGCGACAGCCGTCCCCGTAAAGTCGATATCCGTGTGGTCAGTGCGACGAATGCCGATTTACGGCAGATGGTGCAGGAACACACCTTCCGCGAGGATTTGTTCTATCGTATTAATTTAATTACGGTGCATCTTCCGGCATTACGCGAACGCCGTGAGGATATTCCGTTATTGGTCCGTCATTTCGCCGACAAACAATGTGAATCGAACGGTCTTCCCAAAGTGGAATTTACTTCTGAAGCGATGGATTATTTGAGCCGTTTGCCTTATCCGGGTAATATCCGTGAATTAAAGAATTTGGTGGAACGTACCTTGCTGGTCAGTGGAAAGGAAATATTGACTGCGGATGATTTTAAATCACAATACCAGCATCCTATAGAACAGAAGATGACAACGAATCTGCAAGGCATGACCTTGGAGGAGATAGAAAAGCAGACTATTCTGCAAACGCTTGAAAAGTATAACAATAATATGTCACAGGTTGCCATAGCCTTAGGAATCAGCCGGGCCGCTCTTTATCGCCGTTTGGAGAAATACAATATACAAGTGAATGATTAGCAAAAACGGAACCGGATAAAATATGAAACTGAAATTCTTGTTCTTCTTTTTAGCATTACTGTTGACAGCAGTATGGACTATCCTGCTCGTTCTTACATTGAAGGAACGCGGTGCGCTGTTTTATATAGGAGAGGGAGTCATTACATTCAGTCTTGTGTTTCTGGTTTATTTCTACCGCAAAGTCGTGAAACCGCTTGATATCATCGGCAACGGTATGGAACTTCTTCGTGAGCAGGATTTCAGCAGTAGGCTGACTCCTGTCGGACAAAAGGAAGCCGACCGCATTGTGTTGGTTTTCAACCGCATGATGGAGCAGTTGAAAGACGAGCGTCTCCGGTTGCGTGAGCAGAATCATTTTCTTGACCTGCTGGTCAGTGCTTCTCCCATGGGAGTTGTCATACTGACGCTGGACGGACATATTTCCATGCTGAATGCGGCAGCTCTTCGTTTTTTGGATTATTCTTCGGCAGAAGAAGTCAGAGGCCGATTGCTGTGCGAGTTGGCTTCCCCTTTGGCCGAAGAAATAGAACGTATTCCCAAAGATACTACGGAAACAATTCGTCTGAGCGACTCCATGATTTACCGCTGTTCCCGGCTTTCTTTTGTTGACAGAGGCTTTTCTCATCCGTTTATTCTGGTGGAAAGTCTGACTTCCGAGGTGGTGAAAGCAGAGAAAAAGGCATACGAAAAAGTGATCCGTATGATAGCACATGAGGTGAATAATACGACTGCGGGTATTACCTCTACTCTTGATACGGTGGATGGTGCCTTGGAATGTATGGAGGATACGGAAGACTTGCGCGAAGTGATGAAAGTCTGCATAGAGCGTTGCTACAGCATGAGCCGTTTTATCACGAATTTCGCCAATGTGGTGAAGATTCCCGAGCCTCAATTACAATCAGTGGACTTGAATGACCGCGTGGCCGCTTGCAAGACATTTATGGAAACGGTTTGCCGTAACCGCAAGATTACGCTGCATCTTAATTTATGTAAAGAGAATCCCGAAGTGATGATGGATACTTCCTTGTTTGAGCAAGTATTGGTCAACATTATCAAGAATGCGGCTGAAAGTATCGGGGAAACAGGAGATATCTTTATCCGTACTTCCGTATCACCTACGATGTTGGAAATTGCTGATACCGGTGCCGGTATCAGTAAAGAGGTGGAAACCAAGCTGTTCAGTCCTTTCTTCTCCACCAAGCCTAACGGACAGGGTATCGGTCTTATTTTTATCCGTGAAGTTTTGATAAAACATGGGTGTACTTTCTCTCTTCGTACCTATCCGGATAAACTGACCCGTTTCCGTATCCGTTTCTGAAAAGTATGACGTTCCTGTTTCTAACCGGTATTAGCAAATTCAACCGGATGACGATGAATCTGTATGTATTTCACCGGTTACCTTTCGAGTATATTGCATTCTGCTGTTTTTTTACAGGAACATAAATAGCTGGAATGAGAAATTTATTCTCAATTAGCGGGGAAAAATGAAAATGTTCAACCAAGATTGGGTGAAATCGGTTGGTTTTGGTTATCTTTGCAATATCATGCACTAAATACATCAAAATATGAAATACCCTATCGGCATACAAACTTTCAGCCGCATCCGCGAAAACGGATATGTTTATATAGACAAGACTGCCCTCATCCATCAGTTAGTGAGCAGAGGAAGTATCTATTTTCTCAGCCGTCCGCGCCGTTTCGGCAAAAGTTTGATGATCAGTACCCTTGAAGCCTATTATGAAGGGCGAAAAGAGTTGTTTGAAGGACTTGCCATTGCCGGACTGGAAAAAGACTGGTTTCAATATCCGGTATTTCATATAGATTTCAACGGTGATAACTTTGCCAAAGAAGGAGTGCTGGAAGCTGCTATTGAAGGCTATTTGGGAAATTGGGAAGATATGTATGGCAAGAATCCCAATTACACAACACCGGGAACCCGTTTTATCGAATTACTGCGTCGCGCCAGCGAAAAGACAGGACGGCGTGCCGTGGTGCTCGTTGACGAATATGACAAACCCATTCTCGATGTGCTTGATACCCCCTTGGAAGAAGAGAACAGGAATACGCTGAAAGCTTTTTATTCTACCTTCAAGGGAGCTGATAAATATTTGCAGTTCGTGATGCTGACGGGAGTCACCAAATTTTCGCAAGTCAGTGTCTTCAGCGGTTTCAACCAGCCTAAAGATATCAGTATGGACCCGCGTTATGAATCACTGTGCGGAATCACCCAGGAGGAAATGGAGCGTTATTTCCATGAACCTATTTCCGAGTTGGCCGAAAAAGACGAATGCACGTATGAGGAAATGAAAGAACGTCTGAAAGCACAATATGACGGTTATCACTTCAGTGAAAATATGCTTGATATTTATAACCCTTTCAGTATTCTGAACGCTTTTGATTCTTTACAAATCCGTGACTACTGGTTCGCCTCGGGCACGCCTACCTATCTGGTCCGGCTGTTGCAGCATAGCAACGAGCAGATCAATGAATTGGTGGGGCAATATTATGACGCATCCTTGTTTGCCGATTACAAAGCTGATGTGGAACGCCCTCTTCCCATGATTTACCAGAGTGGATATCTTACTATCAAGGATTACGATAAATATACCCATTCCTATCTGCTGGATTTCCCCAATGATGAAGTACGCAGAGGTTTCCTTAGCTTGTTGGCCAGTGATTATTTCAAAGTACAGGGAGTTTCCGTTTCCAGCTGGCTGATCAGTTCTGTCCGTCTGCTGAATGCGGGCAAGACAGCTGCTTTCCGCGATTCCCTCACAGCTTTCTTGTCCGGTATCCCATACGATTCGCATGACAGTACCAAGACTCCGGAACTGACCGAGAAGCATTTCCAGTACACATTCTATCTCATTCTCCGTCTTATAGGGGTATATTGCCTCCGCATTGAACAGACACAAAGCCGGGGACGGGTGGACTGCATACTCGAGACTCCGCAATATATTTATATTTTTGAATTCAAACTGGACGGCAGCGCCGATGAAGCCTTGCGTCAGATAGAAGAAAAAGGATATGCCCAACCTTATCTGGCGGATAAGCGAAAAATAGTTTGTATAGGAGTGGTATTTTCTTCACAGACGCGAACCATTTCCGAGTGGAAAGAGGTGAGGTAATTTTATTTTAGTCATCGTTATCAGCCAAGATCCACAACAAAGTTGGGAGCGACAAAAAAAGTTTTTTTCATAAAAGTCCGTCACATCCGTCACAGTTGTTTTCAACTTGTTGATAAACAGATGCTTACTAGTGTGACGGATAGTGTGACAGATGTGTGACGGACTTTTATCTGTCACACGATGTCTGAATCATGTCAATGTGTATGGAATCATCAGTAGTATGTCCGGTTTTCAAAGCTATACAGTCATTGGACTTTGCTGCATAATTCACTGTGGAATAGTGTGTTCCACCATTAGGAACAAATGGCTTTCCGCAGTGGAATAACTTGTTCCATAAGGGCGGAACAAATGGTTTTGTCCGGTTGGAATAAATAGTTCCTCACTGTGGAATAAATTATTCCATATTGATGAAACAAGCTGTTCCAACCGGTGGAACTTTCTATTCCACTGTAAGCCTGAGACTTCGGGATGTAGTTTGACACTGTCTGTTGACTACTCTTTAACCTTACTTCTAAGGATGATTGGCAGAGTACCTTTTTATCTGTATGTTGTGACAGATAAAAAGTCCGTCACCTATCTGTCACACTATCCGTCACACCTGTAAGTTCCTGTTTATTAATAAGTTTAAGCTTGCTGTGACAGATGTGACAGACTTTTATAGAAAAACTTCTTTGTTACTCCCTACTAAAAAAAGCTCCTGTTCTTTCCCTAAAAGGCCGTTATCTTTTCTGAAAAGCTCTTGATCTTTTAAAAAAACGTCCTTGTCTTTTGAGGTGGAATTCTGGATCTTTCGGCCATGATTTGACATACGTACGCATTCATAGTCCTGTACGTATGTGTGGCTCCCTGCGGGATGTACGTAAAAAAGCGTGCTTTCTGGTACGAGATAAGACACAATGTGCACAAATTTATTGTAAAAATGATGTGGCGGATTACAAAAAAGAAATTCATGGGTACAAAAAATGGGAATTATTTTCTATTCTATTTATAATTCCGTATCTTTGCCGTGTTTTCCATGCTGATACTTCCGTAAGGGAGGTATGGGAGAGTGGAAAATACATATATATAGAAAAGACGTTTACTTGGCGTTTTGTTCTTGGCACTTTGAAACTTCGCAAATTTCTAACCCTGCCACAAACAAAGCAACAGTAGGTGTCTGCGCGATATGTTAATGTTCTTGTTTCATCTTTGCTGGTCAAAGAGGTATTCAAGTTGTACATATCGGCGTGGGCTTCTGCGTTGCTCGTTCGGACAGGGTGGGCAATGCGAAGGCCTCAAAGTGCAGGATGAGTAACAGGTACAGATTCCCGCGCTTTTTCTTTATATACGTATCACAATTTCTGATTTAACACATAAGAACCATCCGGTTCGGGAATCTGCGGAAGGTCAAAGTTGGCCCGATATGCTGCATCAATTAATAATGTAGATTCCATATCTCCTATCATGAAATAGCTTTCCGGCCGACCTTCATAAAAAAGAAGTCAAAACTTCTTGTATTATCCGAAAGGGTAATGTAACTGATTGAAGTACAGAAAGATATACGTACGTCAAAGCCCCAAGAGTATGTTTTGTTGTGAAAAAACACAATGGTTTGCCATGCGGGTCACTTACCGTCGCGAACTGGATGTGAAGAATCTGCTGGACCAACAAGGGGTATCCAGTTTCATTCCCATGCATTATGTTATCCGCATGGCAAAGAAACGTAAGGTGCGCGAGCTGGTCCCAGTAGTTCATAATCTTATCTTTATCCATATCACACAGACTGATATGAAGGAATTGAAAAAAGATATTCCTTATCTTCAGTATATGACTGACTCGCGTAGCGGTGAGAAAATCATTGTGCCCGATGGGCAAATGAGGGACTTCATAGCCGTTGCAGGCACGTATGACGAGCATCTGCTTTTTTTCAAACCGGAGGAAATCAATCCGGCTAAAGGAACACGGGTGCGCATCATCGGGGGAGACTTTGCGGGGTATGAAGGTATCTTTATAAAGGTGAAAGGGGCAAGAGACCGCAGGGTGGTCATTTGCATTCAGGGAATCATTGCCATGGCTATGGCAACTATTTCGCCGGATTTGATTGAAGTGATTAAAGAACCTAAAAAGAAATGATGGTATTTGTCTTGCTTGAATTACTTTTCCTATTTAAATCCTTTGTCATGCTGTACAAAGTGAGTCATCTGATAATATTTACTTTATATAACTATGAATGAAGTGGTTCCTTCTGGTGTACTCCTTCAACGGCTTATCCAAAACAGCCACACTGATATACTGAATAGGGAAAAGAATAATGACCGGTTTATGCACCTATATCATATAGGTACGTATTGGGTGGCATTTGAGCGTTCCGCCTGTAGATTGTGCGGTCTGTTTCCGAAAAGTGAACTTTCTTTGTTTTGTGTTCCAGGTTGTCCGGAGTATGTGGTGATGGCTTCTGTGCCTGTTGATGAGGTTGAGGGGTGTTTTCGCAAACATGTTGTTTTGTGTGATGGTGTTTATCATAAAATTTTGTCTGATAATTTGTTGGCGGCAAGGGATTACTATAGGTGGCATGATATGGCGGTAAGGATGGTGTTTTTATAAAAAAAATATCATATAAATAATTAATCAAAAATGTTAAATTTATTTTATAGGAGTGTAGCAAAATCTGAAATGAATTTATTAGCTATCAAAAATAGAATAGATATTTATTTAAAAAAAGGCAATGAGAGAAATGTTCTTGCCAAGAGAAATATTATAGCTTCTTTTGGAATAAAAATTATAGGTATTATTATCTCTTTGATATTAGTGCCTATGACAGTTAATTATGTATCTTCTGCTCAGTATGGTTTATGGCTAACTATTAGTTCGATTGTTGCCTGGATTAGTTATTTTGATTTTGGCTTTGCTCATGGATTTAGAAACCGTTTTACGGAAGCAATGGCTTTAAATGATAGGGAATTAGCTAAACAATATGTCAGCACGACTTATGCTGTCTTGACTATAATATTCGTTACTATGGCATTTGTCGTTCTTGTTATTAATAGTTTTTTGGATTGGAGTTCATTACTTAATGTTGGTTTAGAATATGGTCATGAATTGCGTTTAGTTTTTGCTGTACTGACTATAACACTCTGTTTGAATATGATTGCAAGTGTGTTACCAACGATGCTAACCGCAGACCAAAGACCGGTTTATTCATCTTTATTTATAGTTATTGGACAAATTATGTCTTTAATTGTAATTGGTATCTTAATTAGGGTAACTGCTGGTAGTTTATTATATTTAGCTTTTGCTTTATCTGTCATTCCATTATTAGTCTTATTTGTAGCTTCTTTTTTCGTTTTTTCTTCAAAAAGATACTGTGATGTAGCTCCAAGTATGAATACAATAAATTGGGCTTTAACAAAAAAAATCATAGGATTGGGTGCACAGTTTTTTATTATTATGGTATGTATGTTATTTATATTTCAAGTGATAAATATAATTATTGTTCGTGTTTGTGGACCTGAAAACGTGACGGCATATAATATTGCATATAAATATTTTAATATTCTTAATATGGCTATGATGATTATAGTAACTCCTTTTTGGTCTGCATGTGCTGACGCGTATACTAAAAAAGATTTTTTGTGGATGAAAAACGTAATAGAGAAAATGGAGATGATTTGGAAACTAAGTATCTGTGTATTAATAATAATGATTCTTGTATCCAGTACTTTTTATGATATATGGGTCGGAGATAGTGTTAAAATATCATTATCTCTATCAGTAATGGTAGGTGTTTATATTTTAGTACAGAATTTATGTGGAATATATATATATAGAACAAGCAAAATCCGATTGCAGTTGGTCGTCTATTTGGTATCTGCTTTTATTTCTGTTCCGACAATGTACTTTTTGTGTTCTAAATATGGAATAACTGTGATGTTATTAGTGCCTATCAGTGTTTGTTTGATTCAAGCATTTGTAGCTAAAAAACAATTAACCAAAATTATTAGAGGAACTGCTTCTGGAATTTGGATTAAATAAAAACAAATAGTCTTTTATATGGAATATATACTATTACTAACAGCTTGTATTAATCCTGATGGTATGCCATTTACTTGTTTGGCAGATGTAGGAGTGAGAAAGAAACAATACATCGAGGCTTTGAATTTTTACCTAAAAAACACAACGAGAAAAATTGTATTTGTTGAAAATTCAGGAACTGATATCTCATCTTCGTTTAAAGATTTCCAGCATAGAATTGAATTTTTGTGTTTTGATGGCAATCTATGTTTTGATAAGAGAAAAGGGAAAGGGTATGGAGAGGCGCTTATATTGGAATATGCAATGGCCAAATCTGAATTTATTACTGATTCCGTATATAAGTATATCCAAGATAATAAGGTGAATATTTTGGGCGGAGGTTACAATTGATTAATATAAATCGATTGATACATTATATGGATAAACTAAGTCCAAGTAAGAATTTTGTTTGTGTTGTCCCACCCCAAAACAATTCGGTAGATTCACGATGTTTTGTCTGTAACAAATACTATTTGGAGAATATCTTTCTAAAAGATAAATTTCATATAGATGATTCAGTAGGATATTACTTTGAACACTTATTATTTGATTCTTTACGTCAGAATAAAGGAAAAATAAGAATTCATAAGATACCCTTTTTCTTATATTGGAGAGGGATATCTGGAAGTTTGGGAGATAGGTTAATAGAACCTAAATGCAGATATTGGTCTGATTTTAAGGCATTGTACCATTGTATGATTTCTAAATTATAGGTGATGAAACGTTTCTTATTTATGTATACTTCTTTTGGAGGGCATGTCCTAGAGTATTTTATTCATATATATCATTATGCGATAGATGATGAAAAGAATACCTATTATTTTATTTTCTCGCCGGATTTTAAAAAACATATTGAATGTGAGCAATTAGTGCTTAAGAAAAATATTATACTGCGATATCTGACAGTTAGGGAATTAGAAAGATTGCATCATACTAAAAAAATATTAAAGTCATATTGGGGGAATAGATTATTAAATGAAAAGATACGGAAGTACGATATAACAGATGTAATAATGTGCTCTTATGATTGTTTAGACCCTCTTTTTGCTTTTATGACGATGAAAAAAGTTTCCTATATTGGCATATATTATTATATTTATTTATATGAATGGGCTGACTTATCTATAAAGCAAAGAATCTTAAAGTCAATTATATTTTGGAAGATGGCTCATAACAAGTCAATCAAGAAAATATGTATTTGTAATGATTCATCTTCTGCTGCATTTTTTAATCGTAAATATCAGACAATGAAGTTTGATCGTATA
>OODL01001065.1_pt1 | contig 26987 bp, 22 predicted proteins | sample 1671181 | NCBI WGS metagenome assembly OODL01 (sample SAMN06348130, study PRJEB24527) | human gut metagenome | biome: human gut; feature: ankylosing spondylitis patient; material: feces | host: Homo sapiens | place: China | collected 2015-10 | reverse complement strand
TGCTCCATGGACGTAAACTCCACCGCACCGGAAATGCCAAAGCCTGCACAGTTGACCACCGCATCAATTTTGGTCTCTTTTTGGATGACCTGCTGCACGGCGGCGGTGACAGCGTCTTCATCGGTCACATCGACGGATAGATGGGTGACACCCTCCATAGGGATACTTCTGCGGCTGAACTCATAGACGATGCAGCCGTTCTCCTTCAGAGCGGATGCCGTGCACCGCCCGATGCCGGAGCTTCCTCCGGTAACAATGACGACCTTGTTGTTTTCTCCCACCATGATTTTCCTCCTGAAAATGTTGATTTGGTTCGAGTATACCGCATCGCAGGGCGACTGTCTATACGGATAGCCGGATCGTGGAAAAGTACAGGGATCAACTTGCGTAAATTTTCACACAGATTGTTTTTACACAGCCAATGCCAATTAGCGCTTGAAAACGAAACACTGCGCAAGTATACTATACTAGTTATACTGTACAAGCTTGATCAAAAATCAGTATGCCAGTTGACCATAAAAGACATACCAGAATTGAAGCGTGCGGCGGGGTCAAAACCCTACGAGGATGAAAATGAAATTCGATAGAAGACTTACAGATGAAATCTACACTTCCGATACGGTAAGGCTGGGAAAAAATGCATTTCAGGCCATGCAGGAGACGATCTATCATAATGGCGGTGTCGGAACCATTACCGGGTACTATGATGCCGAATTGTCGATTCTGTCGGTCAGTGATCTGTTGCTGCATAATCTGAACCACAGCTATGCATCCCTGATGGAACAGACAAAGGGTTCGCTGAAGAATCTTTTCTATAAGAAAGATGCCGCATTCCTCGACAATGCACGCTTTCGTCAGCTCCAAGGCGAAGGGGAAGGCCGGATCCTCACGGCAGATGGGGCTCCCGTCTATGTGCGTCTCTACAAAAAAGATGCAGTCGATACGGATGGAACACCGATCTGGATCATGTCAGTACAGATGAACTGGGCGTATGAGAACCTTGCGCTGGTTAATGAATCCATCCATTCTGCACTATGGTATTTTGAGTGTAATGAAAACGGTGAGATCGTTCATGTGAACTGGAGCCATGCGTTCCGGCAGATCCTTGGATATCATGACATTCTGGATTTTCCGAACAAACTGGATTCGTGGTCGAACCTTCTGCACCCGGAGGACTATGACCGGGTAATGCAGCTGCTTTTGGAAGCGATTGCGGACAAAACCAATGCTACGAAGTATAATGTTGAGTACCGACTGAAAATGCAGGATGGCCAATACCACTGGTTCCGGGCATCGGCGGAGGTGATACGCCGTCTGGATGGTTCGGCCAATCGAATTGCCGGAATCATCAGCAACATTGACGCGGAAAAAAGAAGCCGGATGCAGGCGCAGCGGGCAGCGGCATTTCACCGTGCATTTACCAGCGCAAACCTCTGCGAATACTATGTAAATCTGGAAAAGAACACCTTTGACACTTTCAAAGTGGAGCCCTCTTTGATGACGGCCTTTGAGCAGAACCACACATGGGATGGACTAGTCAGATTCCTTGTGGATAACTATGTGGTTGAAGAGGACAAAAAGTCTGTAACGAATTTCTACAATCGCGCCTACATCACGGAAAAACTAAAGGGGCTTGAGACGGAGCTGCGTCAGGAGTGCCGCATCGTTCTGAATGGGGAGGAACGATGGGTCAGCAACGTGGTCATGCGCGGCGAGATCGAAGATTCCGAATATGCGATGATTTTTCTGCGGGACATCACAGAGTCCAAAGCAGAGACGGCACGGCGGATGCAGATGGCCTCAGATAACGCATCGATGGATCTTTTGATCAAGAGTATGGTGCGTCTGCTGGACCGCTTTGTCGTCTGCGATCTGGAGAATGACCGGTATCGGTTCTATAATCTGCAAGGTGAAATGATATACGCGCCGACGGGAACCTACCATGATTTTGTGGAGCAGGTGGCTGTAAGGTATAAGACGTTGGAGCCATTGGCGGCGATAGACGCATTGTTCTCACCGGAAAATATCCGAAAGAATTTGCAGGATGAGAACGACATCTACAAATTTGAATACTGCTCCATGGATGAGAACACCTATAAGATCGCTTCCTTCATTCCGCTGGAGTGGGATGGCACAAAGCTGGTCAAAGCACTGTTGGCATCTATGGATGTGTCACAGGAGAAAAAGGCCGAGATCGAATCCCATAAGGCACTGAAGGATGCGTACCGGGCGGCGGAAAACGCAAGCCGCGCCAAGACAGAATTTCTCTCCAATATGTCCCATGATATCCGTACACCAATGAATGCAATCGTTGGTTTGACCGCCATTGCGGGTGCGAATATCGAGAGCCAGGACAGGGTGGTCGAGTGCCTTGGCAAGATCACAAAGTCGAGCCGTCATCTGTTGGGACTGATCAATGAAGTGCTGGATATGGCCAGAATCGAGAGCGGGCGAATGAGCCTTGCCGAGGAGGATTTCAGCCTGCCGGAGCTGGTCGATAACCTGCTCACCCTCACAAAACCGGCAATCGACGAGCACAAACATCAGCTCGAAGTCCATGTTGAGCACATCGAGCACGAAGCTGTCTGCGGCGACAGCCTGCGCATCCAGCAGGTCTTTGTGAACCTAATGAGCAACGCCGTCAAGTACACCCCGGATGGCGGAAACATCACCCTTACGATCAAGGAAAAACCGAACGGCTTCTCGGAGCTTGGCTGCTACGAGTTTTCCATCGAGGACAACGGCATCGGTATGACGCCGGAGTTCCAGAAGATCATGTTCGAGCCGTTCAGCCGGGCAGACGACCACCGGACGACCAAGGTGCAGGGCACCGGTCTTGGTATGGCCATTGCAAGAAACATCGTCAACCTGATGAATGGTGACATTCAGGTCGAAAGCGCTCCCAACAAGGGAACGAAGATCACGGTCACGGTCTATCTGAAGCTTCAGGAGAACGAGAAGGAACAGGAAAAAGAACTGCTCGATCTGCCGGTACTGGTCGTGGACGATGACAAGACCTGCTGCGAAAGCACCGTTGCAACCCTTCAGGAGATCGGCATAGCGGGCGAATGGGTCCTGACCGGCAAGGAAGCCGTGGAACGCTGCGCGGCGCGGCACAAGACCGGCCGCGACTATTTTGCGGTGATCCTGGACTGGAAGATGCCGGAGATGGACGGCATCGCAACGGCCAGAAGGATTCGGGAATGCGTTGGGGAGGAAGTCACGATCATCATCCTGACTTCCTTTGATTTCAGCGAGATTGAAGAAGAAGCCAGAGCAGTGGGCGTGAATGCGTTTATGGCAAAACCGCTGTTCCGTTCTCGTCTGACGGCAACTCTGCGACAGTTTACATCCGGGAAGAAGGAGAAAAACGCCCGGAACTATCTGGAAGATTTTGCGAAGGAAAACTATGCGGGCAAGCGGATCCTTCTTGTGGAAGACAATGCGCTGAACCGTGAGATCGCAACCGAGATCATAGGCATGACGGGCGTGACCATTGACATTGCCGAAAACGGAAAAATTGCAGTCGAAAAGGTGATGGAAGCGCCAGAAAAGTGGTACGATCTCATTTTTATGGACATCCAGATGCCCATCATGAATGGTTACGAAGCCACTGCTGCGATCCGTGCGCTTGCCGGCAGCCGGGGCAAAGTGCCCATCATTGCCATGACGGCAAATGCCTTTGCCGAGGACGTGCAGCTGGCAAAGAACACCGGCATGAACGAGCATATCGCCAAACCGCTTGATTTGAATAAGCTGAACGATGTGCTGAAACAGTGGCTGTGATCTGTGCATTGCCGTAAGGCGCGTGATACTGTTGACCGGGCAATCAAAAAGCATGAAATGAAGAACGCCGAGGAATCCCTTCCCATGTGGGAGGAACCCTCGGCGTTCTTTAGTTTATATAGCAGCGGTCCTGTTTTATAAGCCAATTTTCACACAGCCGCTGCGCTTCATCCTTTGTGCAGCAGGTGCAGTTGAAAAGTTTGCCACGGATGGAACAGTAAGTGTAGTGTACTCTCGGGACTCCATTGGCATCTCGAAAATCAACGCAGCGTTCCTCACCGGGCAGCAGATAGATCGTATCCACGTTCAACAGCTCCTTTTCACTATGTTCGTGTGCAAACCGCACAACACGCAACGTCTGCTATTGTACCATGAACCATCAAATTCTTCTATTGACCCTTACGCCAAAAAGGAACTGGATTTTTCGTAGGATGTGCCGATTGACATCCTCAAAAGCGTCCCGCCGGGACGCGCAGCCTGCATTGAAAATGCAGATCAAAGGGGTTTGGGGTGTTCCCCAACAAGCATTTTGCAACGCAAAAAGTGTTTTTGTATAGACGAAAACATTGCTTGCTGGGTCACTTTTCGTCCGGGGCGGAGTCCGGGGCGCTGCCGCTGCCGGAGTTCAGGATCGCCACGAACTGCTGCAGCTGCTTGAGGGAGCTTACACCCAGCTTTTCGTAGATGTTCTTGTTGTGGAAGCGCAGGGTGCTGTCCTTGATGTCCAGCTGCTCCACGATCTCCCGGGTGCGCAGCCCGGCGGCGTAGCCGTCAAAGATGCGGCGTTCGGTCTTGGTCAGGGTGGGGATGCCCGCCACAAAGGTCTGGAAGGCATCGGGCACCGACTCGTTGCGGCACACGTCCGCCAGCCGGGACAACTCAGTCTGCATCTGCTGGCGTTCCAGCTGCAGCTCGTCCATCCGCCGCCGGGATTCCCGCCGGTCCTCCTCGAACTGCCGGAACGCCGGCGAGAGGATGCGCCGGTGGAAGTTCATGCAGCAGAACACCACGAAAAAGGCGATGAACAGGCCGATGAGCAGCATCTGCAGATTGCCGGAAAAGACCAGTCTCCGGTAGTCTGCCATGGGGATGCACACCGCCAGCCGGTAGGACTGGCTCTCGCTCAGGCGGCACAGCTGGGAGATGCCCGCATAGGCGCTGTCGGGGCCGGTCAACTGGGTCAGCCCGCCGCCCATGCTGCGCAGCACCAGCGTGTTCCGGGGGGCATGGTAGTAGCCGCCGGTGGTGCCGCTGCTGAGGGCGGCATCGGCGGCAAGGCCGTCCCCCGCCGGGGCCAGCAGGCAGCTCAGCCGGTCAAAGCCGGTGGGCTGGGCAAAGTTCTGCTTGAAGTAGCTCTCGCTGATCTCAAAGCCGCACAGCCCGTACATCGTGCCGTCCCGCCCCTGCAGGGGCAGCAAAAACAACTGCACCTCCTCCGAAGTGCCGGGCAGCTCGAACCGCTCGGTCAGCGTGTAAGACTGGTACAGCGGGGTGCTGCCGGGGGTCATCCAGCGGTCGTAGTCCGGGAACTGGTCGGTCTGGAACTCCATGCGCCATTTGCGGTGGGGCATCACGCTGCGGGCCTTGCCCACCTGTGCACTGCCCCGGTACAGCAGCAGGGGCACGGTGGGGGTGTCGGCACCGCTTTTCTGCACATACAGCCCGGCGCGGGAATGCTCTGCTCCCTCCATGCGGGTGTTGACGGTGGCATCCAGCAGCACAAAAGCGCCGGAACAGCCGGTCTGGCGCAGACGGCGGCACAGCGGCTCGATCATTTTCTCCTCCAGCGCGTTCAGCACCTCGGGGGAGTCGTTCAGCTGGGCAAAGGACATCTGCCGCAGAGCAAGCTCCTTGTCCACCTCTGCGCTCATGTCCTCGGACAGGTTCACACCCATGACCGCCAGCTGGTCAAAATAGCGCTCCATATCATTCTGGAACACCGAAAACTGGATCTGCAGACTGCGGCTGATATCCTTTTTGGTGTTGTGCAGGCTGGCAAACAGGAACAGCGCCGCACCAAAGGTCAACACCAGCAGCACCACCAGCAGCAGGCAGGCCCACAGCAGCCGGCTGCTCATGGGGCTTTGGCGGATTTTTTCACGGTGCCGGTCAACAAAGTGCATCAAAGTCCCTCCTTTCCGGCTGAGCGGCAGGCTCAGGCATTGTCACACAGCAGCTGCCATGTTTCCTCGGCAAGGGCTTCCAGCGTTTCGCCGTCCGCAAGGCGCTGGGGGTAGTCCTTCTGACGCTGGCGCAGGCTGTCGTACAAGGCTTTGGCCTTGGCGTGGTACCCCACGATGCCCGGTTCGGACAGGGGGGTGTTCTGGATGCGCATTTCGTTGTAGACGTTGTACAGCCGCTGATAGCTCTGCTGCTCAAAGGGATAGTCCGCGATGGCGTCAAAGGCGGCGCTGGACACCGGCATGTAGCCGGTATCGGCGGCAAATTCCAGATTGCGCTGCTGTTCGGTGAGCCAACGCAGGAACACGGCGGCGGCGTCGGCTTTCTGGTCGGTGGTCTTAAAGGCGCACAGGCCCACACCGGCCTGCGGCATCAGGGGCGTGGCGGTGCCTGCGGCGTGGGGCAGGGGAGCCAGCAGCAGGTCGGTGGGCTCGGTGGTGTTGTCCGGGTAGGTGACGAAATCATTGTAATAAAGGATGGCCGCAGAGCTGCCAAGGCCTGCCAGCGTCTCGCCGGTCATCACCTGCGTGTTGGAGTACAGGTCCGACACCAGAATATCGCCCTGCACCAGCGCCCGGGCAAACTCCATCCACGAAGCGCGGAAGGTCTGGTTGGTCAGATCGTACCAGCTGCCCTTGTACAGCTTGCCGCTGCCCTGCTCCAGCGCGTTCAGCTCCACCAGACGCAGGGGGTAATCCAGCGCGCAGAAGGGCTTGCCCTGCGACCACTGCCGGTAGGCACCCGCCATTTCAAAAAAGCCGTCCCATGTGGCAAAGGTGGAAAGCTGCGCCCCGGTGTCTGCCGCAAACCGGGCGTACTGGGAGCCGTTCAAAAAGATGAGCTGGGTGGATTTGGACACCGGGAACACCACCTGCCGCCCGTCAATGATGCCGTCCTGCACAAAGCCGGGCACATAGGCCGCCATGTCCTCGGCGGTGAACCAGTCGTTCCAGTCCACAAGGTTCTCAATGCCCAGAGCGCTGGCGTCCGCGGGGTGGGCTGAGAACAGGTCCGGCAGGTCCAGCGCGCCGGGCTTGCCAGCCTTGGCGTCCTGCAGCTGGCCGCCGATGGCGGCACTGTTGGTCATGTTGGTCACGTTGAGCAGGATGCCCTTCTCTCTGCCCACCGTGTCGTTGAACTCGGTCAGCAGGCGGTTCATGGGCGAGTCCGCCTGTTCGCCGTACACATGCCAGATGCTGAGCATGGTGGGGTCCTTGGGAGAAAGCAGGGTCTTGCTGCCGCCGCAGCCCGCAAGCGCCAGACCGGGGACAAGCGCCGCAAGCTTTAAAAATGTCCTTCGTTCCATTTTTCATGACTCCTTTCCGCACATTGCAGCCAGAGGGGGGAAACCGGCACAGGCAGGGCTGCAGCTGCCTGTTTTGGTGGGAAACCACCCCAAAATCCCCCCAATTTTGGGCTTTTTGGGGGGATTTTTTGAGGGGGAAGCCCAAAACCCAAAAAATTTTTTTGGAATAGCCCCCCAAAAACGGCTTTTCTGAGGGGGCAATTTTTTCCCGGGTATGATACAGTACAAACAGAAGAGGTCCCGCGCCGGTGCAGAAAGCCTGTCGCTGTGCACAAAACGTGTCAACGGGCAACTGCGGATTCTATTCATAAGGATAGCATAAGATGGAGCGGACTGCAAGTGCAGAGAATACCAAAACCAGAGCCCCCTAAAAAGCAGGGGGACCAACAGAAAGGAGCACCCCCATGAAAAAGATGAACAGACGCGAATTCCTCACCCTCTCCGGCGCAGCCGTTGTGGCGCTCTCGCTGGCAGGCTGCGGCGGCGGGCCCTCCACACCTCCGGCACCTCCGGCCTCTGAGAGCAAAGAGCTGGCCCTGTTCAAAGCCATCAACGAGGTCTGGTATGAAGTCAACAAACAAGTAGCCCCCAATCCCAACCTTGATATCTGCAAGTCTGTGGTCTACTGTCAGGAGGCTGCCGACCTCGCAAAGTTTACAGCCAGCCCTTTTGAAACCTATGACCCTGAAATGGACGAGGAGGATTTCCGCAAATGGAACCTGCCTGATGATGTATTCTACGAGTACAAAGACCGTGAGGCTGAAATGATAGCGGAAATCGATAAAAAATATGGAAGCGGAAGCTATCGGGGGACTGGGGGAGTTTCTAACAGCACCCATGACGGTATGCAATTAACGAAACTGTATCCTCGTAGTCAGAGCGAGGTCAGGGAGTTTGTGCGGTATCTGGCCGGGCCTGGACTGGTGAGTCCGCATCCCGAGCAGTGGATGATCGGGCTCTACTGCCCCACCATTAAGGGCAAGACCTATGCGGTGGCGGTAATGGTAAACTATTCACAGCACTGAACCGGGGCAGTGATGCACGGACTTCCCGCAGATCCCGAACCGTAATCTATAATATACTGTATTGAAAGGAGCACCCCCATGAAAAAGATGAACAGACGCGAATTCCTCACCCTCTCCGGCGCATCGGTCGCCCTGCTGGCACTGGCTGCCTGCGGCGGTGCACCCTCTACGCCCGTAGTGCCCGCAGGCAGCAAGGAAGCCAAGGTGCTGGAAGCCATCAACCTTTTCCGTAAAGAAAAGGGATGGGGTACGCTCAATCAGGATGATGGACTGAATGCTCTGGCAGAGAAAGCCGTTAATTGCGCCTTGGGCAAAATTGGGGCCGATGAATTGGTCGCTGAAATGGTTAAAAACTCAACGTTGGTCAACGGCCCGTATCAGACATTTGGACAGCCCATCGGTGTGGTCGAGAAAGGCAAACCTACTATGCACTATGACGAAGATGTCAGCGAGATGAAGAAGGCACTTCTGGCGTTGAGTATGGTAGATATAGAAGATAATCTCGCGCGGCCAAATCTCAAGATCATCGGCATCAAGGTGTTTACCGGAAATGATGGCATGCTCTACTGGGTCGCAGTAGCCGCCAACGGCAAAAAGTAACCCCTTAACCACAACCATTCCCATTTAACCCCCTATTGGCCCCGGGCACACTCCCCCTGTGTCCGGGGCTTTATAGAAAGGAGCACCCCCATGAAACGATACGACCGACGGACTTTCCTGAAGCTCTCCGGCGCATCGGCGGTGATGCTGGCGTTGGCAGCCTGTGACGATATCTGCTCCTCCGGCTCCACAAGTTCCGGCTCTGCCACAGAAACGCCTCCCTCGCCGCCGATCCCTGTGATTCGGGACGGGCAAAAGATTTTGACCATTTTCAACGCAGAGCTGGCCCGGCGAAAGGTGGAGAACATCAAGTTCGAGTACAGCAAGGGTCTGGAACACGCCATTCAGGCAGATGTGCAGATGTTTGTGGATAACGGCAGCCCGGAGTTCCCGTCGGACGAAGGGCTCAGGCTGCGGATGGAGGGCGACTATTCCGCAAAGATGTGGGAAGGTCTGAACGAAGCCGGTTACAGTGCCGGCTCCACGGCTATCTTCGGTATGCTCAATCAGTACCGGGTAGGCGTGGATTTTGACCACGAAGGAAAGCACCTTTACAGCATGGATCGCCTTTACCCCGCCACAGAGGCCCAGTTCCAGCAATTGGTGGATGAACTGATCAAGGGCTACGGCGGTGTGCCGGGGCTTCATGAGGACGACCCGGTGGTGAATAAGGTAGGCATCACTGTGGTGGATATCAACGACAAGACCTATTGGGCCGCCTACATCATCGACAAGTGGCAAGGCATAGGAGACGGCTGAACCATACCATAGAAAAGGAGCCCGCCATGAAATACCAACACCTTGTAAGCCTTGCTTTGGCTGCCGCGCTGCTGACCGGCTGCGGCGGCACCCAGAGCAGCCCCAGCGCCGCTGCCGACCAAAGCTCCGACAGCAGCCGAAGCACCCCCGGCGCGGTGACGCAGGCCGCCCAGACAGACCGCATCACCGACCAGTACACGCTGGAAAAGAACGTTTCGGGCGTGTGGGGGGAGGAAGCGGTGCAGTACATTTCCGTCCATGTGCCGCAGCTGGAATGCGACAGCCCGGATGCCGCCTACATCAACGATGAACTGAACGCCATCTATGCGGCAGATTTCCGGGAGTATGAGACCTACGAAGAAGCCGAACTGCCGGACGGCGAGGTTCCGCAGATCGGTGTGAACTGGGATGACTGGTGGTACGGCGATTGCGTCAGTCTGGTGGTGCGCAGCCGCTACGGCGGCACCGCCCCGTGGCGTTACAGCGGCTGGTGCTTCGATTTTGCCACCGGCCAGCAGATCACCGTGGCTGAAATGCTTCAGCGCATGGGTCTGGACCCGGACGAAGTGCAGGAGCAGGTGCAGCGGCTGGCCATGCAGGCCTTTGACCGGGAGATGGCGCAGGGCGCGTATTACGAGGGCCTGCGTCTCGGCGGAGAGCTTTCGCAAATGCGGATGGATACGCTGGAATACAATGAACTGGAAAACCTGTGCCTGCTTTTGCCGGAGCAGGATCAACTGGTGCTCCGGGGTAAGTACAGCTGCGAAGAAGGCTGGCAGCAGCTGGATATGGAGCTCTCGCTGCCCCCCGCTGACACCCCGGTGCTGACCGACACCTACGATGGTGTGCAGGTGCAGCTGGAGGGAACGCAGGCAACCATCACCCTCCGCCCCGCGCCCAAGACCGATCAGTGGGGCACAGACCTCAACGTCTGGGTGGAGCAGGAGCACAGCTACCCCATCCTTGGCGCTTACAATGAATATGTGGACGTGTGCATCGGGGAGCAGGAGGACGGATTTTTCCGCCCGGTGGTTTATCTTCTGACCAAAGACGGCGTGGTGGAGTATGTGGACGTGCTGCGCTGCCTGCTGTACGGGGATGCTATGGTCTGCCAGGACCCCATCTACATTGCCAACAACGGCGTGGCGCTGGAACTCTGCGGCAGCGAGGTGAACCTGCGCCGGGCGGATGGCTCTGTGCTGGAACTGGCTCCCCTGTCGGCAGAGTGGAGCGCGCAGGAGATCCCCTATTCCGTCACCGGCTCCTACAACTACACCGCCGAAACCGGCTGGAACTGGCTGGATCTGACCAGAGACGGCAGCGTTCAGCTGGGCGTGCAGGACAACAGCCACATCTACCGGGGCGACGCCGCGTATCTGGGCGTGGTGCCGGAGGGCGTGGTGATGGGCATCGCTGCCGATGAGGAACTCGAATTTGTGGCGGCGTTCAAGAACGACCTGTACAACGAGAACCTGACCATGACCATGATCGCCGGGCAAAACCCCTTTGCCGAGGGCGAGACCCAGCTGCAGATGACCCGCAGCTACGGCTGAGAAAACAAGGAGAAGGACCATGAAATACAAACGCCTTGCCGCTGCGGTGCTGGCGGCGGCTCTCTGGCTGACCGGCTGCGGCGGCGCGGCGGCTCCCGCTGCCCCCGCAGGCTCCGGCGCAGCTTCCCAAAGCGCCGCAGACACGGCGGTGCAGACGGCACAAAAAGACCGCATCACCGAGCAGTTCACGCTGGAAAAGACCATCCGGAACGAGTACGACATCACCTATAGGCTGAACATCCATGTGCCGCAGCTTGTGTGCTACAGCCCGGACGCCGCTTATATCAACTATGAGCTTGCCGCCATGTATGCGGCAGAATTCCGAGAGTACGAGGACAGCCCGGAGATCGAGCCCCAGCAGGACGAGGGGAGCCCGGATACTTATATCAATTGGGACGCCTACTGGTACGGCGACTGCGTAAGCCTTGTGGTTTTCCGCTACGACGGCGGCTCCGACCCGGGGTATTCCCGGGGCTGGTGCTTCGATTTTGCCACCGAAAAGCAGGTCTCCGTGACGGAAATGCTGCAGCGCATGGGGCTGGACCCGGACGCCGTGCAGCAGCAGATGCTGCGCGGGGCCATGCAGACCTTTGACCGGCACATGGCGCAGGGCGGCTACTACGAGGGCCTGCTCAGCGACGGCAATCTGGCAAGCATGCGGATGAACACGCTGGAAAACAACCAGCTGGATGACCTGTGCCTGCTGCTGCCGGAACAAAACCGGCTGGTGCTCCGGGGCGGGTGCAGCTCCACCGCCGGCAGCGGCTGGCGGCAGCTGGATGTGGAGATCCCGCTGCAGGCTGCTGACCCGCAGCCGCAGACGGTGCTGACCGACACCTACGGCAGCGCTTCGGTGCAGCTGGAAGGGACGCAGGGCACCATCACCCTCCGCCGCACGCCGGAGACCGCCGCATGGGACGCGGATTACGGCATCCGGCTGGAACAGGACCGCACCTACCCCATCCTTGGCATCTACAATGAGTATGTGGATGTGTGCATCGGAGAAATCGGCGCATCCTTCCACCCGGTGGTCTATCTGCTGACGAAGGACGGCGTGGTGGAATATGTGGACGTGCTGCGCTGCCTTATATCCGGAAATGTTCTGGTCTGTCAGGACCCCATCTATATTGCAAACAACGGCGTGGCGCTGGAACGCAGCGGCAAAGAGGTAATTCTGCATCAGGAGGATGGCTCTGTGCTGGAACTTGCTCCCCTGACGGAAGAGTGGAACGCGCAGGAGATCCCCTCGGAGGCTGTCGGTGCCTTCAACGACATGTCTGACAACCAGTTTGACTGGATGGACGTGGAAAGCAATGGTTGCGTCCAGATGGGCGTGCAGGACAACAACGTTTTCTATCAGGGCTACGCCGACTATCTGGGCGTGGTGCCGGAGGGCATGGTGCTGGGTGTCTCTACCAGCGAGACGGCAGACGGGATGCCGGGCATCACCTTTGTGGCGGCGATGAAGTACGACCTGCACACCAACACCCTGTCCCTTACCATGATCGACGGCCCCAACCCCTTTGAAGAGGGCGCGACACAGCTGCAAATGATCCGCTGCCCGGATACATGGCCCCAGCGGGTGCCGCTGACAGCCGACTGACCCCGGTACGACCACCGAGAATACAGGAGAACCACCATGAAACACAAAGCATTCCGCTGGATACCGGCCGCTTTGCTGGCAGGCTGCGGAGCAGAGACTGCACCCCCGGCAAGTACCGCCGCCCCGGCCTCTGTCTCCGCCGCTGCTTCCACCCCGGAAGACCGCCCGGCGCAAAAAAGCCCGGGGCAGACGGGCGGCGCACCGAACAGCCTGCGGCAGAACCTCCGGCTCTGCCGGAAAACTGGGAGCAGCAGGTGCTAACCGAGTGGATGGCAGTCACGGCGGTGACGCAGGGGGAAAGCTATGCCCCCGCCGACCGCAACGAAAGCTGCACCCTGCGGCTGGAAAAGGCCGAGATCACCGGCACGGTGACCGTCACCTTTGCCCGGAAAGAATACGTCAGCCCGCAGATACAATCCGCCGCCGAGACCCGCACCGGGGAACTGAACGCCGGAGCAATTACCCTCTGGGACGGGGGAAAAAGTCAGGGCTGGAACCTGACTTGCCTCAGCGAGGATGGCAGAAGCCGCTGGACCATCTCCATGATGGAGGACGGCTCCCTGCTACTGCGGGCCGAAGGCCCGGAAGCGGGCAGCACCGTGTGGTATGTGTTCCGGCGTATGGGAGCGTGGGACGATATCGGCTTCACCGCCATCCCCCGCAGGCTGTGGGGCACTTACCGCGCCGGAGACGAGGCCGCAAAGGGCATCCGCTGGATGACCTTCCTGCCGGACGGCAGCTGCTGTATGAGCGTGGAATGGGACGGGTGGAGCGGCATTCTGACCGGCACCGCAGAGGGAACACAGGGCCGCATCGAGGACGGCACTGAGCTGTATTTTACATTGACCGATCAGAACGGCAAGCCGTGCGAGTTCGGGGCCATTCTGCTGAACGATGACGGCAGCCCCAGCGGCTGCAGCCTGAAATACCGCGCCGGAGAAGTGCTGTTTGACCGGGACACGCGTCCCGTTTACTGGAAAAACGACTCCCCGGATCTAACCCTTGTACCGTGACCGAAACCGAACGCAATGCGATGACAAAGCGTTGTCGCTTATAACAAACAAATAACAGGAGGAAATTACTATGGGTCTTATCAAAGCAGGTATGGGCGCACTGGGCGGAACCCTTGCAGACCAGTGGAAGGAATTTTTCTACTGCGATTCTCTGGACAAGGATGTGCTGATGGTCAAGGGCCAGAAGCGCACCTCCCGCCGCAGCTCCAACAACGGCGAGGACAACATCATCACAAACGGCAGCGGCATCGCCGTGGCAGACGGACAGTGCATGCTCATTGTGGAGCAGGGCCGTGTGGTGGAGGTGTGCGCCGAACCGGGCGAGTTCACCTTCGACTCCTCCACTGAGCCCAGCGTGTTCACCGGCAACTTCGGCGACAGTCTGGCAGAGACCTTCCAGACCGTAGCCAAGCGCTTTACTTACGGCGGCGACACGGGCAAGGACCAGCGGGTGTACTACATCAACACCAAGGAGCTGGGCGAGATCCTCTACGGCACCGCCACCCCCATCCCCTTCCGGGTGGTAGTCAGCGAGGAGCGGGGCTACAAGCTCTCGGTGAACCTGCGGTGCAACGGCAGCTTCACCTGCCGCATTTGCGACCCGCTGCTGTTCTACACCAACGTGTGCAGCAACGTCTCCACCCAGTATGACGCATCCGAAATCGCACCCCGGCTGAAGAGCGAGTTGCTGAACGCTTTGCAGCCTGCGCTGGCTACTCTTTCTGCCAACAAGGTGCAGTATTACGAGATCCCCGCCCACACGCTGGAGATCTCCGAGGCGCTCAACGAGCAGCTGTCGAATGTCTGGCGCAAAAAGCGCGGCATTGAAGTGTTCTCCTTCAACATCAACTCCCTGTCCATCCCGGAGGAGCAGCAGAAGAAGATCACCGAGTGGGAAGAAAACGCCATGACCACCGATCCCACCACCGCTGCCGCCCGTCTGGTGGGCGGTCAGATCGATGCCATGAAGACCGCCGCCGGCAACACCGCCGGTGCCATGACCGGCTTTATGGGCATGGGCATGGCAGCCGGTGCAGGCGGCATGGGCGGCATGAGCGCCCAGAACCTGTTCGCCATGGGCCAGCAGGCCCGTCCGGACAGCGTGGACGCGCCCCAGCAGGTCAGCCGCCCCGCACCTGCCCCGGCAGACAGCTGGAAGTGCAGCTGCGGCGCTACCGTTACCGGCAAATTCTGCCCGGAATGCGGCAGCAAAAAGCCGGAGCCGAAGTCCGCTGCGGACAGCTGGACCTGCAGCTGCGGTGCTACCGCCACCGGCAAGTTCTGCCCGGAGTGCGGCAAACCCCGCCCGGCGGCAGCAGAGGGCTGGACTTGCAGCTGCGGCGCGGTGAACAAGGGCCGCTTCTGCTCCGAGTGCGGCCAGCCCAAGCCCGCCGGTACGCCCAAGTATAAGTGCGACAAATGCGGCTGGGAGCCGGCAGACCCCGCTCACCCGCCCAAGTTCTGCCCCGAGTGCGGCGACCCCTTTGACGACAGCGACCTGACTTGACAAATACAGAGCAATGAAAGGAGCATACCATGATGGGATTCTTTTCCAACCTGTTCGCAAAACAGAACTGCGCCGTCTGCGGCAAGGAGTGCGGCACCCTGCACCGCTCCAAGCTCCGGGATGGACAGTTCCTCTGTGACGACTGCGGCAACAAGTGCTCCAAATATATCCGGCTCAGTGAGCTGACGCTGGACGAGGCCAAGGAGCACATGGAGTATATGGCCCGGATGAAGCGGGTGTTCGACGAGGTGTTCAACAAAACCGAGTTCCGGGTCAACGCATACCCCTCCACCCCATCGCAAATGGGGCTGGTGTTCTGCGATGAGCTTGGAATGCTGTACATCGACGACCGCACCGGCGGACGGGGCAAGATGCCGGAGCTGATCCGCTACGACCAGATCGCCAGCTATGAGGAGTATCTGGACGAGACCCCCGCCAAGGAGCCGGGCCAGGAACCCACCCTCAACGGTGGCGGCCTGAAGCTGAAGCTGGTGCAGCCCCGCAGCATCACCGAGGCCCAGACCCAGCGGGGCATGCGTCCCCACCCCTACATCAAGCAGGAGCTGGTCATCTGCTTCAGCAAGCGGGACCGGCGGGAGATCGGCTATGCCCACATCGCACGGCAGCATCTGGACCACATCTTCGGGGTCCACGATAATGAGACCAGCCTGTTCGGCCGCCGGATGTCCAAGGCCGAGGAACGGGAGCTGAAGGGCCAGATGGGCATGATCGGTGCCATGGGTGCCGTGGCATCCGCCGCCATGAAGGGCGGGCAGCTCTCTGAGCAGGAAAAGGCCCGCTTTGTGGAGAACATCAATCTGGCAAACGATGCCCAGACCGGCGGCATGGCATTGTACAGCCGCCGTGCTGACGAAGCCTTTGCAAAAGTGCAGTGACTGAAAAAGGAGGAGCGACTATGAAAAAGATCCAGCGCAGAGATTTCCTCAAGGCCATGGGCCTTGCCACCGCCGCCCTCGGATTGACCGCCTGCGGCGGCTCCGGTGCTTCCAGCGCTTCCAGTGTTTCCAGCGTTTCCAGCGCACCGGCTTCCAGCAGCAGTGCCCCGTCCGCTTCGGCACAGCCGGAAGCTGCAGAGGACAAAGCCGCCCCTGCAGGGGCCCCTGTGACCCAGTTCCAGACCGGGGAACTGACCATCGGCGACTACACCTTCAAGGCACAGTACATTCCCTTTGACGTCCGCCGCGAGGTATGCGGTGCCTATCATTTGATCAAAGCGGACAGCTACCGGGGCAATTACTTCTTCAGCTTCTACAACGAGGACAATGAAGAGCAGTCTGCCAAGATCTTCGAGTATGCCATCAAGGACGACCGGCTGACCCCGGTGGAAGAGTACAACATTGACGGCAGCGACGCCCTCAGCATCGACCGCAATGGCATCCTGTATGTCCTGGAAACCTTTGATGTCTACTGCTACGATCTGAACAGCAGCGACCCGGAGGAGCCCGGCGACGCACTGGACTACTGGGGCCGCTGCTATTCCTCCAAGGACCGGGATCTGACCGTGCTCTACCGGACCAACTCCGCGCCGGTGCTGGTGCAGGACGGCGAGTACACCGAGCTGACGCTGGAGGGTGATAACGAGATGGGCCCCTTCTACAGCATGTCCTCCCTGAACCTCAGCGGGGACGAGCTGCTGACGGTGGGCGAGCCGGACTCCAGCGGAGACTACTACTTTGCCGCCTTTGATCTGGACGGCAATGAGCTGGCCCGCAGCTCGCAGCCGGTGGGCAGCTTTAACGCCGTGATGATGAAGCGCCCCAACGGCTATCTGCTGGACACGGGCTATATGTGGGAGCTGTACGCGCCGGACGGCACTTTTTTGGAAAAGTCCTTTCCCGTGGGCGAGCGCGAGACCCTGTGCCAGCTGTGCGGCGACTTCTGCATCTTTGATGTTTTCCTGCCGCTGGAAGAAAACGCTTTCCTAGCAGTGGGCCACCACGGCAAAGCCACCGAGCCGGACGAGCCGGTGGTGTTCCGCATCACCACGGACTTCTGAGCCGACCGCTTCGGCGGGAAGACCAACACAAAAACAGCGGGGCCGGGGAAGAGCCCTCGGCCCCCTTTGAAACAACAGGAGGAAACGCTATGGCAGGAATGCTGGAATACAAGTGCCCCTGCTGCGATGGCGCCATCCAATTTGACAGCGCCACCCAGAAGATGAAATGCCCCTACTGCGACACAGAGTTCGACGTGGATACCCTCAAGGGCTATGACGAGGAGCTGAAAGACGAAAAGCCCAGCGAGATGGAGTGGGCGACCCCCGGCGGCAGCTGGGCAGAAGGGGAGACCGCCGGTCTGCATACTTACGTCTGCAAGAGCTGCGGCGGCGAGATCGTGGGCGACGACACCATGGCCGCTTCGGCCTGCCCCTTCTGCGGCAACCCCATCGTCCTCACCGGACAGTTTGCCGGGGCCCTGCGGCCCGACCTCATCATCCCCTTCAAGCTGGATAAAAAGGCTGCCAAGGCAAAATTGCAGGAGCACCTCAAGGGCAAGACCCTGCTGCCCCGGGTGTTCCGCAGCCAGAACCACATCGACGAGATCAAGGGCGTGTATGTGCCCTTCTGGCTCTTTGACAGCGACGCCGACGCCCAGCTGCGCTTTACCGCCACCCGCACCCGCTGCTGGTCGGACAGCGAATACGACTATACCGAGACCAACTACTACTCCGTCCGGCGGGACGGCACCCTGGGTTTTGACGCAGTGCCGGTGGACGGCTCGTCCAAGATCGAGGACGACCTGATGGAATCCATCGAGCCCTTCGCCATGCAGGATGCCATCCCCTTCCAGACCGCCTATCTGGCCGGCTATGTGGCGGACAAATACGATGTGAACGCCGAGGACAGCATCGAGCGGGCCAACAAGCGCATCCGCCGCTCCACTGAGGAGACGTTCCAGCAGACCGTTACCGGCTACGATTCGGTCAAGGTGGAAAACAGCAGCATCCAGCTGCACGGCGGCAAGGCAAAATACGCCCTGTTCCCGGTCTGGCTGCTGAGCACCAGCTGGCGGGGCGAAAACTACCTGTTTGCCATGAATGGTCAGACCGGAAAATTCGTGGGTGACCTGCCCGTGGACAAGGGCGCTGCCCGCAAGTGGATGCTGGGCCTTACGGCTGCCCTTTCCGCCGCGTCCTACGGCGTGATGTGGCTGCTGTGGCTGGCACGGATCCTGTAAAGGAGGGACGAACGATGAAAAAGACTTCCAACCGACTGCACTCCCTCTTTGCGGCGCTGGCAGCACTGATTCTTGCGGCGGCGCTGGCTGTTCCGGCCTTTGCGGTGGAGGGCGGCTTTGCCGACCTGTACTACCGCATGAACGACAGCGCAGAAGTTCTGACCGAGGACGAGGATAATGAACTGGAGGCTTCGCTGGAGGAGCTGAGCGTCCGCCAGAGCTTTGATGTGGTCATTGCCACCATCGAGTCGCTGGAAAGCGTGGACTACGACAGCATGGAGGCCTATGCTGATGACCTGTATGACTTCTGCCAGTTCGGCTACGGCTCCGATATGGACGGCGTGCTTTTGCTGGTGAGCGTGGGCGACCGCAAATGGCACATCTCCACCTGCGGCTACGGCATCACCGCCTTTACGGATGCCGGCATCCAGTACCTTGGCGAGCAGATGACCCCCTTCATGGCCGATGGAGACTACGCCGGTGCCTTCCGCACCTTTGTCCAGTGGTCGGATACCTACATCGACGCTGCCCGGGCGGGCCACCCCTACGATGTGAATAACCTGCCCCGGGAGCCGCTGTCTCTCATGTACCTGTTCCTTGCGCTGGGCATCGGCCTTGTGCTGGCATGGGTCGTCGTCCATGTGATGAAAAGCCAGCTGCGCAGCGTGGCGTTTCAGGAGAATGCCGCCAGCTATGTGCGGGAGGGCAGCATGAAGCTGACCAACCAGCGGGATCTGTTCCTGTACCGTGACGTGCACCGCACCGAGCGGCCGAAGGAGTCCAGCTCCAGCGATTCCGGCGGCAGCTCCACCCACACCTCTTCCAGCGGCACCACCCACGGCGGTGGAGGCGGCTCGTTCTGAAAGGAGTATGTTTATGAACCCTTATCTTTCGGAAAAAGCCCGCGGCGAGATTCCCCGTGTCCTCAAATGGCTGCGGAACGCAGGGCTTGCCTTCTGCGTGTTCTGCTCCTTTGGTGGGCTGTATACCCTCTGCCTGAGTTTGCAGGATAAGGACTATTCCCACATCGGAGGCTATGTGTTCTGGATCGTGGTGGGCGCAGTGCCCCTTGTTCTGTTCGCACGCAACGAAAAACGCCGCTACCATGCAAGAACCATCGCCCGCAAGGTGGAGAGCCACTCCGGGCCGGAGGTACCCCTGCGGTGGCTGTGCAACAGCGTTGGCATGGACACCAAAGACCTTGCATGGTATTTTGAAAACGGTTATTTTGTAAACCTCAGTCTGGATCTGAACCAGAAGATCGTCCGCAGGCGGACCGTGCCCCGCCATGACCCGAACCGGAGCTGAACCCTCACAGCTGAAACAGAAAGGAGTATTTTCATGGGACTTTTTGATAAGATGAAGCAGGCCGCCGCAAATGTTTCCGGCAACCAGACCGTCACCTTTACCTTTCAGGCTCTGCCGGAAAGCCTTGCCCAGATGCAGGCACTGCCGGAGGCCAGTCTGGACACCCCCTTTAAGACCGCAGCCCTCACCGTCTGCGCGCTGTGCGCCTACGGTGCCGATAAAAACATCGGGCTGGAGATGCTCAACTGGCTGCGGGGCCCCCGCCCGCTGAACGGGCAGGAGATCTCCTTCCTGAACGACCGCTTCCGGGACGGTAAGAGCTATATCCCGTTCTCCTACTTTGTGGGTGCGTCGCCGGAAAACGGCTATACCCCCCGCCAGCCCTTCACCCTGCTGGTGGGCAGCAACCACACCTCCAACACCGAGGAGGGCTACTGCAAGCTGTTCATCCCCTGCGGCGGCGCCGACAGTCCCCGCCCCATCAAGCTGCGCCGCAAGGGCGACGGGCAGTGGTTCTTGTGGGAGCAATACCTGATGACCGGCATCCGCATCCCGGCGTCTGCCGACCCGTGGGCATAAAACAAAAGGAGCTGATATGAAAGCCATGAAAACCTTTGCAGCACTGCTTGCACTGGCTTTCAGTCTGGCAGGGTGCGGTGCGGTGGACGGCGACCCCGTCCGCCCCGCCCCCGGCAGCGCCGGGCAGGGCAGCAGCACAGCGGCTTCCGGTGCCGATTCCGCTGAGCCGGAGCAGCTTGCCGCAATGCGGCAGCTGGCCGGGGAAAACGGAGAGCTTGCCGGGGTGCTCTATCTGGGCAGCGTCCCGGAGCGCACCACCGATGTGCACGCCGTGCTGGACAGCTTACCGGAACAGCCGTGGCAGTTCGTTGCGGACATCCCGGCAGACCGCTGGGTCGCAGCGCCGGGCGGCGGGCGGGAGCTGTACTGCATCTTTGCCGTGCGCAAGGAGGATACGCTTTTTGTCTACGAAAAGCAGGACCCTGCGTATCCCGCGCAGCTGGGAAAAGAACTTTACGGCAGGCAGGGTGGCCAGCCCATTCTGCTGCTGTGCAACGGCAGCGAGGATGCCCCCGACACCATGGTAACGGTCTATTGCAGCACCGGACGCCCGCTGGACTGGAACCCGCAGCTTTCCGCCGAGACCGGCCGCCCTGTGCCGGTGGAGGGCGTAGACGATTTTTCCCAATACCCAACGCCCGGCGCTGCCCCCTGAGGCGCGCCCCGGCAGGGCATGAGAAAGGAGAACCTATGAAAAACCTGAAATTTTTGGCAGCCCTGCTGGCGCTGACCATCGGCCTTGCAGGCTGCGGCGGGTCGTCCAAGGGCGGCAGCGCGTCCAGCTCCAAGCCCGAAAAAATGCTGGACGGAGACAATATGACCGCACCCAGCACCCAAGAGCAGGAATACGAAGAGCCGGAGGACGTGACCTACATGCGCCTTCTGGCAGGGGAGGACGAATACCGCGCCTGTGTGCTGTATCTGGGCGGCTCCTATGAGGTGACCACCGATGTGCAGAAGGTGCTGGACAGCCAGACCGATCTGCGGGATCTGTGGGGCTTCGTCTATGACATCCCGCAGGATCACTGGGTCGTGGCACCGGATGGCGGGTGCGATTTGTACTGCATCTTCCCGCAGGACCCGGATGCCACCCTGTTCGTCTACGAGACGAGCCTGACAGACGATGCCGAAAACCCGCTCAAGCGCGGGAAACAGCTCTATTACAGTGAGGACGGTCAGCCCATCCTGCTGCTGTGCAACATCAGCGATATCGTCCCCAACACCGAGGTGGAACTGTACCCCAGCACCGGCGAAGAGCTGGTATTCAGCCCCTTCCTTTCCGGCGAGAACGGCCATGTGGTGGAAGCCGAGGGCGTGTGCGATTTTACCATCTACCCGGAAGGGGACGACTGGATCTCCGTTGCCGACCCGTGGTCGCTGGAAGGCAACTGGCTGGAGACCGCCCGCGACACCGACGAGGGCTTTTTTGAGACCGCCCCGGCGGACGCCGACGCCATGTGCTTTTTGCCCACGGATACCGAGACCGAGGGCGATCAGCTGCCCCTGACTGCCAGCTACATCACCCCCTACCCGGAGCTGAACGTGGAGGAAGCCGACCTGTTCTATCAGGAGGGCACCCCGGAGGTACCCTTCCGCTCCAATCAGGAGTGGTACGCCACCTTTACCGGGGAGGACGGCTCCCGCTACGCCGTCACGCTGGAGGACGAGGACACCCTTGCCCTGAAGGTCTATCTGGACGGTCAGGAGAGCTACCTGAGCCTTGTCAACACGGTCTACTTTGCACGGCAGGAGGCCATGGGCTGACCGGCGCGCACACCAACACCGGGAGGAATGCACCATGAAACAAACCAAAAAGATCACCATCCTCCACTCCAACGACCTGCACGGGGATTTTCTGGCAGAGCAGGTGGACGAAAAACTGGTGGGCGGCGTTTCCATGCTGTCCGGCTACATTGAAAAGGTGCGGGCGGAACAGCCCAACACCATCTACGTCATTGCAGGTGATATGTTCCGGGGCTCCGTCATCGATTCGGAGTACAAGGGCCTTTCCACCATCGAAATCATGAACGCCCTTGCCCCGGACGTGGTCACCATAGGCAACCACGAGGTGGACTACGGCATCGCGCATCTGCTGTTCATCGAAAAATGCGCGCGCTTTCCCATCATCAACGCAAACCTCTACATCAAAAACACCCCCACACGGCTGTTCACCCCCTACAAGATCCTGCGGATGGACGGCATGAACATCCTGTTCATCGGCATCATCACGCAGGACGTGATCAACCAGACCAAGTCCGAATCGCTGGTGGGGTCCTTTGTGGACACCGCCGCAGCAGCCGCCGAGGTGGGCAAGATCTGCAACGCCCACAACAGCATCGATATTGATTTTACCGTGCTGCTGACCCACATCGGCTTTGAGGAGGACCGCCATCTGGCGCGCCAGCTGGACCCGGCGTGGGGAGTGGATCTGATCATCGGCGGGCACAGCCACACCCTGCCGGAGCACGCGGTGGAGGAAAACGGCGTGGTCATTGCGCAGGCGGGCACCGGCACCGACCAGATCGGGCGCTTTGACATCATCGTGGACACGGACAACAACTGCATCGATTCCTACACATGGCGCACCGTGCCCATCTGCGCCGAGACCTGCCCCCGCAACCCCGCCATGGAGCAGGTGCTGCACCGTTTCACCAGTCAGGTGGACGAAAAGTACAGCCACATCGTAGGGCGCTTCCGCCGGGAGCTTACCCACCCCCAGCGCACGCAGGAGACCGAGCTTGGCAACCTGTTTGCCGATATCTTTACCCGCAGCCTTGGGGTGGATGTGATGCTGATCGGCTCCGGCAGCATCCGGGCCGAAAAGCTGGGCCCCATCGTTACCTACGGCGACCTTATCGAGGGCTTCCCCTACGATGACGGCGTATTCATGTTCAAGGTGACCGGCCAGCAGCTGCGCCAGATGCTCCATTACATGCTGCGGGAGGAAGCCTACACCGGTCATACGGAGTTCTACCAGCTGCCCTCCACCCTGCGCCTGCGGTACGACCGCCGCAAGGGCGATTTTGATTACTTTACCTACTGCGGCAGGGAGGTGGGCAAGGAGATCGGCGATGACGCCCTGTTCACCGTGGGCTTGCAAAACTACCACTTTAAAAACATTGAAAGCTTTTTCAACATCTCCTACGACACCCTTTGCAAGATCCAGAAGCCCCGCAGCGTGGCAACCTCCTGTCAGGATATCCTGATGGAGTATTTCCGGGAGCACGAGATGCTGGACGCGGTGGTAGACGGCAGAATGACCATTCTGCCCCCCACGGCAAGGGAAGGAGACTGACCCATGGGCACAGAAAGGAGGGAACGAACCATGCGCACCTTCTCGCTGGTGCTGCTGGGGCTGGCGGTTGGGACGGCGCTGCTGAGCCGCCGCCCCGCCCCAACGCCCCCGGAGCCTGCGGCTTCCGCCCCGGCGCTGGCTGACCTTGAAACGTTGGAGTTCTGGGAGCAGGGCAGCTACATCCAGCCCATCTCCCGCACCTGCCTCACACGCACCCCCGAGGGCACCCGGGTGGAGCTGGAGCTGTACCACGAAGAAGTGTATCAGGAGCAGGCCGGGCCGGAACTTCTGGAACAGGCCAAGGCCATTCTGGAAGAGTACGGCGTGGGCGGCTGGGCAGGCTTCTCCGGCCACGACCCCAATGTGCTGGACGGCAGCAGCTTCCGGCTGGAAGCCACTCTTGCCGACGGCACCCGCATCGAAGCCCACGGGGAAAACAAGTTTCCCCCAAACTACCGGGCAGTGATGAGCGCTCTGGATGCCCTCACCGCCGCCGCTCAGAAAAACGCCCTGCAGCAATACACCCCATAACAGAAAGGAGCACCCCATGAAACAACGATTCTCAAAACGAACGCGCCTTGTCAGTGCCCTTTTGACGCTGGCTATGGTATTCACCTTCCTGCCCTTCAGTGCCTTTGCGGCAGCTCAAACCTACGTTCCCCTGAACGACAAATGCTTCCCGGACGAAACGTTCCGGAAATATCTCGAACAGTTTGATAAAGACGGAGACGGATACCTTAACGATACAGAGCGGAGTATTGGAGATTTAGACGTCACTAGTCAGCACATCGCAAACCTGAAAGGTATTGAATACTTTACGAACCTGACACGGCTGTATTGCAAAGATAACAAGCTGACAAAGTTGGATTTGAGTGGAAATGCCAAATTACAGCAGGTCTATTGCTCTTCCAATAAGCTGGAGCAATTGAATCTGAGCGGAAACAGCCAGATGCGGATCGTAGAGTGTTATGATAACGAGAATTTGACTACACTGGATGTGAGCAGTAATCCATATTTGAAGATTCTGCGTTGCAGTAATAACAACTTGTCTGAATTGGACTTGAGCCACAATCCCGATTTAGAGATTCTGAACTGCAACAATAACAAATTGTCTGAATTGGATTTAAGCAACAACAAGAAGTTGGAGAAGCTGTATTGCGCGAATAACCTTTTGAAAAAACTGGATGTGAGCAATCGTCCAAGTTTGGAAGAAGCAATATGCAATGACAATCAGCTGGTTCGACTGGATATCAATAACAATGGCAAAATGTCGGCGCTATACGCCAGCAACAACCAGCTGACGAGCCTGAACCTTACAGGCACATATATTACTTATAAGGAGATTGAAAACAACGTATGTACCGTTCCGGCTAATAAATGTGTACGCATTATTTATCTGGATGATCTTCCCGGTGGCTTTGATAAAACAAACGTGCGATCAATGAATGGCGGAGAAATTAAAGGCAATACCATCGAGGTGGACCTGTATAGCAACCAAGTGACGTACTACTATTACTGTGGCAACGGCGATACGATAGGTTTCAAGATTTTATTGGATTGGGTTGGTGAGGAAACAGACGTTGCTATAAATGAGAACTACTTCCCGGATGCCAATTTCCGCGATTATGTTTCCAAGCTGGACGGCAGGATTGATGGGCGCAGAGATGGAGCACTCGACAAGAAAGAAAGCGCTCTAACGGAAGTGAACATTAGCAACCTGACCATTAGAGATTTGGAGGGCATCAAGTATTTTGCAGAACTTGAGAAGCTGGATTGTACCCAGAACAGACTGTGGGATTTGAATCTCAGCCGGAATACAAAACTGAAGCAGCTGCACTGTGAAAACAACATTCTGACTCAACTGAATCTGGAAAACCAAGTGGATTTGGAATTTCTGGATTGCAGCAACAACCGGCTGACCTGCCTGAACCTTCCGTCGATGCCAAACCTTAAGGAGTTTAAAGCCGACGGAAACATCTACGGTATCACCATCAACAAGACTGACCGCACTTTCGACTTGGAACGGCTCCCCGGGAAGTTCCTCGTAGAGAAATCGAGTGAATGGAACGGCGGCACAGTAAGCGGCACTACGCTGATTGTGGACAAAGACGTGGCTGCGGTGACCTATACCTACGATTGCGGCAATGGAAGGTCTATGAAAGTTACCCTGAATATTACCGAGACCGATAAACCCGGCACAGTAACACCTCCCTCCGGCGGCGATAACCCGGGCGGCGGTTCTACCCCTGGTGGTTCTACCCCGGGCGGCGGCTCTACCGGCGGCGGTGACGGCGGCGGTGCGGTCGTCATCGTGGCGGCGGCTGGCGCAGTGGTGGCTGGCGTTGTAGGCTACGGCGTGTACAATTATGTTTCCGGCCGCAAGCTGCAAGCCCTGCTGCCGGAAGGCGTGGCTGCACCCGAGAACCGCGCCCAGACTGCGCTGCTGCTGTGGAACACCGCAGGCCGTCCCGAGCCTGCCGAGGCCCCGGCCTTTGCAGACGTGGCAGACCCGGATACCGCCAAGGCAGCCCAGTGGTGCGTGGAGCAAGGGCTGATGAAGCGCCGCCTGAACGGCAAATTTGCCCCCGGCAGCAGCATCCCGGCCTATCAGGTGCTGAACGCCTACCGGAAGCTGGCAGGAGGCTGACAACCGAAGGATCATTCTGCCCCCTGCCGGGCAATGACCGCTTTTTGAAAAAGGGTACCCTTTTTTCGGGGGAAGCTGACGCTTCTCCCGAATGGGGTCCTGAAAAAATTTTACCACAGAAAGGAGCACCCCATGAAACAACGATTCTCAACCCGAACGCGCCTTGTCAGTGCCCTTTTGACGCTGGCTATGGTATTCACCTTTTTGCCCTTCAGCGCCTTTGCGGAAGTTCAAACCTACGTTCCCCTGAACAACAAATGCTTCCCGGACGAAACGTTCCGGAAATATCTTGAACAGTTTGACAAAGACTATGATGGATATCTGGGTACAGCCGAACGGAATGCTGTCAAGCAGATCGTTGTTTGGAATATGGACATCCGTAACCTGTATGGCATTCAGTTCTTTCCCAACCTGAAGTATCTGAATTGCAACGGCAACCAGCTGACCAGTCTGGATGTACACGAGAACACAGCATTGGAGTATTTGTCCTGCGCCGAAAACCAGCTGACCAGTCTGGATGTGCGCCAGAACGCAGCATTGCAGAGTCTGTATTGCTACAACAACCAGCTGACCAGTCTGGATGTGAGCAAGAATACGGCATTGGAGGAGCTGTCGTGCAACCAAAAC
>OODL01001059.1_pt1 | contig 27131 bp, 28 predicted proteins | sample 1671181 | NCBI WGS metagenome assembly OODL01 (sample SAMN06348130, study PRJEB24527) | human gut metagenome | biome: human gut; feature: ankylosing spondylitis patient; material: feces | host: Homo sapiens | place: China | collected 2015-10 | reverse complement strand
GGAACCAAGGTGTAACACACTAGACTTTGCAAGCAAAGTCGTGTGCCACGAAACCCCGGCACGGTTTCTTTGGATTCTTCCGGCTATTGCGTTGCTTCCCGGTTTCAGACAATAGAAGATGCGGGCGTCAACTCGTACACATGATCGAACTGGGCTTTACGTTCGTCGCTCAGGTGATGGCTAATCAGGATCAGGGTCAGGTCAGGGTTGGACAGCAGGCTCTTCTCCACGATGTCGGCGTTCTTCTGGTCCAGGGCGCTGGTGCCCTCATCCACCAGCAGGATGCTGCGGTTATGGATCAGAGCACGGGCGATGGCCACGCGCTGCTTCTGGCCGCCCGAGAGGGCGTTGCCTTCCTCGCCCACCGGCGTATCCAGACCCTTGGGCATATTGGCAAGGTCGCCTGCCAGGGCGCTGTCACGCAGTGCCTTTTCCATCTGCTCGTCGGTAAAGTGCTCACCCAGGGTAATGTTCTCACGGATGGTGGTATTGAACAGGAACACATTCTGTTCGATGTAGCTCATTTTCTGCTGGAGCTGCTCGGGCGTGTAATCCCGCACGTCTCTCTCGTCATAAAGGACCTTGCCCTGGTAGCCGGGCAGCCAGCCCAGAAGAATCTTCAGCAGGGTGCTCTTGCCGCAGCCGGAGGGACCGGTGAGGGCGTATTTGCCGCCTTTCTTGAATTCCGCGTTCATGTGGACCAGGATCGGCTTCTTTTCATCGTAGCCGAAAGAGACATCCTTGACCGTAATGCCTTCCTGCAGGGTAGGCAGACCGAAATCAGGAAGCTGCGCCTCGCCGGCATGGATGGTAATCTTATCGAAATAGGGCTTGCTGGCCGAGAAGGACACTGCAAGTTTGGACACCTGGTTCAGTCCATTATACACGCCGGCGCAGATGGTACCGGTGCCCATAAAGGTGGCCAGAGGAATCATATCATTGAGGATCAGGACACCCAGCAGGATGACAACGGCCACTTGGCAGACGGCGCTGACATAGGCCAGACCACAGCCGATGCCGTCCTTGTTGATGGTCAGTTTGTACTTGGCCTGCTCCATGCTGTCGCTGGCTGCATCGACTCCGCTGGTAAACCGTTCATCCTTGCCAAAGAAGCGAAGCACATCGTAACCTGCCAGCAGATCCTTGATTTTACTGACGCTGTCAGCCTGGCTGGCGGCACAGGCTGTGCCAACGGTTCCCAACCGTTTGCTGAACAGACGAGGAACGAAGATCATAACCAATGCGATGACCAGAGAAATCACCAGAAGCAGCCAATGAATGGATGCCAGTGCAACGATGCCGAACACCACCTGTGCCGCAGAACCCATGATGGTGAAAAACGGAGTCCAGGCCATCTGCTCAATCTGGTTCACGTCGTTGGTAAACTGGGAGAGGTACTCGCCGCTCTCCTGCTTATGATACTCCTGATGGGTCTTGTGCAACAGGCCCGCTGCCATATCCCGGCGCAGAGCGTTGTTCATCCGGCGCACGGCCCGGCCCTGGAAGAAGGTCTCTGCAATCAGGCAAAGGACCACGGCCAGCCAGGTCAGCAGAAGAAGAATGATCCGAATGGTGAAAGCCCGCAGATCACCGTCCAGCAGTCCCTGGGTGATCTGAATCTGTACCAGACTGGTGCAGACCTGCAAACCATAGGCAACAACCATACAGATGGAGGCCGCTGTAACAGTGGGCCAGCACTTTTTGAGATAATACTTCATGATTTCCACCTCTTCTGTGATCGTTCCATCTGTCTCTATGAACAGTGGATTGTGTGCTTTGCTCTTTCTGATTCAAATTGTAGCACACAGGATGAGGAATAAACATATCGTTTTGCGTTAGTTAACTGATTACACACATTCTGATTTTCTATAGAGGCAAACTGTCTTTCCATCAATAATTTCAGACTTTTTGCACTGCATATTCATGCAGCGCAAAACATTCCGGCAGCTACGACACTCGGGCTTCAGATCAGAAAAGCTCCACCGGCAGTTAACCTCCGGGTCGATCACAATACCTTTTTCGGGATCAACCCAACCTAACTGGTTTTGCGGGTGGTCAAGCGCCACAGTGCATTTGCCAATTTTTCCATTGGCCCGGAATACCATGCTATGTGGATAGGAAGCGTAGCACACCTGTGCAAGGGCTCCGTTTCTGTGGTTATGACACGACATCCCGATCTTATCCAGATATGCAACATGTTTTGCTACCAACACATCTTTTGTATCCTGATGAAGGATGGATAGACTGTGGACGCCTTCACCACCCCAGTCACCAACAGCACGAACAAGTACGGCGAAGCGTTTGTCATGCCCAAACAGACGGTACAGATAATCATACCAACTGTAGTCCTCATCGTCGGCCAGAATATTGTGGCGCAGCGTGATATGAAAGGAATACTCTGCCGGCGGCAACTTGGAAAGAGAGGCCAGATTGTTAATGATGGTCTGCAGGGTTCCCTTGCCGGATACATGGGGCCGAGTCTTGTCGTGATTCCAACCATCAATTGTAATTTGATAGCTGGTGATCCCTGCCTGATAGAACTGCCGAAATAGCTTGTCATTCAGCAGATAACCATTGGTGGTCATATTGGCAGCATAGTGAAAGCCATACTGTTTCTGCAGATTTTGCACAATGTTGGACACTTCCAGCACAGTGTCTTTGCAAAGAGTAGGTTCACCTCCAAACCATGCAAGTATGACCTGTTTATAGCGCGGCGCTTGTGCAGTTATATACTCCTCAATTCGGTCCAGTGTGTCACGAGTCATACTGGCTGCCGGGTGGTTTTTGTGGCAGTATGAACACTGAAAATTACACCCTTCAGTAGGAATCAGTGTGGCCATGAAGACATCCCAATTGAATTTTTGAGGTAATATTGGCTTGGGTTGAATACAACTGAAATTTTCTCCTAGGCAATCGGAGATGTATCCAGACATCATATATAAGCCCTCTTGATATTGTAGACTAAAATTAGTTGCCGTTCTTTTTTTCTTGAAGTGAAAGCAACTATGCGCTCTTCACAGAAAGACAGATGCCAATTCCAACTACGGTCATAAAAGCACCGAGGATGACAAAACAAGCCGTTGACCCGGCGCTCACCAGTAGTGATGAGCCAAACAGATAAAAAATTTCAGTAACATTGACGCCCATGTTGAAGACGGAAAGCAGCTCGGCGCGATTGTCTTCCCTGCCGGCAGCATCTACAATGCTGTTTTGGACTTCTCCCAGCAGATAGGATGGAATATCCAAAAAAAGCGGAAGGATCAGCATAAATAGGATAGTCCAAACCGGCACATTGACCAAGCCCAACACACCAAGGGCTATTCCACTCAGAATGAAAAACAGTGCCATCATTTGATTATAGTGTTCAGGCTTGGTACGGGCGAGAATCCGTTCGGACAGCAACTGAATTGCAGAATAACCCATAATAATTGCGGCGAGCCAGGTTTCATTGATCCCGCACAACTGCAGCTTCTCCGCATAGAAGAAATTGATCAGAATGCGGCCAATGTTCAAAGCTGCCAAAATCATTAGAAGCATCCATATCTTTTTCTGCTGAAACAACTGCGGATAGGGAATGTTTTTCTTTTGGCGCGTTTCACTTCTGGGCTGCACTGTTTCCTTGGGGATTTTTAAAGAGGTAAAGACAGCAACAAGGTTTGCGGCAATCGTTGCCAGAAGCAGACCCTTGATGCCAATCAGCGTGTACAGGACCGCATAAGCTAGGGTACTGGCAAAAAATCCGACAGTTCCATAATTGGCGACATGTGCAGATTTTTCAGCGTAATGTTCCTTTGAAAACATAATATAAATATAGCCGCTCTGCGTCCCAGAAGAAAAGGAAGCCGCTGTGCCTTCGAGGATAGCCTGTAAAATAAACAGACTATAATTGCAGCTTACATGAGCCAGCAAGAGGCAGGTTCTCGAAATGAGCAGCGCGATCTGGTATAGTACCAACGTGGATTTATAGCCAATGCGATCGGTCAGCTTTCCGAGAGGAATCTCTGTGAGGAGGACCATAGTAGCCATAATTGCTTGCAAAATGAAGAATTGGCTGAGAGAGATTCCTGCAGTGGTTCGTACCAGTAGAGAGACTGGGGAGAAAAACACCAGCCCATTGAGCAGAGAGGTAAGGTCAAGTGCATCTGTTTTCAGCTTTGCGTTCATTTTGATTCACCTCGTTATATTTGGATTTAATATAAGGAATAAACAGTGTTTTCATGAAGTGAGAAAAAACTTCTTCTTCATATGTACAGCACTTTTTGAAATCGATTTGGTGGGACAGCTGACATCCGCCACCGCAGAAGCCACCGATTTTACAATCCTTACACTCCGCATAAGAATTGCAGGTTACAGCGACGGGCCGATAATTTGTTAAATTTTCATAGGAAAAATCAAAAAGGCTGTACCTAGATCTACCAACTGTGCAAGTACAACGATATGTTTTCAGATTCATATCAACATAAAAAACATTACTGGATGACGAAGTGCTCCAACAATAACTATGTGTTTGTTTATGCTCCCGCAAATTCAACTTTAGGCCCATTTTGTCGGCAAAGTTATAGCAGGTCTTTAAAAATGCCGCGTGAACATTGTCCGGGAGAGGCTTGCTTTGAAGCTCAGCGAGAATCTCACTTTCCATCATGATGTCAGGGAAATTTGTTTCATACAAACGATCATCTACTCGACCAATAGTCCACGCAAAGTTTTTATCCTGCAAAAGCTGTAACTTCTTCAAGTCATCCAGTGTATTCCAGATTTCTTTATGATTGTGCCTATCGATATTGGTTCCTAAGTCCACATGGATGCCGTAATGCAGAAGTGTCTTAATACAGCACAGGAGTTTGAAAGTTTCATTTGTATTGTTCCGGCTCGGATCAAGATCGTATCGCGTCATATAATTTAACGCCATACTGTCGATTGTGGGATAAATACCGCTGATGAAGCGACGATTGATGATAAATTTCTTCAAATAATACGAAAGGAAACTTCCGTTTGTGGTGATATGAACAGTGGTTTTGTGCTCTTTGCAAAATTGGAGAATTTTATCAATTACTTTCTCATTCTCGATCAGCAAGGGTTCGCCACCAAATAAACCCAGTCGAACGGTCTTGTTCGGATTTGCTTCCATATACTGTGCAATGATACTTAAAATTTTATCCAGAGTTTCATCACTGATAAGTTTCTTTTCCAAGGTTTTATCGTTTTGCTGATAGCAGTAAGTACAGTGCATGTTGCATTTATACGTAATTGTTAAGATGAAAGTGACTTCTTCGCTTGACTTGTTTGAGTCGGTTTCATCGCTATCCAGCATTTTGTGGTATACTTCTTCGCTCACACCATGGTGGAGGAGATCTTTTGAGATGAGGAAACATCTATTGCTGTACGTATCAACAATAACACATTTTTCGGAATCAACATCTTCTAAATATTTATTTCCAAGGACCTGTGTCAGATCAAAATTCCCCTGTGCGTCTTTGGTTTCCACAAGCGTTCCGTTTTTCAATTCATAAAACATGGTTCCATTATACAGAAAAATCCCAAGAAGCAAACATTTGCTCCTTGGGAAACCGTCACTGATCAGTAGAGGCGGTGCCCGTTGTCATCATCGCAGCTAACGATAACAACCGCGTCGTTTGCCTTCATCTCTTCCAGCTCTTCATTGGAAAAAGTTACGGTATACATTTTCTGTTTCTCCTTTCTTTTTGGTTTTATTCAGCTTGGGAGCTTTCGTTTGTTCGTATCCCTTGCTGTGACTGTATTGTAGCACATCCTGCCGACCGGCAACATATCGTGCCGAGTTACTTGAAAATAACACAAAACGATAAGTTTTCAGTAAAAGTTGAACCGTTCACTGGAAATCCGCTGTGCCATCCTTTATAATAATAGAGATATTACTTCTATAGGAGGGTTTAGGGATGAAGAATGTCTTTCTTGGCGAGTACGTCAAGCAGCGGCGGCTGGATCTGGGTTTGACCCAGAAGCAGCTTTGCGATGGAATCTGTGAGCCTATGACTCTTTCCCGGCTGGAAAATGGGAAACAGACCCCCAGCCGCAACCGGATCAATGCCCTTTTGCAGCGTCTGGGCCTGCCGGATGACCGCTATTTTGCTCTGCTGAGTAAAAATGAACTGGAGATGGAAGCTCTTAAGAAAGAAATTGTTGCCTGCAATGTGACCGAAAAGGTGCCGGAGGGATTTGAGAAGCTCGCACAATTTGAAAAGCTGGCAGATCCGGATGATCAAATTTCGCAGCAATTTGCCCTGTGTTCAAGGGTACTTCTGGGACGCTTGGATGGACGCTACACGCCGCTGGAACAAATCGATCTGCTAATGCAGGCAATCCGGCTGACCGTGCCACGCTTTGACCTGGAGAGTATAGAAAGTTTCCTTTATACAAAAGATGAAATCACAATTATCAATCAGATTGGGCTTGCTTACTCTTCTGATGCTGGCCAAAATAAAAAAGCAGCTGAAATCTACTATCAGCTGCTTAAGTATGTGCGTAAGCATTTTAAGGAAACCATAACATCTATCGGGGTGTTGCCTTTGGTTCTTTATAATTATGCTCGGGTACTGGATTTGTGCGGTCGCTATGAGGAAGGAGCTGCACTCGCTAAAGAAGGACGAGAAGCCTGTATTCAATATGGACATTACCAAGAATTGCCCCGATGTCTGGAAATTGAAGCGGAATGCCGACATTTTATGGGCGATGACGAAATCAGCAAAGAATTGTACTATCAATCGTATTATCTCTGCAAAGTTATTGGATATCAGGTTGGATTGGAAATAGTTAAAAAAGAAGCTAAAGAATATCTGGATCTTACTTTAAGCTAAGTAGCCATCTCCTGGCATAGCATCACATGGCTGGATAGAAGGTCTGTCCGGATTCTCAGGCTGATCAGAACCGTCAGGCTGTTCCGTTTCGGTCACACCAGGCTGCGGCGTGGGCAAGTCTTCAGGCTCAGCGGCAAAGCAGGGGACAGCCAGTAGACTGGTGGCCAGAACAATAGAGGTAATCAGGGTAAAGATACGTTTCATCATTTGTTTTTCCTTTCGTTTTATGTTGTTTTCTTGTTGGCAAAAGGATACCACTACAAGGCCATACAGACCATATCGTGCTGTGTTGCTTTTTTCTAACACAAAACGACGGGTTATACTGAGAATGAGGTCAGATGCTTTCCAATCGGCTTGTGATGCAGCAAGTACTAAAAATAAGAGAATGGCCACCCAAACCAATGCCGTCAAGTCGTTGTCGGATGAAGTGGTTTTTGGTTTGTCCGGGAGTAAGTGCACGGTTTCTGCACGGTTTTTGCACGGTTTCAAACCGTGCAGAGGGTGCACATCGTTGCAAAATCGGACAAAGGGTGCAGAAATTACCGGGTAAAAAATCACATTGCTTTGATTAAAAATAACGATGACTCGAAACTTCCATAAATTGAGACGAACCGGCGGCTTGCTCTCTTAATCAGTGGGCCCAGGGTTCGAGTCCCTGGAGGTGCACCAGATATTGAACGTCAAATCGTAAGATTTGGCGTTCTTTCTTTATGTAAGAAAGCGGCTGCACACTTTCTGCACACCGTTTGCACATTTGCCCGAATCAGGGGCTTTTCTGCGCAAGGCTTGCACAGCCTGCGTTCCTTTGCATAAAAAGAAGAGAAGTTAGGCGAACAAGGCTCTCGTCAATTCTCTGCGTTCGTCTGCGTCCATCAGCCGGATGACTTCAAGGATCTCCTTACCGGAGATTTTTGTTGCCACCGGCTTTTCGTTTTGCCGGGGCTGGGGTGCTGCCGGGGTCAGGTCTTGGGAATAAAAATTTGCTTCGATCTTCTCGGTCAGTTCCAGCCGGGGCTTGTCTTGCGTGTGGGCGTAGGTGTCCATCAGGACAGATGCCGTCGCATGGCCGGTGTTGCCCTGCACCGATTTGAAGTCACCATCCGACTGCAAGAGCTGATAGGTGGCACTGGAGTGCCGCAGACCGTGGAACACGATCTGCTCAAACTCCGAGTGCTCTGCCCGCCATAACCGGTACCATTTTGTCAGCAACTCCGGCGCAATGGGCAGACCGTCCGGGAGCCGGAACAGTTGCCCACAGTTGCTGTACTTTTCTGGGGCGTTCTGCTCGTCCTGTTTGAGCTTTTCAAGCCATGCCAGAAGTTCTTCCTTCAAGGGCTTCGTCATATACAGGACGCGGTTGGACTTCTTGGTCTTGGGCTTTTTCAGGATGAGAGAGGATTTGCTGCCCTCACGCCTGTCCGGGAAGGTGTAGTAGACCTGATTGGGGTCGAGCTTTTAAGCGTCCTTGTTGGCTCGCTGCATGGTCTTGCTGACTGAGATGGTGCCGCGCCCATCGGCGGCATCAAAGTCCAGATCACTCGGCTGCAAGCCGAGAATTTCGCCCTCACGGAGCGAAAGGATCATGCTCATGTGCACCGCCAGATGCAGGGCAGGGTTCTCGATGGTCTGCAAGGCTGCCAGCATGGTTTTCTCGTCCCAGATGGTGCGTTCCTCGATGTTGACCTTGGGGGCATCACGGGGCAGGGGAATCTTGTGGATCAAGTCCCATTCCACCGCATAGGAAAATGCGGTCTTGAGCAGCGTGTGGACTTCGTGGATAGAGGTGCTGGACAGCAGCCGCTTTTTCTGCTTCTCGGAAAGCTTTTGCTTCACACCGTGCACATACTGCCCACAGGGGGTCTTGGCAAGGGTAGCATAGAACTTTTCAATGTCGTAGGTTCGCAGCTCCTGCACCTTGCGATTGCCGATATAGGGCACGATAAGGTTCTGCACCATCGCCACGGACTGGGTGTAGGTCTTGGGTGACCACTTGTGTTTGGTGGACTGGATCGAAATCCACTTGTACAGCATTTCCTCGACCGTTATGGTGTCGGGAACAAGGAACGTGCCGTCCAGCAGTTCTTTCTCGACCGTGATTTTTCGCTCCTGCGCCTCCTTCCTGGTCTTGAAACTCTCCCATCCCTCGCAGGATTTACACAAGCCCCTAGTCTTTCTGAACGCAGTACTGCCGCTTGACAGGAGTGTGTAGGCGCGATAAACTTAACAAAGTAAAACAATGGAAACAATTGCAGTTAAAAATCATCTGCTGGATTTCGGATAAGTAGATATTGGCCGATGATTGTGACGAAATCAAACGCCTTTGATTTTCATAAGGAGACACTTTTTGTGAAAAAAGTTTTTGTTTGTGCGCTTCTTTTTTTAACCATTCTTTTGACTTTTGGGGAATTATACCCGAGAAAATCCCAAAAGATTGATCTCTCTACCGGTGCGGGCATTTCCAAAATGCTCCGCTATGATGATGCGCAGGTCTATCTCTTTGGAGAAACACATCGCTGCACAGAATATCAGCAATTCCGCAATGTTCTGTTCAAGTACCTGGTAAAAGAAAAAGGCGTGCGTGTTCTTGTAGAGGAAGCCGGATACGCCACGACATTTCTTGAGAATGAAACGGTGCAGGGGAGGCTTTCCTTTTCCGACTGGCTTGACCGTTGCACAAGCTCCAAAGAGGACTATGAACTGTATCAATGGATCGCGGATTGGAACAGTGGCAGGGAAGATGCAGATAAAATTTCAATCATTGGGATCGACATTACGGATAATATCGGCAATATGCAAATGCTTTGTCAGTATTTGTTGAAAACCTGCAACTTTACTGGAGCAGATGTACAAACGCAACGACTTCTGACGGCGATCCGAAAACAGAATCCGTTCAGTTCCTTACAACTCCAGACCTTTCAGGACGAGTTTTTGCCGCAGTTGATTGAGCTGTATCAAACAAAACCGGAACAGCTTGAAAATGTGTTGGGAACACAGGCAATGCATCTGGAGCGTGCCCTTTTGGGTTGGCAGGAAGCATTGGAACAGCAGAGACTCCGCGGAAAAGCGGAACAACTGGGTGATTCGGATGATGTGTACCGGGAGAATTGCCTGTATGAGAATTTTATGCGGGAGTATCAGGAGAGACCGGACACAAAATATTATGGAGAGTTTGGTGCAGCACACGTTTTGATGTCTGACTATTCCGGAAAGATATACCGCGTACAGAACTCTTTTGTGACCCGTCTTGCAGAGGAGGGCTCACCACTGAATGGAAAACTGACCGTCATAGATGGCGGGTTGACGTTTGAAATCGGTGATTTGGGTGAATCGGATACGAACAAAGTAACGCTTTACAATACCGCCAGCGCCAAGCCTCCGGTTCAGGATATGAACAAATTTTACATGGACGGTTTTGCACAGGATGCAAGCTATGCGCAGTATGCGCTTTTGTATGAGCATCCGAATAATCTGACTGCGGCAAAAGAGTATTCTGGTTCCTACTGGAAACATCATTAGGCATCTATCATAAAACGAGAAGAATGGCCATTAACTGTGATGGCTTTTTCCATTTTGCGCCAGATAATACCCAGTAGTATATGACGCACAGCATCATATCACTGGGCAAGGGTTTCACCTTTGACCCTTGCAAAGAGCTGGTCTCGCCTGTCGGCTCGGTCGGTGCTTTAAAAGGCCGGTGGCCTTTTGAGGTCGCCGCAGGCGACCCGCACCCCTCTGCGCTCCTGCTCCGGGCAAGCTGACAGGCAAAGATTTGCGAATCCCTGCCCGTTAGCTCGTCCGTTTTTTCAGTTGGCCATTTTGACCAGTTGATATTGGGTGCGCCGTTCTCCCTGCATGGATTTCCAGTCCCCTCTCGGCGGCGTTTCCCGGCTCTCCCTTGCGGGGTCATCGCCGTGTATCCCATGCAGACGGTCATGCGGTTGTCAAGGTTCAGTGCTGGATTTGGCAACAAAAAATCGCCACACAACAACCTGAACCTGACCATCCCTTCCGGGATGGCCTTGGTTCGGGTTCGTTATGTAGCGATAAGAAAGTCAAAAACTTGCTCCGGCTCCTTTGGGAGCCGAGCTGGAACTCTAAGTAAATATGTTATATTAAATTGTTGGAATAGGTTACCACAAAAATTGAGTCGTGTCAACGTGAACTTGTCGGGGCGAGGCCCCTCCATCTTGCTGCGCAAGACCGTTCTGTCGCTTAAAAGCCCCACTGGGGCTTTCATTGCTGCGCTTCGCTTCGCAAACGCGAACTTTTGAGAACACGCTGCTTTCGGCAGATTGCGAGAAAAAGAAAGGGGAACTTTGGCAAAAAGAGAGAGGACTGGACGGTGCCAGCCCTCTTGACAAGTTTTTTAAATCAGAAACAGGTTATCGTACCATGCTCTCAAACCGTTTCTGCAAGCGTTCAAACGTTTCGTCATCCACGGTCAGAAAGGTTCGCAGCGACCGCAAATTCAAACGGTGATTCGGCATGAGCTTCAATTCGGTATGTTGAACATCTGATGCATCTGTGAACACTGGCCGACCTCATATCATTAATTTACTTTTATCATACGATAGCCCACACCAATATGTGTTTGGATGTATTGCGTGGACTCCTCTGTTGGCTCCAGTTTTTTCCGCAGTGTTGCCATAAATACCCGCAGGGAAGCCACATCGTTATCCCAACTGCGGCCCCAGATCTGCTGTGTGATAAAGGTATGGGTCAGTACCTTGCCGACATTCTTGGACAGCAGACACAACAGCTTATACTCAATGGGCGTCAGGTGCAGCTCGTCCTCTCCCAAATAAGCACATCCCCCGGCATAATCCACTTTCAACTTACCATTCACAAATACAGAACTGGCAGTAAACATCTCTGCCGTCATCAGAGAGAGTCTTCGCTGCGTCACCCGAAGTCGAGCCAATAATTCTTCAACAGAAAAAGGTTTTGTCAGATAATCGTCAGCTCCGGCATCCAATGCATGAATCTTGTCATTATCTTCACTTCTGGCGCTAATTACAATGATGGGGGTATTGGACCAGGAGCGTACCGTTTGAATGACTTGAACGCCATCCATATCCGGCAAGCCCAAATCCAGCAAGATGATTTCAGGATTGTGCGATGTGGCCTCCATAATGGCTGTCGAGCCACTAGGCGCTACCACATAACGATAATCATTTGTTTTCAATGTGGTTGTAATGAGATTTCGTATAGATGGATCATCCTCAACCACTAATATCAAAGGTTTATTCATGAAGTTCTACCTTCCCGGCGGGTAATGTAAATGTGAACACAGTGCCATTTGGCTGATTGTCTGATACGGAAATCGTGCCGCCGTGGGCGGTCACAATGGACTTACAGAGGGACAGCCCCAATCCAAGGCTTCTGCGGCTGTCGACCACTTTATTGGCCCCACTATAAAACATATCGAAAATACGGGGTTTCTGCTCATCGGGAATTCCAGGACCGTTGTCGGAAACGGAAACCGTGACCCATTGCTCTTTTTGATCGGTATGTATTTCAATTACTGAACCGACAGGGGTATATTTGATGGCGTTGTCAACCAAATTGATAATCACCTGAACGATCAGCTTCGCATCAATGTGGGCAAGGATAAAGTCATTCCCGCTGGTCACACGAATGGTGTGTTCTTTACTCTTTCTGTTGATGTGCTTCAGTGCTTCAGAAACGACCTCATCCATGAGTTCGATACTCCGAGTTAGATTGACCTGTCCGCCCTCAATTCGTGTGACTGCCAACAGGTTTTCAACGAGATTGATCAGCCACATGGAATCGTCATAAATATCGGTAAAGGTCTGCTCCCGCAATGCATCATCCATCTTTTTATAATTTGCAAGCAAATTGTCTGCGCTGCCAGAAATCGCTGTCAAAGGGGTTCGAAGATCATGAGAGATTGCCCGCAGCAGATTAGCACGAAGCTGTTCATTTTGCGCCAGAACAGCCGCTTCCTCTTTTTCTTTGGCGTTTTTGATGTTTTCAAGTGCCAAAGCGCACTCGCCCAGAATAGAGAGGAGTACGCTGTTTTCGAAAGAGTCCAGCGGAATACCGTTCACCGCAATACCAGCCACTCCATATACATGCTGGTTGACCCGAATCGCAAGGTATAAACACTTTGCACTGGATAATGTATCTGTTGTGGCACCGGCGTGTTTATTGTTTCGGAAGGCCCAATTGGCGACTGCTTTCTCGTTCTCAGAAATTAAATCTTCCTGAATGCTATTAACAGCACGAAAAACGTTAGGGGTGGCAAGTTCTTTACCATCAGACAGGTAGACGACAATATCTTTTTTCAGCAGCTTCATGAGCTGCCCTGCCGTAGCGGTGATTACCGCATTCTCATCCTGCTCTTTTTGCAGAAGCTGGTTGGTTTCAAAAAGAATCTTTGTACGGTAAGCTGTATGGGCAGATTGTTTCGCATTTTCTTTCAGTCGGGTAGCGAGAGATCCGGAAAGCAGTGTTACTATAAACATAATGGTAAAGGTAACAATATAGTTCGGATCGTCAAAATGGAATGTCAGTCTCGGAGTGGTAAAAAAGAAATTGAAAACCAGCACACTGACAACCGAGGTCAGAATCCCGCACAGTCGGTTGGTTGTGATTACAGCGGCCACAAGTACGCCTAATATGTAAACTGCTATAATATTACTCTCCGTGAACCCAAAAGCGTCAAAGCCACAGCCAATCAGTGTAGCTACCAGCAATACGACTATACTTTTCAGAACATCACGCAGGGGCATCGCATCTGCCTGCGCCTTACTCTTTTTTTCCTGATAGCTGGTTCCTGTGCTGGCATCCGGTATCACATGAATATCCAGATTAGGTGCGCTGGAAATCAGGCGTTCCGTCAAGGTGGGCTTGCTGAAAATATTCTTTCGTGCAATGGTACTTCGTCCAATTACGATTTTTGAGATGCCGGAAAGACGGGCAAATTCCGCAATCTGATAAGGCACGTCATCGCCATAACTTGTCTCAATCGCAGCGCCAAGTTGCTGGGCCAGACGCTTATTATCCTGCAAACGCTTTTTATCATCGTCACTCATCGCCGCTGTATTTGGCGTTTCCACATAAAGAGCGGTAAATGTTCCCCGAAAGGCTCTTGCCATCCTTGCAGCAGTCCGAATGATTTTTGCGTTGGATGGCGACGAGGAAAGACATGCCAGAATGCGCTCGTCTGTATGGTAATCGCCTCGGCTCTGTACTCTGGCGCTTTCCGTCAGCAAGTTCACCCGGTCAGCGCACCGACGGAGAGCGATTTCCCGCAATGCGGTGAGATTTTCCAGCGTGAAAAAATTAACTGTTGCCCGCTGCGCCTGATCTTCCCGGTACACATTTCCACTTGCCAGTCGTTCCAGCAACTCCGCAGGCTCAATATCCACCAGTTCTACCTGATCTGCTTGATCAAAGGTGGAATCCGGAATGCGTTCCCGCACAAGAATTCCGGTGATAGAGGCTACCGTATCGTTGAGACTCTCGATATGTTGGACATTTACAGTCGTATAGACATCAATTCCAGTATTTAGCAGTTCCTGAATATCCTGATACCGCTTCGTGTGCCGACTGCTTTCGGCGTTGGTATGGGCCAACTCATCCACCAGTATGAGCTGGGGATTTCGCTTGAGCGCAGCATCAATATCAAATTCACGAAGGGTCATTCCTTCGTAAGCAACTTGTTTCACAGGAAGCTGCTCCAAGCCGTCCAGAAGTGCCATCGTCTGGGGTCGGGCATGGGGTTCTATGTATCCAGCAACCACATCGATGCCACGCTCCTTAGCCTGATGAGCCGCCTGAAGCATGGCATAGGTCTTTCCGACACCTGCGGCATAACCGAAAAAGATTTTGAGTTTTCCGCTTTTCTTAGTGGATGCATCGTTACGGATCGCATGAAGAAGCTGATCCGGATCTTGTCTTGGCAGTTCCATTTTAACCCTCCTATCAAAGAAATCTTCCGACCGGAAATCATTGCAAAGGATGCGGCTATGGTAATAACCCCCATGCCTCCAATCTGAATCAGCAGTAAAATGACAAACTGGCCGAAGGCCGACCAGTATGTTGCCGTATCATGTATAATGAGTCCGGTTACACAAACTGCTGAGGTAGAAGTAAACAATGCATCCGATTTAACAGTACTACTCCCATAACTGCAATCCTCCTTTATACCCCTTTATGTGCCCTTAATTATAAATCAAAGGGAGTAAAAAAGGTAAAAGAGAATGCGTATCTGTATTAAGACCGTCTAAAGATGCAGGACTTATTCTTTTTTATCACGAGCTTGTGCCAGAAATTCAATCAGCCGTTTCCTTGTCAGAATCCCGCATAGAGCATTCCGGCCATCAACGATGGGGACAAAATTCTGATTCAGCATTGCAGTTACAACCTGCTTGGAATCTGCATCTATTTGTAACGCAGGGCAAAAATCTCTGCGAACAATGCTGCCAAGTCGGTATCCCTCCTGTACTTTCAAGTCTGTTGTCTGGCAGGCAAGAAGGTGGCGGAGGAAATCTCCCTCCGTCACGCTTCCAATATACTGTTCCTGATCATTCAGTACCGGGACAGCGGTATAGCCATGTACCATAAACCGTTCCAATCCCTGACGAATCGTATCCTTTTCATAAAGAAATACAGTGGAGATTTTGGGAATCATGATTTTAGCTATGTTCATTTCACTTCTCCAGAATACCGTCCAGCATCAGATTGACTTCCAGCACATTGACGGTCTCTTCACCAAAGATGCCAAGGAATCGTCCGTCGGTGCAGTTTTGAATGATCTCACGCACTTCATCTTCGGCCATATCATTTGCCTTTGCAATGCGTGCTACCTGATATTCCGCTGCTGCCGGGGAAATATGGGGATCAAGCCCACTGCCGGAACAAGTAACCAGGTCCACCGGAATGGCCGTTTCGTCCATGTCCGGATCGGCAGCCCGGAGCTTTTCTACCCGCTCTGCCACGAGCTGTGCATACTCCTCGCTTGCCGGAGAGAGGTTGGAGGGAGCAGCGTACATCAGTGCCTTTCCGTTTTCATCCGTATAGGTTGAAACATCAATATTCATAATGCGCCCCCACATATGGGCTTCATCTGTATATTGCTGCCCCAGCAGCTCACAGCCGTATTTTTTCCCGTCTACTTCAATGATGCTTCCGTTTGCATTATCCGGGAAAATAAGCTGAGCAATTCCTGTGACAACACCCGTATAGATCACGCCGCACAGCAGAGTAAAGATCAAAAAGATCATGCCTGCCTTTGGCAGTACACTTTTCATTGTTTTCATAATATATACCCCCTTATCCGAAGATGGTGAGAAAAATTTTCTGAAGCAATTCCTGCGACAACACCTGTATAGATTACGCCGCACAGCAGCGTAAAGATTAAAAAGATCGTACCTGCCTTTGGCAGGACACTTTTTATCGTTTTCATGATAGATACCCTCTTATCCGAAGATGGTGAGAAAAATTTTCTGAAGCAATTCCGGCGCCCACAGGGCGAAACGCAGTGTATTCACACATAGGACGGCTAAGGTCATGCCAAGAATTCTTTCAAAATACGAGATTGTTTTCTTTGTTATCGCATTCATATTTTGTCTCCTCCTTATACCAGGCCGGTAAACACCAGCAGAACATCAATCAGTTTCACAAAGATAAAGGGAGCCGCCAGACCGCCCAGACCATAAACCAGCAGGTTCCGTGACAGCAGCTTTCCGGCAGAGACCTCACGGTATTTCACACCTTTCAGTGCCAACGGAATGAGCGCGATAATGATGAGTGCATTATAAATAATCGCAGAGAGGACAGCGCTTTGCGGGGAATGCAGCCCCATAATATTCAGAGCAGACAGTCCCGGATAAAGTCCCATAAACAGCGCCGGAATAATGGCAAAGTATTTTGCCACATCGTTGGCAATGGAGAAGGTAGTCAGGCTGCCTCGTGTCATCAAAAGCTGTTTGCCGATGCGAACAATGTCGATCAGTTTTGTGGGTGAAGAGTCCAGATCCACCATGTTACCTGCTTCTTTTGCTGCTTGTGTGCCGCTGTTCATGGCAACTGCAACATCTGCTTGTGCCAAAGCCGGAGCGTCGTTGGTGCCGTCGCCTGTCATGGCGACCAAATGACCCTTGGCCTGAAAATCACGAATCATTGCCAGCTTTCCTTCCGGCGTTGCTTCCGCAAGGAAGTCATCCACACCGGCCTCGGCAGCAATGGCCGAAGCAGTAATCGGATTGTCGCCGGTGATCATAATGGTCTTGATGCCCATTTTCCGCAGATCTGCAAATTTTTCCTTCACACCCTGCTTGATAATATCCTTCAGATAGATAACGCCGAGGATCTTGTGGTTCTTAGCTACGACCAGAGGTGTGCCGCCCTTGGACGCAATAGACTTGACAACTCGATCACAGTCCGGAGAATACATACCGCCTGCATGAGTCACATAACTCTGCATGGCGTCTGCTGCGCCTTTTCGGATTTCGTTCCCGTCAAAGTCGACGCCGCTCATACGGGTCACGGCAGTAAATGGGACAAAATGCATATTCTTGTCCTGAAGGCTTCTGCCACGAATTCCAAACTGTTCCTTGGCCAGCACTACAACGCTTCTGCCCTCAGGGGTCTCGTCTGCCAAAGAAGAAAGCTGAGCGGCGTCTGCCAGTTCCTGAATATCTACACCATCTACCGGAATGAACTCCGATGCCTGTCGATTGCCCAGAGTGATGGTTCCGGTTTTGTCAAGCATCAGAATGTCTACATCACCGGCGGCTTCAATGGCACGACCACTCATGGCCAGAACATTTGCCTGGTTCAGTCGGGACATACCGGCAATACCGATGGCGGAAAGCAAGGCACCAATGGTAGTAGGCGCAAGGCACACCAACAGCGCTACCAGAGTTGTTACAGAGGTGGGATTCTCAATTCCCGCCAGCTTTGCAGAAAAAATGGAATAAGTGTAGAGAGAGACTGTCACCAAGATAAAGATAATGGACAAGGCTACCAGAAAAATCTGCAAAGCAATTTCGTTGGGCGTCTTCTTCCGGGCAGCACCTTCTACCATCGCAATCATCTTGTCCAGAAAGCTTTCTCCGGCTTCGTTGGTCACTCTGACAACGATCCAGTCCGACAGTACAGTGGTGCCGCCGGTCACAGCGCTGCGGTCGCCGCCTGCCTCACGAATTACAGGAGCGGATTCGCCGGTGATGGCGCTTTCATCCACAGATGCCGCCCCTTCTACGACTTCGCCGTCTGCCGGAATCTGCTCTCCGGCTTTGACGATCACCAGTTCCCCCTTTTTCAGCAGGGCGGAGGGAACCACGGTCACGCTGTCCTTCTCCGAGACAGAGGAAATCTTATGCGCGTCTACGTCCTTACGGGATGCCCGGAGAGAATCTGCCTGTGCTTTACCACGACCTTCTGCAATGGCCTCGGCAAAGTTGGCAAATAGCACGGTAAACCAAAGGATAATGGCAATCGCCAGTGTATATCCGCTTGGAGCGTCTTTTAACCCGAACAGGGATACCACCCAAAGGATACTGGTCAAGATCGCAGACGCAAAAACCAGAAACATGACCGGGTTTTTTGCCTGTGTTTTCGGGCTCAATTTCACAAAAGAATCTTTAATTGCCCTGCCGAGCATTTTCCGGTCGGCAAAAGCACTTTTCTGTTTTGTACGCATATCTGTAAATCTCCTTTACGCAATGCTGCCAAAGAACTCAGCAAGCGGACCAAGGGCAAGCGCCGGGAAGAAGCTCAGCGCACCGATCAGCAATACCACAACAATCAGCAGGAAAACAAACATTCCATTTGTGGTAGATAAGGTGCCCGCAGTCGTGGCAATTTTCTTTTTCCCAGCCAGGCTGCCTGCGATTGCAAGTGTGCCGATGATGGGCAGGAACCGGGCAAAGAGCATCACCAGTCCCAGGCTTACATTCAGAAATACGGTATTCGCATTGAAACCGGCAAAGGCAGAGCCGTTATTGCCGCCACAGGATGAGTAGGCATACAGCATTTCAGAGAAACCGTGGGCACCGCCGTTATGCAGGCTATCCATGACAGAGGGTACTACGGCGGCAAGGCCACTGCCGACCAGAATTGCAATGGGTGTTGCAAGGCAAACCAGTACCGACCATTTCATCTCATAAGGCTCAATTTTCTTGCCAAGGAATTCCGGTGTACGGCTTACCATCAGACCGGCAATGAACACCGTCAGAATAGCAAAAGCAAGCATACCGTAAAGGCCGCAGCCCACGCCGCCGAAAATAACCTCGCCGAGCTGCATCAGCAGCATAGTCACCATACCGGCAAGCGGCGTGTAGCTGTCATGCATGGAGTTTACAGAGCCGTTGGAGGCTGCTGTGGTGAAAGCTGCCCATGTAGAGGACCCTGCAATGCCAAAGCGAGTCTCCTTGCCCTCCATATTGCCGCCTGCCTGTTCGGCCATTGACATATTGACTGCGCCGTTTTGTGCAAGCTGGGGGGTGCCAACCTGTTCAGTGACGGCGATACAGCCCAAAGCAACAACCAGGCAGAGAAACATTGCCATAAAGATCGCAACACCCTGCTTCTTGTTCTTTACTGCAGAACCGAATGTGAAACACAGTGCCGCCGGAATCAGCAGAATGGAAATCATTTCGATCAGATTGGTAAAGGCATTGGGATTTTCCAAAGGATGTGCGGAGTTGACGCCCATATAACCGCCGCCGTTGGTGCCGGTCTGTTTGATTGCGACCTGGCTGGCCGCAGGACCCATCGGTACGAACTGCTCGGTGACGATCTGTGCATCCGAAACGATTTCGCCATCTACAGTGACGGTTTCGGTGTCTAAGTCAATTACCGCATCCTCAAGGATTTCGCCTTCTGCACTGACGGCAATCGGTTCTACAAGGGATACTGTTTCTGCACTTTTCAGGTTCTGAATCACGCCGCCGCCTACCAGCAACAGAGAAATGACCAGATTCAGCGGGAGTAGGATGTGAACCACAATGCGGGTCAAGTCCACCCAAAAGCTTCCCAACCCGGAGGATTTCACCTTGATAAAGCCACGGATCAATGCAAATAGAACGGCGATACCTGTAGCGGCGGAAACAAAGTTCTGAACAGTCAGACCTAAAGCCTAAGCGAGATAACTCAATGTGGATTCACCGGAATATGCCTGCCAGTTTGTATTGGTAATGAAACTTGCAGAAGTGTTAAATGCCAAATCCCACTTCACACCGGAAAGATTCTGCGGGTTTCCGGGAAGAACGCCCTGCACAAGTTGAAGCAGGAACAGAAAAACAAGCCCGACACCGGAAAAGGTCAATACACTTACCGCATATTTTTTCCATGTCATCTGTTCTTCTCTGTCTACACGCATAACCTTGTAAATCAGGTTTTCGCACGGTGTCAGAACTTTGGACAAAAAAGTTTTCTCGCCGCTCATGACGTTTTTTATGTATGCGCCCAGCGGAATTGCCAAAACAACCAGAATGGCAAGGTATAAAACATACTGAATCATGGCGCTCATGCCTGATCATCTCCCTTCATTAAAATATAGACATACCACAGCAGCATTGCTGCCGCACATACACCTATGAGTGCAATTAGCATTTGCATAAGAGCTATCCTCCTTTTTTGATGTCCCCAATATCATAAACCCTTTCCTCTAAAAATGGCATTAGTGATCTTTTGAGCGTTTAAAGATGAAATAAAGATTACAACCAACCCAAAAGCCATGCCATAGGAAGGGCGATAACGATCGTACTGATACAGACACACGCCAAAACCAGTAATGGCATTCCAACAAAGATGGAGATGGAGCCAAGTAGCGGATGATGCCAAATAAAGCGCTCCGCTTTTGCGTCAAATCTCTGTTCAAATCTTCTCGCCGCATTTGTAATGCTCATAATTGTTCACCTCATTTCTTTCTTGCAAGGCCATAATACCGCTAAAAGTATTAAGTTGGGAAAAGGGTCCTGCAATCGAAACTAAGATTGTATAAGTCTTTGTTGCTCCAGGAAGTGATCTTACGGCTTTGTTCAAGTCTTGTGCGCTTTTGTCTGAAATCCGTCACGCTTTATAACGAGTCGTGATCCTTCAGGGTTTTGCTGCCAAATAGATGTCAAAACAGCAGTATAGCCCGGATGGAGGCGCTGTCGATAAAATAAAAAAAGTGAACCCTCTGGGTATTTCCACCCAGAAAAGTCCACATAGAAAGAGCTGCTTTGGATTTATAAGAGATCGCAGTTGTTCAAATCCCTGCCATGAATCGTAGTTGTTGATGTACATTTGATGTTTGGGCTAAACAGGCAAGATTGCAGCTGCCATTTTGGGTTCGAACCCGGCCATTTTCCCGGCTTTGCATAAAAATCCGATGCCTGCTTTAAGGGGCTGATTTTGGCTCTGCACACTTTTGCACACTTTTTGCACACCGGAACGGCTGGATAACGGATGCGAGAGGGGACAACAGGTGCAAAGAATGCAGCAGATGCAAAACACAAATTTACGATAAAACGATAAAAATAACGGATTGACGCAATTTTGAAAATTGACGATTGTTGCACGTTGGTTTCTCTTAATCAGTGGGCCCAGGGTTCGAGTCCCTGGAGGTGCACCACAACAACAAAATCCGAACTTTTTTCCGATAGGAGAAGGGTTCGGATTTTTTGTATTCTTTGGAAAACAGAACGAATCCCTTGCTTCCATCGAAAAACGTCCTAGACCTTATCATAAGAAAGCACGACAGACCACTGTAAGAGTGCCGTAAGGCAGAAAGGACACAAACATGAAGTACGATGAAAGAGCCTGCAAGTTCAACATGGATACCGGCTGCGCGGAACTGCTGCTCCGGGATGGGAGAATGATCTCCATTGACTGCACCGGGGTCGAGGATGCGCTGGATGTGACTATGGCGCAGAGGGCAGAGTTAGATTATCTCATCTACAATGACCCCCTGGGCTACGCTGATTTGATTCTGAATGGCGATCCGAAGGAATATTTGAAAAACGTAACCGAGAGCCATGGCTTAGAAGATTAAGAATAGCAAAACAGGGCGTATCTCTTTTTATGGGATGCGCCCTGTTCTTTTATGCCTGTTTTTTCTGTGCTTCTGCAAACATCCGGGCAATCTCCGTGCCGGATTCCTGCATTCCACGATTCATCCACTCATGTACCCAGCCATATAGCATATAACCGATGGCAGAATTCAGATAAGCCAACCCGTTGGGAATCTCCGGCGAACGGTCAAAATAGCCAAGAAGTGTTTCCAGCATGATATTGGAAAGCCCTGCATGGTACAATGCAAGGTAAAATTCAGCATGGTCCTTGTAAAAATCCAGCAGACTGACGAGCCATAGATTATCCTGACCCGGTGTGCCATCAGGATGCTCATGGTCAAAATTTGTCTTCCATTCATTGGTCAGACGCACAGACTCCTGCTGTAATACGTCCTCTTTGCTTGCGAAATTGCGGTAAAAAGATGCCCGCCCAACACCGGCAGCATCCACCAACGCCTGAATGCTAATGGACACAAAGTCCTGTGTGTGCATCAATTCCAGCAGCGCAGACAGAATGTGCTGCCGCACATAGGTGTTCTTTTCCTGATTGTTCATGTTCTTCATGGGATGATACAAACGCCCTTTTTTGTCTCATTTTGGCTGAGACGATTGACTCAGCGCTGCTTTGATGATACACTCGTCCCACCAAAAAGTCAAGGAGGTTTTTATGACAATGACTTCAAAACGAATCATCTTACTTGCCGTCATTATTGCAGTGGCTTTTGTATTGGGACGTTTGGCAGTTCGAGAAGTGTTGAATCTGCTGCTGGGCGGCACGCTGTTTGGAGGGAATATTCTGTGAAAACACTGAAATGGGGATTGCTCTATACTGCTGCGTTTCTTGCAGCGTTTGTCGGCTCTGCTTTACTCAAAATGAACAGCGACCCGACCCACGGCAAATACAACACCCGTTGGGATGAAACGGTTGGCAAGGTGTACACCGACTTGCCTTATGGAGAGGGTGCTGCCAACAAGTTTGATCTTTATGTGCCGGCAGACAAAAGTCAGGATGCATACGGTCTTGTGGTCTATCTTCATGCCGGTGGGTTTACCAGCGGAGACAAAGCCGGTGATGCCGAGATGCTGAAATGGCTGTGCAGCAAAGGCTATGTGGCGGCAGGGATCAACTACACATTGTTTACGGAAGAAAACCCGGATGCCAGCGTATACAGCCAGTCGGAGGAGATCAAAGCGGCCATGCCCTCTGTGGTTGCAGCAGCCGAAAAACTGGGGTATAAGCTTGACCGGATGGCGATTGCGGGCGGCAGCGCAGGCGGATGTCTTGCGCTGATCTATGCCTACCGGGATGCCGACACCTCGCCGCTTCCGGTCAAAATGGTATTTGAAGCAGTCGGCCCCGGCAGCTTTCATGTAGAGGATTGGGGCATCTTCGGTCTCGACCAAAGCCCGGAGGCCGCCGCAGGACTGTTCAGTGTAATGTCCGGTCAGGCGCTGACCCCGGAGGATATCACATCTGGTGCCTATCTGGATGCAGTCAAACCGATCTCTGCTGATCGCTGGGTCACAAAGGATACGGTGCCCTCTGTCCTCTGCTACGGCGCACACGACAAGATGCAGCCATTTGCCGCATCCAAGCCGCTGGTCGCCGCACTGGAAAAGAACGGAGTAGATTACCGGTATTTCGTAGCGAAGCATTCCGGCCATGGGTTGCAAAACGACAATAAGGTTTATATGGAGTATCTGGATGCCGTGGTAGAATATCTGGACAAGTACATGAAGGAATAATTTAGGATGTGGAAGATGATTCTGAGGTTCTTAAAAATAATTTTGATTGTGGCGGTGATCCTTGTGATAACAATTTCTATTATTTTACTGTTGCTGTCCATGCAGCCATTCGTTCCGAACAATTACACGCAGATTGTTAAAACAGGCGGCGAACTGGAAGCAAAATATCTGGCGATGGGTGCCTCGCAGGTGGAACATATGGAAGTGTCCACCGAAGAAGAATGGGGGAATATCAATGTCTATTACCCCAAGGAGTTGACAGAGAGCGCCAAAAGCTATCCTGTTGTGGTGATGGTGAATGGCACGGGTGTGTATAGCTCCAAATATCCAGCACTCTTCAAGCATCTGGCTTCGTGGGGATTCATCGTCATTGGCAATGAAGACCCAAGCACTTGCTCTGGCAGTTCGGCAGATACGACGTTGGCATGGCTTCTGAATGAAAATGAGAATCCTGACAGCCGCTTCTATCAGAAAGTCGATGAGGAACACATCGGAATTTCCGGTCACTCACAGGGCGGCGTGGGCGTGTTCAACGCTATCAACGAACAGCCGCACGGTAGTTTGTACACTTGTGCGGTCAGCCTTTCTCCCACACAACTGGATCTGGCAGAAGCACTGAATATGCACTACGAACCGGACAAAACGAATATTCCAGTATTCCTTCTGGCGGCAACGGAGAGCGACGTTATTACGCCCGATAGTGCAAAACAGCTTTACGATGCCGTGAAAAATGACAAAGCAGTCGCCCTGCGGAATGGTATGGATCATGGAAAAATGCTTTATTCTGCCGATGGTTATGTGACGGCATGGTTTATGTGGTATTTGAAAGGCGATACAGAGGCCGCAAAGGTATTCACCGGAGATGCACCGGAACTACTCAGAAACCAACTGTATCAGGAACAGCAAATTGATATTAGCTGCATAAATTGAGATTCGAGGAGGAATTGTGTCAAATTGACACAATTCCTCCTCGTCCGTTCTAAGCAGGGGTTGGGGCAGGCACGCCCCAACAAGATCACTTCGGAAATGCAGACGCATTGCAGAAGTGAAGTCCCGGATGGACAGAACATTTTCAAGAATTGAAAATTTGTGGCCACGGGACGGTTCTTGCCCCCTACCGCTGCGCTCAAAACGCATAGACCGCGTTTGCGCAGCGCAGCAATGAAAGCCCCAGTGGGGCTTTTAAGCGGCAGAACGGTCTGCGATAGCAGATGGAGGGGCCTCGCCCCGACAAGTTCAACAAATGTTTCCAAATTGTTAAGACGCAAAAAATAAGTAGCTGGGCTCTGCTCATGTAATGGGGTCACCGTTTGCTCCGAACGAAGTTTTGCAGCGGCGTTGTCCGGCTCGCCCACGGAAAGTGTGAGGTCATGGCACGGTATCACGTTCAGACGGCTTATGCAAGATTCAAGGTACTGTATGAAGAAAGCCGGACGCAGTGCGGACACTACGTCCTACTTCTTTCAAGCACAAGAATAACACTTTGAAGTTGTGCAGTCAACAACTAAAAACAAATTTTGGAAGATTAAACAACTACATAAGATTTTATTTGTGAAAAAGAAAAATACCGCCCACGCAGCGCAGCGATGGATTTTGTCGGGTGAATCGGCGGCAAAATAGATCGGGTGTGTTGCGGGGCGGTAAATTCTTTTGCGGACTTTCCCTCACTGAAGTGGTGGGTCTCACGGTGATAACCAACCACTTCCTGTGCTGTGTTCAAAATGAACACGACCACATCTTGTGGATTGCTTGTAACCAATCCACAAAATCAGTGGGACTTTCGGAAATAATAGCATATTCTCTGCAAGGTGTCAACACTTTAGGAGAATGAATACATGAAATAGGCAAAACATACACAGTACAAGTGGAAAGCAACACTGTGTTTTAGAGAAACCCTTAATTCTCGCAGGTCAATCGTACTTTCACGGTAAAAGTTCGATTGCGTATTCATGATGGTTATAGTCTGCGGTTTGGATTAGGACTTTTTTGTGCGATGCAGATCGATTATTATTAGCAGTGTTGTTATGCCTACCACGATTAAAAATCTGATGGTAAATTGAATTGGAAGATTTTGAAGAGCGTGGGTTAGCATTCCAACTTCTCCATCTTCAATCCATTGCGAAAACATTCGTAATTCTTCAAGCAAGGCAACTGAGAAAAAGGCAATCCCAGACACTCCGATGATGTAATTATATTTTGCCTTTTTGACAAGTACAAAATAGCAGTTTACGATTGTCAGAAAATACGAACAGCCAATCCAAAATACCCAACCAATGTTCCAATCCATAAACTTTCTTCACCCCTTTATGCAACCAGTCCTTTTATTATAGTAAGAGCTACTGCTATAACAATGAAACCTATTGCAATAATTTTTGAAATTCGATTCTTACTTATCGGATTGTATGAAGAAAATTTATTATATAGTATCAGCAACGCAGCATAAACAGGATAGCACCAAGGATTGATATTAAGTAAATCGAAAAAGGAGCCGATCTCAGCGACTATAAGAGTTAGCACTAAAGCCCAATATGCTATCTTTTTCAATGAATCTGACATAATCATTGTACCATAGACAGTAGTCTTAATTGAATGGAGCGTTCATATTTAATCAAGCAAGAATAGCGTGAACAGCGCGGTCATACTCGGCAATGGCGCGGTTAGCCCATGGCGGTAGCCCCCCTGCGGGGCAAAAACAACGGTCTGGCTATCAGTGAAAAAGCACGAAAGACCACTATAAGCGTGCCGTAAGGCAGAAACAACACAAAAAAGAGGGGTCAGTTTTACGGTTCGATCACATTGAAGGTCTTTTCAAACTTGGAGGCATACGCCAGCAGACGCTTCAGGACGGTGGCATCGCCTGTGATCTGGACCTGACCCGCCTGCTGACCGGTCATCAGAGCAAACAGTTGCAGCCGCCGACAGGTAACGGACGCCTGCGCATCCGGGCGGTTCTCGCCCGGATAGGTCAGCAGCACGCCGTTCTTGCGGGTGACATAGAACTGCTCGTTCTCATCCGTTACGGTTAAATTCAGGGTCAGGTCATCGTTCTGCGCAGCGTTGGCATCGGTCAGGATGGCGATATAGTCCAACAGCATGGAGACCGTCATTGCGCGCATACTGTTGGTGAGACCATTCGCCGTGCGGGCACGCCCGGACAGATTGCCGTTCCGCAGTTCCGCTGCGCCCATCAGATACGCATTGCGCCACGCACCGGACTCTGCCTGATAACCCAACTGCTCCAGCGCATCGGCGCACAGGTTGCGCGCCTTCTGGTTGGATGGATCTGCAAAGACCAGCTCCTTTGTGATCTGCGCCACCCACTGATACTCGCCCTTGTTGTAGTCCTTTTTTGCCCGAAGCAGAACGGCTTCCGTACTGCCGAGATACTCCACCATCTTTTTTGCTGTTTCGCTGGGCGGGAGCGGGTCCAGATTGACCGGGTTCGCATCGTACCAGCCCAGATATTTCTGGTAGATGGCTTTGGCGTTATGCGGCAGCGTGCCGTAATACTGGCGGGTAT
>OODL01001054.1_pt1 | contig 27211 bp, 25 predicted proteins | sample 1671181 | NCBI WGS metagenome assembly OODL01 (sample SAMN06348130, study PRJEB24527) | human gut metagenome | biome: human gut; feature: ankylosing spondylitis patient; material: feces | host: Homo sapiens | place: China | collected 2015-10 | reverse complement strand
AAGAATAGAAATAATGAATCTTATAGGTTGAGAAGAAGCTTTTGGATTGAAAAAACGCAAATTATGCCTATAAGAGAGCAAATATTATGAATATATAGGTCGCAAGCAGCTAGCGCGGAAAAACAGAGCCAACGGGGATAAGAATCCTGCGCGGAAAAACAGAGCCAACGGGGATAAAAAAATATTGGGGATATCGAAGATATCCCCAATACAGAATTAAAAATCCACCTGCTGTACAGAACCGGCACTGCCGTCTTCATGAAGATACACACCGCTGCTTCGTACTTTAGCTTTAAGATTGTTATCATCATCAGTTACATGAAATGTTGTTTTGGAGCTGCCAAGACAGATAGCACCGACATTGGCTTCCTTAAGTGATAAAAGCTTGTCCTTGCCATTCTCATCTTTAACCCAGACCTTTAACTGGTCATAGACTTCATCATTCTCATCAATCCAGCCGTTGCCGTCAGAATCGTATTCTGCAAGCTCGGAAAAGCCATTACCGGTCTTGGTTCCGAACAGCTCGCTGCCGTCATTGATAAATCCGTCGCCGTTCTTATCAAGAGCAAGAAAGCCACTTTCAGGATTCATCTGTGCAATAGTCTCGTCTTTACCATCACAATCAATGTCAAAACTGAAGGACTTATCAGAAATAGAAACAGGATTGCATCCAAGATTAATAACAAGTGGGTCTGTCAGTACAGTGTCAAAGCTGGAAACAAATTCAATGCTGTGTTCTTCCATGTATCTGCGTGACATGGTCATATCAAGATTAAAATTAAGTTCCCTGCCGTCTGCTGTTTTAACAGTTCCGGTTGTTGAAAATGAAGTGCTTTCCTTTTCTTCATAGGTTGAAGAATATCTGGTTCTTACAGTCCACACAGTAGGAGAAATCTGGTTAGTAATAGAAAGGGTTTTTGAGGCTTTGTCAGATGAAGATGTGCCAGAGACTGAATTGCAGGATAAACTGTCAGTATCATGAAACATTCCACGGAAAGACAGAGACTGAATAAAATCCAACAGGGACATATAAACCTTTCTTGTTATTTCTGTGTAACTGAAGCTTACATTCTGCCGCATAGAAACTAAGCTGGCTTTGTTGTAAGCAGGTGTTAAAGCCTCCGTGCCTTCTGGTGATTCCTCACCAGCCAAATCCGTTTTAGAAGAATCGTCCGGGACATTAAGTCTGCCAGAACGATTGTAGAGTGGCATCATCAGAAACATGTCGTCATACTTTCTGTCCGGAGAATCAGAAGAATTACTAAAATATGATTCTTTCTGGCTTAAGCTGCTTCTTGCCTGGCTCATTCCAAAACTAAAGGAGTTACCAGAGCTGCCGGCTGCGACCATGCCGCTTGATACCTTTTGTGAGTAGTGTCTTCTTGAAGACATACTCATGTTACTGTCTGCAATTATCATAAGTATACCCGCCTTTCATCTTCAGCAATGAACACGGTTATATATAATATCGGTTTAAGCGCAGAATACTTAATAATAAAATGTCAATTAAAAAACTTTTATAAAATAACTTTATAAAAGTGCTGGAAATTCTTATTTAACTGTTGTAATATGATAGCAGAGAAATATCTGCATAAGCAGAAATAAATTATTGAGCCGTAAACTGGCAGAAAGAGGTTATATATGTGGACAGCAGATTTAGGAAATGGACGATACAAGAATCCTATACTTTACGCTGATTATTCAGATCCGGATGCAATCCGTGTCGGTGATGATTATTTTATGATATCATCAAGCTTTTCTAATGCTCCGGCTATGCCGTTGCTTCATTCTAAGGACCTTGTAAACTGGAAGGTTGTTAACTACATTTTGCCTGAAGTTCCAGAATTCAGATACAGAAATCCAATTCATGGATGCGGAGTGTGGGCACCCGCAATAAGATATCATGAGGGTACATATTATGTGTGCTTCCCAATGCCGGATGAAGGAATATATATGACTACAGCAACAGACCCTTATGGTGAGTGGAGTAAGCCAGTGAACATAAGACCAGGTGCAGGCTGGATTGACCCATGCCCATTCTGGGATGAGGACGGAAAAGCATATCTTGTTGCAGGAGTTGCCAAGAGCCGTATCGGATATAAGAGTGTGCTTCATATGGTAGAGATGCAGCCAGATGGAATGGGGCTTATAGGAGAGGAAAGGATTATATTTGACGGTAACTTAAATGACCAGATTACAATAGAAGGCCCTAAGATGTATAAACAAAACGGATGGTATTATATATTTGCACCGGCTGGCGGTGTTAAGACAGGCTGGCAGACAGTGTTAAGGTCGAAAAATGTGTTTGGACCATATGAGTATAAAGTGGTTATGAGACAAGGAGATTCTCCTGTAAATGGACCTCATCAGGGTGCATGGGTTGACACAGTTACAGGACAGGACTGGTTTATACATTTTCAGGATGTGTACGCAGCGGGCAGAATAACACATTTGCAGCCAATGAGCTGGGAAAATGACTGGCCTGTAATTGGAGTTAAGAAAGATGGCAATGATTACGGCGAGCCTGTGATGGAGTACGAAAAACCTGATGTCGGTGCAGTTTATGAGATATGTGAGCCGGATACTACAGATGAATTCACAGAAGATAGCCTGGGACTGCAGTGGCAGTGGAACGCCAATCCTGATAGTGACTGGGCACAGTTTGGTATTGATGAAAGCGGAAATGTGTCTGATGATGGTTCTTATATAAAGCTTAATGCAGTTGGCAGAGCATCAAACAGACCAATTGGCGATTACAGAAATCTTCTCCTGCAGAAGTGGCCAGCACCGGAATTTAGCTGTATTACTAAGATGAATATCAGTGGAATGTCTGATGGTGATAATGCCGGATTCATTCATATGGGAATGGATTATCTGGCAGCAGATGTGACTGTTAAAGGCGGTAAGATGGAAGTGTATGCAGTAAAGGGTGTGCAGCAGTTTGACTGTGACCAGGCTTATACTAAAGAGACTAAAGAATTGCTTGCTTCATACGATAATCTTAAGGAAATATATTTCAGATACACAGTTAAAAAGACAGGAACTAAAAACTATGTTGAGGGAGGACTTCCTGTTAAGGAAGCACCTGTTGAGACAGTAACAATAGAGATAAGCACAGACGGAAAAGAATACACCAACCCTGTTTCTGTTATTGCCAAAGCCGGAAGATGGGTTGGTGTAAAGAGCGGTGTATATGTATCACATGATAATTCTGCCAATAGTGCAAACAAAGGCTTTGTTACGGTAGATTATGTAAGATACAGCCGTTAAATATTCTTAATGTTTTTCTTAGCCCACAATTCAAGGGCTTTCGCATTATTGGAAATAAGGTCGAGGGATTCAAGTATCTGCTTGAATTCCTCCTGTTCTCCAATATCAACCTGACCATCAGCAGAGATATTGATAATAGAAGCTCGCAGGTTTTCGATATCATTCAAAGAACCAAGCATTTTTAATGATAATCTGTCAAATGAATTAATCTCGACTTCCTTCATTGTAAGCCTTCCAATCGGACATTCGTTTGAGCAGTAATTGTAGCAGAGTTCAGGAGCGTTGTAGCATTTTGACATAGATACAACCTCGTCCGCATAAGGTGTTACATTGCCAAGTTCAATTCTTGCAAGTCTTGTTCTGTCTATACCTACGACATCTGAAGCTGCTTCACGGCTTTCAAATTCAGTATTTTTCTGTGCTGCAGAAAATCTTGCCTGATAATATCTGTTATCAGATGCTTTAGTTGCTTTCTTCATGGTTAATAATTCTCCCCTTGGTATATTTAATGAGTTAGTAAAATACATGATCTCCGATAACGGTCCCGCCCACATCGACAGAACTGTCATATACATGAAAATATAATGCGTTAATATTGATATAACCGTTAAGCACATCAACGGCTGCCTGGGTGCAGGCTGCATTCGCACCTCTTGCAAGGACTATTGCAAATCGTCCGCTGGCAACAGGTGAAAACTGGTAAGGCGCATATATTACGCCGCTTATGCTGTTAGCAAAGCGTGGGTCGGCAACTCTGTTGATAACAACACTTCCTACAGCACATTTGCCCTCATATGACTGGTTGCCGGCTTCACATTCAATAATTGCTGCGAGCATTGCAACATCATCGGCAGTGTGATTCTTAAGAACATTGTTAAGAGCGTTCTGGTCAACCATAGCAGAGCCGGAAGATGAATTACCGCCTGTGTTACTGGAATTGCCAGAGTTATTGGCTTTGTCAGCCTCTTCCTGTGCTTTTTTTGCAGCTTCAAGAGCTTCCATTTCACGGCGCTGACGTTCTAACATTTCCTGTTCAATCTGCTTTTCGTATTCAAGCGCAAGTGCTTCTGCATCAGTTATGCTGTCGCTTGTAGTGTCAAGCTCTGTCTGACACTGTGAGAGAAGCACAGCAAAATTATCAGCTTCGCGGGCTGCATCATCTTTAAGAGTGACAAGTTCTGCCATTTCTTGTTCAAGCTTTGCCTGAGTTTCTTTAAGAGAGGCCAGAAGGTCACTTAATTCCTGCATTTTCTGGTGGTCATAATTAGAAATCTGCTGGATATATTCTGACTTGGATAAAAGGTCAGAAAGACTTTCAGCTGACAGAAGTGTTGACAGAATAGTAGCATTATTATTCTCATACATAAACTGGATTCGGAGCTTCATGGCGGCATACTGCTGGTCAATCTCTGCCTGCATGCTTGCTATATCTTCATTAGAGCGGTCAATTTCAGTCTGCTTCGCATTAACTGCATCCTCAATAGAAGAAAGCTTCTCTCCGGAAGCAGACAGCTTCTCGTTAAGCTCTCCGTAAGATGCATTGAGTTCGCTCTGTTTATTCCTTAATTCTTCAAGCTGTTTATTAACAGCATCGAGGTCATCCTGTGTATCAGCCATCAACTGGTCAGGATAAGCAAAAAATGGAACAGCAGATGTAGCTGCCATAATCAAAGCAAGACCGGCGACTGTTAAATTCCGTAATTTAAATCTGATAAAGTATTTCACATAGACTCCTGATAATCATTATATTTTTATAAATAAAAAACAATATTAGTATAAAATGTGCTGGAATAAATTGCAAGCCAGGCTTTCCATGGTGTATATTAATTGAGGAGTGCGGATTGGGAATTGGCCTGCATCTTAAATGTTGTGTATATCAGTTGCGGTGTCTGACTATAGCATACGCTTGAATAATTCGAGCTGTGTGTAACTTAATGTCGCTATATACATGAGGGCGGTGCGTCAAATCTCGTTCAAGCGAAGCGCGTTTGATTTGACACACCGTAATAAACTCTGTAGATAGCGGCATTTAGTTACACTAAGCGCAGGATTCCTAAAAGCGTATGCTATAGTCAGATGCCACAACGTCATGTACGCAAGTCGAAGGATGCAGACAAGTTCCCAATCCGCAATCCGCAATAAAACAAAAGGAGACTTAAATGCTTGAATTAAATGATATAAAGAAAGACTATGTGTCCGGTTCGACTACTGTGAGTGCACTTAAGGGCATTAATCTTAGGTTCAGGGATTGCGAGTTCGTGTCGATTCTTGGACAGTCCGGCTGTGGTAAGACTACTATGCTTAACATTATAGGCGGACTTGATAAGTATACGAGTGGTGACCTTAAGATAAATGGAGTGTCAACTAAGAATTATAAGGACAGAGACTGGGATTTTTACAGAAATAATTCTATTGGTTTTGTGTTCCAGAGTTACAATCTGATTCCGCACCAGACTGTTTTATCTAATGTAGAGCTTGCACTTACGCTTTCAGGTGTATCTAAGGCTGAGAGAAAGAGAAGAGCTATAGAGGCACTTGAGAAGGTTGGACTTGGAGAGCAGATTCACAAGAAGCCTAATCAGATGTCAGGTGGACAGATGCAGAGGGTTGCCATTGCAAGAGCACTTGTAAATAATCCTGATATCCTGCTTGCTGATGAGCCCACAGGAGCACTTGATACAGAGACAAGTATCCAGATTATGGAGCTTTTAAAGGAGATATCAAAGGACAGACTTATAATTATGGTAACTCATAATCCGGAGCTTGCCAAGGATTATTCTACAAGAATAGTCAGATTATTAGATGGTGTGATAACTGATGACTCTGATCCATATACGTTAGAAGATATGGAAGCTGATATCAGGGCTAAAGAGGCTGCTAAGGTTAAGACATCAGAAAAGAAGATTAAAAAGTCAGGAAAGAAGCAGAAAACATCTATGTCATTCTTTACAGCACTTTCGCTTTCCTTTAATAACCTGATGACTAAGAAAACAAGAACGATTCTTACTGCATTTGCAGGAAGCATAGGAATTATCGGTATTGCAATGATTCTTTCTATCTCAAATGGTATCCAGTTATACATTGACAGGGTTCAGAGAGATACGCTTTCAAGCTATCCTATAACGCTTCAGGCAGAGTCGATTGATATAAGCAGCATGGTTACAAGCATGACAGGCAATTCGGATTCAGAAGAGCATGAGGATAAGTCTAAAATATATTCTAACGATATCATGGGTGACATGATTAATACCATGGTAAAGGAAGTTAAAAGCAATAACCTTTCAGAGTTTAAGAAATACATTGAAAACGGCGGCTCTGGCATTAAGTCATATGTAAGTGATATCCAGTATTCATATGATGTTCCTCTTAACATTTATATGAAGGATACTTCTAACGGTGTAGAGCAGTTAAACCCAAGTACAATGTTTGATTCGATATATGGCGAGGGTGCAACAAGCACATCTTCTGCAATGTCATCAGGCATGGGTATGGGGATGTTTTCTAACAGCAGTGTGTGGAACCAGCTTTTAGGAAACCAGCAGGTTCTTGATGAGCAGTATGATGTCCTCGCAGGACACTGGCCAGAGAATTACAACGAGGTTGTGCTTGTTACAGATAAGAATAACGAGGTTGATGATTATACACTTTACTCATTAGGACTTAAAGACCCTGAGGAAGTAAGAACACTCTTTAAGAAAATGATGGTTGGTGAATCATACGAAACAGAAAAGGATATAAGCTATACATTTGACGAGATACTTGATACAGAGTTTAAGCTTGTTATGCCTACGGACATGTATAAGTACAATGATGTGACCGGTACATGGGACGATTACAGCAAAGATGATAAGTATATGACAAATGTTGTAAATAACGGAACTGACATTAAAGTATGTGGAATAATCAGACCTAATGATGACGCAGTCAGCACTTCAATTTCAAGTGGAATCGGTTATACAGCAAAGCTTACTGAATATATTATCGAAGAAGTAAAAAACAGTGAGATTGCCAAGGCACAGCTTGCTGATACAAGCGTTGATGTATTTACAGGAGTTCCATTTGACAATGACAGGAATACAGAGATTACAATGGATGATGTAAATGCATATATGGCAACACTTTCACCAGAGGAAAGCGCTCAGATGCAGGCAATGACAAGTGGAATGAGCGATGACCAGATACTACAGCTTTTCTCAGCGTCACTAAAGGCTAGAACAACAGATGCAACATTAGACAGCAATAAGTCGAAGCTTGGAATTACAGACCTTGATACACCTTCACAGATAGATATATATGCAACTGATTTTGATTCTAAGGAGAAGGTTCAGAATATTATCAAGGATTACAATAGGCTGCAACAGGACGATGGCAAGGAAGAAAATGTTATTAACTACACAGATTATGTTGGAATAATGATGTCATCAGTAAGTACAATTATTAATGCAATTTCATATGTTTTAATAGCATTTGTTGCAATATCACTTATAGTTTCTTCGATAATGATAGGTATTATCACATACATATCAGTACTTGAAAGAACTAAGGAAATTGGTGTATTAAGAAGTATTGGTGCTTCTAAGAAAGATGTTTCAAGAATATTCAATGCAGAGACACTTATTGAAGGTTTTGTCTCAGGCGCACTTGGCATTGTTGTAACTTTATTGCTGTGCATACCTGCAAATGCGTTGATTAAGCACCTTACAGACATTTCCAATGTTGCACAGCTTCCGGTTGCAGGTGGAGTAATACTTATAATAATAAGCATGTTCCTTACATTTATTGCCGGACTTATCCCGGCAAGGCTTGCAGCTAAAAAAGACCCTGTTGTGGCATTAAGAAGTGAATAATGTCTTTACTTTAAAACTTCACTGTGCTAAAATTTAAAAGTAATAAGCCAATGCTATTTTGGAAAACCGGGGTGGACAATTATGAACAATAAGTTAAAGACACAGGCTGTTGAGCAGCTTTTTCAGGCAATATTAAGCCTTAAGGATTTAGATGAAGCATACGATTTCTTTGAGGATGTATGTACAATTAACGAGATTTTATCCCTGTCACAGAGATTTGAGGTTGCCAAGATGTTAAGAGAACACAGGACATATCTTGATATTGCGGAGAAGACAGGTGCGTCTACTGCGACAATCAGCAGGGTAAACCGTTCGCTTAATTATGGTAATGACGGGTATGACAGAGTATTTGAAAGACTTGGCGTGCTTGAGAAAGAGTCAGAAGATAATAAGTAATATATGAAGCAATGTAAAAGGGAACTGTCAGTACTGGCAGTTCCCTTAATTTATACGGATTATTTCTTTTTGTCTGTTTTATCAGACTTCTCAGGCTGCTTTGGCGCATGCTTGGCAGAGTAATCATCAATCAGACTTTCAATCATGTTCTTCTTCATGTATACATCAAAGCTTAAAAGACATACAAGACTGAAGAACTGTAAGAATTCTCTGTCATCATCATCCTTTACATCGGTAAATGCATTGCTTGCCTGTTCAGACTTTGCAAATATATCTTTAGATAAGGGCCTTGCAAGAGAGGATTCCATTGAAAATATCTCTTTATATATATAATCCAGATCCGGCTTGGAACCTTCATCAAAGAATTTCTCAGTGAGAGGATTGAGCATTTTCTGTATATCACTTATTGAGAGAATGTTCTTAAAGTAATAGATAAATGTAAGGATATATATATGCTCCTTAGAGTACTTTTTCTTAACTGGTGATGGCAGCAGATTGTTCTTGGCATAGTTGTTAATCATTGTTTTGGTTAGTACTTTATCATCAGTGGTACGCTTTGTATCGTGAAGATGTTCATACATAAATGTTGTAACCTGATCCATGTACAGGTTGATGTTAGGCACATCTCCGGGTTTTATATAATTAAGAGCGGACATATCTTTAAGAATACCACTCATAAGCTCTTTAATATCGTTGTTCATATGTTCCTCATTTCTTTAAAAATGCGTATTCATGAGAGAATACATTTATATTAATGCTTAAGCTATATTATATAGTTTTTAAAACCACATTTCAAGTAGGAATAATATAATGAACTTTAGCATAGTGTAATGTGCATATTATGATATTTTAATTTTTATTACAAGAATATAAAATATGTTTCATAGGAGCAAATATTCGTGACTTTTTACTCCTGATATATTATAATGAAAAAGGTTTTTTAAGAATTCTGGGAGACAGAATTCGGATGCACCAGAGGGTGATATGTGCCGGAAAGCGGCACAGGAATGGAGGATTATTATGGGTATTTTAACAAGATTCAAGGACATTATGAGCGCTAACATCAATGCACTTCTCGATAAGTGTGAAGATCCAGAGAAGATGATTGACCAGTACATGAGAAATCTTGAGAGCGACCTTGGAAAGGTTAAGGCAGAGACAGCTTCAGTTATGGCTGAGGAGACAAGATGTAAAAGAGAGCTTGATGAATGCACAGCAGATGTTGCCAAGTATCAGTCATATGCAGAAAAGGCTCTTAAGGCTGGCAATGAGGCAGATGCAAGAACATTCCTTGAGAAGAAGCAGCAGTTAGTTTCTAAGCAGGCTACATTACAGCAGACATATAATATTGCAGCAGACAATGCAGCTAAGATGCGTCAGATGCATGATAAGCTCTGCAAGGATATCCAGTCTCTTGAAGCAAGAAGAGATGCAGTTAAGGCTAAGGTTGCAGCAGCTAAGGCTCAGGAGAGAATCAACAAGGTTGGTTCAAGTGTTAACAGTGTTGGAACAAGCATGGATGCATTCGGTAAGATGGAGGCTAAGGCTAATAAGATGCTTGACGAGGCTAATGCAATGGCAGAGCTTAACCAGACACAGCTTGAGGCAGATGTTGACAGTCTTGCAGCTAAGTATGATGCAGAGCCAGCTAACACAGCAGTTGATGATGAATTAGCAGCACTTAAGGCTCAGATGGGCTTATAATTCAGAAGCACATTTATAATGAGATAAGCAATACATAGATAAGGAGAGGGAACATGGGATTATTCAAAGGGCAGTTTGCCAACGTAGTTGAATGGGAAGAGTACAGAGATGATATAATCTTCTGGAAATGGACCAACAGAGAAATCAAGAAAGGCAGTAAGCTGATTATCCGCGCCGGCCAGGATGCAATCTTTATGTACAATGGTAAGATTGAAGGTATTTTTAAGGACGAGGGAAGCTTTGATATTGAATCACAGATTATTCCATTCTTATCAACACTTAAAGGCTTTAAGTTTGGCTTCAACAGTGGAGTAAGAGCTGAAGTTTTATTCGTTAATACTAAGGAATTCACAGAGAAGTGGGGAACTAAGAATCCTATTCTTATTCCAACACAGGCACTTCCAGGTGGCATGCCAATAAGAGCTTTCGGTAACTTCTCGTTTTCAGTATCTGATTACATTACGCTTATAGACAAGGTAGCAGGTGTAAAGCAGATGTACACTGTTGCAGATGTTAAGGAAAGAATATCAGCAGTTCTTGACCAGCTTCTTATGAAGTGGATTTCTAAAGAAGGCAAGGATATGTTTAATCTTCAGGCTAATGCTTATGATATCTCAGCGGGTATTAAGACAGACCTTGATATGGAGATGAGCAAGTTAGGAATCACAATAACAAGCTTTACTATCTCAAGTTTCTCTTATCCGGAAGAAGTACAGAAGATGACTAATAAGGCAGCTTCTCAGGCAATGGTTGGAGATATGAACAGATATACACAGATGGCTATGGCTGATAGTATCGGCAATTCAAGAGGCGGTTCGAATATTGCCAGTGATATGATGCAGCTCCAGATGGGAATGCAGGTTGGACAGCAGATGATGAATAACATGAATACTGCAATGAATAATAATGCAAATGTGTCAGGTGGCACAGCACCTAAGTTCTGTCCTAACTGTGGAACACCAACTAATGGCGCTAAGTTCTGTTCTAACTGTGGAACAAAGCTTGCATAAGCTGACAATTAGTAATATGTGAATTTAATAAATAACAATCAGGGATGTTGTCATATTGGCTTGGCAACATCCCGTTGTTTTTGTATAATGTGGTAGTTGGCAGAAATAAGGTGGATATAGATTTCACATTTGCATGAAGGTGGATATATGAGATTAGAAGATTTGAATGACAGCCAGAAAAGGGCAGTTAAATATACAGATGGCGCGCTGCTTATTATTGCTGGGGCAGGCTCTGGAAAGACGCGTGTGCTTACGAACAGAATTGCATATTTAATAGAAGAATGCGGAGTAGACCCATATAATATTATGGCAATTACATTTACTAATAAAGCTGCAAGAGAGATGAAAGAACGAGTTGAGACTACTGTGGCACAGGGTGCAGGGGCTGTATGGGTAAGTACATTCCACTCAACATGCGTGAGAATTTTAAGAAGATACATAGACAGAATTGGATACGATAATAACTTTACGATATATGATACGGACGATCAGAAGTCTGTAATCAAGGATATATGTAAGAAGATGAATATAGATACGAAGATGCTTAAAGAGCGTGCAATTATGAGTAAGATTTCATCTGCTAAAGATGAGTTAAAGACTCCTGATGAGTTCGAGCTTGAGGCAGGTAACGACTATAATCTTAGAAGAATCGCAGGTGTATACAGAGAATATCAGAAGACGCTTAAGCTTAACAATGCGCTTGATTTTGATGACCTGATATTCAAGACGGTTGAGCTGTTCCAGAGTGATGCAGAGGTACTTGAGCATTATCAGGACAGATTCAGATATATAATGGTCGACGAGTATCAGGATACTAATACATCACAGTTTAAGCTTGTTGCAATGCTTGCAGCAAAGTATGGCAATATATGTGTGGTTGGTGATGATGACCAGTCTATATATAAGTTCCGTGGAGCAAATATTTATAATATTCTTAACTTTGAAAATGTGTTCACAGGCGCTAAGGTTATAAAGCTTGAGCAGAATTACCGTTCGACGCAGACTATTCTTAATGCTGCAAATGCAGTGATAAGTAATAATATTGGAAGAAAGAGCAAGTCACTCTGGACTGATAACGGAGAGGGCGAGAAGGTCAATTATACTCTGTATGAGAACGGGTATGATGAGGCAGAAGGCGTTGCGAGTGGTATTGCAGAGTATGTAAGGGATGGCTGGAATTATAATGATGTTGCCATTCTTTACAGAACTAATGCACAGTCAAGAGCGCTCGAAGAAAAGCTGATGATTCACAACATTCCATATAAGATATATGGCGGACAGAATTTCTATCAGCGAAAGGAAATCAAAGATATTCTTGCTTATCTTAAAACTATTGATAATGGTCTTGATGGTCAGGCGGTTAAGCGAATTATAAATGTTCCGAAGAGGGGAATTGGTAATACAACGATTGACAGATTGCAGGAATATGCAGATTTTAATGATATTACTTTCTGGGAAGCACTTGTCAATGCAAAGGATATTGACACAATAAAGAATGCGGCACTTTCCAAGTTAGAGCCATTTGTTGACCTTATTGGAAGACTGCGTGCCAAGGAAGAATTCATGTCATTAAAGGAACTTGCTGAGGCTGTAATTGAGGATACAGGATATATCGAGAGTCTTTCACAGAATGAAACAGTGGAAGAGGTTGAGGCAAGACGCGAGAATCTGGATGAATTCATTAATAAGGTTGTAAGCTATGAGGAGGGCTGTAAGGAAGCAGGTGAAGAGCCTACACTTTCAGGACTGCTTGAAGAAGTTGCATTAATAGCGGATATTGATAATCTGGATGAGTCAGAGCCTCATGTAATGCTGATGACACTGCATAGTGCGAAAGGTCTGGAATTCCCAATCGTGTATATGACAGGAATGGAGGATGGACTTTTTCCAAGCTATATGACAATTGTGTCAGATGATTCAACTGAGATTGAGGAAGAGAGAAGACTGTGTTATGTAGGAATAACAAGAGCAGAGAAAATACTTAATCTTACAAGTGCCAAGTCGCGTATGGTGCGTGGTGAAACACAGATGAATAAGGTTTCAAGATTCATTAATGAAATTCCTAAGGAATATATGCACATAGAAAACAATTCCAGTGGGTATGCTAAAGGCAGGATTGCATATGGCGGTACATCAGATGAGCCGGATACAAAAGGCATTAACATGCGTGCAACAGCCAGATCAATTCTTAGCAGCTACGGAAGCGGCACACCAGGCGGAAGGGCAGCAGGAACATATAGTTCAAGAAAGGTTAAGATAAATGGCGGTTCTAATCCGGGATTCGGAAAAGATCCTATGGAATTATTTGACCTTAAGAAACCAGAAAAGAGGAAGACTCCGGCAGATTCTGTAAGAAGTGCTTATGCAGGAGTGCCTACACGAAGCGGCTTATCTTCAAGAAATGTAATAGGTGCTGCAAGAGGTGCAGATATAAGTGCAAAATCTTCAGGCGGACTTGGCTACAGTGTCGGTGATATGGTGAGCCATGTGAAATTCGGCGAAGGAAAGGTACTTGCTATAGAGGATTCAGCAAGAGACTATATGGTAACAGTTGAATTTGCAGAGTACGGACAGAAGAAAATGCTGGCAGGATTTGCCAGACTTAAAAAACTATAATGACAAATGTTTAACGCTATGCTATAATACATTTATTAAATCCGTGGTATGAAAGGAGATATTGTTATGAGTAAAGAAAAATTAGATGAGCTTATCGCAGCTACTAAATTAGGAGAACTTATTAGCAAGAAGGAAGATGAAGATAAGAAATGCTGCAAGAAGTGCAGCACAATTATCATAGCTGTTCTTGCTATCGTTGGTGCAGTTGCAGCAGTTGCTGGTATCGCTTATGCTGTATACAGATATTTTACACCAGATTATTTAGATGACTTCGATGATGAAGATTTCGAAGACGAAGATTTTGACGATGATTTCGAGGATGAAGACATCGAGAAGTAATGTAATAAGTGCGATATGATTGAAAGCCACAGCCGGCTTGATATGTCCATTAGGATATGTCAGCGGTTGTGGCTTTTTTATTGCATAATATTTAATTATTTCTTAATTGACATAGGGGTGTAATCAGTGTTATATTACTCAACCCTGTCATTAAGCAAAATTTAAGGGGAGGAAAGGAAAGCAGGAATTTATGACATTTTATCAGGAGTTACAGTTAAGCTCGGCTGGTTCAAAACAGCTTATCAAGAACACACAGGATTCTAAAGAGAAAAGAAGACATATTCTTATATATAATTTTAAGGTGTATCTGGTTATGATATTCTGTGTTGCAGTAGTTACAGTATTTAGTAAGTTGCTGGGGAATAATAACAGTGTTGTCGGAGTTACAGTGCTTCTTGCGGTGCTGGTATTAAGACAGGCGGATTTTGGAATTAAGACATCACATGGTTTGATTTCGATAATGGGAATATATGCGATATTGATAGCAGGACCGAGGGTTTCCAATATGGTACCGCCAGTTGCTGCATTTGTAATAAATGTTGTGTGTATTATGCTTCTTATGATAATGGGATGTCACAATGTAATTATGTATAATCATTCAACATTTGTTCTTGGGTATCTTTTGCTACAGGGATATGATGTCACAGGCCATGAATATATGATGAGAGTTGTGGGACTGCTTGCCGGGATGTTAGTATGCATGATTATTTTCTATAAGAATCAGAGGAACAGACCATATAGAAGAACATTTTGGGATTTGTTTAAGGAATTTAATATTAATTCAGCAAGGACAAGATGGTACATTAAGCTTACATTTATCGTATCAAGCGCTATGCTGATTGTTTCACTGATGGGACTGCCTAGGGCAATGTGGATTGGAATTGCGTGCATGTCAGTGTGTCTGCCGTTTTCTAAAGATGTTGATAAGAGAATTGGAAACAGGGCATTGTTTAATGTTGTTGGATGTGCGATTTTTGCAGTGATGTATATAGTACTGCCAGAATCAATGTATCCGTATATAGGCATGATAGGTGGTATCGGAGTCGGATATTCCGCTGGTTATGCATGGCAGACAGCTTTTAATACATTTGGTGCATTATCAATTGCGGCGGGACTTTTTGGAATGCCTTATGCAGTTGCATTACGTATAGGAATGAATGCTGCCGGGGCTGCTTATACATGGCTGTGTGACAAGGTACTTGAAAGAATACATTCTGCAGTGCAGGCAAAGAATGCCAGCGTGGTGGAGTAAATGTGACTACTATACTTTAGCACATTTTTCTGATAAAATTATATAAGGTATGCCGTTATGTGAATAAGTGCTGCCAGAAACTATTAATATGTTAATAACAGGCACAATTCATGTGCGGAATGGAGTATAGATTGAAAAAAGGAAGCGTATACGAAGGTAAAGTTGAAAAGGTTGATTTCCCTAACAAGGCGACAGTGTGGGTGACAGATGAGGACGGACAGAAGGAAAAGGCAATCGTCAAGAACGCAATTCCTGGACAGACTGTCAGATTCTGCGTGAATAAGAAAAGAAAAGGACACTGCGAAGGCAGACTTATGGAAGTTGTTGAGAAGAGTCCGCTTGAAACCAACCCGGCATGTCCACATTTTGGCAAATGCGGTGGCTGCACTTACCAGACAGTAGCTTACGAAGAACAGTTAAAGATTAAGAGCGCACAGGTGGAAAAGCTTCTTAGCGAAGTTGTTTCGGGTGAGCTTCCATTTGAGGGGATAATCGGAAGTCCGGTTACAGAAGAATACCGTAACAAGATGGAATTTTCATTTGGTGATGAGTACAAGGATGGACCGCTTGCACTCGGACTTCACAAACGAAACAGCATGTATGATATTGTTCCAGTTACAGAATGTAAGATTATTGATGAGGATTACAGAAAGATTCTCACATGCGTTCAGGATTATGCAATAGAGAAGGAGCTTCCTTTCCAGCACAAGTTAAGCCACGAGGGGTATCTGCGTCATCTTCTTGTAAGAAAGTCTGTAAAGACAGGGCAGATTCTTGTTGATATCGTTACAACAACTCAGATTGAGCATAATTTCACAGAGCTTGTAAACCGCCTGACATCAATTGAATATAAGGGCACTCTTGTCGGAGTTCTTCACACATTTAACGACAGCCTTGCAGATGCAGTAATTAACGAGAAAACTGAGCTTCTGTATGGTCAGGATTATATTGAGGAGGAACTTCTGGGCTTACGTTTCAAGATAACTCCGTTCTCATTCTTCCAGACTAATTCTCTTGGAGCGGAAGTGCTTTACTCTAAGGCACGTGAGTATGTGCTTTCTGGCGGATTTGGAGATGTGGCTGGCAGCAAGCCGGTTATATATGACCTGTATACAGGAACAGGTACGATTGCACAGATGTTATCGCCGGTTGCCAGCAAGGTCATCGGTGTTGAGATAGTTGCGGAAGCTGTTGAGGCTGCCAAGAAGAATGCAGCCCAGAACGGTCTTGCTAACTGTGAGTTCATTGCAGATGATGTCTTAAAGGCACTTGATAATATTGAGATTAAGCCAGATTTCATCGTACTTGACCCACCTCGTGACGGAATCCACCCTAAGGCACTTGAAAAGATTATTGATTACGGTGTTGACAGAATGGTGTACATATCATGTAAGCCTACTTCGCTTGCAAGAGACCTTGTTACTCTGCAGGAGAGAGGGTATAAGGTAGAGAAGTGCTGTTGTGTTGATATGTTTCCTAATACGGGGCATGTGGAGACGGTAGTTCTTTTGTCCCAACTGAAATAAAAGCCGGATGACACGATAGAGATCGACTTAGACCTGGACGAGCTGGATGCTACCAGTGCCGAGTTGAAAGCAACCTATCAGGAAATCAAAGATTATGGGCCGAAAGAATTTGGCTTGAAGGCTTCAAATCTCTATATTTCACAGATAAAATGTAAATATGGAATTGAAGTGGGAGAAAACTATAATGTTTTAAAATCAGAAAATACAAGAGTGTCACAATGCCCGAAAGAGAAAGAAGAAGCTACCAAGGCTATCCTGAAATATTATGCGATGATCTTAAGGATATCAATGATTTCAAGGAGAAATAACAGGCGTGAAAAGTTCTTTTGGGAGCTTTTTCCGATTATAAAGAAAGTATATGGAAAATGCATTAATCATATGGTATGATTTGAACAGAAATTACTGAATTAAGTTAATCGTGCCATATGGCTTGATTATAAACGCAAAGATAAAAACGCAATGTACATCTTTGATGTGCCAGAGCCGGTAGGTAGCCAGGCCGTCCTATATAAATAGGGTAAGTAACCTGCCCCTCCGGGTTGTCCATTCTTTGTTCAATCAATTTTAGGAGGGATTCTTATGGACAAAGTAAATGGAAAGCTGACAGTATTTTTTGAAGAGCCGTTTTGGGTGGGTATATTTGAACGCATCGAAGATGGTAAACTATCTGTGGCAAAGGTAACATTTGGTGCAGAACCAAAAGATTATGAAGTACAGGAATATATTCAAAAGTGCTATTTCAGTTTGAAATTCAGTCCGGTTGTTGAAACTGTTGTAAAGGATATCAAAAGAAATCCGAAACGGATGCAGCGGGAAGCAAAAAAGCAGATGTTGGAAATAGGCATTGGCACAAAATCGCAACAGGCGTTGAAACTACAACAGGAACAGAACAAGCAGGATCGCAAAGAGAAAAGACGCAAGAGAAAAGAGGCAGAAGAGCAGCGAATGTTTGAATTGAAACAGCGAAAGAAAAGAGAAAAGCATAAGGGACATTAAAGTCCCTTGGGCTTTTACTCAATATCGAAAAGTGTTGAATAAAGCTTTTGGGAGGTGTTTCTATGAAGAAAAAAGTACTTGCAATTATGTGGGTTGCCGTATCAATAATGCTGATTTCGGCGTGCGGAAAAAAAGAAAAACTATACGAGATTCCTGACCTATCGCAGTATAAGACAGATTATGTAGGAGATTCTTCAAATGTTATAAATATTGTAAGCGGTCAAGAGTATCCTGAGGGATACTCATATGACAGTATTCTCCATGTAGATCTTGCCCCGGTCAAGGAGCTGGTGTCCTTACAGCGGCGATGCGCCAACAATCTCAATTAGGTGGCCGTCCATGCCAACACCTTCGGCGTGTACCCGGAGGAGATTGCCGGGCTTCAGCGGGACTATGAAAAGCTCTGGGCCGGGTGTCTGATGTACTCACGGAGCTGTCTGCGCTGGTGGAAAAATAACCTTGCGGGGTGCGGACCTTTATGGTCTGCGCCCGCCTAATTTTAGCGTCCGCAACATTTCTTGTATTTTTTACCTGAACCACATGGGCAAGGGGCATTTCTTCCTATTTTGGGGCCAATACGCCTATATGTCCAAGAAATGGTGGCCGGATTTTTTATTAGAGCAGGGATTTCAAAAGTATATCCCGCATACGAAATCGCTTGTAATCCAAATTCAAAGTTTTTGGGAGTTGAAAGCAAATAGGTTTTTTCTTTAATCGCCTCAAAGGTATTGTTGACGCTATTACACTTTAGCAAATCCAATAGAGTTTGTAAGCTAATTACCGGAATGTCTGAATTGTCTATCCGAATTCCTTTTTTTGAAACGACACACCCCATAACCAATGGCAAGTTATCCGATATAGCAAGTCCAAACACTTTGTTACAGAAATCCGAACACTGGTTTTGCGCATAGGCGAGCATATCCGACACCTGACTACATCCATGTTCTAAATCTTGAACTCTTGCGAATACCTCAGAAGTTGAATCTGCTTCAACAAGCCATTTTAATTCACATATAAGAATGGAATTACTTTCTTTATCCCATATAGCATAATCTACATCTGGAAGGGTGCCAGGAAGCGATTTATTTTTTGCAACTAATATATTGGGTATTTTTCCTGTAACGGTGTCAATTTCATCTTGCATGATTCCTTCCCGTAAATTGGTCAGGTCAAAGTATGATTTATCTCTTAGTTTGTGAATAAGTGAGATTAGATTCCTTTCTGGCCTACTTGCTAAAATCAAATGAGGAGCAAGGGCTAATCTATCCTTATCAATTTCGACAAAGGGTTGATATACAATATCATTGTTCTTCAAACGACTATTGTATGTTAGTAATTTTAATATGGCAGATATGCTATCTGTAGAGAGTTCAGTTTTATCTGCAATGATTTGCACAAATTCAGTTGGTGATTTTATAAGAACAGCTTCTTGAACATCAGCGCCAGGAGCTCCGCTTTTTAAGCAAGCTATCATGTGAATAAAGCAAAGCGTTGCTATCGCTATCCAAAACTGCTTGAAGTCTTTTACCGAAAACTTGTCAAATTCCCATTCTTCCGGTAATTCACTGGTATTAACCCATTGACGCTCCATCATTTCATAAAAAGAATCCCATATGCTTTCATCGGTACTATATGAAATGCATCCGTCTTGAAACTTAATAGAAGCTATAAGTTTACTGTTTGCCGATGACAAATCCTGAGTAGGCATAAATTTGGACTCCATTGCCTGATCTCTGGATATTGATTCCACTATATCAGATATTACGATACTTCTGTTTTTCGGATTATCCAAGAAAGTTATCTTATTTTGTGTTTCATTTACGCTTGCAGAAAAGTGACCTCTTGAGTAGCTAATATACGCACTACAAATGGGAGAATATTGCTTTGCTTGAAACTGCAATAGCTGTGCAGTTTCTATATATCTCTCGGATATGATTTTCATATCCAAAGTATCAGTGTCTTTATGCGAACAATCCTGAAATATCCATTGAATTAGAACATTTAATGAATCTAATTGTTCTCGGATCAGCAGTGAATACTCCAAGCTATCACCGATTAGTGCAAGATTTGTTGTGCCACTCAAGCGGCAAGCATCCTCAAAGACGGTTAGTGCATTATATAATGCTGTTTTTCTATTCAGAGAAAACAATGGATTTTGTTTATGATAGGCATCAATAATTTTTTCGACTTCACGAATGTATTCTGCCATATTTGCTACCCCCTAACTCATGTGCTACTATACATACGAGTATATCAGTTTTGGAGAAAAATTTCTACTCAAGAGATAACTTCGGGCCAAGTTGGCCCGAAGTAATACAGACGGCGGCCTTGTATGGCCGCCATTTTCTATGAAGGGAGGGATTTTCTCTGGCAACAACTACATTGCTGCAACGCCACGCCAACGAAGGAGAAAACATAGCCGAGGTTATTTGTGATTGTCTGGACTATGGGAAAAATCCCGAAAAGACGGAGGCCGGGAAATACATATCTTCCTATGAGTGCGACCCGGCCACGGTAGCCGCCGAGTTTCTTTTGGCAAAGGCCAGCTACAAGGTCACGACAGGTTGGGAACAAAAAAAGGGTTCTATCAGATCCGTCAATCCTTCTATCCCGGAGAGATTACGCCAGAAGAAGCAAATCGAATAAGCTATGCGTTGGACGAAGGGCCGCCACGCTTTCATTGTCACGACACACACCGACAAGCAGCATATCCACTCACACATTTACTACAATTCTACTACCCTTGACTGTACCCGGAAGTTTCGCAATTATGGGGAGTGGCAGGCTGAACAGAAAAAGCCTCTGACCTATCAGGACAGACTGCGGGCCGCCATTGATACCGCTCTTGCCAAGAAGCCCGCTGACTTCCCGGCGTTCCTCTCCTTGATGGAGCAGGCGGGCTATGAGGTCAAACAACGGCGAGGTGTCATCAGTTTTCGGGCTCCCGGTCAGAAGCAGATTACCCGCTTGCGTTCTGATACTCTCGGGGAAGGTTATAGCGAAGCGGACATACGGACCGCCTTGTCAGGCGCCCGCCAACGGCCCAGTCAGCTTCGCCCAAAAATCATTCTGGCTATCGACATTCAATCCCGGCTCCAAGGAAAAGACCCCGGCTATGAGCGATGGGCTAAGGTGTTCAATCTCAAACAAATGGCCGCTGCCCTTGCTTTTTTGCAGGACAACGGCCTGACGGATTAAGAGCAGTTGGAACAGAAGGCCACGGCGGCCACGGAGCGTTTTCACAAGCTGTCTGATCAAATCAAAAGCACCGAAGCGGCCCTTCATGCCAACATGGAATTGAAGGCGGCCACGGTGCAGTATGCCAAGACACGGTCTGTCTTTGAGATGTACAAGGCCAGCAAATACAGCAAAAAATTTCTTGTGGAGCATGAGGCAGATATTGAACTTTACCGGGCGGCCTGTGCCGACTTCAAAGCCATCCTCGGCGGGGCCAAGCTCCCCAAGACGGACACGCTCAAAGAGGAAGGCCGCAAGCTGGCCGAACAGAAAAAGAAGCTCTACGCCGAGTACCGCAAAGCCAAGGCGGATATGCAGGAGGTCACGACCATCAAGGCCAACATTGACTATCTGCTGGGCTACTCGGAGCCGGGCAGAAAGAAGGAACAGGAGCGTTAGGGACTGTGACGCATAAGGAGCAAAGCGACGCTACCACTTCGGGCCAAGTTGGCCCGAAGCACCGGGTTTGGGGAGGCTCCCCAACAAGCAAATTTTTGCGTTCTGGCCGCAAGGCCGGAATGTCAAAAATAGCTTCTGTGGCCACAGAAGCATTGCTTGCCATTTAGCGGCGCCCCTGAAAAGCCTGCAAAAACAAGAAAAACGAAGGCCCTCTTTACTTGACCTCCGTTTCTCTGGCTTTTTGTAATCCCTCTGCTGTGGCCTCCATGACCGTCAATTCCTTTTCATCCATTGAGTTGAGCATTCTATCAATATGCTGGCGGCAATCGCTTTCGCTATTTTGCCTGTCAGGATAAAAGAATTGGTCTACGGAAATGTCCAGCAGGGTGACGATTTGGTAAAAGGTGTTCAGGCTCGGATGCTGGCCTCGGTTCTCAAAATACATGATGGAACGAGGGGTGCGGTCTACGAGCTGTGCAAGGTATTCCTGCGTCCAGCCTTTTGCCTCTCTTTTGCGCTTGATTTCCCGGCCCAAAGCGTGGAAGTCAAGCCGTCTGGTGTCTTGGTACATTCTCATATCACCCCTATATCATTCTACATTTCAGGTGTGATTATGAGAACGAAACACAATTTTATGTTTTGGTAGTATTTCATTGTCCATTTGGGGCGCACGACATCATTGATAGTCCGAAGGGATGGCGGTATAATAGATACTGATGAAAATTTTGAAACTCCACAATAGATACATATTTCTCTGTTACAATTAGAAGTCGGGAGGTGGGACTATGCAGAAAATTTTGATAGTTGAAGATGATTTGGCGATACAGGCGCTATTACATGACTTTATACAAGAGGCTGGCTATGAGGTTACTTTGGCCTCCGATGGGGTTGAAGCTCTTTCCTATTTTTCTGAGCGGAGTTTTGATTTGGTTTTGCTCGATATTATGCTCCCCAAAATCGACGGCTACGGAGTGTGTGAAGTTATCCGGCGAAAATCCAATATTCCTATTGTTATGCTCACAGCTTTGGACGCAGAAGAAAATCAGATCAAGGGATTAGATTTAGAGGCGGATGATTATATCACAAAACCGTTTTCCATGTCTGTGCTGATACGAAAAATTGCGGCGATATTGCGCCGTTCTTCCCAACAAGAAGATATGCCACACACCATATCATATCGGGATTTAACTTTGGACTTGGACGGTTACAAAGTTTATACAACAGCAGGGCCTATTGACCTAACGCCTCGTGAGTTTGAAATTCTGCGGGAATTGCTGACCCACAAAGGCAGGATATTGACACGGCAAAATTTGTTACAAACACTTTGGAAATATGAATTTTTTGGAGATGAACGGATTATTGACACGCATATAAAAAACCTGCGGAAGAAGTTAGGACAGGCCGATTATATAGAAACAATCAGAGGGGTGGGGTATAGAATTGATAAAGAAGATAAAGAGTAAACTGGCTGTCAAGGTATTTATCATATCGGCACTTTTGATGGCGTTTTGCTGTGGCATAACCTATTTTTTCATTCTCCATTTTGCACCGTATATCTATTCTTATACCCCATCGGATGTTGAGTGGTTTGCTGACGAGCTTGCACAAGAGCTGTCCATGACAGACAAGGGTGAAACTGCCATTTATTTTTCAATCGCCAATGATACGCTGACTGGGGATTATAACAATGAATATCTATTCCATTTGTTTAACTCCGATGGAGAAGAAGTTAGCCTTACAGACACGGCCACAGCCACAGGAAAACAGATTGATGACTATAACCCAAAGGAAACAAGCGCACACTATACCGTTTCTTTCATCGGTGAGGAGCGCCCCTATACTTTGTTGCTTGCCAAAAACACAGACAAGGAAAGCCAGGCGGTGGAGGCGTTGCATAAGGCTCTCCCCGCATTGACGATTGTCATTGTAGCTATTTCTGTTTTGGCGGCAGTTTTCTATGCGTGGTATATGACTGCTCCGATTAAGAAAATCAGCAAAATGTCAAAGCAGATGGCGAATATGGATTTTGGCAGTCTTTGCCCTGTTGAGCGAACGGATGAAATAGGCGTGCTGTCTGACAGCTTGAATACATTGTCGAGCAATCTTTCTGCGGCTCTTACGGAATTAAAGGATGCCAACCAAAAACTGCAAGCTGATATTGACAAGGAACGAGAGTTAGAACTTCAACGGATAAAGTTCTTCTCTGCGGCATCCCATGAATTAAAAACGCCAATCACAATTATCAAAGGCCAGTTGCAAGGAATGCTTTGCGGAGTAGGACGCTACAAGGACAGAGAAACTTATTTGGCACAATCATTGGAAGTGACAAATTCGTTAGAAAAAATGGTGCAGGAGCTACTCACTGTTTCGAGAATTGAAGCCCCGCAATATTCATGCGTCAAAACACATTTCGATTTTACTCAATTCCTGCGTCAGCGGTTAGCGGCCTTTGATGATCTGTTCGTGCAGAAGGAATTGTCTGTGGCTATCAATCTGCTACCTGGCATTTATATAGATGGCGATATAGGGCTGCTTCAAAAGGTAGTTGACAATCTTCTTGGGAATGCTGCGACATATTCGCCGCCCGGAAACAGCGTCCGTGTCGATTTGCGCCAAGCAGAAGAAAAAGTATATTTAACAATAGAAAATACGGGCGTTCACATTCCAGAAGATGATATTTCCAAACTGTTTGAGCCGTTTTATCGTGTGGAGCAATCACGCAACCGTCAAACAGGCGGTAGCGGATTGGGCTTGTATATTGTCAAAACAATCATCAATTTGCATAATGCTGAAATAAGCGTACAAAACACAGACGATGGCGTTGCCATAAAAGTAATTTTTTGAAATATCAACCAACAAAAGCGGTGACAGGTTTACCTGTTGCCGCTTTTGCAACTCCATATAAAAAACATATTCAATACAATATCAATTCAAGCTACGGCGGTATTCTGATAGCGTACTCGATAGAGTACAGAAAGGAGCTCTCCAATATGAAAAAAAGTATAATTATCCCGCTTGCCGCTGTGTTTTGTTTGAGCTTACTTGCTGGCTGTAATGCCAAAGATAGCTCTACTCCACCCGACAGCCAGCAGACCAATCCCCCCGCACAGGCAACGGTTGCAAGCGCTAACATCTCTGATACCTCGGATGCCTATGAAAAGCTGGCCGCATTCAAAACAGGAGATTATAAGCAACAGAGTGTGGCCGACTTTAACCAATCACTTGCCCCGAACAATGGAGATATTTCCGGGCTGTTAGACGCACAGGCAGATGTACTGGCAAGCATTTCACCAGATGATAAAAATTACGAGTTCATCACGGTGACGCTTGCGGCCTCCCTTGACGAACTGTACTGTGAACAAATGAACGACAGTGTTGGCCTTTCTGCCTATCTGAAAAAGGAAGAACAGCCGCTGGAAAAACTTCCGGGCGAGGAAAGCGTTGCAGGAGCAGAAATTACTTATCAATTTGTTTTTAATGCCCTATACAGATTGAACTATACATTTTCTGACCCAACCCAAATTACCGTTGCAGAGCGTGACAGTGCCTTACAAAAGTTTAAGACTGAATTTCAAAACTATGTGGATAATTTGAGCGAAGCTGATCTGACAAGCTCCAATATCAAAACGGTCTTGTCTGAAAAAGCTGATGAATTGGAAAATAGCCTTTCCACAGCCAAAATGAAATTGTCCTGTGAGGTTGAAAGCGTTGAAGTCCATAATGCCGGGGAAGAAATTGTAAATAATTGAAAACCTGCCGCACGACGGCAAAAGAAAAAAAGCCGTCGTACAGCAGATACATTTTCATGCGCCCATGAAGCGGCGGCTCATTTTTCAGAGCCGCCGCTTCTCTTTGGATAAACGATAGAGGACACGGCGGCCCATAGGAGGATGCCGCCGTGTCCATTTCACTTTTCTATAACTTCTTTAATTTCCACCAGCTAAAAAAAGCGTAGCTCCCCCTCCGGGACAGTCCGGCTATGAAGGTACAATATACCAGTACAATTATGATAATGTAATTTCATGCGTCCGCATAGCGTCATGCTGTGTGGGCGCATTTCTTTTGCTTCGCCTCGGGCCAACTTGGCCCGAAGTCCAGCCACGGTGCCGCTCCCCACCGCCCTCCGTTTCGGTCACTCGTCAACACCCAACACCGAAACGGAGGTACACAATGAAAGAAATCAATTTGCGGGATTTTTACCCGTGGTATAAAGAGGATGTCATTATCGAAGTCACAGAAGAAGTTGCGGAAGAACTGCTGGCAGGTCAGCGATACATAAAGGCCAGCCGCCGCCGTGTCTACCGCAACAAGGCGCATTACTCGCTGGACGCTGAGGACGGTATCGAGTATTCCGCCTGCTTCTCCAACCCCTCCCCACAGGAGCTGATCGAGCGCATGGAGCGGTTTGAACAAATCTGCCACGCTCTGAATAGCTTGCCGGACGCACAGGGCCAGCGGGTGTTTGAGCACTATCTTCTGGGCCACTCGGTCAAGGCGATTGCCGCCGCCGAGGGCGTGACGGAACAGGCCATTACCGCCGCTATCCGCCGGGGCTTGGAGAACATGAAAAAATATTTGAAAAATGTTCTGTGAGCCTGTTGTTTTTGATCTTTCAACTGACACGGTTAATGAGAGGAAGATCATTCCCTCCCACAACTGAATAGCGGGCAACTTGGAGTACCCAGCAGGGAGCCGGGCGGCAGGTACGCAAAGACTTTTTCGTGAGAGAAACGAGCGATAACTACCCATGCCGCAGGTGGGGACGAGCTATCCCCACGGCCACGATCTGCAAAGGGCCGCAAGGGATAAGCTGGCAGCTTATCCGCTCCAACTTGCCGCACAATCCGGCGGGAGTGCTGGCGGAAAATTATCGTTGTCTTGTGACAGGCCAAACATACAGGGCCAGCACTCCCAGCTTTCTATGAAAGGGGCAAATAAAACTATGGGTGAAGAATGGAGCAACAACGCTTGCCGTGGCTATGTCATCAAAGCGATGGAAAACTGCGGCTTCCATGCAAAGGAAATCCAACAGGTATTGACCGAGCTCTATGAGGTCTTTGACTTCTGCGCTGTGGAAGAAGCGGCGGATTATTTTGAAAACTGGCAGTCCTGACCTCGGGCCAACTTGGCCCGAAGCGTGGAGAAAGACGAAAGGACGGCACCGTTCTCTTGGTGCCGTCCTTTTGTGTTTCCCCACCGAGACAATGCGGGAAATATGCTGGCAGTCAACCCACTTTGAAAAGGAGGCTTCTATGGTGCAATCCGTTACTTATCAGAGCGAAACCAAGACCGTCCCTTTTCAGGGGAAAACCATTGTGCTGGAGAGTCTTACGCCGGTACTTTCCCCCAAGGAAAAGGAGAAACGAAAAAAAGAGATTGAACGCTGTTTATATGAGGTATTCAGCAAATACCGGGTGGCCGGGGACAAACGGCACTAACGCTCCACAACATTGTTGTCCGGGGCTATCAATGGTATAATATACTTGTAGGTTGGTAGCTCCATTCCCACAGGAAAGGAGCCCAACATGAATATTAGAGAAGATGTAATTTATGCAAGACAGTCGGTAGACCGCAAGGACAGTATCAGCATTGAGAGCCAGATTGATTTCTGCAAGTATG